>JAAGKN010000775.1_pt1 | contig 112035 bp, 93 predicted proteins | sample 6206371 | NCBI WGS metagenome assembly JAAGKN01 (sample SAMN11533720, study PRJNA540317) | gut metagenome | isolation source: fecal pellets from male and female animal of same cohort | host: Peromyscus leucopus | place: USA:CA | collected 2017
GTCACTCTTGCCCCCTGTCTGGCTGTACTCATAGTCACAGATGATGTCTTTCCCATCACCGAGGTTGAAGATATACGTATCGTTGCCAGAGTTTCCGTATAGGTAATCATTGCCTTTACTACCTCTAAGATAATCATCTCCTCTTCCACCATACAGAGAATTATTACCTCCTATTCCGACTAAATAGGTATCATTGTTACCTGCACTTACCGTATCGCCTACACCAACACCAAGTAACACTTCCTCCGGACAATACTTACAAATTGCCTCGACATATTCAATATTATCTTCATACAAAGACAGATAGTCTATAAAATTTTCTCTATTGGGAGCATTAATTGACACAATGTATCTACCCATCTCCGCCACCACAGACCTCATATCTTGTCCCTCTTTACGACAATAATCCACATATGCATAAAAAAAAGAGGTATCAAGATATCTATTCCCATCGTTATCTTTTATCCAGAATGTCGTCTTAAGATAATCTTTTAAGGAAGTCTCTGCATTCATCAGATTATAATATATCTCATAAATGTCCGAATACACTCCTTCCAAAATAGTCGCCGCTGTATTAACTGGATTTCTTCCCGCTGTACCAACAAAATCTTTCCCCATAAATACCTCGATAACGGTCAACTTCTGAGCATCAAACTGATTTCCCCTGCTGTTCAATTCCACGTTATCTGCACCTGTAATTCTATATAGGATTTTTGTAAGAAGAGCTTCCCGCTCCTCGATTGTACCCGCCTGTGCAAATGCTTTCACATATTCTTTCAATATTCCGCTCTCGTCTATCTGCATCATCGTATGTAATGAAGCAACATTTCCAATTGCACGAACATTTGTAAGTGCTCTTATTTCTTCCGAAATTTCAATTTCTTTAAGTTCTTTCACATTATACAACTGAGCTTCAAAGTTAAATTCTCCAACCTTGCTTATCCTCCCATCATTGAATAGAATTTCAGCAACCGCTCTGCCACTCTCATCATAATGCGCCAAAGAAATAGCCTGAATTCCCGCCTCCTGTAAAGAAACTAGCTCTCCTGTCTGCGAAACCCCGTCGCTGTTCTTATCTTGCCAGATTAATAACCGAGAATATACGGCATCGTTCTCATCTATGATACCATCATCATTTTCATCATACTGTGACAGCGCTTCAAATCCAAATCTTGCTTTTGAACCATCCGCAAGCATTGTAGAAGTGCCAAACAGTTCTGAACCATCATTAATGATACCATCACCATTCAAATCAATTGCCAACAAGGCATCATCTGCTGCTACCCACTGTGTTTTTTCCCTAAGTCCTTCTACATTTTCATCAAAATATACACCGTTCGCCAAAGACAATAATTCAAAACCGTCTCCATCCAAATCTATAACCAGCGGATCTGCCACATAACGGACAGCTGCACCTGCTGCATCATAATCTGCATCTGTATATCCTAACAGATCACATACCCAGTCACCTATAACATCCCCAAAATCCTCTCCTAATTCATAGAACATTTTGTCAACCAATAAGCCCATAACAAATAACGCTGCCATTCCCACAGGTCCCAAAGCAGCTCCCGCAGCAAGATAAAACAAGCAATCCATCGTCGCCGTGCTTGCCACCATTCCAAGAAAAGATGTTGTATATGTAATTGCTTCCTTGCATCCAGTTCTATAATTACCAGCCGCATATTGATCCACGACATCCTTCAATGTTGTTCCTGCCTGCCAAAGCTCTATTCCTATGGAAATACCATTGAAAATTATTGTCGCTGTTTTTCCACCACTACTTATATGAACATCATTTGAAGCATCAGAAACTTTTCGTACAGTTATACCATTAGAATCACGCAGACTGCCATCACTGCATAGTTTCCACGTTCCAAAGTCTATTTCGTCTTTTCCGAAAATCCTAAGTATGTCTTCGCCATTGTCAAGACATATGTCGAAAATTTCTCTATTATAGACCTCGATATTATTTTTTAAGAAAATTCTTGAAGTATCCGATAACTGATCTCCATATTTCTTATAAAAATCATTTATCTCAATAGGAGATACTCTGCCATTTCCAACTGCCATATCAGCGAGCGATAAAGAATCTATTGTTGGTTTCGGAACTATACACGCTTCCCAAATTTTATCTTTCTCATAATAAACAAAATGAACATCATTAAAATTCTTAATTTCTGTCATTTTCAAAGCTTCACACACATACTCCATCGCTTCCTTCTCGGATTTAGAAATGTCAAACGCGTCTTTATACAGTTCTTGATATATATACTTGTCTATACCGTTTATCGACAAAATGTTATCATTTTTCATAATACGGTTAAATTCCGTTCTTCCAAAACAGTTAATATTTCCGTTTTTTTCTACACTGCCAAAAAATACAGTATTTACATTGGAGCACGCCAGATTATCCACATAGTTTGCAGAGAAAAAATCATTAAAAGCGCTCACAGAGATTTCATCACCAGAGGCGTTCTTCATAAAGCCTATGTAACCGCTCGCATCCTTTCCATCGTATAAGGAATTATAGAATGCCTGCGCATCCTTAAACCCCTCTATGTTCTCATTTATATAAGCATTACGAGCCCATTCTTCCAACCCCCTATTAAAGCCTTTGTCATTAAAAAGTTTCCCTGCCTGTGTACTGGAAATATATCCATAGTAATCCGGATATTGTTTTGAATACGCATCCATAACCTTATATACGGGAATTTTATCCGAATAATCTACGGTTCCAAAATACACCAAACCTTCATTTCCTTTTATTTCAAAAGAAAATTTGTCTGAAATAAAATGCTGCAAATTGTTGACGGTCTCTATATAATCCTTCCCAGTACAATATTCAAATATGATCTGCCAGTCCTCCATTGATGTCACTGCTTTTTCACTACTGTTTAACGCACTATAAATCCTTTGTAATGCTGCATTTACTTCATCCATAAATCTTCTCCCCCAAATATATGATTTCCATGGGAATATCCGTCCCAAACACCGTATTTTTCCCTCTCCTCCCCCATTCATAAAGAACATTTTTTAACACAGCCAGCACCTCTTCTGCCGGACAATCCACATAATTCTGTATGGCTGAAAAAATAACAAACTTGAAATAAAAAAACGTCTCTCCATCCTTTACTTCTTTTCTCCATCTATCCTCCATCCTCAAAGTATAACGATGCCCTTTATAAAATAATAGATATTGGTCACAATCATAGTCTGTATTATAAAAATGTGCATGATATATTTTCTGAAATATGATCGTTTCCTCCTCATTTGTAACACTCTTTGCATAATTTATATATATTTTTGTCCCATATGGATCTTTTAACCCCAATGCATCAATTTCCCTCGCTCTCTCTTCACTTAAATACCGATACTCTAACTTCATCCTTTCCGCCATTTCTTTATCCTCCTTTTTTGCTATTTTTGTTTATCTATGTAATCGGTTTTCTCCGTTATTTTCACACATCAATTCATTTCACTATTTTTTTGCTATTTCGTCTATATTTTTTAATATTTAAACATCACCTATAAATTTCACTAAATATTTCTCCTAACAGCGCTGACTTAGGTGGAACATTATTGCCACACCATGCTTCAGTTCTATTTGAGTATCCAGTATATAATATGATTGTAGTTTTATCAGATATAGAAAAATCCATTTCCGAAATTTGTTTTTGTAATTCTCCCACAAATTTTGCAAGTTGCTCCTCCTCTATTAACACTCCGTTTTTCATAATATTCCTCAACAAACGTAATGATATCGTTTATATCTTTCATCGGCAATTCCTCTCTTAGTTATCGCTGTATTCAATAAACCGCATTAATATCTACTGTTATTGATTTCACTTTTTCCGGTGTCAAGGACCTGCTATATGTTTCCACAACAAAAGCCTCACGAATAATATCCTTTAACTCTTCTTTACTGACTTGAACATATATTTCTCCTTGTGGAAACTCAATTTTTCTAATTATCCAATGACATTCAAATGTTTTGTCCCAACCTCTTCCACTACATTGTTCTTTAACTTCCATATTAATCACTTGATCGTTAATACACAGAGCATAATAACTAATTTCTTCTCCATCTCTGGCACGACTGGTATGCCCCTGTGGAATTAAGAAATAATTATTCGCGCGATCTACGACTATCGAAACAGTTCGATCGGATATTGGCTCTCCAAACATATCTCTTACTCCTATTTTATTTAAATACTCCCATTCTGGAAATGTTTCTCTAATTTTCCTAAACTCTTTAACAAATCCCATTTCTTTACACTCCTTTACTACTTGAAATATAATTAACTTATGTCCGTTATTTTTATACTTCATCTTATTCTACTACAATAGTTCTACCATCGTCTACAGATTTCTATTCCCTCCACTCCACCTTTCCCTTCATCCTCTCAACATGCTCCTTCTTCATCCGCTCAAAATATCCTCTCACCCACTCATACTCCTCTTCCTTTTCCAAATGGCAGCACGCTCTCCCGGAGAACAGGAGCGTAAGCAGGCGTTCATATGTCCCTATATCCAAGTTAGCAATATCCAGATTCTCTTCTGCAAACAGTTCCGGGCAGTATCTTTGCACCAATGCCGCACTGTAATACAGGATCATATACTTTTCAAAACTATACTCTTTAAAACACTTCATAACCAACTGCGCATACAGCGACAAATCTGCCCGGTACAGGGAATTGAGCAGTGCGTACACCGTGCCGATTTTGTGATTCAGTCTGTCTGATACAAACCAGTCCGCCACATCCCTTACATATCCATAGGCGTAGATATCTCCCCACAGATTCTTATCCCATGCGGTATTGAAATGATTTGTGAGCACATACTCCATCAATGTTATCGTGTCTCCGATTCCGCCTTTAACTTCTTTTAACCGATAGGCATAAATTGCATGTTCCGGTATGCTGATTGGAATTACGTCCACGATCTCCTCTATGGCGCTGTATGCAAAATTCTTCTGATTCTCTATCATTCTTTGCTCTTTTATACCGCATCCGCCCTCGCAGTCCGTAAACACGGGTTGATGCGGGAAAGTAAAGATCCCGAACCGGTGTACAAGCATCGGGTAGCTTGCCAGATATCTCTCATAGACAAGCCCGGTCTTTCCTATGATCTGTTCGCCATTTGCCATTCCCGCCTGCTCCCCGTTCGATAAGTGGTTGCTGTATACGATGCCGCTCCCTTTATAGTAGACTCCTTTTTCAGAAAATCCGCCTCTCCTTGCGGGAATCGGCATGATTCGTTCCGGCAGTCTGATCTCATCAATTTTTGCTCCCGCCACGTCATAGACAGGAATCACATCTGTACTTTTTATTTTCTCCATCTTTACCTCATGCCTTTCTCCGCATTTTTTCAGCTATCTTTCCTTTAGGCTGTTCTGCAGCCCGTCTATGAACGGCTCCATGAAATAATCGAGTACCGTTCTTGTACCGACGATGATATCGCAGGTGCCTTCCATTCCGACTCTTATATCTTCCGGAAGATTCTCCATTCGGATTCCGACTGCATAGACTGCACCCAGCCCGTCTATGTTGAGCGCAATATCACCTACAGAGGCAATCTTACCTTCCATATATTCATATTCTGTATCGCGATAGGCTGCAATCCGCACGGTAACGGTATCGCCCGCATGAATCTGACCTGCATCTTCGTCCGGCACATATGCGGTAAATAGATTTTCTTTATCTGCCGGGATGAGATATCCTATGTTTTCACCTGCTTCCAACAACATTCCCTCCGTAATCATAGACATCTGGGTAATCTGACCGTCTGCCGGTGCTTTGATCGTATACCGCCCAAGTTTTTCTTCCGCATTCTGAAGGCTGATTTCGGCACTGTATATTTTGACATCCAGCGTATTGACATTCTGTAATACACTGAGTTTATGCTGTTGTTCATAGGCTGCCTTTTCTTCCTCGTCCTCTATCATAGCCAGTTCTTTTTCATACACATCATTCTCAAGGATAATGGAATCCGCCAGAGAGGCGTATTCTCCGTAGACGGAAGTATCTGTCTCATGAACTTCTTCGCTATCCGCCGTATCTCCTGTGCACAAGTTTTCATAGATTCTGCCGTACATCTCCCGCTGAACCTGCAGCACTTCCAGATTATATCTGCACTCTTCTACTTCCAGCGCGGCTTCTGTATGTTCCAGCACTGCGATCACATCACCTTTTGCTACCGTACTTCCGTCTTCTACGGCAAGTTCGATGATTCTGCCACTATATGCGCCGTCAAGAGTAATTACCCCGCCCTCCGGCATAGCAGCTCCTGTAGCCGTCACCACAATATCTATTTTCCATCGGGCAGCCCAGACAATGGCAGTGACAATCAGCGCAACGATCAAGAATAAAATCACATCCGCCAGCCTATTTGCCGGGCGTTCTATGATTTCTATCATCGACGGTAGGAAGTCATACTTTAGTTTTTTATCATGTAGCTTAAGTTGTTTTTGCAAATACTTATTCATTCGACTTCCCCCTTTAATTGTTGACGATACAGGTAAGCGTACAATCCATCTTGCTCCATCAGGGCTACATGGCTGCCTGATTCTTTTAACTCTCCTCTATCGATTACCATAATCTCATCAGCTGTCGCCAAAGTTGACAGGCGGTGCGCTATGATCAGAACCGTCCTATCTTTACAGATATCCTGCAAATTTCGCTGGATAATGCTTTCTGATTCATAGTCCAGCGCCGATGTAGCTTCATCAAATATCAGTATCCTCGGATCATTGATGATCGCCCTCGCGATAGCAATTCTCTGTTTCTGACCGCCGGAGAGGGAAACGCCTTTTTCACCGATAATCGTGTCATACCCTTCTTCCAATTCCATGATGAAATCGTGTGCACCTGCTATCTTAGCCGTTTCCATGATTTTTTCTATGGTCACATTGGGACAATGAATCGATATATTTTCAGCCACACTACCGTTAAACATAAAATTCTCCTGTAACACTACGCCAATCTGGCGGCGCAGCATCTGCGGGTCCATGAGAGACACGTCCATTCCGTCTATCGAGATGCGTCCGCTCTGGGGAATATATAGTCTCTGTATCAATTTCGAGATCGTGCTTTTACCCGAACCGCTTCGCCCAACCAGCCCGATCACTTTATTTTCTTTGATTTCAAAAGACATTCCGTGGAGCACATCGGCTGCGTCCATGCGATATCGGAATCTTACATTTTCAAATCTGATCCTGCCTTTCAAGGTCGGAAGTGTCTGTATTGAGTTATCACTCTTACGTTCTACGGGAGAATTGAATATATCCCCAATTCTTTTCACGGATAAGGATGCCTGCTGGTACTCCTGCCAGAGCTGCACAAGACGGAGAATCGGTCCGCTGACTCTGCCCGCAAGCATTCTGAACGCTACGAGCTGCCCGATTGAGAGCGTCCCCTCTATCACAGTTTTAGCGCCATATACAAGCACCAGCAGATCTACTAAATGTTGGATAAAATTGGCGATTGCACCTGAAGTCTGTGAAATCATAGATGTTTTATATCCGGCTTTGACGTAATCGGACTGCAAATCTCCCCACTTTTCCTCGAAGGAAGATTCCAGTGCAAAAGCTTTGACTGTGTGGATTCCGTTCACCGACTCCACTAGAAATGACTGTGCCTTTGCACCCGTCTCAAACTTTTCGTCGAGACTCTTTTTAAATAACGGTGTGATAATAAGCGACAGAATGGCAAACATCGGCAGCGATGCGATCACGATAAACGTCAGCGGAACACTGTATAAGAACAGCACCACTATATACACGATCACGAAAAAAACGTCGATCATGGACGAGAGCGGCGTTCCTGTAAGAAAAGATCGTATCTGGTCGAGTTCTCTGACTCTTGCCACCGTTTCACCCACCCGCCTTGATTCAAAATATTTGAGGGGTAAGCCAAACAGATGATGAAATAATCTGGCGCTGAGGGTTACATCAATTCGATTGGTGGTATGCACGAACAGATAGCTTCTGCACAGACTGATGACCAGTTCGTAGACATATACAATAAAAATTCCCACCGCAATAGTATACAGCGTATTCATTGCATGGTGTGACAATACCTTGTCCACTACTACCTGTGTCATAAGAGGTGTCAATATTCCTAAGATTTGAATGATGAATACTGCAAGCAGAACGCAGACGAACTGCTTTTTGAATTTTAAGATCGTCGGTATAAACCAACGGAAACCGAATTTCTGCTGATCGACGTCTCCGGGATCGGCTTTTCTTTTCGCAAGAACAATAACCTGTCCCGATATCTTTTCTAAAAGACTCGCCTCGTCAATTGTTTCAGGTGTTCCCTTTAAAGGATTTAGGATAGTCCACCTATGATCGTCCCTTCGGTTGACGAGAAGCAGATAGTTCCCGTCCTTTAGTTTTGCAATGACCGGAACAGCAGCGTTCTCAACTTTCCTGAGATTAAGTTTCCCCGCAGATACTTTTAGTCCCAGTTCTTTTGCGGTTCTGATCAGTTCGTAATCGGTATTCTCATCTTCCGTGAATCTGTCTGCAAATTCCTGCGGAACTTTGATCCCCAGGAATTTGGCAGCAATCATGAAACAGAGATATCCCGTGTTTGGGTTTTGTTTCATTCTTTAGTATCTCCTTGCCTTGTCGTCTTGTATATGGTAACTGCGATGCTTTGCACGCGGTTAATTCTACCACCCACGTAGTTGTAAGGCAAGGAGAGATTTATCTGCATTATACTTCGCTCTCAAATATAAAAGGCTTTCACATATTTTCCTATCTTTCCATCTTCCAGAAATAGGCGCTATACGGAGGCAGTTCGCTTCCACCGCCGAAATCATGATCTTTACCGCTGATCAGATCCTGCGCCATACCGCACCCGGCATCAAAATGCGCCGTGTAACTCTCGCTGTCCGCATTGATCGCCACAAGCACTCTCTCATCATCACATTTGCGCTCGAAGATACACTGCTTGTTCGTCAACACTACGGAACGGAAATCACCATAATTTAACGCCTTTGACTCCTTCTTCGCCTCGGCAAGCTTTGCGATCCACTCACACAGATCATTCCACTCCGGCTCCTCGAAACAGGCGCGCAGTGCCGGATCGCCCTCGCTCTTATGGGCTTTCGCTCCCCACTCGCTGCCATAGTACACGCAAGGGATGCCCGGCATACCGAAGCAAAGCGCATAGATGAGCGGCAGATGCTTTTCATTCGTCAGATTGCTGGCGATTCTCGTCACATCATGGTTATCCACAAAGGAAAGCATATGTTTGCCCTTATATAATGTCCAGTTCTCCGGCCCGAACTGCCGCAGCAGGGAATGATTGATCTCAAACATATTCATGCTGTTAAAGCTGGAAAACAGTCCCTTATAGCATTCATAATTGGTAGCGGAATGCAGCATCTGGTCATTGACCATCTGATTATAGTCGCCGTGCAGCATCTCACCCAGCAGATAGAAATCCGGTTTCAGACTGCCTACAAAGCCTCTCAATCTTCTGACAAAATCATGGTCTAAGCAGTACGCAACATCCAGACGCAGACCGTCGATGTCAAACTCTTCCACCCAGCCCTTGATACTGTCAAAAATATGATTAATCACATCTTCGTGACGCAGATTGATCTTCACCAGATCATAGTTGCCTTCCCAGCCCTCATACCAAAGACCGTCATTATAATTGGAATTACCACCCAGATTGATATTGAACCAGCTAAGATACGGAGAGTTCTCACGATTCCTTAGAACATCCTGAAATGCCCAGAATCCTCTTCCCACATGATTAAACACACCGTCCAACACTACTTTGATACCGTTGTCATGCAGATTCTTACAGACTTCCTTGAAGTCATCGTTCATTCCCAATCTGCAGTCGATCGTATGGTAGTCTCTCGTATTATAGCCATGCGTATCAGACTCAAACACAGGAGAAAAGTAAATAGCATTGATTCCCAGTTTCTTCATATGGGGAATCCAATCGTTCACTTTCAGAATACGGTGTTCAAGCTGTCCGTCATTCTCAAAGGGCGCTCCGCAGAATCCCAACGGATAAATCTGATAAAAAACACTTTCATAAGCCCACATAATATGTACTCCTCTTTTCTTCGCTTATCTTCTCTTACACATTAATTTAATATCAGCAGTGCCACTCGGAAATCCTTCAGATTTCCTCATGTCCGTGCTTCGCACGATACAGCCATTCGGATAAGCGCCTCGGTAAGCAGGCTTCCCTCTTCGCTTATCCTTTGTCTGTGCCCTGCTCATTGCTAACGCTCATTATATCACCGTTACCTTTAATTTGCAAAACACGTTTTGATTGACCGAATGAGTATTACTTTTTATAAACTAAAATCCGTTTCTCGACTTTTCCACATGTTTTTATCCATTATTTTATAAAAATCCATTAGAACCGCCAAAGAAATCCCCAATTTCCACATAGTTATCCACATTGACATTTATGTCATATCATGGTGACTCTCCTTCCTTTTTTGTCAAAAAAGAGATGTCGTTTTCGGAATTTTATATCATTTTTTGTCAATTTTCTTTTTTTTGCTAATGAAAGTTGTCAATAAATGTTGTATAATATTTTCGACTCAGTCAGTACATTTTGTATGTTGACGTAGTAAGTCAATCAATATTTTGTGCAAAAAGATCATCACTGTCTATCAGCCCGTAAACAAGCTGATATCTGAAAGGAGTATACTATGCATCCCAAATTAGGTTCTCATGTAGGAATGAGCGGTAAGGAGATGATGCTCGGTTCCGTGAAAGAAGCCGTCTCCTACGATGCCGATACATTCATGTTATACACAGGTGCACCACAGAATACCAAGAGAAAGGATATCTCACAACTGAATATCGCTCCTGCGTGGGAGTGTATGCGCGCCCACAATATTGACGATTTCGTGGTTCACGCCCCATATATCATCAATTTGGCTAATACAGTCAATCCCTCCACCTATGAGATCGCCGTTGAATTTCTTGCTCTGGAGATCGAGCGCACGATCGCAATGGGCTCTCATATATTGATCCTGCATCCCGGTGCACATGTAGGCGCGGGTGTCGATGCAGGTATTGACCGGATTGCTCAAGGACTCAATGAAGTGCTGACGAAAGAGCAGGACTGCTATATCGCATTGGAGACAATGGCAGGTAAAGGTTCCGAAATCGGGCGCAACTTCGAGGAACTTGCCGCGATCTATGACAAAGTCACTCTAAACGATAAACTGCGCGTCTGCATGGACACATGCCACTTAAATGATGCCGGCTATGATATTGTTCACGACTTCGACGGGGTTATTGACCAGTTCGATCAACTAATTGGAAAAGACCAGATTGCGTTGTTTCACATTAACGACAGTAAGAATGAACGCGGCACCGGCAAGGACCGACACGCCAATATCGGGGATGGCACCATCGGCACAGACGCGCTGCGCTACATTGTCCATCATCCCGACTTTATCAGTTTACCTAAAATATTGGAAACACCTTATATTCCATCATTGACTGATCCGGACAAGAAAGTTGCTCCCTATAAGGAAGAAATTGCTTTGCTGCGGCAGCCATAACCTACCGCACTCACAGCCATTCATCCCAGAAGCGTTCAACCTTATGACCCACATGGTCAACAGTCACGATCTCACAATTATGCCACTCTCTGGGAAACAATCTCTGATAGGCAGGCGTCAGGAACCGCTCATCCAAAAGTGCCACGATACCGAAATCATCAACGGTTCGGATAACTCTTCCCGCCGCCTGCAATACCTTATTCATTCCCGGATAGCGATATGCGTAATCAAACCCGTTCTCACCCCAGCCGTCAAAGTACTGTTTCAACAATTCTCTCTCATTACATACCTGCGGCAGTCCCGTTCCGATGATGATTGCTCCGATCAGGCTGTCATTCTTCAAATCTATCCCTTCACTGAAAATACCGCCCATCACACAGAAGCCCAACAGGCTCCGCTCATCTTCAATCTCGATTTCTATCTGAATCAAGGCACCTAAATCGCAGTCCTCATTTCCGGTAAATCTATTTAGGAACTCTTCTCTTGCCTGCTCATTCATATAATCTTCCTGTACGATGCACTCCACTGATTCATCTGCATTGAAATAGTGCATGTAGATATCGTAAGTCTGCCGTAGGAAAGCATGGGATGGAAAGAACAGCATATAATTGCCATGTCTTTTCTGTACCACTTCATTAATATAGGAAGCAATCCGATAATATTCCTCGTCGCTCCTGCGCGTATATTTGCTGGTCACGTCACTGCCGATGTAGAGTCCCATCTTTTCCGGGCGAAAGACAGACTTTGCATACACCTCATAGTCACCCTCATCCGCTCCGAGAAGCTTCTTATAATATTGTATCGGTAAAAGTGTCGCCGAAAACAGTATCGTGCTTCTGCCTCTCATCATACATTCCCGCAGATTTTTCGCAGGATTGACACAGAAAAGCTTTAATATAAAGCTGCCGTCCGATTCCATCTCCGAGTATGTCACATAGTTCTCGTCCACCAGCTCATACATTTCCAAGAAATGCGACACCTCAAAATAAAATTCCAGAACATCCTTCCGCACCGGACTGTCATCGTGGTCTTCCAGATAATCGTCAATCGCTGCACTGAGCCTTGTAAGCGCACGCACAAAAGGATCGATATACTCTTCTATCCTGTAATTTTCACACTCGCGTTTCAATATAAGCAGCTCTTTATTACATTTATCCAGATTTTTGGCGATCCGCTCGTCATACGCCTTGACCGTCCGTTTTAATTCCAGAAAATCCTCTTTGCGCAGTACTGCACTGTACATATCCCTGCCACGCTCCACTAGATTGTGCGCCTCGTCGATCAGAAATATATATTCTCCGCGAATCCCCTCCGAGAAAAATCTTCTCAGATATACATGCGGATCAAAGACATAGTTATAATCACAGATGACCGCATCGGAAAACAGGCTCATATCCAGACACATTTCAAAAGGACAGACCCGATGCTTTTTCGCGTATTCCTCAATCATATCCCTGCTATACACATCCTCATGGATAAGCAGATCGTACATAGCGTCATTGATCCTGTCATAATGTCCCTTAGCGTAAGGACAATGTTCGGGGTTGCACTCCGTCTCCTCCATAAAGCATATTTTGTCTTTTGCCGTCAATATAACGCTCTTAAGCTTAAGTCCATGTTCCCGCAATAGAGCAAATGTATTTTCAGCTACCGTGCGTGTGATCGTCTTAGCCGTCAAGTAGAAAATCTTCTCACACATTCCCTCTCCCATAGCCTTCACCGCCGGAAAAACTGTGGAAATCGTCTTGCCGACTCCCGTCGGAGCCTCAATAAAGAGTTTTCTCTTATGATAGATCGTCTGATAGACGTATGTAGCCAGTTCCTTCTGACCCTCTCTGTATGCAAAAGGAAATTGAAGCATCTTGATAGAGCCCTGTCTTATCCTCTGCCATTCAAAAGAATAGTCCGCCCACTTGCGGTATTGCTCCATAACGCCCGTGAACCATTCCTGTAATTCCTCAAAAGTAAAATCGTAGTGAAAATATCGTATTTCCTCGGTTTCCATATGACAGTATGTCATGCGGACGCGAATTTCTTTCAAGGCATTCTGTTTCGCATAAATATAGGCATAACACTTAGCCTGCGCCAGATGCACCGGTACGGAATCCTTCATTTTCTTGATATCACGAAAAACTCCTTTGATCTCATCAATGGTAACTGTAATTTTCTGTGTTTCCTGATTTTGCTGCAACTTTGCTGGCACAGATGCATCTATATTGACCTTCAAGGTCTGCTCTGTCGTAATCTGTGGAGCAGGCTCTGACGGTATCTCCGTAGATGACTGTGTAATGATACCATCGGCGCGACCTTCCACAAGGATTTCATATTCCCCCGCATCATAGACATACTTAAGTCCTACCTCTGCCTGATACTCCGGACCCATACGCCGCTGTATCATGCGGTGGATTCTGCTACCCTCCTGCATCGCATTTTCAGGAGATGCCGCTCTTCGATTGTCAATATCGCCGGATCGTAGAATAAATTCCACAAGACTCCTGACGGAAATACGAATTTCCATAATCTTCTTTCCTATATAAAAACTCTATACCAAAAACTCCCTATCTAAGATATTACGCTATCTTAAATAGGGAGTCAATGTGTCACGTTTGTTCCGGATTATATGATTAACATGCTACTGCCAATTTTCTGAGATACTTATCGAAATCAGCATCATATCCGTTGCAAGAAACTGTCAGAACTTGATTAAAATTAAGTCCTAACACACCTATGATGGATTTCGCATCTACTATAAAGCTATTGTAGGAGATGTCTACGTCAAAGATGCATTTTGTTGCAGCGGAAACAAAGTCTTTCACTTCATCCGGTCTTAATTTGATTCTGTGTTGCATAACATTCACCTTCCTTTTCCATTTATGTATGCAAAAGGCACACATAGAAAAAATTGTTTACTTTCTCCTCATTTGAGTTGATTATACTCTTTTGTCAGCATTTGTAAAGAGCCAATCTTGTTCCTAATTAAAAACAATTTTGGAACTTTATGACAACCTCACCAAGATATTTTGAACTTCAAAATAATTTTTGTGAATTGTGTCTATTATCTCCATTTTCACATAACTTCCCAGCTGAAATTTTCTCATTTTTGATTAAATTCGACCATATAATCTTGGAACCTTAAAGGCAGCATTTGTTGCTGTAATCGAAGGTTTTTGCGCTCTTTGATCGCGATTGTCTGATGAAAAATGGTAAATAATTCCTGATACTTAAGTTCGCTGTCCGACCACACCAGTGAGTCTTCTCCAACTCCCTCCACATCTGACACAAGATACCACTCCTCTTTCGCCGGATGCACACCGAACAAATTTCGATTCTCATCATGGAGCATAAAGTTCTCAGTCGCCAGCCTGTCAGCAAAATGCGGCATCACAAACGCCATTACATTGTTCTCCGGTCCGATCCGTGAATATAAAATTCCTTGTTCCAGCTCTTGAAATCTTATAAACTCCAATTCATGATGAGCCTCGTTAGCAGTACGTCTGGCAAGTTCAAATGCCCTTCGTACATACGGATTGCGCAGATTATCCATTGTACGCTTTCCGTTTCCCATAGTAATTCCATCCACAACCGTACGGTAGATTGCGTCTCCTTTATCTCTATCGCAAGAAGCCGCCGCCCGACAAATCGTTACATAGATTTCGTCGCCCAAATGCTCCTTCAAAGTGCGCGCCACCTTATCAGTTTTGACAGAATCCGGCTGGCTATACACATATTCTGCAAATAATTTGTAATTATCATCTTCACCAACCTGGATATGAAGATGCTCATGCCCCTCCCTTAAGGCATAGGCATCATAGACTGCCGTGAAGATTCCCTCCAATGAATCCTCGCAGATAATATATTTCTCTCCCATATTATATGCCACTCCCATATGCGCACACTGCTCTCAACTGTCTCTCCCATGCACGCACTGCTTTTACGTTCCACTCATGATGTTCTAGGAAATGCTCCTGTACCCCTGCGCTCCAAGAATCATCCCGTCGTCAAACAGGCTGGTCTGGTGGTACGTCGTACCATCCGGCATAAAAGGAAGTCTCTCCCCTTTACCCATCTGATTCTGATAAGTCAGATTCCGCACAATGTATTCCTCATCGATCTTAGTCGGATACATCATTCTTCCGTTACATGTAATGAAATATAATGCGCGCTTTAAAACAATACCCATCTTTTTTAAATCTTCAAAGGTCAAATTACCGAACCGTCTGGCAGCAATAATACGTCTGGCGCTCTTGACTCCTATTCCGGGGATACGCAAAAGCAGTCTGTAATCCGCACGATTGACCTCGACCGGAAATACCTCCAGATGCCTCACCGCCCAATCCGCCTTCGGGTCGATTGCCATATTGAAATTCGGGCGATCTACAGTCAACAATTCGTCCACTCTAAAATCATAGAATCGCAGCAGCCAGTCCGCCTGATACAACCTGTGCTCGCGCAACAGTGGCGGTCCACCCGTCAAAGCCGGAAGTTCCTTATCCTCATTCACATTCACAAACGCAGAATAATATACTCTCTTCAAAGAAAATTTGTCATATAAATTCTCTGCTACCGACATGATCTGGTAATCACTCTCTGGCAACGCACCCACCACCATCTGTGTTGATTGTCCTGCCGCACAAAAATGAGGTGCATGTCTGTATAAGGTAAGTTCGTTCTTATTCTCCGTGATACCATTTTGAATCTGTCTCATCGGTTTCAATATATTCTTACGATGCTTGTTCGGTGCCATCTCCCTTAAGCCCTCTGCTGTCGCCATCTCCAAGTTCACGCTCATTCTGTCCGCCAGATATCCCGCCTTCTGTATGAGCATTGGATCCGCACCCGGAATTGTCTTTACATGAATATACCCTTGAAACCTGTGTACCGTGCGTAACTTGTGAACCGTCTCACAAATCAGTTCCATCGTGTAATTCGGACTGTACAGAATCCCTGAACTTAGGAAAAGCCCTTCTATATAGTTGCGCCTGTAAAATTCCATAGTCAGTTCACAGACTTCGTCCGGCGTAAAAGATGCCCTCGGCACATCATTAGATTTCCTGTTAATACAGTATCTGCAATCATAGATACATTCATTCGTGAACAAAATCTTCAACAAAGAAATGCATCTGCCGTCCGCCGCAAAACTATGACATAACCCCGCTGCCACAGCATTCCCGATTCCCGTACCATCATTCGCACGGTTCACTCCACTCGAACTGCACGATACATCATATTTCGCGGCATCCGCAAGAATCTTCAGTTTATCCATAACCGACATCTGCGGCGAAATCCTGACTTCCATAACGTTGTATATCCCTTTTCAATTCCTTGATACATTCATCTGGTTACTTGCTGCTGTATAAACTCGTATCCCGTTATTACTCTTAGTATTATTACGATATATCCTTGTGTACTATCCATTACTTTCATTACCAGATGCTACTTCTACATTTCATTTTCCGTCCATAGACTGACAGACCATCCCACGCAAATAGAACATTTGTTCTTTTCATGGTTATATCATACCACAGCCCCAAATACATTGCAACCATTTTAGAACATTTGTTCTATTTTAATAACAACTCGGTCCTAAATGACTATATGCTGTCTCTGAGCGTCCGCCTTAGACAAATTATGAACAGAAGGTCGGACTGTTACAACTTATCTTCATTCCCCCTTGATTTCTCTCTCAAAACGCGGTTAAATATAAGTAAATTCGCTTCGCGAATTAACTTTGTAAATCTGCTTTGCAGATTAACTTTACGAGTATTGCTTCGCAAACTCGGTCAGTCAAATTTTTATTAAGTGAGGTTTTTTATGGATAACTTAACGATTCCCAAAGATTACAAGTCTGCGCTGAATCTGCATGACACGCAGATCGGCATCAAGACTGTCAAAGACTTTTTTCAGGTTCTGCTGGCAGAAGAACTTCATCTGCTGCGCGTATCCGCCCCTCTGTTTGTTGATCCGGCTTCCGGACTCAACGACAACTTAAACGGTGTGGAACGTCCGGTTTCCTTCGGCATCAAAGAACAGAATGATGCTCAGGCTGAGATCGTGCATTCCCTTGCAAAGTGGAAACGTATGGCTTTGCAGAAATACGGCTTTTCACACGGAGAGGGCCTCTACACCGACATGAGCGCCATCCGCAGGGACGAAACGACCGACAATATCCACTCCATCTATGTGGATCAGTGGGATTGGGAAAAGATCATCTCCCGCGAGGAACGTACTCTGGATTATCTGAAGGAAACTGTCAGATCCGTCTACAAAGTACTCCGCAAAACTGAGAAATACATGGCGATACGCTATGACTATATCAGCGAGATATTACCACATGATATCTTTTTTATCACCACGCAGGAACTGGAAAATATGTTCCCCGATTATACGCCGAAGGAGCGCGAATATTACATAACTAAAGCAAAAGGCGCTGTCTGTGTCATGCAGATCGGTGATCTGTTAGAGTCTGGCGTCAAACATGACGGACGCGCACCGGACTATGATGATTGGGCGCTGAATGCTGATATTCTTGTATATTACCCCGTACTGGATATTGCTCTGGAACTCTCCTCAATGGGTATCCGCGTTGACAGGGATTCACTGCTTGCCCAATTAGACAAGGCAGGCTGCCCCGAGAGAGCCGAACTGCCTTTCCAGAAAGCGATTCTCGATGAAGAACTACCTTTCACGATCGGCGGTGGTATCGGTCAGTCCCGTATCTGTATGTTTTTCTTAAGAAAAGCGCACATTGGCGAGGTGCAGTCCTCCCTTTGGCCGGAAGCAGTAACGAAAGAGGCATTGGCAAATGGGATACAACTACTATAGAAAAGCGTATATAAAGCTTTTTTGCAAATTTACATTATGTGATAGAATTTGTAGCAATGCATATTAATGATATTTCGTTTATTATTTTTCTTTTTATCGCTTGACAAATTCACATGAACAGCGTATCATTATCTCAACAGAGTAATAAGAGAGGAACTGTTTATGACAATCGAAGGAGGCAAATCCTACACAACTGCTGACATCGAGGCACTGCCCGAAGGAGAATACGCGGAACTGATTGACGGCGAGCTGTTTGTCATGGAATGTCCGTCAGTGACGCACCAGGAGATTCTCGGCGAACTCTATGTACAGATCTACATGTATATCAAGAACAATAAGGGATCTTGCAAAGTATTTCTGTCGCCACTCGGCGTATACATTGCAAATGATAACCGCAATTTTGTGGTGCCGGATATTACTGTGGTATGCAAGCCGGATAAACTGGACGAAAAGGGCTGTCACGGTGCGCCGGACTGGGTGATCGAGATCACCTCACCGGGAAATAAATACATGGATTACGGACGGAAACTCACGCTATATCAGGCTAAAGGTGTTCGGGAATACTGGATCATCGATCCACAGAAGCAGATCGTTACAGTATATGACTTTGAACATGGGGAAGGTCCTGCGATACATCCTTTTTCCGAACCGATTAAAGCGAGAATTTATACAGATTTGTATATTGATCTGGCACAATTCATACCATCGCAGGAAATGTAATTACGGCAAAAGAGGGGACATTCCGTCCCCTCCACACTGTAGATGATTAAACTTAAATATTACTCTTTGAAGCAATACATCTCTTCTGTCTCTGCGTCCCGGTATTCATGTTTTTCATAATATCCGATCAATGTGCCGTCTTCGTCCCGCAACGCCACCATATACACATCTTTATTCTCCTTCTTATTATGAGACGTATATATGATATTATGATCTTTGCTCTCTGCGAACCAACTGACTACTTTCCTGATCATTTCATTGGACTTTTCGTTGTGACAGTCCAAAAGACTGCTTCCGACCAGCTTCGCACCGCCGCGCCGTGCATATTTCTTTTTTGCCGCAGGGTTCATATAGATGATTTCATGTTCTGGATTGCAGATTACGACTGCGCACCGATCCTGTTCGATAATACTCTGAAAAAATTTTGATAATTCCATTGCTGCCTCCGTTCCGGGCATTCTACGCCTAGTCTTTCTTTTGTCTCGAAGCCCTTTCTGACTTCATTATAAAGCATGATCCCGGTTTTTCAAGCGGAGATTTTTTCCTATCTTAACACGTTGCTACCAAACGGATTTTTCATAGACTATGTATCCCCTCTACTGCACATACATATTCGTATAACCCATCAGGCTCTCGTCTACTTCTCTCGCGCACTCCCGTCCCTGACGAATCGCCTTCACCACAAGCGACTGCCCTGTATGCATATCGCCTGCTGCAAAGACTCTGTCCACGCTCGTGGCGAATCTGCCCTCTGAGGTCTTCACATTGGTTCTGTTATCTAACGTCACTTTGAATGCATCCGTCACATACTTCTGGCTTCCGAGAAAACCTGCAGCAATGAGTACGATCTGCGCATCCAGAATCTTCTCGCTCCCTTCCACCTCTTTCATGTTCATACGTCCGGTTTTTAAGTCTTTTTCCCATGTCAGGGATACGATTTTGACAGCCTTTAAATTGCCGTTTTTATCTTTGATAAACTCCTTCACGGTGGACTCATAGATACGCGGATCGTGTCCGTAGATGGCGATTGCCTCCTCCTGACCGTAATCGGTCTTGCACACCTTGGGCCACTGCGGCCAAGGGTTATTGTCGGCACGTTTGTCGGGAGCCTTGGGCATCATCTCGATCTGTGTGACAGACTTTGCGCCGTGACGAATCGCCGTACCTACACAGTCATTTCCGGTGTCGCCGCCACCGATGATCACCACATTCTTATCTTTTGTGTCCACATACTGTTTATCCTGAAAATTCGAATCTAACAGGCTTTTCGTGTTTCTGGACAGAAAATCTACTGCAAAATAGATTCCCTTGGCATCTCTGCCGGGCGCGGTGATATCTCTTGGCTGGGAAGAACCACAGCAGAGCACGACACGGTCATACTCTTTTAAAAGTTTCTCCGCCTTCACGTCCTTGCCGATATCCGTTCCCGTCACAAAGGTAACGCCCTCTTCTTCCATCACCTTGACTTTACGGTCAATTACATGTTTTTCCAGTTTCATATTCGGTATACCGTACATCAATAATCCGCCGATTCTGTCCGAACGCTCATATACAGTCACCAAATGCCCTCTCTTATTGAGCTGGTCAGCCACGGCAAGCCCCGAAGGACCACTCCCCACTACCGCTACGCGCTTGCCTGTTCTCACTTTGGGCGGTTGTGGAGCAGCATAGCCTTTCGCATAAGCATTCTCGATGATGGCATACTCATTTTCTTTTGTGGAAACAGGATCGTCGTTCAGCCCGCATGTACACGCCGCCTCGCACAATGCCGGACATACTCTTGAAGTAAATTCCGGAAAATTATTGGTCTTGTGCAGACGCAGATACGCCTGCTCCCAGTTACCCGTATATACGAGATCGTTCCACTCCGGCACCAGATTGTGCAGCGGACAGCCCGATGTCATACCGCACAGCGTCATGCCCGACTGGCAGAACGGCACGCCGCAGTCCATACAGCGCGCCCCCTGCAACTGCTGTTCCTCCATGGAAAGATGCTCGTGAAATTCGTTGAAATTCTTAATGCGCTGTTTCGGACTCACATCCTTTGAAACCTTGCGCTCATAATCTATAAAACCGGTCGGTTTTCCCATTGATTTCTCCTCAACTTTCTGTTCTATTTTGCTCAACCCGGAAGAATGCACGCGCAAGCGGCATTCTTCCAAACATGACTTAGTTATACTTAGGCTGCGTTCTTTGCAGCCTTAGTGTAACTTCATGTTTTTGGATGCGTAGAATGCCTCAATCTGCGCCTGCTCCGCACTGAATCCCTTTTCTTCCATCTGCACGATGAGTTTTAACATCTTCTCATAATCATGCGGAATGATCTTCTTGAACTTCGGCAGATACTCCCCGAAATTGTCCAGAATCTCCTTTCCTTTGACAGAATTGGTGTAAGCCACATGCTCTTTGATCATCTCTTTCAGTTCCAGAACATCATATTTGGAGGTAATCTCATAGGAAGAAACCATTTCCTTATTTGTCTTGGTATACAGGTCGTTGTTCTCATCCAGCACATAGGCGATGCCGCCGCTCATACCCGCCGCAAAGTTCTTGCCGACAGAGCCGAGCACCACCACGCGTCCGCCCGTCATATACTCACAGCCATGGTCTCCCACGCCTTCCACCACCGCGATCGCACCGGAATTGCGCACGCAGAAACGCTCGCCCGCCACACCGTTGATAAAAGCCTTGCCGGATGTCGCGCCGTAGAGAGCCACGTTGCCGATAATAATATTTTCGTCCTGCTTAAACTTCGACCCTTTCGGCGGATAGACGATCAGCTTACCGCCGGACAATCCTTTGCCGAAATAGTCGTTAGAATCGCCCACCAACTCCAGTGTAAGCCCTTTGGGGATAAAAGCGCCGAAGCTCTGACCGCCGGAACCATTACACAGAATACGGTAAGTATCCTCAGCAAGCGTATCCCCGAATCTTCTGGTGATCTCGGAGCCGAAGATCGTTCCGAAAGCACGGTCGGTATTCGTCACGTCCACCTCAAGGCTTCTCTTCTGCCCGCTCTCTAATGCCTTGGAAAGCTGTTTTAAAAGCACTTTTTCGTCCATCGTCTTCTCTAACCCGAAGTCATATACCTGCTTCGGATCGAAGATGCATTTCTCTTTGCTTCCCTCGTAAGGATTACTCAAGATAATGCTTAAATCTATCTGTCTCTGGTGATCTGTCAGATTGTCTTTTACTTTCAAAAGGTCTGTCCGTCCCACCAGCTCATCCACCGTGCGGACGCCCAATTTTGCCATATACTCCCGCAGTTCCTGCGCAATAAATCTCATGAAATTCTCCACATACTCCGGCTTGCCTGTAAAACGCTTGCGCAGTTCCGGGTTCTGTGTCGCCACGCCAACGGGACAGGTATCCAGATTGCAGACCCGCATCATGACACAGCCCATCGTCACAAGGGGCGCCGTCGCAAAACCGAACTCCTCCGCGCCGAGGATCGCCGCGATTGCCACATCCCGTCCGCTCATCAGCTTCCCGTCCGTCTCGATGCGCACCTTGTTTCTCAGCCCGTTCTGAATCAACGTCTGATGCGTCTCCGCCAGCCCAAGTTCCCACGGAAGTCCTGCATTGTGGATCGAGTTGCGGGGCGCCGCTCCCGTACCGCCGTCATAGCCGGACACAAGAATGACCTGCGCACCCGCCTTGGCAACACCGGCAGCCACCGTTCCTACCCCTGCCTCGGAAACCAGCTTCACGGAAATCCGCGCTCTTGTGTTGGCATTTTTCAAATCGTAAATCAACTGCGCCAAATCCTCAATCGAATAGATATCATGATGCGGCGGCGGAGAAATCAACCCTACGCCGGGCGTGGAATGTCTCGTCTTCGCAATCCACGGATATACTTTGCCGCCGGGCAGATGTCCGCCCTCGCCGGGTTTTGCTCCCTGCGCCATCTTAATCTGAATCTCCTGTGCGCTGTTCAAATATTTGCTGGTCACGCCAAATCGTCCCGAAGCTACCTGCTTAATAGCGGAGCACCTATTTGTGCCGTCTGCTCCCACTGTCAATCTGTCATCATCTTCTCCACCTTCACCGGAGTTAGATTTGCCATGTAGTCTGTTCATGGCGATCGCCATCGTCTCATGCGCTTCCTTGGAAATGGACCCATAGGACATAGCGCCTGTCTTGAATCTTGTGACAATCGTGTCAACTGCCTCAACTTCCTCTATTGGCACGGGTTTCTTCGCATAATTGAAGTCCATCAGACCTCTCAGATTCTTAATGCTCTCCTCATTATTGACCGCTGCGGTATATTGTTTGAATATTTCATAATCACCACGTCTTGTTGACTCCTGCAGTAAATGAATCGTCTCCGGATTGTATAAGTGCTCATCTGCACCACTGCGCATCTGGTGATGTCCGGGGTTATCCAACGTCAGATCCGTTGATAGACCGAGTGGGTCAAAAGCCATGGAGTGGAGCGTATCCGCTTCTTTCTCAATATCTTTTAAAGTAATACCGCCCACACGGCACACTGTGTTCGTAAAATACTTATTGATCACCTCTTTGTCAATGCCGATCGCCTCAAATATCTTGGAACCCTGATAGGACTGAATCGTAGAAATACCCATCTTGGAAGCAATCTTCACGATGCCATGCAAAACAGCGTCGTTATAATCATTCACTGCCGCATAATAATCTTTATCTAACATGTGATTCTCGATCAGTTCCTTGATACTCTCCTGCGCCAGATAAGGATTGATCGCCGAGGCTCCAAAACCGAGCAATGTCGCAAAATGATGTACTTCACGGGGTTCAGCGGACTCTAAGATGATATCCACGCTGGTTCTCTTTTTCGTGCTGACAAGATGCTGCTGCAATGCTGATACTGCTAACAGGGAAGGAATAGCGACCCTGTTCTCATCCACACCTCTGTCAGATAAAATCAAAATATTAACCCCGTCACGGTATGCCCTGTCCACCTCCACAAACAGCCTGTCGATCGCCTTTTCCAGACTGGTATTCTTATAGTAGGTAATCGGAACGACCTCTACCTTGAAGCCGTCGGATTTCATGCTTTTGATCTTGAGCAGATCTGTGTTTGTCAGAATCGGATTATGTACTTTTAGCATATTGCAGTTTTCCGGTACTTCCTCAAGCAGATTGCCGTCCCTGCCAAGATATACGGTCGTAGAAGTCACTACCTCCTCACGGATCGCGTCGATGGGCGGATTCGTAACCTGTGCGAAAAGCTGTTTGAAATAGTGAAACAGCGGGTGATGCGCCTTGGACAACACCGGAATCGGCGTATCCACGCCCATCGCAGCAATCGCCTCGGCTCCGTTTCTTGCCATCGGCAGAATGCTCGTTTTAAGCTCCTCATAGGTATAGCCGAAAGCCTTCTGCATACGCTGTCTTTCTTCATTGGTGTATTCCGGCACGCGCTGATTCGGAATCTTCAAGTCTTTGAGCGCAACCAGCTTGTTATCCAGCCACTCACCATACGGACGGGCGGATGCATATTTTTCTTTTAACTCATCGTCGTCAATGACTCTTCCTTGAACGGTGTCTACGAGAAGCATTTTACCGGGATGCAGCCGCTCTTTTACCACGATCTTGGAAGGGTCAATATCAAGCACACCCACCTCCGAGGACAAAATCAACGTATCATCGTCTGTAATCATATAACGCGAAGGGCGTAGACCGTTTCGGTCAAGCACCGCTCCCATCATATCTCCGTCAGAGAAAAGGATAGACGCGGGTCCGTCCCACGGCTCCATCATCGTCGCATAATATTGATAGAAATCCTTTTTCTTCTGAGTCATAGTCTTATTGTTCTCCCACGGCTCCGGAATCGTGATCATCACCGCAAGCGGCAGCGGCATACCGCTCATCACGAGAAATTCCAGCGTATTGTCCAGCATGGCGGAATCAGACCCGGACGCATTGATTGCCGGCAAAATCTTGTGCATCTGCCCCTGCAAATGCTCGGATTCCATATTTTCCTCGCGTGCCAGCATCTTGTCCGCATTGCCACGAATCGTATTGATTTCACCGTTATGTACGATAAACCGGTTCGGATGAGCACGTTCCCAGCTCGGATTTGTGTTCGTAGAGAAACGCGAGTGCACCATGGCGATCGCTGACTCATAGTCTCTATCCTGAAGATCCGAGAAAAATGTGCGAAGCTGTCCCACGAGGAACATACCCTTATATACGATCGTCCTGCTGGACAGACTGACTACATAAGTCACATCGGTGGACTGCTCAAAAGTTCTCCTGAGTATGTACAGTTTTCTATCAAAATCAAGCCCCTTTTCTACATTTGCAGGTTTCTTGATAAACGCCTGCATGATACACGGCATGCATTCCACTGCTTTGTGTCCCAGCACCGTCGGCACCGTCGGCACTTCTCGCCATCCTAAGAATGTAAGCCCCTCCTTCTCGGCAATGATCTCAAACATCTTTTTTGCCTGATTGCGTTGCAATTCATCCTGCGGGAAAAAGAAGGTTCCGACACCGTACTCTCTTTCCCCTCCGATATCAAAGCCAAGTTCTTTTGTCACCTTGACCATAAATTTGTGAGGCATCTGCGTCAGAATACCGACACCGTCGCCTGTCTTTCCTTCTGCATCCTTGCCGGCTCTGTGCTCTAAGTTTTCCACGATCTTAAGCGCATTCTCGACAATGACGCGGCTTTTTAATCCTTTGATATTCACGCATGCTCCGATACCGCAGTTATCATGTTCAAATTCTGTGCGGTATAAAGGAGATGTGGGAACGGCTTGTTTTGCATCGAACATAATTTTTCTCCTCTTTTCAAAAAGCTTGAAAATATTATCCCTTGAGTTGTAGTGCAACAAAAAAAGATCGCAAAAGGAACACATTACGCTCCTTTGCGACCTGCATGTTTAATATACAACACTTTATGCGGTTTGTAAATATAGACTTTTGCACGAATTGTCAGACAGTTTGACAATTCGTATATTCTTTTTAATTTATCTGACATTTTCAAAAAAATACCATTAAGAAGGTTTAACAATTAAAAAATAATTTTCTCTAACAGGATTGACTATTTTTTCATAATATAGAGCTACAGTCAAAGGCAGTACGGATAGCCTTCAATTTTTTGTTGCTGCATTTCACCTACGGGATTTTGGAGTCTCAACTTACAGAAATCCATACTAATAGTAGAAAAATATTTTTACTGTTTTTACTGACGGTATGTTCACTTGGACGTACTTTCACGGTATAATCAAGCCACCGAAAGCGAGGTGGATATATTTTGAGAGTGAAACTTTCAGAGAATATCAAGAAATTCCGCAAGGAAAAGAAAATGACGCAGGAGCAGCTTGCAGAGGTGATGGGCGTAAGCGTAAGCGCCGTTTATAAGTGGGAGTCAAATCAGTCCACACCGGAAATCAATTTGATTTTAGAAATGGCTGACTTGTTCCACACCTCTACCGATGTTCTTCTCGGATATGAGTGGAAAAATGCAAGCGCCGCATCCGCTCTTGACAGGATTGCAACGTTAACAGAAGCAAAGGAGTATGACGAAGCGACCACAGAGGTGGAAAAAGCAATAAAAAACTACCCTAACAACTTTGACATCGTATATCAGAGTGCTTTTGTTTATCTGGAGTTGGGCAAGAACACGGATCATCTCGAAGCGAACCGTCGGGCAATTGAACTGCTGGAGCACGCCTGTGCACTAATTGCGCAGAATCAGGACGAGACCGTCAGTGAGGTCTCCATCCGCACGCAGATGGCAAAGACACACCTATTGCTGCATGACCCGGACACGGCACTGCAGATTTTGAAAAAGTACAATGTCTGCGGCATCAACAACGTCCTGATTGGCATGGTGCTGAGCGACTGTCTCCACGATGCGGACGGTGCAGAAAAATATCTGACTAAGGCGTTCACCACTTTTGCAGAGGATATCAACTATATCATGATCGGCTATGCTAACGTGTTTTTCCAGCGTAAGAATTATGATGCCGCGATTGACTGCGTCCGGTGGCTTCGGATCGTTCTGCGCGGCATCCAGCCGGAAGGAACTCTGACATGGTTTGATAAATATGACTGTGTTCTTCTTGAAATAATCGCCGAGTGCTATTGCTTCAAGGGAGAATTTGAAAAGGCCCGGCAATTTCTTTCTGACGCGGCAAGTCATGCTGTCAGCTACGATCATGCCGCACCGGGAGAAATAGCCGGAATGGAGTTTTTTACAATGCTGGGCATAGAACGCCAACCCACATATGACGAGTATGGAAAAACCGCCGTGGAGTGCTTACGTCGAAGAATCCATATAGAGAGCGACGAGGTTCCGCAGCTCCAGCAGTTGTGGCGCGAGACAATAAAGGATTACTCAATCTCAAACCTCATCACCACCGGATCATGATCCGAATACTCATACCCGAAATCCACATTCCGATACTCATTGACCACCACATTGTCCGACACAATAAACCCATCCAGCGTGACCGTATATGTCACCCCTTCCTCATAAGGCTGATCCGCGCTTCTGCAAGTCTCATGTGCAATATCCTCCGGCGTTATGGCATCATCAAGCGCCATATGAAACCCTTGCGGAAGCTTCTCCCGCGGGAACAGATACGCCCATTCCGGCGCATTCTCCGTAGTCTCTTCTTTCACATTGTGATTGTAGTCACCGCCGCAGATCACATAATTACCCTGCTCATAATCCGCCGTCATATCCTCAAACAACATGGATAACTGCCCTTCCCTGATTTCATCATTGCTGCCATAAGCCGACAGATGCACATTATAGATACACAAGAACTTCCCATTCTCCGTAGGAATCCTCGAAATCGAATAACATCTGTCCAGATCCACAAACTTGCTGAATGACTCCGAGATTGGGAAACTCCTCCGTATCGTATCTGTAATCTCACCTCTCGAATAAGTCACCATTCCGGCTACGTTCGCCCCATGCGGCTGCCATGGCGGGAAGAAAAGAAACGGAGAATCATAATTCTGCGCAAAATCATAATAATATCCCTTTATGAATTGATTTAAAATCTCCAGCTCATCTACATGGTAGCTTCTCGTACCATCCCGGTCAACTTCCTGAATAAGGATAAAATCCGGATTGATCTCACTGACTTCCCTTCCCATCGCAGAAACGTTTGACAGAACGCTCTCCTCACTCTCTGCCCACGAATACTTACCGCCATCCATAAAGAAACTGTAGTCTTTCGTATAAGCGCCGAATCCGATATTGTATGTCATGACTTGATATTCTTCGCCCGCTTTGACCAGAAATTCCTCATCAAAGTCAGCATCGCTGCCACTTCTATTGACTTCAAGGGTCAATTTGTCAGGCAGTCTGTCATAGTCGATCAACACATATGCACAGTAAACGACAACCACCACAACAATCACTGCCAGCACACCCAAAACAATCTTTGCTATCTTCTTTCCCTTTTTCAATGAATCTTCCTCCCATCGCTTATATCCGTATCTCCATCCCACAATGCATCTGCTGAAGCCTTTCTCCCAAAATCGGCTTCATCAGATCAATCGCCATCTGCCCCGTACAATGCCCTGTATAAAAGACCGTATTTTCTTCCGCTAACGCTTCCGCCGTCTTTCGAATAGTCACCTTTTCCTCTTCCGTATAATCACTCTTCTTCATCATATGAAATCCGCTGATCACAATATCCGGCACGCCGCCGTATATCTCCCGATATCTATCCAGAATATTCAGAATACCATTATGCGCACACCCGGAGAGCAGCACCTTTTTATCTTCCCGTATAACAAGGCACTGTTCATGAGCAAATTCGTCCTGCTTATTTACTCCGTTCACTTGCATCGCTAATCCAACATTGCTCTGCGGCCAGAATTTCCTTCCCGTAATACCCGTAAAAAGTGAAATCTCCCCGTCAATCTTTTTATCCCCGGATAACATTCGCACATTCGCCAGCGCCCCGATCTTTTTATCGATTCCGATATACCGCTCTCCATGATAATAATCGAGAAGTGCACTCTGCTGCATATAAACAACGGCGTTCTTATTGTTCCTGCAAAAAGTCATCAATCCGCCGGAATGATCATAATGCCCATGACTCAGCACCGCAATATCCACACCTGTCAAGTCTATTCCCAATTTTTGCGCATTATCCCATGTCACATCACTTGCTCCCGAATCCATAAGTATCCTGTGATGCTTCGTCTCGACATACAGACTCAATCCATGTTCATACCCGCACAGCGGATTACCACATGTGTCTTCCATCAATACCGCAATGTACATTTTCCGCCCCTTCTCTTTACTTATTTGATTAGATGTCAATGCTCCTTTTGCCCCTAATCTTCCATAGATAAAATCATAATATCACAATTCCATAAAATTGCACAGAAAAAGACGGTCAACCCACCCACCGGATCGACCGCCCATACTCCTATTTCAATACTTCATTCGTCTCAATGATCATCGCTTCCACGTCTTTGGCAAGCTGTTCCAGCTCTTCCATTGACTTTTTGATACTTGAACTGTTATCGGAAGTCGATTTAACGCCTTCGATCGCACCGTCTGCTGCGCTTATCAGATTTTGAACAGTACTATCAAAAGTTTGTATGATATCATTAACATTATCGATCGCGCTTCTGACTTCCTCATCGCTTTCCCTTGCATTACCGACAGATGCCTTAGAATTATCGGAAAGTTCACGTATATTGGTTGCCACGACTGCAAAACCGCGTCCCGCCTCTCCGGCTCTTGCCGCCTCAATCGCAGCATTCAGCGAAAGCAAATTGATCTTTCCTGCGATTTTCTCGACATTCTGCGTCATCTCATTGTATTTGGAAACGCTCTGATTAATTGCCTGCATCGCCTGAGTAATCTTCTGATTCATCTGGTTAAGTTCTTCCATCTGTGTTGACACATTTGTCATTTCCCGTGAACTCTTACCACTTGTATCCTGTATCTGCTCAGCTTCCTGCTTCACCAACTCAAGATTCTCCGACAGATTACCAAACACGCGCATCAGCTCGTTATTCATGTCCAGAACCTTTGCATTCACTTCATTTACTTTCTGACGTTCCTCCTTGATGGACTGCATCATAAATTCATGACAATTCTCCGGTGTATTCAGTCCGCGCGCGACTGCGATTGCCATCTCGCGGCATGACCGATAACCACAGGAATGACAGTCAAAATTCTTTTCATCCTTGGTATGCTTGCCGAGACTTACAAATGCATTCTCGATCTCTCTCTCCGAAACATCTGCTTTATGGATATCATAATGCTTATATGTACGCACATAGTCATCTAAGTTAAGCGTCTTATCAAACTCCGCAAACTGCTGGTCCACACCCTTTTTGGTAGTGTTTGCCTTACGAACTTTTCTCGCATGCTGCTCTACGTCATGCATGATGTTGTTCATAGCAAAGCGCTGATAATGCACGCCCGTTGCAGGACCTCCATTACAGCCATCCTCACAGTTGAGTACGTCAAAAAGGTCCGGTTTCTCTGACTCTTTGAGCTTACTGTATGTCTCCATATCATGATAGAGCGCCTCTGTCCCCTCTGATGTGATCACATTTAAGTTTGGTGCATGTGTCAGGATATTGCTCATCAGCCCGCCCGGCTTCGGATAAATAGCTCCCTCCAATCCCTGACTGCCATCAAACTCAAATTCACTGTATATCCTGACTTCCGGCAGTCTTACATTATTCTCTGCAAAGAACTGCCTTAAGTGCTCCATTGTCACATTGTAATCCACAAGCCCTGTTTCTCTAAACTCTTCTATTTTGGCAATACATGGAGAGATTGCTGCTATCTTGCCCTTATAGCCAAGCACCTTCTTCATATATGTTGCAAGGCAGAGCATAGGACTGTGTATAGGTGAAAGATTGTCATAAAGCTCCGGTTTGTGTCTCTGCACATAATTCACCACCGCCGCACAAGGCTGTGATATCAGTTTCTTACCCGGATTTCTCTCCAGATAGCGCAGATGCGCCCATGTACAAATATCTGCACCAAAACTTACATCATAAATTTTCTTAATGCCATGATCTGACAACCACTGAAGAGCATGACGCCAATTCCCGTCAAATGCAATCTTAATTGCCGGCGCGGCAATCAGCGCAATCTCCTGTCCTCTTCTTAAATCCTCCAAGAAACGCTCCGTATCATCAACATACGACCTCGCGTCATGGGAACATGCTCTGATACATGCTCCACACTTAATACATTTCTCATCGTCAATTCTGATCTTGAGATGTCCTTCCTCATCCATTTGGGCAATGTTGGCGTCCCCGATCGGGCACGCACGCACACACGCATTACATCCAACACACTTGTCAACATCAACATTAATAATACTCATAAGTTTCTCCTTCGCGTTTTCAGTCTTTTGATAAATAGTCCTAAATTTCCGTTTGACGGAGCCGCTTTTTAGTATAAAGTATATAGTTGAATTATAAATTGTTCTTTCATATGTGTCAACATGTGAAAAAATAATGTGAAATGTTTATATTTTTTATCGGAGTTGAATATAACCGTCCAGCTCGTCCCTGCACTCTTCTGACAAATCAACAATTCTGGTTGCGATCCTCTGTGCAAGGTGCTTATTATGTGTGACTGCAATGATTCCCATGCCGCGCTTTGCCGCCTCGTCTAAAACGACGTTCCATATCTGCGCCTGCGTGATCACATCTAACATCGTACTGATCTCATCACAGATCAGATAATCGGCACCGCTCAAAAGCGCCCGCGCCACACAAAATCTCTGCAGCTCACCACCGGACAATTCCCGTGGGAAACGATCAAGCCACGCCTGCTCTATGCCGAGCGCGTCCAGCATATCCTGTTGTAATTCACCGCTTTCTTCCAAAACACGTCTCAGCCGCCACCGGGGATTGACTGCCCGCTCCGGATGCTGGCAGATCAACTGAACGGGACAGACACCTTTTGACGGTAACGGCTTGCCGTCCAGTAAAATCTGTCCTTTCGTTGGCTGCAAGTACCCTGCCAGAAGCATGGCAAGCGTTGTCTTGCCATAACCGCTCGGTGCAAATACAGCCAGACGCTCTCCCTTATTCACTTTCAAAGTACAGTCTTCAAGAACCCACGGCTCTTTTTTGCTGTAACGGTAATATATGTTCTTCGCTTCAAGCGCCATAATAACACCTCACTTCGCCGCCCCGCACTTCACGCACAGGGGGAACGTCCGTTATGCACCTCTCTGTCTTGTGCGGACAGCGCGGCGCAAACAGACAGCCTTCCGGCAGGTTTCCGGCATAGGGTTGAAAACCTTCGATGGGCGTAAATCCATTTTGCGGCAAAGCTCTCCACAAGGCTTTGGAATATGGGTGCCTAAGCGTGTCGGGACCATTTTTGAAATCAGACGCGGGAGCCGTCTCTACGGTAGTACCTGCATAAAAGACCGCAACCCTGTCCGCAAACTCAACTGCCAGATCAATATCGTGAGTAATCAGAATAACAGCCTTTCCCTCATCCGCCATCTCACGAAACAAACGCAGCGCCTCCAACGCCTGATCGAGACTCATGCCGGGAGTCGGCTCATCCGCAATGATGACCTGCGCATCCGTAATCAAAGCTGTAGACACCAGAACCCGTCTTGCCATTCCGCCGGAAAGCTGAAAAGGGTAAAGCTGTCCCGTCTTATCCGGCAGTCCGAATCGCTTAAAAAGGCTCTCTCTCTTTGTAACCGGACGCGGTCTGCGGTGTCCGTCCGCCTGTGCCCCCACTTTCATCAACGGATCGAGAAATGCGACAGACTGTGGGACAAGTGCGATTTCCGTTCCCCGAAGTTGTCTCTGTCTTTCGGCTGTCAATTCCTGTCCTTTATAATGCAGATGCCCCCTCATGGTCGCATTTTCCGGCAGAATACCGAGAATCGCGGAAGCAAGCAGACTTTTACCAGAACCGGATGCTCCGGCGATTGCAACGACTTCCCCGGGATATACTGTCAGGTGCAGATCAGAAATGACCCGCAAGTCGGTCTGTTCCAAACCGTGATCGTACATCTTAAAAGAAACCGACAGATCATGAATTTCGAGTAAAGTTTCGTCTTTTTGTTTCATCGTTGTCCTTCCTTCTCATGCTACTGCTGTGCGCTGTACGGGTCTATGAGCATCTGTATCTGCTCTCCCAGTTTATCTACAAGCAGTACGATCAGCACAAGCGTCAATCCCGGCAGCACCGCAGACCACCACATTCCCGTTGACAGATAGCGCATGCTTTCCGACAAAATAATGCCGATCGCAGGCTGTTCCGGCGGCAATCCGAATCCAAGAAAAGAAATAGATGCTTCGTGCAGGATCGCATGTGGGAACATCAGTATCAATCCTACAACAAATTGTGGTATCAAGTGAGGCAATAGGTGATTCACCAATATCCATCCGCTTGATTTCCCGAGCTTACGGGATATTGCCACATACTGTCTTAAGCGAAGCTGCAATACTTCACCTCTGATCAGACGCGCGAGACTGCACCAATGGGTCGCCGCAATTCCAATCAGCAGACCTTTTAATCCCCGCCCCATGGCAAAAGAAATCAGAATAATAAGGATCGTGTGCGGCACACTCATCACAAGATCGATCAGCCAGTTGATAACGAAATCCACATGTTTAGAACCAACTGCGGCTGCAATCCCCACAAACACTGCAATCACCGCACTGATTGCGGAAGCTGCAACGCCTACCGTCATGCTGACCGCAAGCCCCTTCAAGGTGCGCATAAAAAGATCGCGTCCAAGAGCATCCGTGCCGAAAAAGTGCTCCCTCGAAGGCGGCTGTCCGGCATTCAGGAAACTTCCGCTCACCGCCTCATCAGAAATCAAAAGCCCCAAAGCGTAAACACCGATCAGAATAAGCGCCATGACCGCCATCAGGATCATGACCTTGGTTCGGCGGTTAGGCTCAGTATGAGAACGAAGTATAAGATGTGTCAAACGTTGCTCTTTCACTCTCCCACCTCCCGTATCTGTGGGTCAATAACCCCATAGAGCAGATTGGCGATCATGTTACCGATACAGACAAACAGCGCTGAAAAAAGCGTTACACCGAGAAGCAGCGGAACATCACCGTTCAGCCCTGCGGCAGATACCGCACTGCCAAGCCCGGGATAACTGAACACATTTTCCGCCATGACAGAACCGCCGAACAGCTCCGCAAAAGATGCAAACTGCAAGGTCAGTGCCGGAAAAAGAATATTGCGCAATCCGTGTCTTCTAAGGATCGTCAGATTTCCTTCCCCTCTGGCTCTCGCAAACAGTACATATTCACTGTGAAACACATCGATAAGCTTCTGACGGGTATGCAATGCAATATTTGAAAAAGACATCAGGCTCAATGTGAATGCCGGCAAAATGAGATGATGAAGCTTTTGCCATATCGTAACCTCCTCGTCCAATACCCCGACAGGACCGGAGAATCCGATTGGAAACCACCCTAGCCACACGGAAAAAACGAGCAAAAACATAAGCCCCAGCCAGAAGACGGGAATAGAACTGAGGATATAACAGACTTTTTTCAAAATCTTATCAATCCATTCGCCCTGATGCATTCCCATGATGCACCCAAGCGCAAACCCGATCACTCCAGAGAGCAGCCACGCCAAAACCATCAACGCCAGAGAATTGATAAAACGCTCACCGATAATCTGAGCGACAGGTCTGCGATAAATGGCAGATTCCCCAAAATTCCCCTTAAGCAGTTCCGACAGCCAGCTAAAATAACGCTCTACGGGCGGTTCATTTACACCCCAATAGTCTTCAATCTCAGCCCTCTGCTCCGGGGAAACGGCTGTTCCGAGTCCTACAACATATTGTTGTACCGGATCGATCGGCGATTTGCTTACAAGCACAAAAGATAGAACGCTCACCGCAAACAGTAGCGAAACGATCCTCAGACTGTATGTTAAAAAAATGCGGGTAAGCCGCCCTAAAGTTCCAATTACTCCGTCCATGCCCACTCCTGCAAATTCTGAATTAACGGCAGACCATGACCATGACCGTGGATCGGCTGTTCCCCGATGGAAAGCCCATCTCGGACATAAGTGACATGGTCCAGATTAACGATCCATACCCACGGGCATTCGCCCCTCATGGCTGTTCCTGTTGTACCGTCCCACTGAGCCTTCTGCCAGTTTATATTGGCTTCTTCGGCAGTCAAAGCCTCCATTGCGGCTTCTAAATAACCGTCAGTCACAGCATTCTCGTAACCTTCGGGATTATAGAAGTCGTCCGCCAACGCACCGTCAGAACGGTACAGATAATAAGTTTCATTAGGGATTGCAGAGCCCCAGCCCATCATAACGGCATCGGAAAACATGCGCTGCATGATCTCATCCCAGCTTGTACCTTCCACATTGATCTGAATGCCGATTGCTTTCACCTGCTCTGCCGCCGCCATGGCAACAGCCTGACGCACAGAGTCCCCGGAAGGATAGATGCAGGAAAATTCCGCTTTCAAACCATCTTTTTCAACAATACCGTCGCCGTCCGTATCACTCCATCCGGCATCTGCAAGAAGTTTCTCTGCATATTTGGTGTCTGTTTTGATCTCAACTTCGGGATTATTCCATGGCATCCCGTCATTCTCCGAATAAGCAGGTCTGCCAAAACCATTCAGCACTACATCTGCCACCTGCTGTCTGTCAACCGCATAGGCAATCGCCTGACGAATCTCACGATTACAAGTCACATCATTGCCGATGGGCGCGCCGCTCTGTGTGGTCTTTCCCTCATCCGCCAAAACAGGGAGTGTAAATCCACGATTATCGGCGGATGTTATCGCCTCAACATGATAGCCATCAACCTCAGTCGTACCGAGAGTCGCCGTGGAATAGGCGACATCAACCTGCCCCGCCTGAACAGCCGCAAGCGCGGCATCCTCCGACATGAAAACTACGGTAACATTTTGAATTGCGGGAACACCGCCGTAATAGTCCTCATTTGCAGTAAACATGATCTGCTCCTGCGCCCGCCATTCCACAAACTTATACGGTCCCGAACCAATAGGATTTATCCCATAATCCGCACCGTAAGCATGTTCGGGAACAATCCCGACGGATGCCAGTGTATTGAGGAAAATCGAGGTCGGCCTGGACAGGGTAATAACGACTGTCGTATCATCCTTAGCCACCGCGCTCTCCATATAGGTTAAATCAACAGAGCCTTGTGCCGCCTTGGCAGTTTCCAGTGTAAATGCAATGTCTGCCGCCGTGACCTTCTCTCCGTCCGTAAAAAATGCGTCGTCCCGGATTGTAAATGTCCACGTCAATCCGTCCGGTGAAAGTGTGTAATCCGTGGCAAGATCGTTTTCAAACGTAAGGTCTGCCGTGTACTTCACAAGTGTGCTCTGAACAATGGGCGAATTGCCATGTCCCCAGCCCTGCGTAGGATCAAGCGTTTCGGGTTCGGAACCGATGGCAATCACGACACTGTCTCCATGCACTTTGCCGGAAACAGTTTCAGTGACGGTTTCGGTTGCTGCCTTTCCATCGTCACCTCGACCAGAATCAGTCAGCACATCCCCTTCGGCAGCTGTCCCCTCCCCGGTTCTGCCAGCAGAGTCATTTCCGCAGGCAGACACCACCAGAATCATCGATGCCATTAAAATAGATGTTATAAGCTTCTTTCCTTTCATCTTATTCCCTTCTCCGCCTCACAAATACTGATATTATTCTCCTTGGCAATCCGGGCGAGATCTTCATACTCATATTTCCTGCGCTCCACACCATATCCGGAAGACACCTTACACCTGACATCTCCATATACCGTATTCACTGTCTCAATACGGCGTTCAAGCACATAACGTTCTAACCTGCTCTCCCGAATACCAATGGTCGTCGTATGTTTAAAAATCGAGCGTATCATCTTTTCCTTGTCCGCCTCACGGCACATAACATGAATCAGAATCCCCGGACGAGACTTTTTCATTCCGATCGGAACCGTATATACATCAAGCGCCCCATCACTGAAAAGCTGCTCCATGGCAAACCCTACCGCCTCTGCAGTCATATCGTCCACGTTACAGTTCAGTTCACAGATTTCATTATGCATAGAATCTGCTTCCCCAAGCATTGCCCTGACGCAGTTTGCCGCCTCAAAATCTTTTTTGCCCATCCCGTATCCGATCGCTGTTGTCCTCATAACCGACATTTGACCGAATCGGTCAGCAAAATATTTCAACAACGCCGCCCCGGTAGGCGTACATAATTCCCCTCTGATGGAGCCGCCATAAATCGGCACGTTACGCAGTATATGCGCCGTTGCAGGCGCAGGAACCGGAAGAATGCCGTGAGCGCAGCGAACCTGACCACTCCCCACATGAATCGGCGATACTACCACTTCATCCGGCGAGATTCTGTCCATCAACAGACATACCGCTACAATATCCGCAATCGCGTCCATCGTACCGACTTCATGAAAATGTACTTCCGACACCGGTCTATCATGGGCTTTGCTTTCCGCCTCGGCAATCAGCGCATAGACTGCCATCACGTCATCCTGTACCTTTTGCGGCAGATGCAGATGCTCTCTGACGATATACTCGATATCATGTAATCCGCTGTGATGGTGAGTGTGAGCATGGTCAGAGGCTTCTCCATGCTGGTGCATGTGATTATGCTCATGGATTTCTTCGTGTTGATGCATATGTCCATGCTCATGGTTATCTCCATGGTGATGGTTGTGGTCGTGCTCATGAGCTTCTTCGTGATGGTGGTCGCGATCGTGCTCATGGACATCACAACTTTCCTCTTCCGCTCCGTTTACCGTCACAGCAATATGCGTCCCTGTGATGCCGCATTTCACAGCCTTTTCTTTCATAACATGAACCCCGGGGATTCCGAGGGTATTCATTTCTTCTATAAATTGATCCGGGTCAGGGACGAGTTCAAGCAATGCCGCAGTCAGCATATCTCCCGCCGCGCCCATCGAACAGTCCAGATAAAGTGTTTTCAATGTTTAGTCCTCCTTTTTCACGTTCATATGATTGATCATATTTGCTAGGTATCCTGCGCCAAAACCGTTGTCAATATTGACGACTGAAACGCCGCTGGCACAGGAATTGAGCATAGACAACAGCGCAGATAAGCCGCCAAACGACGCACCATAACCGACACTGGTCGGAACGGCGATAACCGGACAATCCGCAAGCCCTCCGATCACGCTCGCAAGGGCACCTTCCATTCCAGCAATCGCAATGATCACGCTGGCATTCATGATATCCTCAAGATGTGCAAGTGTTCGGTGCAGTCCTGCAACGCCCACGTCGTACAGACGCGTGACCTCATTTCCGAGTACCGCCGCAGTCAGAGCCGCCTCTTCCGCCACTGGGATATCACTTGTACCGCCTGTTGCCACAACAATTTTGCCGATTCCGTCCGGCGTCGGCATTTGACCTATAACTCCGCACCGGGCATCCTTATAATAATTCATTGAATGCACTTTTCCCACAAGTAACGCGGCTTCCTCGGAAAGTCTGGTAATGAGGATCGTATTCTGTCCGTTTCTTTGCATCGTCTCTGCGATTCCGATAATCTGCTCCGGCGTCTTACCCGCACCGTAAATGACCTCTGCTGTTCCCTGCCGCACTTTGCGGTGCATATCGACCTTGGCATATCCTATGTCCTCAAAGGGCTTCACCTTCAACTTTAAAAGTGCATCGTCAACAGAAACATTCCCTTCGCTGACCGCTTCTAACAATTTTCTGATATCATCATTCATCCTCGCCCCTCCAAGTCTAATGATACGGTTTTATAGTATTCTTTGAGTCTATTCAAAATATCCCGTCGATGTTTCCATAAAAGCTCTATCTGTCCCTCCGGTATCTGCAGTCTTGCGTGACCGTCCTGTGAGCGGACACGAAAATCCGTAAAACCAAGCGAAAACAAGTAATCCTCCGCATTCTCCGTGGCACACAGCTTTTGTTCCGTAATCTCCTCACCTGTCGGTATCCTTGTAGCAAGACATGCATATGCCGGTTTATCCCATGTAAACAGCCCTGCCTCCTTGGAAAGCTGACGGATCTGAGCCTTGGTCAGACCGCATTCACGCAGAGGAGACAGAACCGATAATTCCTTAAGCGCACGCATACCCGGACGGTCTCCGGCGTCGTCAGAAGCGTTAGTTCCGTCCAGCAGAACCGTAAATCCGTCTGCAACGGCATTTTCCGTAATCGTACTGAAAATCGCTTTTTTACAGTGGTAACAGCGGTCAGGCGGATTCTCACTGACGCAGGGGACAGAAAGCACACTCAAATTCAAGACTTTCATCTTCGTTCCAAGTTCCTCTGCAAGCCGCAGTGCATCCTCAAGTTCAAACTCCGGCTGAAATTCGGATTTCACATAGTAAGCCTGTACTTCCCTGGCATACTTCTGTGCCGCATACAGAAGATATGCTGAGTCCACGCCACCCGAAAAAGCGACCGCCACCTTCGGATATTTTGTAAAAAATTCCTGTAAATTCATGTTCTCACCTCAGTCTGTCCCAGATTTCTTAATTTATATAAAAAATAAAGCACGCAGACTCTCTTCTGAGAATTTGTGTGCTTTCTGAGCATACGATTAAAATAATATATTATTGTTATAATTTGAAATAAATCTATACTATCATTACATACAAATTAATATACATCATTTACACTAACGCTTCAGCGTTAACTCAGTGGCTTCCTGCCACCTAGGATATCATACATCAACTGTGCATAAAAATCAATTATATCTTTCAAAACGTTTTAAACAAAACCCATCTGATATCTTCATCTTTTCGGCTAAATATTTTTACGCCCTTTCCAATCGAGCTTTAGCAAGTTCTAAATAATATACTTTATCCGTACAGTACCTCCCCTTCCCCGTCTATATTTCTAAAATATCCATACCACATTTTTTTTCAAGAAATTCGCTGTATGGTAAACTGACAAAATTAACGATAGCAAAATACTTCATTGCCAGTTCAGTTGATATTTTTGCCAACACATCATCATACTTCTTTGCCTCCATGCGGCCACATTTCATAAGAAGAGCAATATCTATATCTGAATCCTCCGTATAATCCCCTCTCGCACAAGATCCATATAGAATCACTTCTATCAAATCAGCACCTATAAGCTTTTTTGCCATTTCGGCTGCTTCCACTTTAACGTGTTCGATTGTTTCAAGATTTAAAGCTAAATTTTCCATTGTCTGCCTCTTCTGCCCATGACTTCCCCACTATGTTTATCATTATTATATACAGCTTCTCTACTAAAATCAACAAAGCGACATTCAGAACTTAAACTTTGAAATTCCGCAAATCGGAATCGTGATTGTATGATCGGATTTTACTTCAACCGCATATGTTTTTTCTGACGCCAGTTCCTTGACATAAAAATCACTTTCGCCATTACCAAGAGCAGCAAAAGCCGGGGCCAGTGCGATTTCGCTTTGGTGAGTAATCCTTTGCCTTAAAATCCAGAATACTACATTCGGGCAATTTGCCGGCAAATCCTATTATGCCAGAACTGTAGAGCCAATCAATCGCTCTGTTTACCGATGCCTTGGTTATGTTGCCGGAATAATCCCTCACAACAATCCCCTGTAATTCTTCACTGAAACTGTTCTCATCAAAACCTTTTTTCTCTTTAGCCAGAATACGGGCAACAGCCAAAAATAGATTCTCACAGGCAGCATCATCTCAAATATCCTCAAAGTACCGTCTGCTTTCATTGATAAAAAGACGGATAATCTTAAGCAGTTCGCCCTGACAGTCCTGCAAAGATGCATTTTCCAGATATTTTAAAACAACACCCGGATACTTCCATAGTGGAATAATTCGGACGCTTTTTCCATGCTGTCAGCTCATCATATACCTTCCACTTCAGGTACATTGCAAATCATCGCCTTTCCGCCTGCACAAATATCCATTCAATCATCACAACACATCCCACAGAAATCAAAAGAAATGCTACACAGCCCGGAACCGTAAAAATCATTCCGTGCAATGCCGCATTCTGCGCAATCATATACACCATAAGGTTTGCCGTCGCATGGAACAGGCACGGAATAAAGAAACTATGCATCCGTTCATAAAGATACGCCATCAAAATTCCCATGCATCCGCCGTACAATCCCTGTACCAGATTGCCGTGATAGATTCCGAATAGTACCCCCGATACGACGACTGCTGCCATGTGCGGAAAATAGCGCCGCATGCGGTTGAAGATCAATCCTCTAAAAACGATCTCCTCAGTAATGGGAGATATCAGCCCATACAAGATCATGCCTGCTCCAAACAAAACACCATATTGCTGCTGTGCTACATCCTGATAGCTTGCGGATGACTCGACCAAATTAGTCAATGCAAGCAGAACATTAAGTCCCAAAGAAGACACTGCCGCCAGAACGATTGTGATAGCTATCTGACTCATTGATATACTATGTTTTTTGCTCTCTGTGCATCTTTTGTTTTCTGCTGCCCCATTGTTTTCATATGCTGTATTTGCTACAGTGAGTCTATGTCCCGCCAGCTCCCCTTTCAACATCGGCAAGAGCGGCAGGACACTGATTATCATGGACAGTCCACTGACTAATCCGGTCACTGTCTCCTCATGTTCCGCCAAATACATCTGACATTCATTCCCCAGGCTTTGCGCTATCACCTGACATAAAGAGCGGATTATGATATATACCACAGCATAGAGAATATAATAGATTATAAAAGGCTTAAAGATATCCCATATTTCATAAAAAGTGTGTTTTTGACTCATTTGGTCTCTTCCTTTTGCATTACTTACATTCGCTTTTACGCTCATAATATAGCATACCGCTCTTCTTTTTATCAAAAATCGGATTTTATATCGACCTCGTATAAAATCAAATTTTCATGTTTATATTATATCTCAATAGAAATTTCATAACAACAGATGCTCACTGTATTTTTCATGAGATATAAATGAACTCAGCTTCCGAGTCTTCCGCCTAAATTACTCACCAATACGAAAATAACACGCCTGCAAGCGGCGACATTACGATCATAATCACCGAAAAAGTAAATGATTCTATGGAAACCAGCGTCGCTCGCTGCTTAGAAGGAAACATATCCTGAAGGATCGCATTCGTTCTGACCTGTAGCGCGTCATCGCTAAGTGCCGCCACGGCAAACACGTTCCGATACCGCAGCCTCTTGCACTTAAGAATAAGCTTTGCTCCGAGTATACCGCCCATTTCCACGATTACAGTCATGACCACATATACGCTCTTCGTAGAGTGAAGCAAGCACACCGATCTGCACGGCACCCATTAGGATATCCGTGCTGTACGCCGCCTTATGTCCAATTAGGAGCGCAAATCCGGCGCACAGCGTTGATATGCCGCTGCACAGACGGTAGATAATCATTTCTGTAGCCTCTCGCCGCAAGAATCGCCACCCATGCGCCTGTCAGAGACAAGTTTCCGAGCACAGAGGATACATATAATCTCGATGTTTGCTTTTTAATATTTAGGATATTCCTACTCTTTTGTGTTTTTTTCTGTCTTTGATTATTTGTTGTATTTTGAATTTTTGTTTTTCTTTGCATTATAAAATCTCCTTAACAAATCATGCTGCACTCCCAAAAGAGCAGCGTCGTTTCCGCTTCCATCATTGTTAAAGAGATAATGTACCAATTTTACCGAATCATGTCCGGTGTAGCACAAATTTTCCTAAAAATAGGCGCACTATCCCCTAGAGGGGAAATGTGTAACCTTTTTTTGTTGAAGATTTGTCATTTTCCAGAACATAATTTATCCTCAAATTGTAGATTGCCTGTTTAATTTATCCGTTTTCTCCTGTCTTGCCGACTAAAGATCATCTGCCTGTTTTGTACAAAGAGTCTTTTTATGCCCAAAAATCACCCCTTAAAACAAGGGCTTTTATACCATAACATATCCATTCGCTCTTTGCAACTTCAAGTTTTCCACCAATATGTGCACTCCCTTGTCGCCTCTTTGTTACTTTCTATTTCAATTTCCATATTACCTCTTTTTATATCACAAACGCCAGCATATTCCTTTTTATGTCACGCCCCTACAGCAAATGCCGGATTGGAAGAATCACTACACGCAGAACCGTGTACAAAATCTTCTTGCCAATTCCCTGTTTCACGGGTTTAAAGTCCGTTCCATTTTCTACTGTTCCGTCTGCAAACACATGACGGCTTTTTGCTTTTAGTTCATCTGTCCGTCTCCTAATCTCTTCATTTAACTCTTCGCAGTCGATAATTAGCATCATTTCCGTATCCAGATAGACGCTTCGCATATCCAGATTACAAGAGCCTACGACACTGATCCGGTCGCCAATCAAGATTGTCTTAGTGTGAAGTGCCTGTCCAGCCAGGCATTCATAAGTATGTACGCCTGTTTCTTGTATCTTTTTCTTCTGATTCAGATAGTCCGTACAGCCGAACGGATTCGCACCGCCTTCCACTGCATTTGTGATTACTTCCGTTTCCACCACGGCTGCTATGTCTGCCAGATCATGATACATTTTCCGGCTACATATGATATAAGGCGTCTGTATCAGAATCTCATTTTCCTGCGTCATTTCGTCCACAAGCCTGTCCCATAAAAGCGGCTGCTTGTTTTCAGGCTCTATAGGATTTGTGCACAGTTCAATTCCTCCTGTCGGCAGTGTTGCCTCTTCCCACATCATTTCCGTATATGCATCTGTAAACGCCTGCGGATATTTTTCCCCAAGGGTCTGATAATGGGCTTCTAAATCTGCCTGACTGCGTCCTTTCTTTTCATAGGGCTTTGCGCACGGCAGATTCCAGATCTGCTCAAAATATTCCCGTAACTGCCGGTATGACCGACCGTCTCCCGGTACAGTCTCATAGACAAGAATATCCCTGTCTTCATTGTAGGAATCCACGTAATGTCCAAGAAACAGATCGTCCGTGTTGCGTCCGCCCAGAATATAAGCAAAGTCGTCCGCGATCAGATACTTATCATGCATACGGTAATTGATTTTCCACGGTGTCAGCAGGTTTATCGGATTATAGAGCTTCACCTGTACATTCTCATGTGCTGCCAACTGCCTGAAATTCCTGCTGCCATTAAGAAACATCATCCCGTTGATTCCGTCCACTATGATCTGAATCTCCACGCCCCTGTCCGCCGCATGAAAAAGGGCTGCCATCATATCCTGCCCGCTGTTATCGTCCCGGAAATCAAACGTGCTGAGCACCAGCTTATCCTGTGCTTCCTCTATCAGCCGCAGTCTCCAGATCAGTGCGTCCTTGTTGTCGTCAATGCATAATACTCTTTCCTGTGCAGTATCTTCTACTACATTTTGTGCAATATCTTGTGTCAGCCACTGAGTGTTCCGCCGATTTTCTTGTTCTGTGGTCGTTCGATGAAAAAGCGGCGGAACGATGAGACAGATAACCACATAAGCAATCCATAACAGCAATATCCACTTTATATATTTAAAAATTTTTCTTTTGTGCTTCTGCTCCACCGTGCAGTTCCTCCATCAGTGACCGCTCGTCCATACGCTCGAACCCGATCTGGTCCTCCGGCATAATTGTGAATGTGATATTTTTGGTACTGTATTTCTTCGCCAGTTCATTCAGTTTCTCTATGATATCAGTTTTCTCCATCTTAAGAAGTTCATCGATATCCGTCTGCTCCCAGAAATCCTCTATGCCTTTCAGCATGCCCCCGACACAGCGGTCGCGTTCGCCGACCGTCACCTTTTGTTTATCTGAGACATGATAGCTAAACTGATAGTACAGATCACACCACGCATATGCCGCCTCATCGCCTTCCGGAAGCTTCGTAAGATCACCATTCAGGCAGACATCCTCTTCCGCTTCCCCTGTGTACTCGCTTCTCACATACATTGCATTTTCACATCCGGACAGATTGACCGTATGGGTCACAAACTCTTTATCTTCCTTCGACAAATCAACCCGGCAATCATCCCATATGCGGTCACATTCAATGCGGTCATAGCTGTCATCATGCTCATTTGCCCAGTCCAGCAGCGCCGCATTAAAATCCGCCAGAGACATCTGCTGATAATTCGGCTTTTTGAGAGAAAGCATTAAGTCGTAGTCTTCCGTGGTGCCTGCTGGGAACTCTCTGAGTTCTTCCTCCGCCAGACCGACTCTCTTACTTTCGTTCGTTGACTGTCTGCGCCGTCTGTTAATCTCTTCCTGCTCCTTTGCAGTCGCTGCCCTTAAGCCTGTAAGCTCTCCGTCCTCATAAACCGCATACACTTCTATGGCATCTTCCGCATAAATACCTTCGCCGATTCCTGAATGTTCCGTGATCCAGACACCCTGTTCCTCATCTATGATTCCCCGCACTTCTCTGCCTTCGAAATACATTCTGCCTTCATCTGCCTGTACATCGTACTCGAAAGTAAGACCGAAGGGCGTATAAGGCTTTAAGACTTTTGCAAGGTCTTCCTGACGCTCCTCAAAGTATTCTTCATAGATTTCCTGCTCTTCCATATACGCTTCCAAACCATCCGTCGGTCTAAAAGCATAATCCACCTCTACCCGTAGTCTATCGTTGCTAAGCTGCTGTGTCAATGCATACATTGCCCTGTAGATTTCCAGCCGCATATATTCTTCATCCGCCAGCTCTTCGGCAGAATACCCTGCTGCAAAAATATCCTTAATCTCTTCGTTGACTTCCAGTCTCGTATCGATATACTCTCCCACAGTCAGTTTATCGGCGTCCAGTATAGTCAATATTGTCATATAATTCAGCATAGCCATATCACGCTTAACATTTTCCGGCAGATTCTGTTCGCTGACAGACACTTCTCCACCAAAATACTGTTTCTCCCACTTTTCATTGATTAAGGGTTGCAACGCGATATTCAAATAAAATGCCATATCATCATGGCTTTGCGCTGTCAGATTTTCCCACGCCTCTGAATTATCCCACACTTCCGGCAGAGCCTCTTCTTGAAAGTATCGGTTCAGCAGTTCTATATATTCGACCGTATCAGTCAATCTCCATATTCTGTCCTGAAATTCGGATACTGTCATATTCTCATAACCATCCAGATATAGCGCACTGAGCTTGTCATATTCTTCCTGTGTCAAATCTATATGCTGGTCTGCTGTGATATCAGTCTTACCACTTATATTAACTTTTTCAGTCAACTTTGGGAAATTCTGATCACCTGTTGACGTTCTGTCTTTCCATTTCTCTGACACATCTGTCAAATTATCTATCCGCTGCTGCGTATCCGTATTTCCTGCCGCCGAAGTAGCAAATGCAGTGGTTACTCCCACCACAAGCCCTGCCGCAAAAATAACTGCACCAATTGATATTTTCTTAATTTTCATGATTGCACGTACTCTTCCCTCTATCGCATTCTGACTGAAATTGTTGCACAACGGCATGAGCCCGCTTCTTTTTGCTTCCATACCGATCAACATATTGGCATAAGTTGCTTTATAATCGACACCACATCTGCGTATGACACTCTCGTCACATGCAAGTTCAATGTCCCGGTTGAGTAGGAAATACACTGCCCACACAAAAGGATTAAACCAATGAAGGCAGAGCGCCGCAACCATAATTATCTTCAAAACATTATCACCGTAGCGGATGTGCGTATATTCATGCCAGAGAATATATTCTAACTGTTCCGTTTTCTCCCATGCCGTCTGCTTTGGAAGCAGAATCACGGGACGGATGACTCCATAGGTCAATGGTGTATTGATTCTGTCTGAAACCCTTACAGAAACCCTTTCCGCCGGAGAATATCGAAAACTCTTGGCACATCTTAGCTCTAACCACTGTTCCACAAACGCATTCTGCACAGGCAAAGACATTCCGAACTCTATATGACAGCGTATATAAGTGATTACAAAATAGAGTGCGCACAACGCTGCCCCGATTCCCCAAATAACAAACCATACTACTGTATCCACCTTGTTGACTACATTAGTTCCGTCCGATATTTCCGCTTCTGACAATGCAGCGTTGCTACTCAGTAAGTCTGATTCCGGTTGATCATACTCTGCCACTGCGCTCTGCCTGTTTTCCGTCTCCCTTGTTCCCGTCAGGCTCACCCGAACAACACTGTCTTTCTCAACAGCATCCTCCTTAGCACTGTCTCCAAGCACAGAATATACACTGAATTCACAAGGTATCTCAAAAGGAATCAACAGCCTGACCAGAACAACGCACCATAACACGATAAACGTTCTCTTCGGCAGCCTGTTGATCGCCACCGCGCGTATCGCTATGACCGCCAGAGTCAAAACAGCTCCATACAAACTCATTTGCATCAGACTCATAACTATCACCCCTCTTACTCAAATTCCCCGACAATCTGTTTCAACTTTTTAATCTGTTCCGCGGATAATTTCTTTCTGCCAAGCAGCGCCGCAAACAACTTATCCGCAGAACCGTCATAGATCTTGTCAATCAGTTCATTTGTTTCCGCCTCCTGCACTTGCGCTTTCGGTATAAGTGCACGACACATGAAATTCGGCTCCGTGCGCTCAATCGCCCCCTTCTTGATACAGCGTTTAATCAACGTATAAGTTGTATTTTTGTTCCAGCCTAACTCTTTTGTCAATAAATCCGCTATCTGTTTCGCTGGAACGTCCCCGTTCTCCCAAAGGACTCCCATGACTTTTAATTCCGAATCAAATAATTTGGTAGTTTCCTGTTCCATTTTTCCTCCATTCCTCGCGATAAGACTGTAGTAGTCTGTTTGTTATTTACAGACTACTACAGTCTTATCATAATGTCAATATATATTTCCGTATTTCATTGCAACCGATATTTGCTTTTTTGCGCTTATCAAATTCTTTTATCTTCTTTTCATATGCCTTATAATAGCAATAAAGGAGAGTGATTTTTATGAACACGAATATTATATCAAGATATTTACAATTCCTGCGTAAAAGCCATAATTACACACAAAGGATTTAGCAAAAAAATTAGATATATCAAGACAGGCAGTTTCAAAATGGGAAACAGGAACAACAATTCCCGATTTAGAGGTTTTATTGAAAATATCTACAATCCCTGAAAAAGAATTGAGAAAAATATTAAAACAGTTTGATACTAATTCTCTCGTCACAGCCTTAATGGGAGCATCACCTGAAACAAATGTTTTGTGTGAAAGACTGTTTCCCGATATAGATTTTGAAGTAACAAGAAATAATATTGGCAGGGTGTGAATTGAAGCTGTTGAGGAAGCACAGAACCAGATAATTGCTATGATAAATTTAACGTCTTTTCCAGCTCCTCCACCGTCTCTACAATGACGTCGGCACCCGCTTCTTCCAGTTCGCCCTCCGCCGCGTATCCATAAGTCACTCCGATAGACGCGATATGATACGCCTTTGCTCCCTCGATGTCAAACTTCCTGTCACCTACCATGACGATGTCCTGCCGCGTCAAATTTTCTTCCTGCTGCCCCGCATATTTCGCTTCACCGCCACCTAGTAACTGCAGCAATGCTTCTTCCACAACTTCTTCTTTCTTCGTCCGCGTTCCATTAAGCTCACTTCCCACGATCACATCAAAATATTGTCTGATTCCGAAATGTTCCAGAATCTGCATCACGAATACTGTCGGCTTGCTGGAAGCTACTGCCAGATGTTTTCCCTTTTTGTGCAAATGCGCAAGCATCTGCGGTATTCCCGGATATACTTCGTTTTCAAACAGCCCAACCGTGGAAAACCGCTCTCTGTAATAAACGATTGCCTGTCCCGCCTTTTCATCATCAAACCCATAAAATTCCTTGAAACTGTCCAAAAGTGGCGGTCCGATAAACGGTTCCAGTTTGTCCCTGTCAGACTCCTCAATTCCAAATTTGTCGAGAGCATACTGCACACAGCTTGTAATGCCCAGCTTGGGATCGGTCAGTGTGCCGTCTAAATCAAAGAGTATGTAATTGTACATTTTCAGTATTTCCTTTCATGATAAAAAATCAAACTTTCGTCATCACTAATTACATTTGTTCTAACCCTTCCTGCGTTTTTCCGGTTTTCCTGATAGCTTCCCTCAAAGCATTATTCTTTTCATCACTTTTCCGAAGTTTTTCTGAATCTATCTCAATATCAATATCCCCATCTATCTGCGGAATAGGAAATGTAACCATTCCCCGATCATCCAATGTATAACGCTGTACTGTCTTTATTTCCATAACTGATCTCCTATTTGTAAAATAGCCCTACTTCACTACACCTGACTAAAAAAGCCAACGAAGCTTTATACCTTTCCGTCACCTTTTTTCCCATATTATACTCATCAACACACTCTTTAAGCAGTTCTACTGCAGCCTTTCTATCAAATTCTTCCATTTTCTGAATATAATGAATTTTGCCTTGGTTAGAAACTACTATAAGCATTTTTATTCTAGTATATATCAATAAAAACTGTAAATCAACCAACGAAAAAGTTTTTGTAGACGGATGATTATGTATCAATATTACCGTCGCTTTTTTACCGGAATGTAGTATATGATATGATCTGGTATCCGAGCAAACATCTACATCCGTTTCCCCTCCAAAAGCGATTCCATATTCCATTAACGGATTTTCACCCTCTAAATCACATGTAATCGCTACCTCATTGCTATCATTTTCCCGACTTGAGAAAAGCAACACCTCTTTTACAAGTTGCTGTATCACTCTATTCTGTTCCATTGTGAAACCTTTATACTCAATATATGCCACTTTTGCAATAGCAATATCTGTAATTTTCACCTTCTTATCACGTTTTTTTGCCTGCTCTAATTTGCGTTTACCTCTCATTTTATAGCTTTCCATTTCTTAATAAAATCTTCCGACAACTTATTTATATGCCATAATCAAACGTTATAACATAAATCAGTTCTTTATATAATAATAACTATTATCTAACTCTTAAATGGGATAATATTTCCTCAACGATAATACAAGTAGATTTTAGATACAAACTCATTTACAGGTTTGCGTTGAATAATAATACAATTGTTTTCATCTGTTAGTATATCTTTTGATAAACAATAACAGCGAAATATATCAAAATATGATTTATAACTAAATATATCAGTGGTACAACTAAAAGTCAACCTTTTCAAGTATTCTTTCGCTATACAATAATGCAGGCTGATAAGTTCCCAGCCTGCCAACCACTACCATCTCCCCATATTTCTATGGTGCTTTTCCAAATAAACTTGTTTGAACTCCTCAACCGTGACACCATAACAAAGCATCACATCGTTAAAGTACATCATGACATCCACCATTTCCTCAACAAAGTGCGTTCGCACGTCTTTATCTTCCATGATCTTCTGATCGCCTTCTTTTTTAACTACGTCAACAACTTCTCCCAGTTCGCCCACCAGCCATAAAAGCTGCTGTTTCCCTAATTCCGGCGTCAGAGGAGACCACCGATCCTTATATTTCTCCTGCAACTGCCTTTGTATTTCCTGCATCTTTTGCAAACCAAAATCCTCCATGTTCATTTTCTCCTCTTCAATACGTCATTATGTAAACCAGAGTCCCTGCGCAAACTTATTTTTTTCATATGACACTTTACGCGCTATTACATTATGTAAACCTGTCCGCAAATTACAATCTTCTTAGCACTTCCACCATCTCCATCCAGTCATGAATATGTAAATAATCAAAATCAACCTCAATCCCATCGTTCTGATTCCGAAAAAGATTGGCTTCATCCGGCGTATTGCCCTCATATAATACCGGATAGATTCCAGCTCCGTGCGCACCCATAACATCATTCGCCATGCTGTCGCCGCAATACCATACCTGCTCTGCCGATAAATCTGCTTTCTTAAGCGCAATTTCAAACAGCATTTTATCTGGTTTTCTGATCACATATTCACTGGACGCAATGATAAACTCAAACCTGTTATCCGGCAAAAGTCTGTTGATACGGTTCGTCAGCGCCTGCCCCGACCATCCGATGTTGCTGATCACCGCCGTGCGTATGCCGCTCTCATTCAGATAATTTAACATCTGCTCCGCATGAGGCATCACAGCACCCATTGACGCGGCATTCCACTCAATTTCCTCTAGTTCCGGATATGAAATGCTAAATTCAATGCCAAGAGATTCATAAATCAGACGCATAAACTGCCATTCATGGATCTCAATCCCGCTGTTTCTCAGTTCACCAAACTGCTGAAACATTTTCTGCACTTCTCCATAAATCTGCGTAACAGTCAGATTCTGCGGATTTTTGATAATATACGGAAAAGCGGCTTCTTCGCACTTTTTCGCATTAAATCCCGGCTCATAGAGCAAGGTGTGACCGTAATCGAAAATAATCATTTGTGGTTTTGTCATTGTTACTAAATTGCTCCTACATTTTTTATTGAAATTCAACTCGCTAACCCTTCTCTATGACATTAATAAGACGGCAGGGAAAACTTCTCCCCGCCGTTCATAAAGTCTTTCTTTTTATATAGCTATGCCGGATTATACCGTTGCCGATATCGCCTGTGCGCCTACTCCGAAAATACTATACAGATAAAGGAATCCGCAATATCCCTCTTCATTTAAAAGGGATTTGAGATCATAACCCGCCGGTATTACAAGCTGGTACCATTTTCCTTTGTATGCAAATTTCAGATTAATTGTCAAATCCGGTCTCTTACTGAGCGCATCAATAACCTTCCAATCGAAGCTCATCCAAGTCTTGGTTATGATCGTAAACTCCGAACCCTCCAAAGTAAGATCAAGATGCGGGCTGGTGCGTCTTATGGGCTTTGCCGCCAATATACTGCTCCTGCACTCCTCAAGGAAACCTGCATAAGTATATGATGCATCGCTCCATTGCCCGGAATCATAATAAGGTGCATCAACGTAAGAGACTGAAGCGTTGTCGTCGTTCCAGGCTACCGTGAAGGTCTCCACCCTGTTTCCGCCAATTCCTCCGATTTCAGGTTTTACGGTTCCGGGTTTTTCGGTTCCAGGTCTTACGGGCGCCGGACGTAAAGCATCGTACTCTGCCTGTGCAATAAGCATCTCTCTGTACGCCCTATCCCATTTCTTCTTCGCTTCCTCTCTGGCAGCCTCAGCCTGTGCATGCAGCTCTTTCTTGCTGTCAAGCGTAATGCCTGCAGCTAAAAACTCATCGCGTGCATCCTTATATGCCTTCGTATAATTGTTAAGGTATGTAAAATCGCTGTCGGTAATATCGTTTTCAAGCGCCTGCTCGTAAGAAAGCAGTCTTGCACGCCGCAGTTTATCCATCGCAACGCGTAACGTCTCTTCCTTCTGCTTCAACGTCTCACGCGCGTCCACGATATCCTGCGCCGAGTTCTCCAACGCGGCAACAGCGTCGTCGAACTTCTTCTTCTCTGCGTCAGCCTTATCCATCGCATTCGCGACCGCCTGATGCTCCTTACGAAGCTGTGTAACTGCCTCTTCTGCTGCTTCCGCTTCGTTTGCTAACGTTTCAGCATTCTTTATTTCTTGTTGTAGCCAAGTCAGCCTCTCCTCCAAATCAGCAAGGACTGCCTTCTTATCAGCCAGATCTTTCTCGGCATCCGCATATACCTTCGCAGCCGCAACAACAGCATCCTTCTTGTCCTGCAAGTCGGTTTCCTTTGCTCCTGCATCAGCGTATGCCGATTTCAACGTTACATTTGCCTCTATGTCTTCGCTTAAATTCCCTACAAACGAATCCAACTTGGCTCTTAAATCAAGAACTTCCGCTTCCTTATCGGTAACAGCCTTTGCTGCCTCCTCGGTCTTTGTCACCAGACCGCCCACGCCGTCTGTACCGTTTAACGCGGTATCCGCATCGGTTACCTCGTGTTGCTTTGTATCCAAATCAGCCCGTGCACTCTCAAGTGCCACCGCCGCATCTTTCGCTGCCTTATCTGCCGCCGCAAGCGCCTCCTGCTTCTGCGACGCTGTCTCCTGCTTTTCCTTCAGCTTGAGCGCCTGTTTCAAGGCATTAAGCGCTTTACGTTTGTCCGCCAAAGAAGTATTTTCATCTGACAGGAGCGACTGCACCACCTCCAAAAAGGCTGCGCTTTCTTTGTTCGTTTCAATGACTCCTTGGAAATCGGAGAGCGCCGTTTTGTACGCTTTCTTTGCCGCAAGGTAAGCTTCTACTGCCTCCTTTTGTTCCCCCTTTAGCGTCTCTAAGATACCCTGAGTCGTGTCGACATCCTCTGGCTTAAGATTGCCAAGAGCATTTGTTGCGTCCGTCATATCATTCTGGGTTGACTCTAACGTATCCAAAGCCCCCACTACCGCGTCGATCGCATTTTCTGCCTTCTGCGCCGCCGCTAAGGCACTGTCAGCCGCATCTTTATCCTTCTGCACCGCCGCCAGCTTATCTGCCGCATCGTCGCTTAGTGCCTTTTTCTCATCCAGCTCCTTCTGCGCTGCATCCCTTGCTGCGATCGCCTCCTCAAGCCTCTGCCTTGCCGCCGCTTCTTCCTTCTCCGCGTTCTCAAGCTCCTGTAGCAGTCTCTCCAGTTCCGCCTGTGCTTCCTTTAACGCCTCGGCTTTTTCTTGATACTGCGCTTTAAGCTCCACGTCTAAGCCTTCCACAGCTTCTTCCAATTTCTGCTTTGCTGCGTCAAGCTCATCCTGCGCTTTTGCCACCGCGTCTTCCGCGTTCTTCTTTGCCTCCGCTGCCGCTTGTTGCGCAGCCTCCGCCGCTTTTACTTCCTCTGTCGCCTTTTCGATTTTCTCGTTGGTCGGATCAATCTGCTCCGCAGCGTCTTTGCCCGCCGCGGCCGCCTCCTCAGCTTTCTTCTTTGCATCCTCCGCCGCTTGCTGCGCGTCTCGAATCGCCTGTTCGGAATCGGAATCCGCTCCCTCTTCCTTTTTCGCGTCCTCCAATTCTTTATTTGCCTCAGTAACCTTGTCGGCTTTATCTGTCAGATTGCCTATGATATCTTTATTGTTCTCGTCCGCTACCTTATTATCATAATCCTTTTGAGCGTCGTCTTTTTCCTGCTGTGCCGCATTCGCATCATCTTCGGCGTCCTTCTCAGCATTAGCAAACGCATCCTTCGCTTCTTCCTCGGCTTGATCTTTCTTACTCTCTGCTTCATTAGCAGCATCCTGCGCAGCGTCTAGGTCCTTCTTCGCCTCATCTTCTGCAGCTTCCGCATCCTCAAGCTCCTTCTTTGCCTCGCTCTCCTTATCCTTCGCCTTCTCGAGATTGTCCTCCGCCTTCTCAAGCTCAGTCCTATTATCAGGCTCTTCTGTTGGCGGTGTTGTTGGAGTCTCTTCTCCTTCCGGTGGCTCTGTCGGTGTTGTTGGAGTCTGCTCTCCCTCCGTCGGTGTCGTCGGCGTCTGGTCTCCCTCCGTCGGTGTCGTCGGCGTCTGATCTCCCTCTGTCGGCGTCGTCGGCGTCTGGTCTCCCTCTGTCGGCGTCGTCGGCGTCTGGTCTCCCTCTGTCGGTGTTGTCGGTGTCTGATCTCCCTCTGTCGGTGTTGTCGGTGTCTGATCTCCCTCTGTCGGTGTCGCCGGTGTCTGGTTATTCTCAGCTTCCTCGGCGTGCGTCGTCATTGGCGCAAGCATCGCGGCAAATCCCACCGCCATCGCCATTGCAAGCCCTTTTCGATTCTCCGTCGTTCTTTTTTTCATTGCTTTTCTGAGACCTCCCTTTTACTATCGGTTTATGATTTTGGATTGATTTTCTAAAAAATATTATATTCGTTGTGCTACATTTTTTCAACCAATAGCTGGAAATTCACATCAAATTTACACCAGATCACCTGTCTCTCATATGCAGATTGGGAAACGCAACCGTCTGACATATGTTATCTGCATCGAATAATGCCATAACCAGACGTTCCAGTCCGATTGCAAACCCTCCGCCCTGATTTCCGGAACTATCTGATAACATCTCCAGATACTCCCCATATTGATTCTCATCGACATCAAACGCACGCATCAGGCTGCGCTGCAATTCCACATTCATAATGCGCAAGTCACCTCCACCTACTTCTATTCCGTTTACTACGATATCAAAAGATTCCGTAACCTCTCCCAGCATTTTCTCTATTTTATATTCGAAAATTTCCGATTGCGGTTTAGCAAAAATATGATGATACGGTACACCGTTCTTATTTGTCAATGGCAGATGTCTGACAATCACCAGCGATAAATCTTCTTCGTATCCCCTCAGATCTGGATTCATTGATTCCCCGTACTTTTCAAGACATTCAAATCCTTCCATATAAGTAATCCGCGGCGTTTTATTCAGTGACCGGCAAATCTCCGAGATAAATTGTTCAGCTAATTTTGCCAAACCTTCAAAATCAATATTACGCAGTTCTACATCCAGTTGTACAAACTCGCTCAAACGTGTATGAAGTTTATCTTCTCCAACAATAGAACGAAAACAATGAGCAAATTGATAATACTTCTCATAACCGGAAAGCATAAGCATCATCTTGCATATCTGATGTGAATCCGCTAACATCGCCGGTCTACCATCTAAATCGATGGGAAAAACAGCATTATATCTTTCACCCGTTTTTGGAATTAAAATCGGTGTATCAAATTCGCGAAATTCCTTTTCCATCAGAAAATTTCTTGCTGTCTGCCTGATATCGGCAGCGGCAGACAAACATTCTCTCACCTTTTTATCTTGCAAATGTCTCAAAATCTCACTCATAAATTTTCTCCATAAATGTCGCTCCGGTATGATCAACTCTGCTGATCTCATTTAATGTCGCAACATATTTATCAAATATATCGTGTGCCTTTTTTTCATCCGCACTACCATCCAGCAAGTTCCCCAGCGAAAGTGTATTTGACGGGCACACGCTAACCCACCCGCTTGCGGAATGTTTTAAAGAATAGATACCTTCCTGACAATACTCTGTGCACCGCTCACAAATCTTTGCCCTGTGCGTGCATGAAATGCTGTCTTTCATATTCACCACAATGCCGTCACAAATGTAATTATAGGAATCACAGCCTACTCTCAGCCTTCGGTTAATCTTGATTCCTGCTCTTTGTATCTGTTCTCTGACAGAGGACAAGTCTACAAACTGTTCCTTCCAGAAGTCCCGGTTGCCGCGCGAACAATATAAATCTAATACACTGATATAGATATCCGTACCGTATTTTTCATGCAATCTTCGTGCAAAACCGATCAATTTCGGCAGTTCTTTCTCATTCTGTTTCATATATACAAAATTGAATCCAATTTTCCTGATTCCTTCCCTACAGCATTCCTCGATCACATTTCTGGTATTTTGCGCCATAGGATTGCGTGCAATCTGCACAGCCATTTCTTCGTCATAAGCATCTATGGATATTTTCAGAACATCAATGTACTTCTTGACAGTTTGAAGATTCTCTATTAATCTTGTCCCGTTAGTAGTGATCTCCATCGTATCAAAAAAAGGTCTGCATCCCCTTGCAATTTGCTCAAATTCAGGATTCAACAGCGGCTCCCCTCCGGTAAAAGAAATAATACGAAAGCCGTGCTGCGCTGCCCATTCCATGTTTCTGACATACTGCTTAGCACTTAGCAGCGGAGCCTGTAAACACGTCGGTGTATGATTTTCCATTCCTAAATCAGCAGCACAGTATTGGCAGGAAAAATTGCATACATCGCAAATCGATGCCCTAATAAAAGTTCCTTGTTTTTCAGGTAATAAGTAGACCATGTTGTTCTCCCTCCTTTATTGTTATTATCTTATTGATATTATCATATAGCTATTATCTAATAATGTCAAGTAAAAAAAGAGCCGGACGGTACAAGACCATTCAACTCTTTCTTTTATCTACACTATTCAGCTTACCTTACTATTTCACTTTATCTCCGCCCGCTGTATAAATTCCTTCATAGTCGCCTTCCGTAATCTCCACTGTTGCCGGATCGCCTGGGCGATAAACAACCATCACGCCATCATCGCAGGTATACACTTTCCAGTTATTTTCCTGCTGAAAATTACTTGTCGTCGTAATATGCACGGACAGTCCGTCAATTGCAAATTCCAGTGTGCCCTCATCATTGAAAAACACCTCCAGCCTCCGCCCTTTATCGTCCGTGTAAATAGTTCCTCTCATATACCACTCATCATCATCGGGACTTGCTGTGATTACGTCAAGATCCTCACCCGCCTGTACCTGTCCATCATTTATACTCTGCCCGTCTCTCTGCACCTCTTCGGTACTTACACTCTGCTCATCTCCTTGCATTTCTTCATCATTTACACCCTGCCCGTCTTCATGGAACTCCTCTGCATCTATGATTTCTTCTTGAATTTCCATGATCTCCTCCTGCTGACCGGCATCGTCACCAGTGCAGCCGCTTAGACTGCACAGCATAGCTGCTGTCACAAAAACACCTAAAGTATATTTTATATTCTTTTTCATGATTCATCTCCCCTTGCACATTCTTTTATATTTTTCCTGCATTCCCGCACTGTTTTGACAACTGAACATTTCAATTTTCAGTCTTTTTTAATAAAAATATTATAGCGCAACGGTCAGATGAGACAATCTGATATGCAAAATCTTACATTTAAAATACAAAATCTTTGCACAGGAATCTCGGTTTACTATTCACAGTCGTGATTTTCATCAGTAGACACCAGACAGCCATCTCGATTATGATTTTGGTCGTATCCACCGGCACGACCCATGTAATACAGTAAACTACAACTGCCACTACGATGTACGGGATATACTTAAGCACTGCCGCCCCTATATCATCGCAGCTATTCCGCCGCCCATGTCGTGCATACTTCACATGTCCACTCCCACACACTGCACCACCGGACGAATCTTTACATATAATTTCCGCACAGGCATACAGGATAAGCATTTCCAAAACGGTATTACAAACATCCAAGATTCTGACCACAGTTTCCATACCTACACCGCCCTACATTCTATTCCCCAGATATTCTGCAAGTTTTAACATAAATTCTTTTTGTTTCGGATGGCTTACCGGAATCCTCTCGCCCGTAGACAGCACTGCCGCCATATTCTCCACACTTGTTATGTAGGCGAGATTTACAAGGAAACTTGCATGACATCTCGCAAACGCTGCCTCATTCTCAAACATCAGCGCCGTCTCTTTCATACTCTTATGCATAATCTGCGACGTGTCCTCATAGTGAACAAGAACACTTCTCTTTTCCACTTCTATATAACGTATTGATTTGTACTGTATTTTAAACTTCCCTTTGTCATTTGTGACAATCAGAAATTTCTGTTCTTTTCCAGAATACACCGCAAAAAACCTATCCAGCTCCATCGCCAGCCGTTCATATTTAAGCGGTTTCATTAAATAATTGAATGCTCCGAACTCATATCCCCGCCAGACATGTTCCGCCATGGAAGTCAAAAAGACTATCCCCACTTCCCGATCACGCCTGCGTATTTGTTCCGCAGTTTTTAAACCGTCCATCTTTTCCATTTTGATGTCCATAAAAATAAGATCGGTTTCAGCCCGATAATGTTCCAGCAATTCCTGTCCGTCATAGTATATCTGAAAATGAAACTGTAATCCTTTTGCGTCAGCATAATGCGCCAGATTCTCCTGCATCTGCGCGGCAAAGCCTTTTTCATCATCGCAAATAGCAATATAATACATAACAATCCCCCACTTTTTGTCGGTAAAAAAATTATAACATAACTCTTTTCATTAGCAATGCTTAATGGTCAAGCATTAATCCTGTTGTATATTTTCTCTTGCTTTTCTATTCAATAATAACTATAATACAAATAAGCTTAAAAAAATTACATTTTGTAATTTTTTATAGTATGTTTTATTATAAAGGCGGCATATTATATAGTAAAAAGAGGTTATGGAAATGGAGAATAAAATTTATTTGTTAAGCATCAGTGTCTCCGGCATTAAAAACATTAAAGACGAAGTGTGTCTGAATTTCTATAAAAAAAATATCGATAAAAATTTTAATCCGGAAAAGTATCGTATAAAAGCTATTTATGGTGAAAATGGTTCCGGTAAATCAGCACTTATCACAGCAGTAAAAATTTTTCAAGATGTAATCTTTTCTGACAATTATTTAAACGAGTCAAAAACACAAATATTTTTAGATGAAATCATTAATAAACAAACGTGCTTATTCCGCTTTTCCTGCGAGTTTCTTCTTGATGAAGACGCCATAAAAACCATATACAAGTACTCGATTCATATAGGAAGGGGAAAAAGCGGACTATTTGAAATTCTATACGAAGATTTTCAAATGAAAAATGGAAATTATCCTAATAACACCTACAAAACTATTTACAAATGTGAAAATGGAAGACTAATTTACGTTAATTGTAATGGAACGGCAAAAGACAACCTTGAAAAAAGAACAACAAATTTATTGTCCACTCATGCGTTCATATATCTATATATTATTAACTTGGACGAAGAATCTTTATTTGAAAAAAGTCTTCTTGACAGTGAACTGTTTATCCATCTGATCGCATTTATTATCTTTTTGCTTTTATTAACTGTATATCTTGGAGAAGAAGACCAGCATAACCTATACTTTCTTCATAAGAGATTTAGGGAAAATGATTCAAGCCAGCAGACAATCATAAATGAATTTTTAGATCAAGAGATTCATAAAGACATCTTTCCCAATATCAACGAAAAAATGATAAATAAAGAATATTTTGAGGCATATAAAGCAAAAGTTGAGCGCCTGACCCAATTTATCAAAATTTTTAAACCTAATTTAATATCCATCGATATCGATGCAAAAGAACACAGAGATCAATATGCGTGCGAACTAAATCTTAACTATGGCGATTATGTCATCAATAAAGAATTCGAGAGTACCGGAATAAAAAAACTAATCGGATTATTTGACTGCTTTGTGTCCGCAAGTGAGGGCGGTATTGTTTTTGTTGACGAAATGGATTCAAATTTGAACGATATTTATTTATGCAAATTAATTGAATATTTCATGTATTACGGCAAAGGTCAACTATGTTTCACAACACATAATCTTGATCCTATGTCCATCCTGAAAAAAAATCGAAATTCCATTGACTTTTTATCAAGCGATAATCATTTGGTGTCATGGACCTCACGAGGAAATGCAACTCCTGAAAACTGCTATAAAAACGGAATGATTGAGGACTCTCCGTTCAATGTAGAAGCGACAGACTTTGTAGGTATTTTAGGAGAGTGATGTGTTATGGCAATCCAGATAATATTTTGTGTGGAAACAAACAAAAAAGCGGATACAGATAGTATTTATATCTCAGAAACTCTACGCCATCTGTATCAGTTAAATAATCAAATCAAAATCAGCAAAGTATATATGCGTGCAAAGTCAAGATATAACTCCAAAGATGTTTTACGTGAAATCAATACCAAAACAAAAACATTTAATTTCGGAGATACAAAGGTCATTTATTGCATCGATACGGATGATTATGAAAGAAGCGCCGAACATGCAAAAGAGCTAAACGATATCAACCGATTTTGCAAAGAACATGGTTATGACCTAATATGGTTTTGTCATGATGTTGAAGAAGTATTCTTGGGGGAAAAAATTCCATCTTCTCAAAAAGTACAAGAAGCCGGAGCTTTTAGAAGAAAAAGAAGAATTGAAAAAATTCCGCTTAGTTCATTATCCTGTGATGTAATCAAAATACATACCAGCAATATATTGACCATACTGGACAAATATTTATTGAGGAAATAGCTACTTGAAGAGGTTTTAAGCTTCCACGTCCAAATTTTCCCTCTCTAGTCCCCACAAACTGCACCTTGACATTCCGCTTCTCTGACGCTATATTAAATATCAACGGGTCGTACACCCGCCGCGGCACTTCTTACAAAACCTGCCGTACAACCGAATAACTTGCTAGGGGAGCTTTAGCTGAGATTGAATATGATTGCAACCATATTCTAACCCTCATAACTTGAACCGGTTAATACCGGCGTAAGGAAGCGAATGTAAGATATAAGACATGGTCAATATATTTCCATACATTGACCAATCTGTCCGTATCTGCACTATGATCTCCCCTCCTTGTATATTCCAAAACAAAGGAGGATTTTTTATGTTATACGATGTAATCGTAAACGAATGGGGCGAAACTACATACGTCCCCACCACTCTGGGCAACGTATTGCTCATTGCAGTCATTATTATTCTATTGACTATTTCAGTCATTTTCGCACGCCGCCATGCGGTAAAACATATCCCAACGCAAGCCGGCTCTTCTGCTGACAACGGCTCTTCTGATAACGGAACTGCTGGCACTACAGCCAGTTCCAAGCAAAGCCGTCTGAGCGTCAAACAACTTGTTTTCTGCGCTGTCGCGATCGCCCTCGGAACCGTTCTTTCTAACATTAAGCTGTTCCATTTCCCGACCGGCGGTTCCATTACTCTGCTGTCCATGTTAATCGTCTGTCTGCCGGGATATTTCTTCGGATTAGGAGCAGGGCTCATGACAGGCGTAGCCTACGGCGTCCTGCAGCTTTTGATCGATCCGTATGTGCTATTTCCGATGCAGCTTGTCGTGGATTATCTTCTTGCCTTTGGTGCGCTGGGATTATCCGGTTTATTTTCCAATGCAAAATACGGCTTAGTCAAAGGCTATCTGACTGGAATCATCGGACGCTACCTATTCGCCGTCATTTCCGGCTGGATCTTCTTCGGTTCTTACGCATGGGAAGGATGGGGTGCGCTTACATACTCCCTCGTCTACAACGGAATCTATATTTTCGCGGAAGCCGCCGTCACTGTTGTAGTCTTATGTGTTCCCGCCGTACAAAAAGGGCTGGGACGTATTAAGACAATGGCGTTGTCGTAGTTGGCACACAGCTTTTTCTAAAAAAGGCTCCCTATAATCAGGGAGCCTTTTACTCTTCATTATATCTATCAACATTTCTTACGCTGTCATAAACATCCCATAAGCATTCAACGCCTGCTGCATCTGATAGCTGACATTACTGTTTGCGGCATTCGCATCTGCTGTATCCGCGCCATTCCCGCTTGCTGCAACTTCCGCTGCCTGCTCTGATACCCCTGACGCTGCCCTATCAAACTGTGCCACTACTGCCTCGGAAGTCTGAGTTGTCTCTTCCGCTGTTTCCCGTGTCTCCTCCGCTGGCTTCATAATCCTTGCGGCATTGTTCTGACCGCGCTGCATCTGCATTTGAAGCATTTCCTGAAAATCAAGTGTCTGCCCCTTCTTAAGCGGATTTACATTCTTGCTCTCGTCAGTAAGCTCACTGTAATCAATCTTCTTATCCAGCACATCGTCAGATATCTTGGATAACTTATTCATGCTCGCCGCACTTACAGCATTCGTGTTATAAACATATGGCTGAAAACCGTATGCACCTAAAGCTCCGATCGTCATACAATATTCCCTCTTTCTAACATCACAAACAATTTACTTGTTCTGCTCCTATTTTATTACTTCTTTTGTCAATATACAAGGCTAAATTTTCTTAAATTGATTTCGCACACCATTCAATGTTACTCTTCACTCCTACGCTACAGCCACAGTCTAAGCTCGACGGGTAGCTAATATCTTAAGGAACCCCTTGTAGAGTGTCGGCACTTAGCGAGGTTATGAGTTGCTACGCAACTCTCGAGCTTAGTGTCCGTTACACTCGGAGCGGAGCGCAAGCGTGGTGACGAAGATATTAGCTACTCGTCGAGCGTATATTTTGTCTGATGTGTGAAAAGTAACTACTCAACCTCTTCCGCCTCCACATCCAGCGCCTCCGCCTCCTGCTTCAACTCTTTCGCGGTCCGATAGATTCTTGAAACGATCCAGAGATCAGACAGACCGTCATAAATCAGGAAAATCCCGATCAGCATGACTACCGTGTCAAGCGCCGCAAAGGGTCTGCAAATCAGCAGAACACCGAATCCCACGGTAAGCAGTCCTAAGATCAGAGCAACCCACCATTTATCATATTTCTCCTTACACAGTGTGATCGCCTGCTGCAAATTGTTAAGACCATGCAAAACGATCACAATACCTATGATAATCGGAATGATCGCCAGCACTTTATCAGGCTTCAATACGATCCAGACGCCAACCACCGTAAGGACGATTCCCATAATCAGATTCATCTGCGCGTACATGCTTCCGTCTCTCACCACAAAATATTGTACCAGCCGCACGATTCCACCAAGCAAAAGCACAACACCGATTGCGGCACACGCGATCTGCATCGACATATCCGGCCACACCACCAGCACAATACCGAGCACGATACAAAGTACCGCCGAGATCACAATATTCGTCTTTAGTTTCTTTAACATAGCTCCCATACAAATCCCCTCCCGTTTACATTATTGTATCTCTTTTTCTGTCTTCACTCAACCCCTGTTATCTCAATCTTCTATTTCCTCGACTGCCTGTCTTCCGATCACCGTTCTTATGATGTCACATTCAATTTCTTTCTCTGCTGCGATTTCCTGCATAAAATATCCTTTCTTCCGGCAAAACCTACAGAACAGACGATAACAGCCATATCCAATCGCCGCACCGAGACAATTCAGCAGAATATCGTCCACGTCAAAAGCCCCGAATGCGCTGAAAAGCTGAAAGACCTCAATGCCGACCACAAAGGCAAACGAATTGAGCATCACCGCATAAAACTGCCTGCATTCATCAGACAACATCGGAAGCAGAAAACCTAACGGCACAAAAACCAGAATATTTCCCGCCAGATTCTCAACGCTATTCAATTTATAAGCATAGTCTATATACATTTTAATCGTTTTAAACGGTGTGAAATTAGCTGTTCCAAGCCCCTCCAAAATAACACTTCTCTGCCATGTAGCCGCAATCGCGCGAAGCTGCTCCATCGGATACTTGAAAATGATGACTTTAATAACAAACAAAATGTAGACAGCAAAAAAGAGTTTCAATAAAACCTTCCACGGGCTTCTTTTTTGCATCATTCATTCTCCTTATATTTTTATGCGTTTACTTGATCTCCCAAGGGTTTTCCTTCCCCTCCATATAACATTTACAGCTCATAAGGGAGTCTTTGACGACAGTCTCCACATAATTTTTGGTATAAAAAGCCATATGGTGGGACACTGTCACATTCGGAAAACTACGAAGAAGTGCAAGTTCCCTATTCTTTAATATATCCGATTTGTGGTCATAATAGTATAGTCCGAACTCATTTTCTACAACATCAAGCCCCGCAGCACCGATCTTACCATTCTCAATTGCCTCAATAAAAGCGTCAGAATCGATAAGAGCACCTCTTGCCGTATTGATGATCACCACGCCGTCTTTCATCTGCGCTATTGTATCCGCGTTGATCAGATGATGGTTATCCTCCGTAAGCGGTGTGTGCAAAGTGATCACATCCGCTTCTTTCCATATCTGCTCAAGTGAAACGTATTGTGCGTACTGCTTTACTTCTTCTTTTTCATAAAGATCATATGCAAGAATACGGCATCCGAATCCCGACAGACTGCGCACCACCGTGGCACCGATCCTTCCCGTCCCGATGACTCCTACGGTCAAATCTTTTAATTCCCTGCCGTTTAAGCCTGCCAGTGTATAATCCTGCAATGCGGTTCTGCCGAGAATCGCTCCCATCTTGCGAATCGACATGAGAATCAGCATAACCGTATAATCCGCTACTCCATGTGGTCCGTAGGGTGCATTTCCCACCTTAATGCCACACTCTTTTGCTGCTTCTAAATCAATATGATCATAGCCGATCGTTCTGGTCGTGATATATTCCACTCCGTTGTCCTTAAACGCCCGCATGAGCGCCGCATCAATCTTGGATGTGATCACATCGACGCAACGGCTGCCTTTACACAAAGACACATTATCCATATCCGGCGCGTCCGCACACAATACCAGATTGATTCCCAGTTCCTTCGCATATTCCGTAAATAAATCTTTTTCATCAAACGCTCTGCAATTATATACCGTAACCTGCATGTTCATTCTCTCTTTCCGTGTATATTTTTATTTTTCTGACTTCTTGGATATAATTTTCTTAATGATCAAAGGCTCTTCTATCTTGATCTGGGCTGCCTCTTCCATTTCTCTCTCGCCCTCTTGAACAGACTTCAGTTCTCTCTGATAACTTTTCTCTACCTCTTTCTCATACGCCTCAACGATCGCCGTATCCTCGGGACGAATCCGGCGGAATTTATTAAAACCTGCCACCAGTATCTGAATACTCTGTTTCGTAGTGTCAAAAACACCTTCCTCGTACAGATTGACCACGATGATTCCGATAGGAACCGCAAGAATCATACCTAGCACGCCTGCCACCTTATACCCGATAAATAAAAGGAAAAGGGTTGGAATCGGCTCCATTCCCATGGAATCACCCACGATCTTCGGCTGTATCATCTGACGGACAAGCTGCCCCACACACCAGATGATGAGCAGTCCTATCGCCATCTTATAATCCTTGCTTAATATCTCAATAATTGCCCACGGAATCATGACCGTTCCTGTTCCGAATACAGGAAGGAAATCCAAAAAAGCTATTCCTAATCCTACAAGCAGCGCATACCGCACATGCAAAGCCAAAAGACCGATCACCAGCAGGATATAAATCCAGCATTCGATCTTAAACTGCGCTTTAAAATATCCGCCCACCGCATTGCGGAAACTTCTGCGTATCAAATCAAATCTATATCTGACGGCATCCGGCACATATCTCTTCATGATCTCCGACATATAACTTTTATCCGCCACAAAGAAATATGCTGACAGAATACACATTACGACTCCCAGGAAAATATCTGGAAGCTGTTTCGCAACATTTCCGACTGCCTCAAAAGTAGGCGTTCCGGCTCCTTCCATGATTGTCCCGAAATATTCTCCCAGCTGGGCACCGATATTATCCAGCGTATTCTGCATATCCGCCGGAAGCCTGTTATACAGACCTTCCAGATTCTCTCCCACCTGATAAAATTCGTCCATGATACCTTCCCATAATGCCGGAAGTTCATTGACAAAACTAATTCCTTCCTGAACCAGCTTCGCGCCGACTGTATACACTAACATAATCACTGCTGCAAGTACCGCCACGATCACTATGACCGAAGCTCCCTTACGTCTCACCTTCAGCTTTTCTTCAAAAAATCTTACCACCGGCGAGGCGATCAGTGAAATAATCCAGCCAATCACAAACGGCATGAAGAAAAAAATGCATTTCGGCAAAAGAAAAATACATAAGAGCAGCACAACAAGCGCTGTCATTAAATTTAGTATAACCTTGAGATAAGTTTTGATAGATTGTCTCATAAACTTCCTCCGCTAGTCTTCCACTAACATTCCGTCCAATAGATCATATATTTCTTCTCTGCCCTGTTTTGACAGTGAAGAATACGGTATGACAGTCGTGTCATCTACAACGTCAAGCGTGTCACAAATGAGTTTGATCTGTTTTGATATCTGACTTCTTTTAATTTTATCCAGCTTGGTAGCTATAATGATCGGCTTATACCCCCGGTCCAATATCCAGTCATACATGATCTGATCATTTTCAGAGGGCGCATGCCTGATATCGATCAGCAAAAATACCGCCCGAATCTTCTTAGACTGATGCAGATAATCTTCGATCAGTTTCCCCCACTGCGCTTTTACCTTCTCGTTGGCCGTAGCATAACCGTATCCCGGCAGATCAACAAAATACATCTCGCCGTTAATATTATAATAATTGATAGTCTGCGTCTTTCCCGGCTGGGAGCTGGTACGCGCCAGTGATTTACGGTTCATAAGACCATTGATCAATGACGATTTTCCTACATTACTCTTTCCTGCAAAAGCAATCTCTGGGAGTTTATTTTCCGGCAGTTTACTTGTAATGCCGCACACTGTTTCCAGATTTACATTCTTGATGACCATATCATACCTCTGTTTTTATACACCTAACCAGCGCATACTCCGCCACTTCTTCCATATACTCTACCATATGGATTTCCAGACCTTCTGTGATTTCCTGCTCCAGTTCTGCGATATCTTTCTCATTTTCTTTGGGCACTAACACTGTCTTGACCCCCGCAGTCTTAGCCGCCAGTATCTTTTCTTTCAACCCGCCAATAGGTAGTACCTTTCCACGCAAAGTGACCTCTCCGGTCATTGCCAGATCAGCATGTACCGGAATCCCTGTCACAGCAGACAAAATTGCCGTTGCCATAGTAATTCCTGCTGATGGACCATCCTTCGGCACAGCGCCTTCCGGAATATGGATATGAAAATCCTTCTCGGTAAACATCTCGTTCGGAATCTGATACTTCTCACTCACGGAGCGCACATAACTCATGGCGATCCGCGCTGACTCTTTCATCACATCACCCATCTGACCAGTTAAGTCAACCTCTCCCTCTCCGGGCATAACATTGACTTCTATCTGCAAAGTGTCTCCGCCCACGCTGGTCCATGCCAGACCGCGCACGATGCCTACCTCATCTTTCCCGGCAACCTTGTCCTGAATATATTTCGGTTTTCCGAGATACTGACTCAAATTATCAGCATCTATAATAAACTGATCTACCGGTTCCGAATCAGCTTTCTGCTTCTCCTCCAGAATCCTGCGCGCAACCTTACGGCATACTGCGCTGATCTGACGTTCCAATCCGCGCACGCCTGCTTCTCTTGTATATAAACGTATCATATCACGCAGCGCTTCATCCGTAAACTTAAGATTTTCTGTAGATAATCCGTTTTTCTTAAGCTGTTTCCCTACCAGATGTTCACTGGCTATATGAAATTTCTCATTTGCCGTATAACTGTTCACCTCGATCAGTTCCATACGATCGAGCAGCGGCTTCGGAATTGAATCGGTACTGTTTGCAGTAGCAATAAACAGAACCTCCGACAGATCGATAGGAATTTCCACATAGTGATCTCTGAATGCCACATTCTGCTCACCATCCAGCACTTCCAGAAGCGCTGCGCTGGGATCGCCTTTGTAATCATTGCTCACCTTGTCGATCTCGTCCAACAACAAAAGCGGATTCTTAACTCCTGCCTGCCTTATGGCATTAGTGATTCTTCCCGGCATAGCGCCCACGTAAGTCTTGCGATGTCCTCGGATCTCCGCCTCATCACGGACACCTCCCAGACAGATACGCACATACTTCTTATTAAGCGCTTCCGCCACACTCTTTGCAACAGAAGTCTTACCGGTTCCGGGTGGTCCTACCAGACAGATAATAGGACTTTGCCCTTTATCCGTCAGAACGCGCACTGCCAGATATTCAAGAATACGCTCCTTCACCTTATCAAGCCCATAATGCTGTACATCAAGTATCTCCTTCGCCCGAGCCAAATCTTTGCTGTCACGGGAAGCCTTATCCCACGGCAATTCCAACAATGTCTCAATATAGGCTCGCTCCACCGCACTCTCCGAAGCGCTTGCCGCAACATTCTTGTATCTGTTGATCTCCTTCCGAATCTTTTCCTTTATCTCTTTCTTTGCTTTCAGTTTCTCCACCGCAGCCTCAAACTGTTCCACATCGGAATCGGTATTGTTCTCACCCAGTTCTTCTTTAATATACTGCATCTGCTCACGGAGAATATAATCTTTCTGATTTTTGTCGATGCGTCCTCTGATTTTCTTTGCCAATTCATTCTTGATTCGGACCACTTCCACTTCCTGCATCAGAATGCCCGTCAACACTTCAAATCGTTCTCTTACAGACAATGCACTCAAAATCTTCTGTTTATCTGCCACCGACAGAGGCATATTGATGGTAATAGCATCCAATAATTCTCCAAGCGGCATAGTTTCCTCTATCTGATCAGCCACTGCTTTGCCTACTTTTGGAAAACATGTATAATATGCTGAAAAAGCCTCTCTGACCGTTCTGGTCATTGCCTCTTCATCCGCACTGGTAATACCAGTCATATCATCATTTTCATATGACACTTCTGTCATGATATATCCGTAATCCTGTATAAAACGTTGTAATCTGGCTCTGGATTTACCTTCCACCAGCACTCTTAAAGTATGTCCCGGCAGTTTCGTGACCTGTTTGATGACCGTAATGGTCCCGACATCATAGACATCATCAAAATCCGGCTCTTCTATATCCGCATTTTTCTGCGTCACGACTAACAGACGTTGGTCATTAAGCATTGCCTGCTCTACCGCCTCGATCGATCTGGCACGATTCAAATCAAAATGTATCACCATACCCGGAAGGATCGTCAGACCTCTAAGTGCGACTGTAGGTAACTCGTTCGCTCCCGGTGTTCCCATATATGCGATATGATCTATATTGTTATAATCTTGTTGATTTTCTATTCTCATAGTATGTACACCTATATAAATTGATTGATTTCTGTTTCTCCTGCTTACGAACAAGACGCCGCCGATATCCCGGCGGCGTCCCAAATCAAGCTCGTCTCTCAGCCTGCAATAATTTGTTACGATAAGTGATGTGCGGTTTTTCTTTGCCGTCTACTGCTTCTTTCGTCAGCACGCATTCCGCAATATTGTCGTCTGACGGAATCTCGTACATGATATCCATCATAACTTCTTCCATAATGGAACGAAGACCTCTTGCACCTGTCTTGCGCTCATATGCAAGCCTTGCAATCTCTTCCGCTGCATCTTCCTCCACATCCAGTTTAACCTCATCAAATTCAAACAGTTTCTTATACTGTTTGATCAATGCATTCTTCGGCTCTTTTAAGATACGGATCAATGCTTCTTTGTCCAGACCTTCCAAAGTGACAGTGATCGGCACACGACCGATAAACTCCGGAATCAGACCGAATTTCATCAGATCCTGAGGCGCCACTTCCTTAAGTACAGCACCGATATCCTTGCTGCTCTTCTCCATGATCTGCGCATTAAAACCGATGGAATTGCGATCCAGCCGCTCCTCCACGATCTTCTCCAATCCGTCAAACGCACCGCCGCAGATAAACAGGATATTGGAAGTGTCAATCTGAATCAGTTCCTGATGCGGATGCTTCCTGCCGCCCTGAGGCGGAACACTTGCCACAGTTCCCTCGATAATCTTAAGAAGCGCCTGCTGTACGCCTTCACCGGACACATCTCTGGTAATGGACACATTTTCACTCTTCTTGGTAATCTTATCGATTTCATCAATATAAATAATACCGTACTGTGCTCTGTCAATATCATAGTCTGCCGCCTGAATCAGCTTGAGCAGAATATTCTCTACGTCTTCACCCACATACCCGGCTTCTGTCAGCGTGGTTGCATCTGCAATCGCAAAGGGTACGTTGATGATCTTCGCTAACGTCTGTGCAAGATAAGTTTTGCCGGAACCGGTAGGTCCGATCATAATAATGTTACTCTTCTGCAATTCCACGCCGTCCTCATCCTGAGGAGCCATGACACGCTTATAATGATTGTACACGGAAACAGCAAGTACTTTCTTAGCCTCTTCCTGTCCGATCACATAATCATCAAGGAATTTCTTGATTTGCACCGGTTTTAAGAGATTAATTTCCATCTCCTCCACTTCCGGCTCTTCTTCGTACTCCTCCTCAATGATGTCCGCACAGATATCCACGCACTCATCACAAATATAAACTCCTGCCGGACCTGCAATCAATTTCCTGACCTGATCCTGCGTTTTGTTGCAAAAGGAACATCTCACCTTGTCATCAGAATTTCTTCCTGCCATTTTATTGTTCCATGCCTTTCTTTCTCAAAAATTTAATTTCACTGGACGGCACTGGCATGATTGGTGATAATACGGTCAATCAGACCATATTCAAGCGCTTCCTGCGCAGATTTCCAGTTATCCCTCTCTGTATCAGCCATAATTACCTCGAAGTCCTGTCCTGTATTCTCTGCCATTATTCTTGCCATCTTCTCTTTCGTTGCAAGAATATGTTTCGCTGTAATCTCAATCTCCGTTGCCTGTCCCTGTGCGCCGCCTGCAGGCTGGTGAATCATAATCTCCGCATTGGGAAGCGCCATTCTCTTACCCTTCGCGCCGCCTGCCAACAGGAATGCGCCCATGCTCGCCGCCATACCGATACATACGGTAGACACATCGCACTTAATAAAATTCATCGTATCGTAAATCGCCATACCAGCAGTAATCACACCGCCCGGGCTGTTGATATACAAGTGAATATCCTTCTCCGGGTCTTCGGATTCCAAGAACAACAACTGCGCCACGATCACACTTGCTGATGCGTCATTTACTTCCTCACCCAGAAAAATGATTCTCTCTTTTAATAATCTTGAATAGATGTCGTAAGAGCGTTCCCCCTTAGAAGTCTGCTCTATGACATAAGGTATTAATGCCATGTCAATTCCTCCGTTTCTATATTAACGCTGCATATTACCCCGTCTAAGAAAATATAAGAACAAAATGCCTTCGGCAAAACTATTTCTTACTTTCCTTAGCATGCTCCGCTACGAACTCAGCCGCCTTTCTGACAGCCAGATCCTGCATGATGTTCTTCTTCTCTCTCTCGCCCATAAGCTCTTTGACCTTATCTACTTCCATCTGGTACACTTCCGCCATGGTCTCAAGTTCTTTCTCGTAGTCTTCCTCGGTTGCCTCGATCTTCTCAGCCTGAGCGATTGCCTCCAGAACCAGTCTGGACTTAATACGCTCCTCAGCCTGCGGTTTCACCTGCTCTACCATCTGCTGATAGTTCGTGCCCGTAAACTGGAAGTACTGCTCCATGGAAAGTCCCTGCATCGTAATTCTCTGCGCGAACTCGTCCACCATCTGTCTCTGCTGTGTTGCAAGCATAGCCTCGGGAATCTCCATCTCGGAAACTTCCACTGCTGCCTTGATTGCCGCATCTTCTCTGGCATTCTTAGCGTCTTTTTCTTTCTTCTCTGTTAAGTTCTTCTTAACGTCTTCCTTGTACTCGGCAAGCGTCTCAAACTCAGACACTTCGCTCGCAAACTCATCGTCTAACTCAGGAAGCTCTTTTTCCTTGATTTCTTTGATGGTGCACTTAAATACAGCATCTTTGCCCTTCAAATCCTCTGCCTGATAATCTTCCGGGAAAGTAACTTTTACTTCCACCTCTTTGCCGATCTCCGCTCCCACAAGCTGCTCTTCAAAACCGGGGATAAATGCACCGGAACCGATGGTCAGCGGATAATTCTCGCCCTTGCCGCCTTCAAAAGCCACACCGTCTACAAAACCTTCAAAATCAAGCGTTGTCATATCGCCATCTTTGACTGCTCTGTCCTCTACGGTAATATTTCTCGCATTGTTCTCGCGTTCTCTCTCGATTTCCGCCATTACATCTTCATCTGTAACTTCCGTATCGATCTTGTCGATCTTAACACCCTTGTACTTACCAAGTTTCACTTCCGGTTTCAATGCAACCTCTGCCGTGAACACAAAAGGCTTGCCTGCCTCTATCTGTGTCACTTCAATCTTCGGAGAAGATACGATATCTTCCTCACACTCCTCTAATGCCTTCTCGTAGGCATCGGGAATCAATTCATTGGCAGCATCCTCATAGAATACTTCCTTACCGTACATCTTCTCTACCATCTGGCGCGGTACTTTACCCTTTCTGAATCCGGGAATACTGATCTGCTTTTTCTGCTTCTGATAAGCCTTCTCGATCGCTTTCTCCAAATCTTCCGCACTCACTTCAATCGTAAGTTTCGCCATGTTCTTTTCTAATTTTTCCACCTGTAAACTCATTGTATGGGTTCCTCCTTCAACTGCCTCTGTAACGTGCATTCACCATAATTATATTATCTGGCAGGAGCCCTTAATCGTAACCTTGATTTGCTCCTAGTCACAGTCATTTAAGCATTATAGCACAAACTCTCAGAAAATACTAGTGTCACTTTTATTCCGTGCAACAATTCAATATCATCTTCCCGATGCGTCGTAACAAGCAAAGTTCTTCCCTTAAGATTCTCCAAAAGATATTCCGCACAACGGATACGGTTCTCCTCATCCAGTCCCGTAAAAGGTTCGTCAAGAATCAGCATATCCGACTGCGACATCACCGCCCTCAAAAGCGCTACTCGTCTCCGCATACCACCGCTCAATTCTCTGACCGGTTTGGTCAAACAGTCTTCCGGAAGGATTCTTGCCGCTTCTCGTCTGATATATTCCTCAATTTGTCTGTTTGACATATTTCTCCTGCTCACAGTTTGTTTGTCACTGTCTCCCACACCGTACACGCCAGCATCTCCAGCACTCATTCCCAGCATAATATTACAGATGGCATCATATTCCTCACATAGTCTGTCCTCCTGAAAAACCATTCCCATGCGCCGCGGCATATCTGCTGTTTCTCCCCGATCAGCATTTTCCAGTCCGGTCAATATTCTGAGCAATGTAGTCTTACCGCTGCCCGAGGGCGCCATCAAAAGATAACGCTGCCCTTTTTTCATGGACATACTGAAATCATGCAGAACAGAAAGTTCTCCGTAGGATTTATCTATATGTGATATTCTGATTTGTTCTCTTATTTGATCTGTGCTTTCGCCCGCACTTTTTCCTTTTTCTCTAAATCCGGCTGCATGAAATCTCGGATACGGTTTCCATTCCGCGAACCTTTTCACCAGCCAAAGCACCGCTTTTTCAAAAAGAAAACTGACTAAAATGATTGTCAGCGTCCACGCAAACAATCCCGCCGTATCCAGATAGATCTTGGACATATACAAACGCTCACCCATGGAATGATTCGGCAGTCCGATCACCTCTGCCGCCACACCCGACTTCCAGCTCATGCCGAGAGATATTTTCAGGCAGCTGCTTAAATACGGCATCAACGCCGGTCTATATATATAGAAGAAACGCTTTCCTCTCCCAATGTGAAAGACTTTTGCCATTTCCAGCAATCCGGCATCCGCGCTTTTTAATCCGGCAATCACATTCACATAGACATTGGGAAACACAATGAGAAAACTAATGAAAAAGGACAGTCTTCGCGAACCGAACCAGATCAGCAGAAGCACTACAAAAGATGCTACCGGAATCGATTTGATCGTCTGTATCACGGGTGCAAGTATGTCTTCCACGATCGAAAACCGATAACTGACCGTTCCTAATATCATTCCGACAAAAAGGGCTAGGAAAAATCCCAGCCCAATCCTTGTAAGAGAACTTAAAACAATTTTGATAAAATCAGGCTGTATCACATTTTGCACAAAAGCATTAAGAACCTGCACCGGTCCCACCAGAAGAATATGATTGTCAATATGAACCGCCGCTATCTGCCAGACTATAAGCCAAAACAATATGATAACCGCATTTTTCATATATTTATGCATTGTGTGATTCACGCCTTACTCCTTATCACTCATTAATATAGTAGAAATCCTCACCCGGAAGACCGCCGCCCACGGAAGCAGCATCCTGTGCAGACAACACCGACAGATAGCCCTCTAATGCAAATTTCATATCAACGCCATCAATATAGGTGATGTTGCATTCCGGCATCGCCTTAACCGCTATCGGCGCTTTCTCAATAATACCTGCTGCCGCTACCAGCTCAGCTGCCTCCTCCACATGTTCATTGGCAAAAGCTGCGCTTGCGGAATGCTCCTCCAAAAATTTGTCCACTGCGTCCTTGTGCTCGTCCAGAAAACCGTTCCGTACTACTGTCACGCCGGTCACGAGGCGGCTCTTTACCCCGTCCTGCGTGGTTGCAGCTATCTCTTGCACCGCGTCCCACTGCTCCGTCAAGTCCATTACCACCGACAGATTCTCGTTCTGTGCACACGCTGCCGTCACAAAAGGCTGTGGCAGTACACCAATCGATTCCGGTGCCTCAGCGAGCACTGCTGCCACTTCTGTCGCCTCAGACTTATACTCCAATGTCACATCCGACTCCGCCAGACCGTTCTCCTTTAATAAATACTGCAATACATAGTCCGGCGTGGTTCCTTTTCCGGTCAAATAAACAGTTTTGCCTTTTAAGTCTTCCATATTCTGTATTGTATCATCGCCGGATACCATGTACAAGACACCTAGCGTATTAATGTCGATCACCGACACGCCGCCCTCCGTCTTGTTATACAGCACGCTCGCCACATTGGCAGGAACCAAGATGATGTCCAGATCTCCCGATATCATAGCAGGTAAAAGTTCATCCGCCGCTGCCGTCATCGTAAATTCATAATTGTTTGCCGTCTCACCTTTATCCGCCTGATCCATCAGATATACGAGTCCCATGGACGTAGGACCTTTCAACGACCCAATTCTGACAGTAACGGAATCTGCATTATCCGCCTCATTTGAAACATTGGCTGCTTCTGCACCGCCTTCCGCTTCATCGGAATTGTTATCTGCGTCTTCTGCCTCACTCACTCCATTCCCATCTTCTGTCTCGCTCACTGCATCTGCATCTTCTGCATCATCAATACTATCTGTATTTTCTACAGTCTCATTCTCCACTGCCGCACTGTCCGCCTCAGAATTTCCCTGCGCCCCAGCACCACATCCGGTAATCACCGCCAAAGACATCGCAATGGCTGTCAAAATTACTACTGCCTTTTTCTTCATTTTCATTGTCTCCCTTCCGTCTGACGCCTCACGCACGGTATATCAAGGAATTTGCTATTATGATTCGGGTGTTAAAAAGTGCATCAATAAAGTGTTACCAGCAGATTGCACAAAATGTTCACGAAGCTGTCATCGCGCAGGAATATGAGATTTTCTTAATATTCCGTCTGTAAAACAGCGATTGAGGGGCACGGATGTCCCGAAAAGCCCTCGTCAAGCCCGGACGGCTTGTAGAGGGCGGTCGCGTCCGTTCCCACAACTTTACCGGAATATTTTAGAAAATCCATATTCCGCAGCCCGACACGAGAGAACATTTTGTACAATCTGCCTCTCAACCTTTATCTATCCCACATCCTTTAACTACTCAAATCATCATACAAAAAAATGCCCCTCTCTCAAGGCGCACTTCATCCATCACTCGTATGTATTTCCGCAAGCCTTTCCTCTCAGCAGTGACCGTTTCTAATGCACGGAACACTCTTTGAACGTCAGATAATATTATTTCTGGTATCCTGTCAGTCGTATTGCACCAATCACAGATGCCTAGCATTGACCATTCTAGTCACTATGTAACATGCAATATCGCTTCCAAGTAACCTACGATACAGTATACAATATTCCACCCCAAAAAACAACCCGCCTGAATTTTCAGACGGGTCATTCTTTTAGCTGTTCTTAAGCTTATTTCATCTGCTCTTCCTGGCTCTTGATCATTCTACGAACCATCTCGCCACCGATAGAACCGGCTTCTTTGGATGTCAGGTCACCGTTGTAACCCTCTTTCAAGTTTACACCTAACTCAGAAGCAACCTCTGTTTTGAAACGATCCATAGCTGCCTTAGCTTCAGGAACTTCTACTCTATTAGTCTTGTTGCTTGCCATTTCTTTCACCTCCGAAATACATTTGAATGATTTCAATTACATGAATTATCATTCTGTTATCTATATTATTGAGATAAGCGCTGTCGTTTTACGCTTATCCCAGATGAGTCTGTACTGTCAAAACACTGTCTTGTCAGTGCAGCGATTCGTAACCGAGTCCTGTTATCTGCGAAAGCGTTCACTTTATCGCTTATCTTGATGTTAGTATGTTCGGATAAAAAGAAAATATTATGGTAAGTTTTGCCATGATTTTTATTTGAAAACAATCGTCTCCGCCATCTGCCTTGCCGCCTCTGCACCTTGCAGTTTTTCAAGAATCGCCAAGGCAAACGGTATCGCTGTGCCCATGCCGCGCCCCGTAATGATATTGCCGTCAATTACTGCCGGCTCCTGCAGCACTTCCGCTCCATCCAGATGACTTTCAAAAGTAGGAAAAGAACAAGCTTTCTTACCACGCAGCAATCCTCTGTGTCCCAAAATACTCGGTGCAGCACAGATTGCCGCCACAATTTTGCCTTTCGATGCAAAAAGATCCGCCTGCTCCATCAATACCTCGCACGCCTCCAGATTCTTCGTACCCGGCATGCCACCCGGTAACACGATCACATCAATTTTGTCAAAATCAACTTCGTCAAGCAATGCGTCCATCTCAACCTTAATGTCATGGGAACCTGTCGCACTCCGCTCGCCCATAACAGAAACCATAGTCATCTCCACGCCCGCCCGACGCAGAATATCAACCACAGTCAATGCCTCAATCTCCTCATATCCTGTTCCGAAAAAAACTGCTGCTCTGCTCATTGTCTCTTCCTCCATATATTTATAAATTTGTTGCATAATGTATGTTCTGGCAAATTATGAATGGCATGACTGAACTGCTACAATTTCTGTACATAAAACCTGCTAATAAGTAAACATGTCCGCCTTATATAATTATTCCACTTATATCAATATTATAAAACGGGTTATTCGGGAAAACAACCGCGAATCACTACTTATTTTCTTGGCATGTAAGATTTATTACTTTTTATACCTATTTCACAGCCTAAGCACAAAGGGAAGTTAATATCTTAAGGAACCCCTCATAGAGCATCGGCACTTAGCGAGGTTATGAGTTGCAACGCAACTCTCGAGCTTAGTGTCCGTTATGCTCGGAGCGGAGCGAAAGCGCGGTGACGAAGATATTAACTTCCCTTTGAGCGTCCTGCTCAGATAATGTATAAACAATCTTTCTATGGCATTTCAGTCTAACGTTTTATCGTATGTTTTGTAGCACCTTGACAAACAAATAAGACTTTACACCGCCACCCAAACCTCTTATAATATATTTACTATATGTGCAAAGGAGGCTGAAAGGATGATTGAAATGCCAACTGATATTCAATTTAAAGACGAGTTACGAAAAGAGCGAATCCGCATTGAAGATGAATTAGAAATGTTACGCCGGAAAGATTACGAACAACTGGAAAAGAAACTCGAACGAGATTTACAAAGAGTGAACGAAGGTTTAGAAAGTTAAAATTAGTTACCCGCAAATTACGGGGGTAAAGTCTTATCATACGATGAAACTTTATTTCCGAAAAACCTATCAAAAAGGAGCATATATGGAAATCGAACGCAAATTCACAGTCAAAAACTTACCCGGTCAACTGGACCAATACCCTTGCCACATCATTGAACAGGCATACCTAAACACTGACCCTGTTGTCAGAATCCGCAGACAGGACGATGAATACTATATGACCTATAAAGGTAAAGGTCTTTTAGCCAGAGAAGAGTATAATCTCCCGTTAAATGAGCACTCTTACTATCATTTAAGAGAAAAAGCAGACGGAAACGTGATCTCCAAGAGACGCTATGTCATACCGATTGAGCATCCGACATTTGCGTCAGAATACAAAGATTCTATTGACTATTCCGGTCTATGTGTCGAACTGGATATCTTTGACAAACCTTTTGCACCTCTTGTCATCGCTGAGGTGGAATTTCCTTCCGAGGACATAGCTAATGCCTTTTTGCCCCTTGACTGGTTTGATCAAGATGTCACGCAGGACCCGTCTTACCACAATTCCAACTTAAGCCGCAAGACGTTCTGACCAAATTACTTCGCCCTAAGAGCAGCCGTAGACTCCCGCTCCACCAATTCTGCCGGAAATATGATCTGTTGATGATCTTCACGTCCGGCGATCACATCGAGCAGGACACGGATGGTTTTCTTCGCCATCTCCTCTACCGGCTGCTTAATCGTGGTAAGCTTCGGATTATAATATTCACCCAGTTCTATGCCATCGTATCCCGCCACAGAAACATCCTCGGGAATGCGTTTTCCCGCTTCCAGCACAGCCCTGCACACTCCGATTGCAAGGGAATCCGAAGCCGCATAGACCGCTGTCACGCTCTTCCCGGATTCTAACAGTTTCTTAGTGGTCATATAGCCGTTTTCCATGGAAAAGTGATCAAGCTCGTCCTGCACATAGCAGATCAATTCCTCCGGGACTGCTAGATTACGCTTCATAAAGGCTTCTCGATATCCTTCAATACGCCTCCGACCGATAGACTCCTCCGGTCTTTCTGTAATGAAAGCAATACGTCTATGACCCAGACTAAGCAGATATTCTGTCATTTTCTCACTTTCCAGCTTATCGTCCACCGTAATATTTGAAAACGTGGTCCTGCCGATTCTGTCTGAAATATCCACCCCGATCGTACTGAATATAAAAGGTACATTCAGTTTGTTTAGCTTTTCTTCCGAATGAGTAAATCGTCCGCCCAAAAATACAATACCTCTGAGTCTCTTTTCTTTTTCCAGCTCTAACGCTACATCGACCTCGTCCTCATGAGCCTCTACATGACGCAGTACCAACGCATATTTGCTGCGCTGTGTCTCCTCTTCTATGATCTGAATCATATTGCCAAAAAAAGGATTTGCGATACCTTTAACGAGTACGGCAATACATTTGGCATCTGTCCGTTTCAGATTCCTTGCACTGTTATTAGGAATAAATCCGGTCTCCTCAATCACCTGCATAACCATTTTGCGTGTCTCGGGATTGATGTCCGGATGATTATTGATTGCCCTCGACACCGTACTGATTCCCACACCGCATTGTTTTGCAATATCTTTGATCGTTATTTCTGCCATACGCTTTCCCTTCAAATTCAAATGCTGACAGCCCTCTCAAAAGACTGTCAGCGCTTTGTCACTTCATATTTTTATTTCTGTAATCTGCCATACAGTTTCGTCATTTCCAAGATACGTTCTGCAAGTTCTTCCGTAAACTGTCCCGGCAGCATTCTCCACTTCCAGTTTGTACCGAGTGTAGACGGGATATTGATCCTCGCCTCCGCGCCAAGCCCAAGATAATCCTGAATCGGAATCACACAAGTCTCGGACACGCTCGCCATCGCTGCTCTGATAAACTCCCACTGAACTTCCTTATTCGTGCGAATATTCAGATATTTTTTAGCAAATGCCTTGTCTGAACGGCTTAAACTGTCATACCAGCCAAGTGTCGTATCATTGTCGTGCGTTCCTGTATAAACGATACTGTTAGCCACATAATTGTGAGGTAAATAATCGCTCTCCTCTCTCGGGTCAAATGCAAACTGCAAAATCTTCATTCCCGGATATCCTGTCTTCTTAACAAGTTTAATGACTGATTTGGTCAAAAATCCGAGATCCTCTGCGATAACCGGCTTATTACCAATCTCCTCTTTCATCGTCTTGAATATATCATATCCCGGTCCCTTCTCCCAATGACCAAACTCCGCCGTCTCATCAGCAAAAGGAATCGAATAATATTCATCAAAACCGCGGAAATGATCGATACGCACTACATCATAAAGCTCATAACAGTATGCGATACGTTTCATCCACCATGCATAACCGGTCTGTTTATGATAATCCCAGCGATACAGCGGATTCCCCCACAACTGCCCTGTAGCAGAGAAAGCGTCCGGCGGGCATCCCGCCACCGCAACCGGAGTCAAAGTATCATCTAACTGAAATAACTCCGGATTCGCCCATGTATCGGCACTGTCAAATGCAACATAAATCGGAATATCACCGATGATCTGTATCTTCTTCTTATTCGCATATTCTTTAAGCGCAAACCACTGTTTCGCAAAAAGATATTGCTGGAATTGATAAAAGGTCACTTCCTCCGCATATTCTTCGCGATAATGTTTCATCGCCTCAGGCTTACGCAGTTTAATATCCTCATCCCATTCGCTCCAGCTTACGCCGTCAAAAGAATTCTTGACTGCCATATAGAGAGCATAGTCGTCCAGCCAATAGCTGTTCGCTTTCACATACGCCTGAAAATCCGCCTCTTTCTCCACATTACTGTTAAGAAAAGCCGTCTTTAACACCTTGAATCTTGAAAAATATATTTTCTCATAATCAATATATTCATCATTATCTCCGAAATCGCACTTCTCACAGTCTGACTCCGTCAGATATCCTGCTTCGATCAGAGCCTCTAAATCAATGTAATAAGGATTTCCCGCAAAAGTTGAAAAAGACTGGTACGGCGAATCCCCGTATCCTGTCGGTCCGAGTGGCAGTATCTGCCAGTAAGACTGTCCTGCCTTCTCCAGTAGATCAATAAACTCGTATGCCTGCTTAGAAAAAGTCCCAATCCCATACTTGGACGGAATACTGGATATAGGCATCAAAATTCCGCTTGTTCTCATGATTTCACAAATCCTTTCTTACATTAATATTTACATTCTACACTTTTCCTATGAATCTGGCAACAAAAATCCGCTGTCTGCACTATTGGTATCGTTTTCGGTAACGTTTCCAACAACTTGGCTTAAGTATATAGCCTTACAAATCTTTTTGCAATAGGTCATTTTCAACTTTGCCACTTTGAATAGATATCCCTTTATAAAATTGTATAAAGCGCACAAAAAAATAGGACTGTATAACCAATCCTATTTCGTCAGCCCATTGTTTTAAAATTGCTTTTATCACAACAAGACTATCACAGTAAATCTATCATATTCTTTACGGAATCAAAAATCATATGTGGAATGACATCTGAATTATGCACATCCTCCATGGTCGCTTCTCCACTCAGTACAAGAATACTTTTCAGCCCATTATTTCGCCCGGCTGCAATATCCGTATAGAGTCTGTCGCCCACCATAGCTACCTCATCGCGCTTCAAATTGACTCTGTTAGTCAAATATTCTATGATATCCGCGTTGGGTTTCCCAATGATCCGATCTGGATATCGGAAAGCAGAAGCATGAATAAAAGCATGAATCGCGCCCGCATCAGGGATAAATCCTGTCTCTGTAGGGCAATTATAATCCGGATGTGTTGCCAGATAAGGCAGCCCGGCTCTGACATGATCGCATACTTTACACATTTTCTGATAATCCAAAGAAGTGTCAAATGCAGTCACTACAAGGTCGGGATTCTCATCCTCCAATACGATCCCTGCCTGAATAAATTCCTCCTGCAAAAGAGGATTACCCAGAAGAAATACTTTTTTGCCCGGAAAATGCTTCTGTATATAATAAATCGTAGCCTGTCCCGACGTGACGATTTTATTTTCTTCCACGTCCAGCCCCATCCGATGCAGTTTTTCTACATAGACAGATGCATTCTTAGATGAATTGTTTGTCACAAAGACATAATTTCTTCCTGTCTCCTCAATTCTATGCAAAAACTCTACAGCTCCATCAATCCACTGTTCTCCAAGATAGATAGTACCGTCCATATCCAGCGCAAAACAGCGTATCTGGGATAATATTCCTTGTTCATCCTGATTAATTCCAGATATTTTAATAGTCATAATGTTTCTCCTTTATCACTCTGCCGTCGAATATAACATAGCATATCTTTGGTTATGACACAAGGCGTCCGTTTGGGCTTTTATATGCTTCCTGCTTATACGCCATTTTTTCTCTCCTCCCATAATGCAAGGAAATCTGATACAAGGTTCTTATCTCTCTTATCTGTACATTTTTCCAGCAGGGCTTCACTGTCGTTCAGCATATCCATTGTGTGATATACGCCAAATTTGAGATTTACTTTTACAATTTCCGTAACCAGTTTTTCATCTGCCCTAATGCCATCTGCCAGCAGCATTTTCTCAATTCCAATGCGCTCCCTGCACTCTGCCATACTACCTAGATAGATTACCTCTGCCCGCTTTGTTATCTTGTCCTCACGGACAATTCTGTTGATTTCATAACAATATGGTAAATCACGGAAAAATGAATCACTGTTTTTATCTTTCTTATATGTTGCCATAAAAGAATTGCACTGGCACAAATCTTTTTCTTGTCTGCCCGTTTTTATAATCCCCAAGTGGAGAATCCGGTCCTCCATTTCATGCACCATAAGATAATCACTGTCAAAGTCAGAATCCGCCCGCTTCCCTAAATCATATAAATACAATTTTGAATAAGACGCAAACATCTCCGGCAGGAAAGACAGGTTATCCAGTTTTAAATGAATGACCTCCAAAATTGTGTGCTGCTTTTCCTCTGTCTTATAATACTTCTGCACCAGTTTTTCCAGCGACTGCATCGTGATTCTTCCCTTTTTTATTGCATATGCCCCAAAATCGCCCGTGTACTGTTTTGGCCTGCCCGCATACTGGAGTCCCATCAAATGCGGTATCTTATTCTCCGTGTTAGACAGATGGATAATCTTCTTGGCAGTATGGATATAGTAGTCATATTTACAGATTGTTTCCTTTACATTTTGGAAAATCTGCAAAAGCCTTGTATCTTTCATGTTTCCTCCCAACGTATAAAGAAATTGCCTGAGCGGTTAGGCTCAGGCATTACATTTCTTTTTGAATTGCAATTCTGGGAGCAGACCTATGATACTCCATAGGCAGAGACGACCTTTGTATTTGTATTGCCCGCAAAGCCGGGACGGGTAGCTCCTCTCTATCGCCGCAAAAGCACTGAAGCTTTTCATTACCTATAACTTATCACGCATCTGCCATATTGTCAACTGCTTTCCTGCCCTTTTCAGGCTGATCCACACTCCACATAGCTAGATCATTTTAATTGTTTACCCAGCTTCGCAAATGAGGTAAAATATTATTATCGAAAATTGAATTTTGCATTTCACAATTCAAAATAATATCATATGAAAGAAGGTTGCCCATGAAAGAACAGTTATACACGATTCCCCTAAATGATGCCATGAACGCCAACGATGAATGTCCCTTCTGCTTTATTGAACGCAATGTAGAGCAAGATCTGCTTGATTTCGTATTAGGCTCCGGCTCTTCCTACATGGAGAGTGATGTCCGTGAACAGACTGACATGGCGGGATTTTGCAGAAACCATTTCAAGAAAATGTTCGACTATGGCAATACCCTCGGCAATGCATGGATTTTGAAAACCCATTACATGCAGATCAATAAAGAAATGCAACAGCAGTTCAAAGGGTTTAAACCCGGTAAAACGTCTTTAAAAGATAAATTCAAGAAACAGACCGAGCGCCAGAATCCCATCGGTATCTGGGTGGCAGAAAAAGAACAGTCCTGCTATATATGTAAGCGCTACGCCGATACATACGAGCGTTATCTTGATACCTTTTTTGTCATGTATAAGAAAGACCCCGAATTCCGTGATAAAGTCAAAAACAGTAAGGGTTTCTGCCTGCACCACTTCGGCGATCTCTGCGAAGGCTCCGACAGCCGCTTAAATGACAAAGAAAAGGCTGAATTCTACGACATGGTATTTCCTCTGATGGAGCAGAATATGTCCCGTCTTGCAGAAGATGTGGCATGGATGGTAGAAAAATTCGACTACCGCAATAAGGATGCCGACTGGAAAAACTCCAAAGATGCCATCCAACGCGGTATGCAGAAGCTTAAAGGCGGCTACCCTGCGGATCAGCCATACAAAATGAACAAATGAATCGAGCTTCCCTCGATTCATTACGAGATTTGCCTATGAGATGCTACGCATCTCGGCAAACTCGAAAACACGGAGCAATTATTACATAGAATAAAGCCTTGCAGAAATACCCTGCAAGGCTTTCATATGTTCCAGACACAACTTTATGTCTTATTACATAGCGTCCATGGAGCCGTCGCTGTCATCGTCGTCGAAAAACTCTTCCACTTTCACTTCCGCTTTGTCAGCCGCTTCCTTAACCTTATCAGCCGTTTCTTTCGCAGCGCCGACTATCTTATCAGTTGCCTCCGCTTTCGCCGCATCAAGACCTTCCTTAAACTCTTCCGCTTTCTCCAAATCGAGATCGACATAGTTGCGGTCAGCTTCTTTCGCTGTCTCTTCATCGTCCAAGTCGTCGTCAAAATTGTCGAAATCATCGTCATCATCGAAATTATCATCTACAAAACTGTCTTTGCCTTGTAAACAATAATATACGCCTGCTGCAACGGCTCCGAGAGCTGCTGTCACCATTAAAAATTTACCGAATTTTTTTGCCATGAGGGTTCTCCTTTCACCGTCTCTTATATCACTATATTAATACTATTTTACCAAAATGAAAAGGGAATATGTATAAAAAAAATATGTTTTTTCGCTGACTTTTTTGTTAACAATACTCCACATACAACATCTTGTATCTGTAAATTTTCTTGAAACTAGTTTTCCCCAAGACATTGAATCCCTTGCCTTTTTATGTTATATTAAAATTCGACTAACAAAGTCAACGTACCAATGTATATGTCTCTAGAATGGAAGAAGTATGAACGAAAAATTTTTTGATCTTAAAAAAGAAAAACAAGACCGGATGATCAACGCCTCTCTCAAACTCTTTGCTACAAACGGTTACAAACATGCAAGTACCGACGATATCGTAGCTGAGGCAGGAATCAGTAAAGGTCTTTTATTTCATTATTTTGGAAGCAAACTGGGTCTTTATACCTTTTTATACGACTACAGTGTTCGTTTTATGAAATTGGAATTGACTACAGGAGTATCATCTACTGTAAATGATTACTTTGAAATCAGAAAGCAGATTGAATTTGCCAAAATGCAGGTTCTCAAAAACTATCCGTATATGCAGCAGTTTCTTGACCGCTGTGCTTCCGAGAATGTAAGTGAAGCTCTCATGGCAACTGAGAAACAGCGCAATGTCATTCAGGATATGTATGCCGTTTTAAAGAACCAGACCAACCGCTCTCTTTTTATGGACAATATATCCTTTGAAAAGCTCGATGCCATGCTGGATTATACGATTACCGGTCTGATGTGTACCCACTTCCGCGACGACTCATTCCAGCCGGAGATGCTCTTCGAAGAGACCGTGTCCTATCTGAATATGATGAAGCAGATTTCTTACAAGAAATAATTTAACATATTAAACGATAAACCAATCTATAAATATTGTAATTTTATACATATATTAAACGCTCAAGGCATCTCCTTGAGCGTTTTGTTATTTTACTATTCTTCAAGCCACACCTTGCGTAAAAGTGCTGTTCCTTCCACAATCTCCTCCGCCGTCAAAGCTCCATACCCTAAGATCAACATAGCTGCATCATCAACATTCTCTTCCATCCTGAAATCACGCATCTGATATACTTTCACATTCACATCCGCCGCCAGCCGCGCCAGTTCTGCCTCGCTCCGTCCTTGCACGTCCGTCAGAAGAACATGCTGTCCCGCATTGCTGCCGGATATCCGAAATGCTTTCTCAAACGGTTTCAATTCATTTAAGAACAAATCATGCTTTTCCCGATAGTGCTTACGCATTTTATTTAAGTATCGCTCAAAATAACCGTCCTGTATAAACTCATTCAGAATCGTCTGATCGATTCTTGACACGGTTGATGCATAAGATGCGCACTCACTGCGGTATCTCGCCAGCAACGGATACGGCAGCACCATATAGCTGATACGAATCGCCGGAGCGATCGATTTGGAGAAAGTACCGATATAAACTACCTTACCGCCATGGTCCGACGCCTGCAAAGAAGGCAAAGGCTTTCCACGATATCTAAACTCACTGTCGTAATCATCCTCGATCAGATAACGTTCCTTTTCTTCTGCCGCCCACTTCAGAAGTTCCATACGCCTTCCTATGGGCATAGAGATCCCTGTCGGATATTGATGGGAAGGCATCACATATGCCACGCGTGCATCTGTCTGCCGCAGACAGTCCACTCTGATACCGTTCTCGTCCATAGGTATAAAAGACACCGGATACGCACAGGATCTGAATATTTTGTAAGCCCTGATATATGTTGGGTTCTCCATGGCTATATGAACATGTCTTCCCAATATTTTTTCCAATAAAAGAAGCAGGTAATCATTCCCTGCTCCGATAATAATCTGTTCCGGCTCACAATTTACCCCGCGGGACCCATGAAGGTAACGACATATTGTTGTCCTTAACCCTAGATCCCCCTGCGGTTCACCCAGCGAAAACATCTTACTATTGGCATCTACGAGAATATTCTTGGTAATCTTCTTCCACGTAGCATACGGAAAATACCGCATGTCAATGGCATTGGGAGAAAAATCATACCGGATGGATTCCTCTTCCTTGTACCCGTATGGCTCGACCATTTCCTTCCTCGGGATCTCGTCTATCGCATTGAGTTCCTCAAACGCACTGACAAAATACCCTTTGCGCGGTCTTGCCTCCAGATATCCTTCCGAAACAAGCTGGTCATATGCCATGTCCACCGTTGTCCTTGACACCTGAAGATATTCCGCCATAAAACGGGCTGAAGGAAGCTTCTCATTCTGTAAAAGGCTCCCCGCTCTGATCTCATCCCTGATATACTCATAAATCTGCTCATATAGTGTTTTATTGCTTTCCGGATGTAACTGAATATGAATCGGTAATTCTTTCATTATTTCATAACTGCCGGCTATTTCTTGGCAGCATTCTTTTCCTTGATCTTCTTCATCAACATATCTTTGACATCTCTAGCCTTATCTTTCATACGGGGATTTGCATTCGATGACTGTATAATACCCGTAATCAACCGGCTCGATACATCATACTGCTCAAAGCGCATAGCCGTAACGGCAATCAGATAATCCACTGTAGGCTCATCCATACCACACATCGGGAAATTCTCGGTCTGTCTTGCCGCCAAGAAACCTTCCAATGCATTGCGCAGGAATTCGTTCTCCTCATCCTCGCACTGTTTCTTCTGCTCCTCATAATCCGGCAGATTCTTGTCGAGGTGTTCTGCCTTACCACGCAGAAGCCATGCTGTTTTCAAACAGATATATGCTTTCTCACTGGCTCTTGTCTGCTTCACAATAGCATTCGCCAGCGTCAGCTTGTATCTCTCCAAAGCCTCATCATAGGTATAGATTTCTTTTGTTTCTTTCTGTGGTTTAAATGTTGCAGAGATTGTCTTCTTAATATTCTTTGCCTGCGGTGAGGTAACAAATTTGAAGAATCTGCTGAGCGCCGCATAACCACAATAAGGGCACATGATGATATCGTATTTCAGCAGATCGATCTGCTCATAACGAGGTCTTAAATCCAGATCGCTGCCTGCCAGTTTCGCTTTACCGATCTTAACTGTTCTCGCCTTAAACTCTTTGTCACAGATAGGGCATGTAAAAGACTTATCAAACAGGAAATCCTGCTCTTGAACGGTTGCTGTCGCTTTGCCGCCCGGTCCCGCCTCTTCCTTCTTAGGCGCCTCGTACAAATCCATATTTTCTAGGTTACTCAATCCAAACTGTTCTAACCCCGACAATAATCCTGCCATCGTATATCCTCCCAACTATAACTGTTATTATGATATATAATATCCTCTCACATTTTTACTTTTTCGGCAACACATAAGAACTCTTCAATGAAACAATTCTGTTGAACACGAGAGAATCCGGTTTGGAATCTTTACAGTCCACACAGAAAAATCCCTGTCTCACAAACTGAAAACTGTCATATGCTTTGGCTTCCTTGACGGAAGGCTCTATATAACACTCTTTCATCACCGTCAGAGAATTCGGATTCAGATTAAGACTTCCGTCTTCATTATAAACACCTTTCTCCTCATCTATGATATTCTCATAGAGTCTGACCTCCGCCTTTACTGCCGCAGCCGCAGATACCCAATGAATCGTTCCCTTGACCTTACGTCCGTCGGGACTGTTGCCGCCTTTGGATGCCGGATCATAAGTACAGTGTACTACCGTTACCCTGCCGCTTTCATCCTTCTCATAGCCGACACACTTCACGAAGTATGCGCCCATCAGACGTACCTCATTATCGGGGAACAGTCTGAAATATTTCTTCGGCGGTTCTTCCATAAAATCTTCCCTGTCTATATATAATTCCTTTGAAAAAGGCACCCGTCTCGTCCCGAGAGACTCATTCTCCGGATTGTTGACGATCTCCAGCCATTCGATCTGGCTCTCCGGATAGTTGTCGATTACCAGCTTCACGGGATCGATTACCGCCATGACACGCGGACGTTTCATTTTTAAGTCTTCTCTGATGCAGTATTCCAACATGGAATATTCAGCAGATGAATTAGCCTTGGACACACCGCACAAATCCACGAATAATCTGATGGATTCCGGGGTAAATCCTCTTCTTCGAAGCGCTGCGATCGATACCAGACGGGGATCATCCCAGCCGTCCACGATACCGTCTTCCACCAGTTTCTTGATATATCTCTTACCGGTGACCACATTGGTCAAATACATCTTGGCAAATTCAATCTGCTTCGGCGGATGAGGATATTCCAGTTCCTCCACCACCCAGTTATATAACGGTCTGTGATCCTCAAATTCCAGCGTACAGATAGAATGGGTAATGCCCTCAATGGCATCCTCGATCGGATGCGCATAATCATACATCGGATAAATACACCATTTATCGCCCGTATTCTGATGGGACAAATGCGCCACACGATACAGAATCGGATCTCTCATATTGATATTCGGCGACGCCATATCGATCTTCGCACGAAGTGTCTTCTCTCCATCGGCAAACTTGCCTGCCTTCATCTCCTCAAACAGTTTCAGATTTTCTTCCACACTCCTGTCCCTGTTGGGATCGTCTTTGCCCGGCTCAGTCAATGTGCCCCGATACTCCCGCATCTGCTCTGCTGAAAGATCCGACACATATGCTTTGCCCTTCTTAATCAGTTTCACTGCACCTTCATACATCTGTTCAAAATAATCAGAGGCAAAGAAAAGTCTGTCTTCAAAATCTGCTCCCAGCCATTTCACATCTGCCTTGATCGACTCCACGAACTCGCTTTTCTCCTTAGTCGGATTCGTGTCGTCAAAACGCAGATTAAACTTACCGCCATACTGGTTTGCCAATCCCGAATTAAGCAGGATGCTCTTGGCATGCCCGATATGCAGATAGCCGTTGGGCTCCGGCGGAAATCTTGTATTTACAGTGTCATATACACCTTCTGCCAGATCTTTATCAATGATCTGTTCGATAAAGTTTCTGGATATTACTTCCTTTTCTGCTGCTTCTTCTGTTATAACCTTATCATTCTCACTCATAGATACTCCCTGCTGCAATACTGCGTTATAACTTTAATTAAACAGTACATAAAAGCACCGTCCATCGATATTGTAACACAAGCTCATAAAAATATAAAGACAAACTGACAGCTCTTTTAACCGCTCCTTATAGCTGTCTCAAAGATATCGCCTGCTATTTTCTCCTACATGATAGCCACTGTCAATATAATGTTCAAGATCCACATAATAACCGCAATCACTGCGCCGATAATGGACATTACCTTACCCACTTTTGCCATTGTGGCTTTGCTGGAACCAGAACCCATCCTTCCTCTGGAAACTCCGACCACTGCGAAGATGATTGAAAGCAGTGGTATGAGAAACGCAAAGAGTATGCTTAACATACCAAAAATCAGCGCCCATATAGATGCCGAAGAATTGTCAACTGTCTGCACCGGAATCGGCTGCATGCCCTGCCCTTGCGGAATGTTCTGCTGCATAACGGTAAAAAGCTGCTCCAGACTGTCCTTGTACGGTTTCTTCTGAACTGTCGCCACGAATCCTTCCAGATCCATCTCCTTACCCGTATTGCTCTTTAACCATGCTTCCAGATGCAGCACACCATTCTGATAAGACCATTTCAGATATTTGTAGCCTTCCAGCATGGCATCTCCTGCCCGATATGCAGGTTCACCTTTCCAGTCTGCCATAACGAACTGATTCTTCTGCAGATAATCATTCATCATGAACCCCACAAAATCATCCGGTTTGTTTAAAACCAAATCTTTAACATATCTTCCTTTTCCCATTATCCTTCTCCCCGTAGTATATTTATCCGCAAAATACGTGATACGTGATAGATTTTACCACATATACACAGAAAAATCCAGATGTACATGAACCGGAATTTAAGCATTTTCAATATCCGTATTGGATTTTTATTCGGAATATGTTAAGATTTAGTAGAACGTATGTTTTGTTTGGAATAAAGAAAGGTATATCAGCTATGGAACAGTTATCGCTTTTTACACAGGAAACCGGTTTAAATGCACCTCTTGCCAGCCGCTTAAGACCTCGGACACTCGAGGATTACATCGGACAGGAGCATCTGGTCGGACCGGGTAAGATGCTTCGTCAAATGCTTCAGACAGACAGAATCTCTTCCATGATCTTCTGGGGACCTCCCGGCGTGGGTAAAACAACTCTGGCGCGCATCATCGCGAACATGACACATTCGTCATTTGTAGATTTCAGCGCTGTAACAAGCGGCATTAAAGAAATCAAAGATGTAATGAAGCAGGCCGAAAACGACCGGATGTCAGGGCTTAAGACGATGGTATTCGTTGACGAGATCCATCGATTCAACAAGGCACAACAGGATGCATTTCTGCCATATGTAGAGAAAGGAAGCATCATTCTGATCGGAGCAACCACGGAAAATCCTTCTTTTGAAATCAACTCCGCGTTGTTGTCCAGATGCAAAGTCTTTGTATTACAGCCGCTTACCGAGTCAGACTTGCTGGGGCTTCTTCACCATGCGCTGACTGACAGACGGGGCTTAGGAAATACTACAATTCATATAGAAGAAAGATTTCTGCGTGCTATCGCATCTTTTGCCAACGGCGACGCCCGAACAGCCCTCAACACGCTGGATATGGCGGTTCTGAACGGAGAGATGCAGCCCGACGGCTCCATCACGGTCAAGGAAGAGGTTCTGGAGCAGTGTATCGGACGCAAAATGCTTCTCTATGACCGTAACGGCGAGGAACACTATAATCTGATCTCCGCCCTGCATAAATCCATGCGCAACAGCGATCCCGATGCCGCCATTTATTGGCTGGCACGCATGTTGGAAGCCGGCGAAGACCCCCTCTATATCGCGAGACGCCTTATCCGCTTTGCCAGTGAGGACGTTGGTATCGCCGATTCACAGGCTCTTCAGGTTGCAGTAGCTGCCTATCAGGCATGCCATTTCAACGGAATGCCCGAGTGTGATGTCAATCTGACTCACGCGGTGGTCTATCTTTCCATGGCACCCAAATCCAATGCACTGTATACAGGCTACGGCAAAGCTAAAACCGATGCCCGGACCATGCTGGCAGAGCCAGTTCCCTTACAGATCAGAAACGGCGTAACGGAACTGATGCAGAATCTACATTACGGAGAAGGCTATCAGTATGCCCATGACACCGAAGAAAAACTGACTACCATGACCTGCCTTCCCGATTCTTTGAAAGACAGAGTCTATTATCAGCCGGGAAACCAGGGGCAGGAAGCGGCAGTCAGCAAACGACTGGAAGAAGTGAAGGCGTTCCGGCGAAGTAGAATTGACAATTAAGCGTGCCAACTGCCGGAATGTTACCCTTCTGATTCTTTACGTGCCGACAATCAGATATCGGTCTTCCTACCACTGTCCGGTCTGGCGTACGTCTGTCGCGATCTCATTAATCTCTTCTAAAGTATAAAGCGGTATTCTGTAGATTGTATGGCTGTTGGTAAGATAAATTACCCCTGCCGTACGATCATAGCCTAAGAATCCATGCATATGCGCCAGCATATCGCCCTCATGGCTTGTCAGGAGATAGGCATCCATACTGCCCCACATAATAGCATAATCATCGGCATAAATATAACCTCGCATCACATCATCCAACCCGTTATATTTCTCCGGATTCCTATTATGGCTTTCTGATGTGCAAAATTGCGCCGATCCGCTATCACCCATATCCAGCCGGGTGATGTTTCCGTCCATATATACAATATACAGATGGCTCGACATTTCCCCTTCGTCAAAGAACATTGTCTCAATATATCCGGTATTAATATAATCCGGCTGCGACGCATCTTGCCCTTCACCGTAAGTGCTAAATAGTTTTCCGTCTTCCATATTGTAGAAACGCAGAACACCATCTTCCTTATCCGCCACCACATAATATTCCATCCAGGGAGTTATGGCAATGATATCACCATATCCAAGCTCCTCCTCAGGTTGTATCTCATAAGCATAATCCATTTTGGTAAGATCGAAACCATAAATCGTATCATCATCACTCCAGAAAAAATAACCGTTCTTGGCATCTTCATCGCCAGCCTTATGATAACAGCCAAGATAATCGAACATTCCCTCCATCCCCAGAGAAACTTCTTCCAAGCATTCCCCCTGTTCCGGATCCAGCACGATCACCTGTTCATCCGTAAGCACCATCAACGCATCTTGACCATTATAGTCAAAGAAAATGATATCGTTATAATAAGACTCCTCTTCATAACTCCAGATTTTTTCTCCCGAATCAAGATCAAACATCTCCAAAGCCTCATTATAATTGTCACTATAATAGGACAGCACCATGTATTTGCCGTCTGAACTGAATGCAGCCTTTTTGTAATTGCAGTCGCTCCGGTAGAACTCCTCTATTCCCACACCTCTTGCAGTCCTATATAGCGTCACCTGTCTGCTGTTATACGGAAGCGTCACACAGTATCCGTCACCGATAGCAAAATCCATCACATTGGCAGAGGTACATGCCGGAAAAACCGTTCCCACCATGTCTTCTCTGCGCTCCATATTCAGATAGTGCCATACTCCATCCCGGGTAAATGCAATAAAATCCTCGCTTCCGACATAATTCCCCAGCTTAACAACCTCCACGCCAAAAGCATAAGTATCCACATAGCTGCCGTCACGCTTATCTAAAATTATCACCTCACTGTAACCGGAGCAGAGCAGATAATTACTGTTCTCCATATGCGCATAGGATGTCTCATATAACCAGCCGTTTTGCCGTTCATATGTCCATATCGGCGTATCTGCCCCGTTCACGTCAAAAGCCTGCAGACGACCTTTCATGCCAGAAACGATCTTCGTGATATCTGACTCGCTGCTTTGATTGCTCACAACATATATCCGATCATCATCAAAGCGCATCGATCTTACATATTCATATTCGATCTCATAGACACTTAGCTGTTCACCTTCCGCATTGTAAACTGCCACGATCCGTCTGTCTTGCTCATCCGCCGTATAAGGAGGTGATAGACTGACTGCCCAATATCGGTCGTCTTCACTTTGCGCACACACAAACGAAGCGCGGGCAATCATTCCATCTATATCCCACTGTCCCGTATAAATGGTACTGCCGTCAATGCAGTCGATCGCCTGATATCCGCCTTCCGACAAGATAATCGCCTGATTCTGTTCCTGCAAAACGATTATTCCGACATAATCCTCACATGTGATCCGATAGACCGGTACTGCAGTTTGCATAGACAGATCGTACAATACGACTTCGTTTTCTATCGGTGCAAACAGACAGTCCTCTCCCACAAAAGCAAACATATTCTCCATGTCGCTTATCCGATCTTCCACACTAAAATTAATCCGGGCATTCGTATCATCCGGCTGCCACACTACCGCCTGTCCCGAGGCATCCACAGTCAGGATCCTGCTGCCTTTCGGAGATAATTTCATGAATCTGACCGCCGTATCCGCTTCCAAAATCCGGTCCGGCAGAATCTGCTGTCCGTTCTCATATAAATACAAGCTGTCAGAAAGCGCATAGATTGCTTCCGCAGGGTAATTCACCTCTGCCTCTATTCCGTCTCCATCAGACATATCCAATATTGCATCCTGGGCCGTTGCGACAGCTTTCATCCTGTCGCCCTCCTCCATATACCGTACTGCCTCTCTCGATCTGGAAATTGCCGTGTTTCTCCTGGCTTCCTGATACTGCTTCTCGATCTCCTGCGCCTGATCTGCAATTTCATCCGACTGCATTTTAATCTGCGTATTCTGATACTTGATCTGCAGTGCCATCACTGTGCTGACGATGCCGAAAAGCAGACATACCGCACTTATTGACATAGCTGTCATAATCATTTTACGGGTTCTCTGCTCCTTATGCCGCTGCTTAAGATCATCATAATTGCAGTCAAACATAGGAGCAACAAGACGCAGAAGCTCACTCTTGATTTTTCTGCGTATTTCCCTTCGCTTCGTGCCACGCACATCTGCTGCCAGAGGTTCCACCGGAATTTTTGTCTTAATAACACTTCCGTCAGGCTGTTTTTCTTCCACTTCTCGGTAGAGCAGTTCTTCCAGAAAAGAAGTGTCTGGCTCACCCTCTACAAGCACTGCCAACACATGCTCCCTGTCATGCATTTCTATAAATGTCTCAATCTCTTTGCGACACCATATTGACTCAGGCAGTCTTGGTGAACAGATTACGATCAGATATTCGGAGTTCTCCAACGCTTCTGTAATAGGATCCGCCAGATTAGTCACTAGCGGTAATTCCTCTTTATCCCGAAACACCCGCTGAATCCTTGTTTTTACTGAATTGACCGAATTGGTTTCCGAATGTTCGGCTTCGGACTGTGTAATTTCAGACTGCTTAGTTTCAGCTGTTCTACTTCGCGCCACATCTCTTGGCAGCTTAAAATTCTCTAACTGTTTATGCAGCGTCTCCGCCACAAAACTGTCAAGTTCCGAATGCCTGTAACTGATAAACGCATCATATTTGATACTATCTTTTGCCATCTTTTTCCTCCACAATTAACCTGTTTGTTCCTCTGTGTAGTTGACTGAATCAGTCTTATCGTATGTCATATCGAAAATATCTCTCTCCACTATGTATACATCATGCTTATCGTCACAGCGCACAGCCAGATAATCTCCTGCTTTACCCAGCATATATTTCTCCTTATCCCACGCGGTAAATACTTTGACCCGACCGGTCAGTTCCTTTGCATGAATATACGTCCCGCCGCTGGCAATACACACTTTCGCATAATCCGCAAGCTGCATGACCTCCCCAGTTTCCCGATTATGTATTGTGGGCTCATACAGTGTGTTGTGGCGGACGTGCATTTCGTCCGTGCAATATGATTTATCCGTGATGGTATAACTTTTTTCAAATTTATCCCTGCGGTTCGGATATACCTCACCCTTGATGCCGATCATAATCAGCAGGTCCTCCTCTACCGTCATATCCACGTCGCCTTCTAAGGTACGGATGGTGATTGGCGTACCTATAGCCAGAATATCCGCAGCCGCCACATATCCGAGGGGCACCTGCTTTTTCACATAAGACTGCATATCTGAAATATCAGCTTCATACTCTTCCGCATAAATGATCTCACAATAATCGAAATAATCGTTCAGACGTTTGCTGAAAAATGCCTCTGAGTGCAGCGTCGGATAAGAATTTTCATATAAAACCATGCTGATAAAGCCGCCCGCTTTCTCCCGGTGTCCTCCGCCGGAACCGACGCCATCAGCCAAAAATGCCGCCAGTTCATCAGCCTGTACCTCTTTGATACAGCTTCTGACAGAAAATTTGTAGCCGTCTTTCGTCTCATTGTAGACCACGCAGCTATCCACTTCCGCCACCTGAATAAGAAAATCACTGATCAGTCCTAAGATATTCGGGTCGCAAGGTTTCGATTTGATAATTGCATAGCGGTAATCATCATTGTAGATATAACGTATCATCGCCACACCCGCAATCTCCATCTCCTGCAGTGACAGATTTGAATTGCGGAAAAGCGTAATCATCGTCTGCTCACAAAGAACCGATTCTCTCATATCCATGTCCAGCGGATTATATATCTCAGAAAATTGATTTGTGTCTGTGTATAAACCATAATAGAGTGCCGTCCCCAATCTGCTGTCCTCTATCTTGTATCCGGCTTCCCGAAGCATCCGCCATACAAGTGTTGAACAGCTTCCCAAATGGGGATTGATCTCCCTTTTCTCCACATCACCGATCTCCACCTGATGATGATCGATGATTGCCACATCCTCTGCTGGAAGACGCGTAACATTCCCTGCCCCGTATTGACAGTCTACAGTGATCAATAGCCCTTGTATTTTCCCAGATGGTTCTTTTTCCGTATATTTTGCAATATCACCTATATATACGATAGGAATATGCAATTTTTCCACCATCAGCAGCAGATTTGGCTTCTGTATACGATTCCTGCCCGCATACACGAGCTGTACCTCTTTCCCTAGGCTTGTAAAATAGCTATACAGCGCAAATCCTGATGCGATGGCATCCGCGTCCGGATTATCGTGACATTGAATCATGATTGATGGGTAGTGAGTTAAATCGGTTAATTTCATGTATTTTTTCCTCCCGCCGGCACGCCGCCGCGTTTAATTCCGAACTTGTCACGCATTGCAAGAAGCGCGTCGATCTGTTCTTCTGTGAGAAGATTCTGTTTTCCCAATATCTTTTCGGTAATCAGCAGAATGTTCGCATAATATTCCATAGATTCCAGCCTGTAATATGCCGCATAAATGTCTTCCGCCCAAGTTACCACACCGTGATTTGCAAGCAATATGCCGTTATGTGTATGACAATAAGGCGCGATCACTTCCGGCACCTCTTTACTTCCCAGTTCCGCATAGGGTGCGATCGGTACATCGCCCAATGTGATGACTGCCTCCGCAAGTATCGGCGTATCCAGCGGAATGCCCGCTATGGCAAAGCATGTACAGATTGGGGGATGTGCATGACATACCGCCTTGATATCCTTATTTTCCCGGTAGGCACGCAGATGCATCTTCAACTCGGAAGAAGCTTTGTAAGTTCCTTCCAGCACATTGCCGTCCAAATCTACCTTGACAAGCATCTTTTTTTTCATGAACCCTTTGGAAACACCCGTGGGCGTCGCCCAGACTTCGTTGTCTCCTGTTTTGACGGAAATATTACCGTCATTTGCCGCCACGAACCCACGCATGTACATGCGCTGCCCGATGTCTATGATCGCTTTTTTCGCCTGTTTTTCTGTGATATAGTCCATATGTGGTTGTTCCTTTGCCTTTCAGAAAAAGATTCATTTTTCTATAGAAAACGACATTAAAAATTTCGTTTTCTATTATTATGGACTATAATAAGAAAAAAAACAAGGCGGTACGATTTACATCGTCCGCCTTGTATCTCTTCCTACTTTAATTTCCAAATATCTCTGTTATATTCCTCAATCGTTCTGTCAGAAGAGAAGAATCCTGCCTTTGCAATATTGACAAGCATCATCTTGCTCCACTTCTTCCGGTCCTCATAGTCAGCCATCATCTGATCTTTGGTCTTAATATAATCCTCCAGATCAAGCAGTGTCATGAACCAGTCTTTGTTAAGCAGTTCCTTGTACAATCTTTCCAGATTCTCCTTGTGTCCGACTTTCAGTGCCTGTTTGCTGACGATAAAGTCTACAGCTTCTTTGATCACAGGACTCTTCTTATAATAATCCTTGGACACATAATCCGCTTTCTCGTAATGCTCGATGACAGCCTCGGATTTCTCACCGAAGATATAGATATTGTCGTCTCCCACCAGCTCGTGAATCTCCACATTCGCACCGTCGGATGTTCCCAGCGTCACCGCGCCGTTTAACATGAACTTCATGTTACCCGTGCCGGATGCCTCCTTGGAAGCAAGGGAAATCTGCTCGGAAATATCGCAGGCCGGAATCATCTTCTCCGCGTAAGCAACGTTGTAATTCTCCACCATGAGCACCGTCATGTAAGGGCTTACATCGGGATCGTTGTTGACGATCTCCTGCAACACCAGCAGCAGGTGAATGATATCCTGTGCGATCACATAAGCAGGCGCCGCCTTTGCGCCGAAAATAAAGGTCATCGGTCTTGCAGGTTTCTTGCCGGCTTTGATCTCCAGATATTTATGAATGATATAAAGCGCGTTCATCTGCTGACGCTTATACTCATGCAATCTCTTGCTCTGCAGGTCAAAAATAGAATCGGGATTTAAAGTAATACCCTCCACTTCCTTGACATAAGCCGCCAAATCTTTCTTGCGGTTCATCTTGATCTCTGCAAGACGGTCAAGCACTGCATCGTCATCGATAAACTCAAGCAGTTTCTCCAGCTTATCCGCATCCTTCTTATAGCCGTCGCCGATGGTCTGTGAAAGGAAGCCCGCCAGCTCGCGGTTACAGGACAACAGCCATCTTCTGAAGGTGATGCCGTTGGTCTTATTGTTGAACTTTCTCAGGATAGATCTTATAAAAAGCATTCAGTTCCGTATTTTTCAAAATCTCCGTGTGGATCGCAGCCACGCCGTTTACGGAGAAACCGTAGTGGATATCGATATGCGCCATATGCACTCTCTTATCCTTGTCAATGATCTGTACTTTCTTGTCTTTGTACTTAGCTGCAACTCTCTTGTCCAGTTCTTTGATGATCGGCACCAACTGAGGCACTACCTTCTCCAGATACTTCAGCGGCCATTTCTCCAGCGCCTCCGCAAGAATCGTGTGGTTCGTATAAGCACAGGTCTTGCTCACAACCTCGATCGCCTCATCCATCGTGAATGCCTTTTCATCCACAAGAATCCGGATCAGCTCCGGAATTACCATAGTCGGATGGGTATCATTGATCTGGATAACCGCATGCTCATACATTTTGCGCAGATCATATTTCTTTTCTTTCATCTCTTTTAAGATAAGCTGTGCCGCATTGCTTACCATAAAATACTGCTGATAGATACGCAGAAGATTTCCCGCCTCATCGGAATCGTCGGGATACAGGAACAATGTCAGGTTTTTCTCGATATCTTCCTTGTCAAAATCAATGCCCTTCTTCACAATGCTCTCATCCAATGTCTCAATATCAAACAGTCTCAGCTTATTGACACCATTGTCATAACCTACGACATCAATGTCATAAAGTCTGGAAGTCACCTTTTTATCTCCAAAAGCAACCTCAAACGTTGTGTCCGTCTTTGTCAACCAGGACTGCTCCTCGATCCAGTCGTTTTTCTCTGCCGTCTGCAATCTGTCCTTGAATACCTGTTTGAACAGACCGAAATGATAGTTGAGTCCGATACCTTCGCCGGGAAGTCCCAATGTTGCGATAGAATCAAGGAAACACGCTGCCAGACGTCCTAAACCACCGTTACCAAGTGAAGGTTCCGGCTCGATCTCCTCGATTGCGCTGAGCTGCTTGCCGTTCTTAGCCAGTATATCATCCAGCTTGTCATAGATTCCCAAGTTGATCAGATTGTTAGATAAAAGCTTACCGATCAAAAACTCAGCAGAGATATAATAAATCTTCTTCTCTCCCTCAATCGGCTCGGAAACTGCCATCAGTTTCTTGGATAACTGAAGCAGACTGTAGTAAAGTTCTTCATTACTGCACTCAGCCACGCTCTTGCCGTATCCGCTCTGTGTCTGCTCCTCCAGCTCTTTTTCCAGATTAAGTACCAATACATCTCTTTTCAGGTTGCTTGCCTGTGTCATAATCATTCCTCCTAATTTATATAATATCCTATTTATTATTGACCGTTTCCGTTCTCTTCATCTCTTATAATGTCCAGATATTTCATTCTGACTAACTCATAGTCCAGCACGATCTGCTGTCCTTCTCCGCCGTCGAGCAGCCGCTTCAATTCTTTCACCGCCTCGGATGCGATTCTTTTAAAATTCTGTCTGACGGTATTCATCTGCTTACCTGCATATCCCATCAATGTAATGCCGTCAAATCCGCACACCGGACGGAAAATATCCATCTCGATCAATGCTTTCATGGCTCCGATCGCCATCAGATCAGATGCACACACTACCACGTCTTTCTTCTTAGCATATCTAAAAGTCAGATTCCTCGCCTGCAATTCGGAAAACTCTCCGTTCCTCACAAGCAGCGGAAGATTTCTCTCCTCGGCGAGACGTTTGATACCGCAAAGTCTCTCTTCCGTTACATACCCGTTCTTCTTGCCTGCCAGATAGAGGATGCTCTTACACTTATTCTCTAAAACGGTTTTCTTCGCTACATCGTACTGCGCCTTCGCCTGATCGATCCACACAGATGAGGTATTCAGATTTACGATCGGAGCATCAACCACCACGATCTTAAAAATCTGTCTCTCGATCAGTTTATGCAGTACCTTATCCTCCTTCGACATGCCGAAAATAATAAGTCCCGTAATGCTCTGGGATTGCAGATATCGTATCACCTCTTCGATGTTTTTATTCTTAATCATCGAATAAAAAACAGTGATCACATCAAGATTCATATCCACGGCCTGCCCTATGGTTCCCGCCATATACTGCATATTGATCTCGTCTACAGTCTGCGAGGATGCGCTTAAATTAATTAAGAGCGCCACCCTGCCGGACTGTTTAGATGATAATGCCGCTGCCACGGAATTGGGTACAAAATTGAGTTCTGCCACCGCCTGATTTACTTTTTTCTTCGTCTCCTCGCTGACATTCGGGTAGTTGTTCAACACTTTGGATACAGTGGAAATTGCCACTCCCGCATGTTTCGCGACATCTTTGATCGATACCATTCTTTATCCATTCTAATAACTGTTTCTTTCGGAAATCGTTTTCCTTAATCATCATATAACAAAAGAGTGGTTTTGTAAACCACTCTTTTGGAAAAATTTGCAATTTTAAATTTATTTTCTTACGAGATGTCTCGGCAAACCATTTACGAACAGAGGCTGTAATTCGCCCATAATAAGCGGTCTTGCATATTTCTCATAACCGTCTGTCAAGCCCTTGCCGTCCTCTGTGATCCACTCATCAGGAACGTTTCTCTCCACGTTGGCAATCGCATGGATATCATATGCGCTTGTACCGCACTGATAAGGATCATCACCGTTTCTGTCAAGAGTGATCATCATGCCGGTCTTGCCTTCCTCTGCTGCCATCACTGCGTCATGGCCTACCTGGAATGCCTCGTTGATATCTGTCAGGGAAGCCAAATGTGTCGCTGCTCTCTGTAAGGTAGAGAACTCAATCGCACGGGTCTTAAGACCTGTCTCAGCCGCAATCTTCTCTGCCAGCATAACAGCCGTACCGGACATCTGCTTGTGACCGAACGCATCCACCGCTACCTCTCTGCCGATCTCACATACATATCTGCCGTCCGCAACTTTAACGCCCTCAGATACCGCGATTACTACGGAAGACTTGGTAGCTGCCAATTCCTTGACATCTTCTACAAACTTGTCAATATCAAATACTCTCTCCGGAAGATAGATTGCATCACATCCCTCGCAGTCATCACCCTTAGCAAGAGCTGCAGCCGCTGTCAGCCAGCCTGCATTACGTCCCATGATCTCCACGATACAGATCGTAGGTTTCTTCGCGCCGAAAGATGCGTTGTCACGGATAACTTCTTTCAAGGAAGCTGCAATATATTTTGCTGCGGAGCCATAACCCGGGCAGTGATCTGTCACAGGAAGATCGTTGTCGATGGTCTTGGGAACACCCATAAATCTCTGCGGCTTATTGTGTGCTGCCGCATAATCGGACAACATCTTAACCGTATCCATGGAGTCATTACCGCCTGCATAGAACAGACACTCAATATCATGCTTCTCCATGATTTCAAATACCTTCTCGTATACATCCTCATGTCCCTCGATCTTAGGCATCTTGAAACGGCAGGAACCTAAAAATGCGGAAGGTGTTCTCTTCAATAACTCGATTCCGGTCTCGTCATCCAGATACTCGCCCAGATCGATCATTTTATCCTCTAAAAATCCCTCGATACCGTGAACCATACCATAAATCTTCTTCACACCCAACTTCTTAGCTGCAGCGTATACGCCCGCTACGGAAGAGTTGATAACGGCTGTAGGGCCGCCAGACTGTCCAACAACAATATTTCCTTTCATTGCTATCTCTCCTTTATTTATTTTCTACTTAGCTACTTGTCCGGCACTCCCGGACATCAACACGATTATACCAAATAAATCCAGACAACACAAGGAAAAGGTTGTTTATTGAACTTATCTCAAAAAAATGCTACACTCGTAGAAGCGGTAATGCGCAAATACATTAAAATATTGACTGTGAATTTCAAACGCAGGCGCGCCGCACATAAACCTGTCAACCCATTCTCAGAAAGGAAAATTATGAGCGAATACATTCTAAGCTGCTGTTCCACGGCGGATTTATCAGAGGAACACTTTCACAGCCGTTCCATATCTTACATTTGTTTTCACTATGAATTAGACGGTGTACAGTATATGGACGATCTCGGCAAATCAATGCCTTTTGACAAATTTTACAGTGCCATGACAAACGGCGCTGACACCAGAACTTCCCAAATCAATGTGGACGAATATATCAACTACTTTGAACCTTTTCTCAAAGATGGGAAAGATATCCTGCACTTAAGCCTGTCTTCCGGCATCTCCGGCTCAGTGAACTCCGCCATGGTGGCAAGAGATACACTGTCAGAAAAGTACCCCGACCGCAAAATCTATATATTGGACTCTCTTGCTGCATCTTCCGGTTATGGTCTTCTCATGGACAGACTTGCCGACCTTCGCGACGAGGGCAAGAGTATCGACGAAGTGTACGAATGGGCAGAGGAAAACCGTTTAAAACTAAACCACTGGTTCTTCTCCACAGACTTAACTTTCTATATCAAAGGCGGACGCATCTCTAAGGCTTCCGGTTTTATCGGCGGCATGTTAAATATCTGCCCGCTCTTAAATGTCAATCATCTCGGTCAGCTAATCCCGAGATATAAGATACGCACCAAGCGCAAAGTCATTCAAGCCGTCGTAGACAAGATGGAAGAATGTATCGAGGAAGGTCGCAGCTATAACGGCAAATGTTATATTTCCCAGTCCGCATGTTATGAAGACGCCCGAGCAGTAGCCGACCTGATCGAGCAGCGTTTCCCGGACTTAAACGGCAAAGTTCTCATCAACAGCATCGGCACTACCATCGGTGCCCACACCGGACCGGGTACGGTAGCCGTATTCTTCTGGGGAAAAGAAAGAGTTGACTAATTAAGTCAACTCTTTCTTTTCTTAATATTCCACGGATAAAACAGCGATTGAGGGACACGAATCTCCCGATAAACCCGTAACGACCCCACTCTCACTCTATTTCCTACCGCATCAAATACACAAAATAAGCCGCATAACACACCAGCATACACGCTCCGCCAGCCCGTCCCAAACGTTTATTCTTAGCAACTAACACCCACAGAAGCGCCGCCGTTGCGATACACACGATACTGTCCACAAAAAAATTCGCCGCATACGCAACCGGAGTGATAAGCGCCGAAGTTCCGACCACGAATAAAATATTGAAGATGTTACTTCCGACAATATTACCCACAGCGATATCCGCCTTGCCTTTGATTGCCGCCGTCGCGCTTGTCACCAGTTCCGGCAGTGACGTGCCGAATGCAACGATCGTCAGCCCGATCAATCTCTCACTCATACCGAATATCCGTGCAAGCGCCGTCGCCGCATCTACCGCCACATCAGAACCGACCACGATCATCACACCGCCGAGCAGAATCAACACGATCATTTTCCAGACAGGCGTCTTCTTCTCCTCTTCCTGCCCGTTCTCCTCTGACTCACCCGGTATTCCCTGTCCCTTTTTGGACATATGCAGCAAATAGCAAAGATAGCATATCATAAATCCCCACAAGATCACGCCATCCGTGCGTCCAACCACATGATCTGTGTATCCTATTCCCATGAGAAGCGCTGACATAACGATTACAAAAGGAATCTCATATTTCACCGTAGACTTCTGCACCGCGATAGGCGTAATGACCGATGTAATACCGAGAATGAGGAGTACATTCATAATATTGCTGCCCACGATATTACCGATGGTAATCTCCGCACTCCCTTTGAGCGCCGCAGACACGCTGACCGCCGCTTCCGGCAGTGATGTTCCCATCGCCACGATCGTCAGTCCGATCACAAGCTGCGGAATACCGAACTTTTCCGCAACGCTGCTTGCGCCCTCCACAAACCAATCCGCACCTTTGACCAAAAGTACAAACCCAACCGCCAGTAACGCCACCTGAATTACCACTTCCATAATCTTCCTCCGTTCCGAAGCTTTATGCTTCTGTCAATCATGCCATTTCTTTCGTGTCTCCATAACAACAAAAAAGAGACCCTCGGCACTTTATAAATGCTAAAAGTCTCGTTCTTTCCACGATTCCCATCAACAGAAACACTTCTCTGCTATGCGACCCAAATCAGAAAGCGTGTAAACATGACTCACGTCAGGGTATGTTGCTTACACAGGATAACTACTCCCTCTTAACTTGTGACATAATTTAACATAAGAATCCCCTAATGTCAAGCATTCTATGCATGATCCAAACATAATCTATATACGATGCCCTTTTTCACACATTTGTCAAGATGGACGCTTCTGACGAACTTACCGAATCTTCGCCAACGCCTCCTCCGACAATATCTTCCTTATATTACACAGGAAAAGCACCGACGCCGTAGTCGCCGAAATAATATCCGAAACCGGCTCTGCATAGTAAACACCCATCACACCCATAAAATGCGGCAGGATGATCGCCAGCGGGATCAGGAGGATGATCTTTCTGAGCACCGCGATAAAGAGGGATATCTTCGCCTGCCCCAACGCCAGAAATGTAGGCTGAATACCGTTCTGCAATCCGAACACCAGCATTCCCGCCATAAAGATCGGCATGACTTGTCCGGTCAATGTAATCAGTTCTGTCTCGTTTGTAAAAAATCCTGCATAAAATCTTGGGAAAATCATCGCTGTTGTCGTGGACAGGAAACGGAACCCGAAACACATTCCGATCATCCAACGATACAGTTTTTTCACCCTGTCAAAATTTTTGGCGCCGTAATTATAGCTGACGATCGGCGTCATACCTTGCGTAAATCCGTTGATAGGTGCGGAAAACAACTGCATGACACTCTGCATGATCGTCAAAGAACCGACATGCATGTCACCGCCGTAGACCTGCAATCCGTGATTTAATACGATGCTGATAAAACTCTCCGTGGCATTCATGATAAAAGGCGATATTCCCAGCGAAAAAACACTTCCCAAAATTCCTTTTTCCATACGCATACAGCTTCTTCGAATTTTCAAAGAAGTCTTTTTTCCGAGAAGAAAAGAGACCACCCACGCCGCGCTTAAAGCCTGTGAGATCACTGTTGCGCATGCTGCACCTTTCACACCCATGTGAAACCCGAAGATGAAGATCGGGTCTAAGATAATATTGGCGATCGCGCCGATCAATACGGACAACATGGCAATCTTTGACTGGCTCTGGCAGATGATAAAAGCATTCAGTCCCAGCGCAAGCTCCACAAAAAGCGTTCCCGCAAGATAGATTGAAAGGTAGTCTGTAGCATACCCGATCGTAGCGTCACTGGCACCAAACATATATAGTAACGGTCTCTGAAACGCATAAAAAAGCGCCATCAATACCACCGTGCAGACGATCAGAAAACTGACGCTGTTTCCCAAGATCTTCTCCGCATGTTCCCTGTCCCCTTTGCCCAGCCAGATAGCCGCTAAGGGCGCCGCGCCATTGCTGATAAAAGCGGAGAATGCCGAGACAAACATAGTGATACAGAAGGTGACGCCCACGCCCGTCAACGCATTGGCACCCACCCCTTCCATATGCCCGATATAGATACGGTCGATAATGCTGTATAAAATATTGATGATCTGCGCCAGAATCGCAGGCAGCGTCATGCTTGCCATCAGTCTGCCGATGGAATCCGTCGCCATGCGTTCTTCGCGAGTCTTTGCTGTAACTGCCATCTTAAATCAGCTCCTTTTGAAACTTGCATTGTAATACTCAATTTGCTACGATAGTATTATAAAAAAGCTGTACAATGTTAAACTATACCACGATACCCCAAAACGGGCAAGTCCGTTCGTGAAGCGGGCAATACGGAGAAACAAATGAAATCTATGACAAAAACATTTTGTAAAATACTATCCGCCTTAATCGTACTGGCGGCCTTTAACATCCGCTTTACCTGCGCTCATCTTTTTTATGACGGACGAATCAGCATTCTGCTTCCGTCTGCCTGTGCAGCCGCTGAGATCATATGTTATCTCCTTGTCGCATACATCAACTTTTTTCCGACTTTTACCATTAAAAAAATCTCCACCACCCGCAACAAGGTTCTGGAGGACGGCATTGCGCTGCTGCAGATTTTTCTCACAACGACGATCATTGAAGTGATCTACTGTGTCATTGTCCTTTTTACAGGCACACCCGATAACATTGACCCCGGATTCAGTTATCCTTTAGTCTGGTTAAGGCATCTGCTGCTCGTTCTCCTTACGGAACTCATTCTTTTCTGGAACGGAATCATCCGCGTGTACCTGACTTCCGTACAACTCGGTATCAAATGGCGCGCAATCGGCATTATCTGCGGTTTTATTCCTCTTGTACATATCTATGTATTGTGCAGGATCATCCGCATCACAAGCAATGAAGTTGTATATGAAAATGAAAAGTATCTTCTGAATCAGATACGTGCCGAGAATCAAGAATGTCATACCCGCTATCCGATTCTCCTCGTCCACGGCGTATTTTTCCGCGATTTCCGCTTTTTTAACTATTGGGGCAGAATACCCGCCGAGCTGAAAAGAAACGGGGCGGATGTATTCTACGGCTGTCAGCAGTCCGCTGCCTCCGTAGCTAAGTGCGGCGAAGAACTGACTGATCGCATTAAACAGATCATTCAGGAGACCGGCTGTGACAAAGTCAATATCATCGCTCATTCCAAGGGCGGTCTTGACAGCCGCTACGCCATCTCCGTCTGCGGAGCGGCTCCTTATGTGGCGTCATTAACTACCATAAACACACCACACAGAGGATGCATTTTTGCGGACTATCTGTTGGATAAGATCCCGGATAGCGTGTGCGATAAGGTCGCCGCTAAATACAATGCGGCGCTAACTCTTCTTGGCGATTCCAATCCCGATTTCATGGAAGCCGTGCGCGATCTGACTGCCTCAGCCTGCACGCATCTGAACACTCGGATGCCCGATGCGGCACAGGTATATTATCAGAGTGTAGGCTCCAAGATGAACGGAGCATTCAGCGGTCGCTTCCCCTTGAATATGTCTTACCCCATGGTAAAACATTTCGACGGTGCAAACGACGGTCTGGTATCTGTAGACAGCATGAAATGGGGCAGCAATTTTATCTATCTGACCGTCCCGGACGGCAGAGGTATCTCACACGGCGACATGATCGATTTAAACAGAGAAAACATCTCCGGTTTCGATATGAGAGAATTCTATGTGAATCTGGTACATGACCTGAAAAAAATGGGGTACTGACAGCTTACTGCCAGCCCCACGATACCGGACCGGCTCTCACGATTCCCTATCCGGGCAATACACTTCCTTCAGCCATTCTTCCCCGATTTCCTGCTTCGGCGCAAAGTTACCAGACTCCGCGTAATCGAGCAGGCTGTTGTAGAACCAATTCACTTCCGGGCTATCCATCTCCGGCAGATTCGCCTGACACACAAGCAGGCTTCCTTCCCCCACTTTCGCTTCATAGACCAGCCCTAGTTTGTGATTCCTGCCGAAATTATCAATCATCCAGATCAGTGGCTCTACCGGCTGACCGTCTAAAACTGCCACTCTGGCATTTGTCACTATCTGCCACCACTGTGGCGTCGTGCATCCCTGTGTCGGAAACTTCGCAAACAGCGGATACTCTTTGTCCATATATAGTCCCATAGTTCCAACCGGCAGCGTTCTTCCCATACTCTCAGAAATGGATGCAAACATCGGATAGCACCAGAAATCCGTACAATAAGTTCCGGCAATCGAATGCGCATCCTGTATGCTGCTGCCAAAATAAAGAACTTTACGTCCTGCCCGCAGATTCTCAAGCATCTGCCCTGCATTGTCTGTCGCGATTACGCTCTGCCTTTTATCTATCGATGGATACACATATATATCATAGTGGTTTGTAATCACTGTAGTCTTATCACAAACATTTACGTTATCTGCTGCATTCAGGATGCCCGTTTCATCAGAGCCATTCCATGCATTCTTGTCTTCATCGCTCCCGTCTGCCGTCACACAAACCGTCACCCGCAGTTCCATCGGTTCGTCGCTGTTCGGAAGAGGCAGACTTCCACGTCCGCAGCTTTTTAATCTGGTCAGTTCCAGCGTCGTAACGTGTTCTGTCCGTGAAAATACATTTTTTGTCTCATCCGCCGTTATCGTCACGCTGATCTTAACGGGAATATTGTCATCCGGGTGCATATCACATAACAGAATCTCATAATCAAACTTCCCTCCAGCCTGATAGACATAGGTAGGAAATGAGAGCATCACAACCCGGTCATTGCAGAACTCACGCCACTCACGGGCACTCACCAGTCCTTTATTTTCCATAAAAGAGTTTAAAATGCCTACCAGCGCTGTGCCCTGTCCCGTAAAATCCTGCAAATCCAAAAGCTGGAATCCCGCCAGTTCCCGGCTTCTGAAAGCCGTTTCCAACTCTCTTTTATAACATTCTACAGCGAGATGTCCCGATGCCCTAAAGAAACGTTCCGCCATATGCAGCATCCCTTTTTCCTCAAGACGCTGCCTGAAAATGCGTAGATTTTCCGGCTGTAATACGCCCGTATACTTCTCTATCTCACTGTAATCCGGGTAAATCTCATACTGACCGATCTCGTGGGACACTACAGGCACTTGCGAAATCAGTTCTTCCTGCTTCTGTGCTTTCACCTTTTTGGTGCCCGTTCCGAACTGAATCTCCACTTCTTCCTGCTGTTCTGCTGCCATCCGTTCCGGCTCTTTCAATTTTTCCGCCTGCTCTGCGTTTACCGTCCTCTGCGCACCATTCTCCCGCTCCGCCCCGTCCCGCATAGGGCAGATTGCTAAATCATAGCTGTGGCAGTTATCCGGCATGTCTGTCTGAATATGTCCCTGCGGTGCATCACACATCGCATAGGAACCGCGGAACAGCCTCTCCCTTGCAAACCTTACGCCGCTGAAAAAATCATCGTTCTCAAGTATTGCCGGAGTAAACTGAAAGTTATTGGAACCCTGTACATACCAGTGTCGTCTGTCCTCCGCTTTGTATTGTCCCAGAATATCGTTGAGCACCTCTTTGCTGCCCCACAGCTCATTTCCAAGAGAAAAGATGACAAACGAAGGGTGGTTGCCAAAGGCGCGCAAAATGCGAAAACCCTCCTGAAGCAGCCATTCTCTCGCATCCCTCTCCGAATCACTTTCTTCTTCGCCTGCCACTGTTCCCCAGAAAGGCAGTTCCGGCGCCAGATAGATTCCCATCTCGTCCGCCGCCTCAAAAGCAGCCTCCGGCGGGCAGCAGGTATGGAAACGATAGTGATTGATACCATATTCTTTCGCCACATCAAACACTTTCATCCATGAAGCCTTGTCCATAGGCGCGTAGCCCGTCAGTGGGAATATCATTCCGTCATGTTTTCCACGCAGCATAACGGGCAGATCATTCAGATAAAAAGACCGTCCTTTCGTGTGCAGATCACGGAAACCGATCCGCTCTGCCGCATACCCCAGAGTTTGTCCCCCTATATCCTTCTTTGCCACAATCCTGACTGTAACCTCATACAGATTCGGAGTATATTCATTCCACAGTGCGATCGGATGTTCTGCGGGTATATCAATCTGCCAGCCATATTTTGCGGTTTCCGAAGGTAAGGTGATTTCCCGGCTTGCTTCAACCAGAGACCCGGCATTTTTTAAGGCAGTACATGTGATAACCGCCTGCGCCGAATCCTCTTCCATGCGGCTGCCATGGCACTGCACTGCAAACTCTACGGTCAGACTCCTTTGTACTGCGCTCGCCGTCACACGCAGATCACTCACCCGCACCCTCGGTTCAAAGATAAGTGCGATCTGTCCCAGCATCCCGTTCCAGTTCGTCTGCGTATCGGGCGATGTCATATGCCCGCCGGAAGTTTTATAATCCACATTGCTGACCATAATGGTCAATCTATGCGTCGATTTCGTCAGATACTCCGTCAAATCATACTTATGCGCCACTGCAAAACTATCCTGCGTACCCACAAATTGCCCGTCCAACCAAACATAGGAGATCCGCGTCCGCTCGATCACAAGCTGCGCCAAATCTCCCATGTGTCCTTTCGGAATCTCCAGAATCCGGGAATACCATGCATACCCTTCAAAATGATAAGGCTCTGTTAAGTATCCCGTTTCCTTTCGATCTCCATGTATTCCTTTATGTGCCTCGGCGGTAGTTACGGGCAGGATGATCGTATCCTTAAATTCCTGCCCGTAATATTTCTCCTCGATCCCCGCCTTATCCGCATCTAAACAAAATTCCCATTTCCCACTCAAATCCAGTATATTACTTGTCATTGCCATAGTCTGTTAATCACCTTTTCTCCACTGTCAGTTCACTTCCTGACGTCTTTCTGCCCCTGTCGGAAATGCCCCAAAACTATGACATGATTATACCCGATATTCCTCTAAAAATCTACTCCGCCATATAGATCGCCACTGCCTTCTCGATCTCATCAAGCGCCTGATCTATTGTCACCTCACCTCTCATATAGCTGATTCCCTGCGTAAACACCGCATCCTCCAGCATCGCGTCGGGGATATATGCCGTGTCCACTGCTGACAGTTCTTCCTTAAATGCGGCAATATCTTCATCCGAAGGCCAAAATCCCAAAAACTCAATCATATTTCCATCCGCGTCCATCGAGCACGCAGAACCGTACTCTCCGTTCTCTCCAAGATATTCCTCATTCGGTGTAAACTGAATATCATAAGCATTCTTATTTAGCGGAAGCCCATTGTACATACCCTGAACCTCGGCGGACAGGAATGCATCCATAAATTCCAGTGCCGCATCCGTCTGCGTTGATGCCGCGCTGACCGCCAGCATGGTCGTCGGTTTAAACACATGACTGCACTGTCCCGACATCGACACCAATTTCGTTTCTTCAACGCCTTTATTATCATCCACTGACATTGCCTGCGCGTAGTCATACTGTGAGCTGATCCATCCCGACAGCATCCTGATTTCTTTTCCGACATAACTCATGTCGTCCATAATAATCTCCCAGTCCATCTCATCCATCTTTTTACCATAAAGCTCAGCTACTCGCTCATTACGACCTTCATAATATTCTATGACCTCATCATCAAGTCCGTCCATCTGTGCGTCAAAGATGCGTTTACACTGTTCCAGATACTCTCCGATGATCTCCCTGTCAATGGTTTTGTCCTCTTTAATCCACTTCGGCTCGCTCGTTCCCACAAACCTCTTCATGACTCCGCGCTCACCGCTGACAGCAATAATATCTTTTGCAGGATTTTCTTCTCTCAGCATTTCCACAATCTCGCCCAAATCTGACAAGCTTGTCATATTTTCCATTCCGTCCGCTATTGCCGCAACCTTCGGAACACCAAATGTCGCAGGTGCCACATATGCTTTGCCATCACGCTTAAGTGCCTCGATCACGTTGTCAAAAAGAGGCTCTTTCGCGCTGTACTGCGCCAGATAATCGGT
>JAAGKN010000150.1_pt1 | contig 111196 bp, 85 predicted proteins | sample 6206371 | NCBI WGS metagenome assembly JAAGKN01 (sample SAMN11533720, study PRJNA540317) | gut metagenome | isolation source: fecal pellets from male and female animal of same cohort | host: Peromyscus leucopus | place: USA:CA | collected 2017
AACTTGTTAGACAGCCTCTTTTTCACACACGGAAAGTACAAGTCACGAAATCATTTAATCCGCTTACATTCAGCGAATATAGACTTAATGTAAATAGTAAACAAAATCCCTAATCTTCCTGCCACTCATCGGACATTCCGAAATCCTTGTCAGCAAAAAGGTCTGCCAGCCCAGTAATCTGTTTCAGACGTAGAAGTTCATCCTTATCCATCCCGATGTTGCGCATTATCCATGCGTCAGACATCCCAGAACGCGTGAGTTCTGCAATAATGTTACTCATAAGTTCCACACTATGCGTTCCTCTTGCGCGGTTATGCCGTATGGTCGACCCCATACGGTTGGACAGATCCTTGTCAATGACAGAAACCGGTAACAGGCCTTGTTCACGTTCATAAATCCGCCGCGATGTCTTCATCACCATATAACGGTGAAAACCATCCACTATCTCATATTGGTCGGTTTCTTTAAGATAATAACATACACATGGCATGGTATAGCCGTCCTCCCATATTGAGAGTTCAAGGAGTTTCATTTCCGGCGGTGCGACTATATTGGGATTGTAATTGTTCGCCACGACCTTCTCCACCGGAACAGCAATTACGTTATAGACCGGGCTTTTATATTTTTCCATGACTTATCATTCTATATTTCTTCATCACCTTGTCTCTTAGTTCACGCTCGCGTTTTGTAAGAGAGAATCCCATATACTTACAGGCGTGGTCGTTTTTCAGTATGCATATACACATGCGCTTGTAGGTCGGGATTTCACGGAACTCAGCAATATCAATGTCATCAAGATATTCCATCCTTACAGGCAGTTTGTCCGTACGGTATGCCGTCGTGTCACCAACCTGTATAGGAATATTCCGATCCTGCAGTTTCCGTATTGTATCCTTGCCAAGACATCCGCCTCGTTCCTTCCAGAAGCGTATACTGACACGAAGTTTCTCCATATAATTGTTGCGAATCTCAACAGGCAGTGTGCTAAGGAGAAATTCCATATATTGTTTCCACGAGAATCTTTCCGGACATCTGATAGATTTCCACCCCATTGCCGATGTCGTTCCATACAGACCAGAAAAATTCACCCCATTCACACGACTCACCATGCGTCCCCATGTATCAGGATCTATCACCTTGTATATGGCGAGCGATGAAAGTGCCTGCGAGATAAACGGGCTCGCCACACGCTGACGCCCCATGGGAACTCCTGCCTGATAATACAAATCATAAACGCGGTTGTAATCCCATCCGAATCTTCCGTTAGCAGTCCATATGTCGGCTGTCTTCCAATCATAGATAGGATATGCATTATACACCTTGCTGTCAATTCGATGCGTCCACTTTAATGAACCGAAATGGCGGTAGTTCCTGTCACTGTGTATCGCGCGCCAGCGATTGAAACTTTCCTGTGTCCTTATCCCCACAAGACAACATATCCGTCGACTCCTTTTGAGCCGACACAACCACATAGAGAATAGGCTCTGAAAATCGTAATCCCACAAGCCATCGTTGAAGAACCCGAAATCCTCCTCAGTGTAACAACCTTCGGGCATATCCCGCACCCATATCTCTTTTTTTGAGTCCTCCCACGGCCGCCAATATGACTGATACATGGAGGTACATGTCGCGACCTTGAACGGTAGGCAGCAATGGTATACTTCAAGTATGTCAGTATCCTGTGCCAACCGTCTTTTCACATATTCGGTTGTCTGGCTGTATTGTGCCTCATAGTCCATGTGGAACACACCGAGCTTTCTGCCGGGCAGGTGCTTACGTATATAATCCACACATAAGTTCAGAAGCACGCCGCTATCTTTCCCTCCAGAAAAGGAAACATATACATAATCGAAGTTCTCAAACACAAGCCTGAGACGCTCCTGCACAGCCTCGTAGACATTCAACCGCCGTATCATCGCGGAAACTCTCCCTTTCTGTTGACCGACTGCATCTTGTTGTATTGAGCAAACACCGTGCAGATGATGAACCCATGAGAACGGAATGCCTCAGTATGGCGTTTGTGACAAAGCGCGGTCACAACCCTGTCGGTGGACGACAGCACATTACATATCAGACTATCAAGGACCTCTCTGTCATCATCACGAATATAGTAGTTGTCAACATAGAGACCGTTGGCTGACATTTTTGCCGGCATGAAACCAGCCACCTCGCCGTTTACCAAATATATGTGCCATGTATATTGCGGTGAGGTTTTGAATGGATAGTTGTTGTTAAGCCGCAGGACATGAGGGTCCATGACCAAACGGGCCACCAACTCATACAAGCGGGTATCCGTTCCGTGCAAACTTATAAGTTCCTTTGATTGATAATGACTTCCCATAGTCTGAAAAGTGAAAATCCTATCCAATATTTCACTTTTTGTGATTGCAAAATTAGTCATTTAATTTCATATCTACAATATATTAATTGCCCTTTATAAGAACTTTCACCAAATCAATAGAAATGTCTCCGCCTAAAGCTAACTTTGCTCCCAATATAGTTGCGAAAATAGGAATAGAATAAAAGGAGCTGCTTTTTTATAGCAACTCCTTTTATTCTATTCTTATTTATACTGGCATTATCCACCAAAGTTATCATACATGATAGATTCCGGTTCGACACCAAGACCGTCAAGCATACCGACAACAGCCTTTGACATAGGGCCAGGACCGCACATATAATATTCAATATCCTCTGGTGCCTCATGGTTCTTAAGGTAAGTTTCATACATGACTTGATGCACAAAACCTGCTGTATACTTAACCCCGGCAACATCAGCCGCAGGATCGGGGCGGTCAAGTGCCAAATGGAAATGGAAATTAGGATACTCCTTTTCAAGACCAAGGAAATCGTCTAAATAAAAGACCTCATTCAAAGCACGCGCACCATAGAAGTAGTGCATCTCACGATCTGTGGTATGAAGCGTCTTTGTCATATGCATGATTTGGGCGCGAAGAGGAGCCATACCGGCACCACCACCAACCCAAATCATTTCCTTCTTTGAATTGAAGTGAGGATGGAAATCACCGTAAGGACCACTCATTATAACCTTGTCGCCAGGTTTCAATGTAAAGATATATGACGAAGCGATACCAGGATTAACATCCATAAATCCACTGCGATCGGCTTTGAAAGGCGGCGTAGCAATACGTACAGTAAGCATAAACACATTTCCCTCAGCAGGGTAATTAGCCATAGAGTAAGCCCGAATGGTAGGTTCAGTATTGACACATTTCAATGGGAACAGACCAAACTTTTCCCATGCAGGCAAATACTCTTCACCAATAAGTTTCTTATCAATGTCCTTATCGTAGTCTATATTAAAAGCCGGAATCTTGATTTGAGCATACGAACCGGGGATAAAATCCATAGCCGCACCTTCGGGGAGTTGCACCTTAAACTCCTTAATAAAGGTGGCCACATTTTTGTTTGAAATAACCGTACACTCATATTCTTTAACTCCCATCACGGAATCGTCAACCTGAATACCAAGATCGCCTTTGACCTTACACTGACAAGCAAGACGCCAATGCTCTTTCACTTGCTTACGCGTAAAATGACCGCGTTCTGAATCCAAAATCTCGCCACCGCCCTCGGGCACCTGGCATTTGCACTGTCCACAACTACCTTTTCCGCCACAAGCAGACGAAAGGTATATGTCATTAGCCGCAAGCGTTGCGAGCAAACTGCTGCCTTGCTCTACCGAAATTGTGTCTTTGCCATTGATTGTAATATTAACATTACCACTGGGCGAAAGATAGCGTTTGGCAACAAGCAAAATAACAACCAAAAGGAGAATTATTACTAAAAAAACTCCTATACTGGATATAATCAAACTGATGTTCATTTTTTATTTCCTTTAAATAGTGAGACCAGAGAAACACATAAATGCCATAGCCATAAGGCCTACAGTTATAAATGTGATGCCTAAGCCCTGCAAGGGTTTGGGGACATTGGTGTAAGCCATCTTTTCACGAATAGCTGCAAGACCTACTATTGCAAGCAACCAGCCTATGCCAGAACCAAGGGCATAAACCACAGCATCGCCAATGCCACCTATATATTGGGTGCTATTAGGCTCCATGCCTATGCGTTGCTGCATAAACAGGCTTGCGCCCATAATGGCACAATTCACAGCAATAAGTGGTAAGAAGATACCGAGTGCAGCATAAAGCGAAGGGGAAAAACGCTCCACAATCATCTCTACAAGCTGAACAATACCAGCAATAACTGCAATAAAGAGGATAAATGAAAGGAAAGAAAGATCCACTCCAGGTACCAAACAATCGGGACCAAGAACTTTTGTTTGCAATAGATAATCAACAGGGACGGTAATAAGCAAAACGAATATTACAGCGACTCCAAGGCCGAATGCAGTCTTGACATTTTTGGATACAGCCAAATAAGAACACATACCCAAAAAGAATGCAAATATCATATTATCCACAAAAATGGATCGGATGAATAAACTTAACATATGTTCCATTGTTACGTCTTTTATAAATTTGGTATATGTTTATTTTTTAGCGACTTTTCGATCATTATAAGCCCGATGTCCCCAGATGATACAACCTACCAGTATCAAGGCCATGGCAGGCATCGTCATCATACCGTTATTCACATAGAACCCACCCTGCTCAACATAAAGATTCTGGGGAATAATTTGCATACCGAGCAATGTTCCGGCACCAAATAATTCACGTACGAAACCAACAGCGACAAGAATCCAGGCATATCCCAAACCACTGCCTACTCCATCGAGGAATGACTCCCAAGGCCCATTCTGCATGGCGAAAGCCTCCAGACGCCCCATCAGAATACAATTCGTAATGATTAAACCGACATAAACCGAAAGCTGTACGCTTACATCATAAGCGAAAGCTTTAAGTATCTGACTGACCAAAGTTACCAATGTAGCGACAACCACCAACTGCACAATGATACGAATACGATTCGGAATAGTTTTTCGTAAAAGAGAAATGATTACATTAGCAAAGGCCGTGATAACTGTTACGGAAAGCCCCATGACGATTGCAGGCTCAAGTTGGGCTGTAACAGCCAACGCGGAGCAAATGCCCAATACCTGAACGGTTACGGGATTATCTAAATTCAAAGGGTTCGCAAAAACCTCTCTGTTTGCTTTTGAAAATAACTTGCTCATACTTTATTTATTTACCGGCGTTATTTTTATAGGCACTAAAGAATTTTATATATTGCTGCAAGCCACCATTAATCATAGCGGCAGCGCCCTTTGTAGTCAAAGTAGCGCCAGTCAAACCATCCACTTCGTACTGAGGATTCTTGACCTGCCCTTTTTTTACGACAGTCAATGCGACCTGAGTAGCCGATGAGTCTGCAAAAATTTGCTTTTCCTGGAAACGTTCCTGAAATTCTTTTCCCGCAATAGGCGAACCCAGGCCTGCCGTTTCACTCTCATGGGAGAAATAGGCGCCGAATATTGTCTTAAAATCATCATTGACAGCCATATACCCCCAAAGACCTCCCCAAAGCCCCCGACCGGACATCGGTACCACATATTTGGTATGACCATTTACCTTACAAAGGTATACTGGAAGATTATTATCGTTGATATTCTTATTTTCGACCTTAAAGCCGTCCTGATCTTTTTCCTTTCCAGCCTTCAGAACCGTTCCATCGGACTTCACCACCATATCAGCGACAACTACTTCCTGATACTTAGCAGCCACGGCATCGGGCGAATTCAAATCACGTATGTTCAAAGCAGCGAGAATCTGCTTTTTCTTATCAAGTTCCACATTCTGCTCCTGAGTAGGCCGAAGCACATCTGAAACAAAAGCCAATAGGAAAGCTACGACAACTACCATTATCGAAGCATAAAGGATTGTATAGGAATTACTATTAGTATTCATTGTAGTACAATAGTTTTATAACGGTTGATTTACTTTCCTGCACGCTTGAGGCGACGATTGATGTTGCTCTGTACAAAACAATAGTCAATGAGCGGAGCAAACATGTTCATAAACAGAATGGCGAGCATCATACCTTCGGGGAAACCAGGATTGAGCACACGAATTGTTATCGCCAAGGCTCCAATCATGAAACCATAGATATATTTACCATTTTCCGTACGCGCACTTGTCACCGGATCGGTAGCCATAAACACGGCACCAAAAGCAAAGCCGCCAACAGCTAAGTGTTCATACCAAGGCATATGTGCAACCATATTCGTCTCAGAACCAAACATATTGAACAATACAGCGACGAGTGCTCCACCGACGAATACACTCGTCATGGTTTTCCATGAAGCAATACGCGTGTAAAGCAAAATCACAGCACCTATTGCAATAGCTATCACACTCGTTTCACCAATAGAACCGGGAATAAGACCTACAACCATATCAGTAAAGTTTTCCGTAGGTACTTTTCCATCAGCGACAATCCCCAAAGGTGTCGCCATAGTCGTGCCGTCAGGTAACTGATTACCTAACCCCAATATCTTATCACTGGAGATCCAAACCTGATCACCGCTCATGCTAGTAGGATAAGCAAAGAACAAGAATGCACGGGCTACTAAAGCCGGATTAAATATATTCATTCCGGTGCCTCCATATATTTCCTTTGCAAAAATCACAGCAAAAGCGACAGCCAAAGCCAACATCCACAGAGGACAATTGACAGGAACTATCATCGGTATCAACAAGCCGGAAACAAGGAACCCTTCTTGAATTTCCTCTTTTTTCCATTGTGCCACAACGAATTCAATACCTAAACCGACTGCATAAGATACTACGATTTTAGGTAAAGTTGCGAGGAAACCATAAGCAAACATCTCCCAGAAACTTGCATCCGTTACTTGGGCTATAGCATAATTTTGATAACCGATATTATACATACCGAACAGCAAAGCCGGCAATAAAGCTATTACCACAAAAGACATAATGCGCTTTGAGTCTATCGCATCATGTATGCTACACCCTACTTTCGACGTGGTGGAAGGTACTAACAAGAATGTTTCCATTCCCTCAAACACAGAGTAGAAAGCATGAAGTTTTCCTTTCTCCTCAAAATGTGGCCTTAAATTATCAAATATTTTCTTTATCATCGATATTTATTTTTTGCATTAAGAACTTATCTTTTTTCCTCAATCTTTAAGAAAAGTACTTAGCATATTATCATAATAATATTAGTAGGTATGAGATAAATTTAAGCATTTTCTTTTCTCAAGATATCCAAACCTTCTCGAACAATACGTTGCAACTCCAGTTTAGAGGAGTCCACGAATTCGGCCACAGCAAAATCTTCGGGAGCCACCTCATATATTCCTAAAGCTTCTTGTCTATCAATATCGCCTGTAATAATCGCTTTCACAAGATAGCTGGGAAGAATATCCATCGGAAAAACTTTTTCATACTCCGCACTCATAATCATATGGCGCTGTCCTCCCTTTATGCGGCAATCGAGATTGTATTTTCTCGAACGTCCCAAAAGCCAAGAAAAATAGCTACGATTTGTAGAAAAATCATTTAAACGCGGACGAATCCATCCCAAGATTTCATGAACATCATCTCCCTCTGGAATAACGCAAACCTCCGTATTAAAACTTCCAAGAAAATCAGTTTCAGAAGCAACTGCACCGACCAATGGATTACCATTTATAATTCGTTTGTGGCATTCTGTTTCTTTTATCTGATTTTTCAACAATACAGATAGCGGAGTTCCTATTATAGCATCCACATAATGAGGTTTCGTCACACATGAACCAGCTATTGCAATGCGACGGGTAAGATTAACCTTCCCAGAGCATGCCAGCTGACCTATCATCGCAACAACTTCCGCGCCTAAAGTCCAAACTACCTCTCCTTTATTTACCGGCATAACATGATTAATATGCACGCCGACATTTCCAGAAGGATTAGGTCCGTCAAAAACACTTACATTTGCCTCGGATATAGGAAGTATCTGCGTATTAATCTGTTCCGGAGAAATGCCTAAATGTACCGGAGCCAATTTTGAAAGTACACGGACTCCCTTCTTAAAGTATTCTTCACGTCCCTCAAGTACATAGCTTACGTCCGCTGCCAACGGCATTTTATTGAATACAGATACAAAAATTGCTTTCGGGGTATCCTGGGGGGAAGCTATAACATCATACGGACGTTGACGAATATAGGCAAACATACCACTGCCAAGGAGATATTCCAAGACCTGCTCGCGAGAGGTTTTATCCAATTCCAAAATTCCGAAATCCTTATAATCTTGATTTTCGGATGTTTTAATATGGATATTCTGCAATTTACGACGTTCACCACGCTCTATTTCAGAAACCACACCACTAACTGGGGAAACAAAACTGATACGTTCCGTAGCTTTATCCACAAAAAGCACATCACCAGCCTTCACTTTATCACCCACTTTAACAACCAAGCGCGGCGAAATTCCCGTAAAGTCCAATGGTGATATTGCATATTCATCAGATAAAGAATGCCTTTGAAGCTCTTTTGCAGCAGTTCCTTCAAGGTTCAGGTCCAGCCCTTTTTTGATTTTGTACAATGATTCCATTATAAAAGACAACAAAAATATTTTCTGCAAAATTATAAAAAAAAATGAAAGTAGACATAAATGCAAGAATATTATCCGCAAAGAGCCACTACATATACAAAGCAAGGAACCTTGATGGTCCCTTGCTGATATTAAAATGGCAGACAGAAATAGTTAAGTCTTGTTTTTTCAGAATTTATAACCGACTGTAAGCATTAAGTTATGACGATCCAACTGTATCTTTTTCGCAGACAGGCGATTGTTTTCCGAATTTTCGGAAGGCAAATGAAACGCATACAAATCACCATCTTGCGTCTGATATTGGTAAGCCAAATCCGCATACCAATGCTTTTTGCGTAAGCCAAGACCAAATGTTGCACGATTTATTTCCCCAAGATTCACATAGTCTGTATTAGCACTATAATAATAGGATGGGCTCGAAGTAAAAAGATTCAGATAAGCATCCTTTTTAAAAGGAGAAGATATGTAGTTATATCCAGCACGAGCATATATTCCATCAGCCACGCGCAACTCCGCTCCCAACTTTAAAGTGCTAACTCCTTTCATAAATCGTTTCGCCTCACTACAGAGAGCTTTATCCTTGCGTCCGTTATCCCATTCTTCCCAATAATAATCATATTCTCCGTAGCGAACCTGAGCAGTTGAATAATCACTATATTCATACTCTGCATTCAGAGCCAAGAAATTACTAACCGTTGTACCTACACTGAGATTAAAACGCCACGGTGTCCATATTTTATATTCATTGACGCCGGTTTCCAAGTTCTTATCGGTATAGGGAACTTCATTGCCCGACATATCTATATGACTGAACGGGGAATTCATATACAAATATTGCGCAGACTTTAAATCATAGAAAGTCGGCGTATGAAAAGCAAATCCCAAACGGAACGGAGAATCCTCAATCGGCCGTAATATCACACCAAGTTTCAAATCACAACCCACTCCCGTCAGTTCCTCTTCATTGGTCGTATAATACTCATGTAACGTATAGTTCGCCGGATTCACTATCATCTCCGAATAATCGGTGAAACTATGATAATTAACATTATACGCAGCAACAGTAAGACCCGCATAAACCTGATTATTCCAATTCATCGAAAGATTAAAATCATATTGCTGTATCCCTCCCCACTGCACACGCTTATAATTATAGGAATCAGCCTCTACTGGAACATACTCCTGCACTTTACCATCATTATCGGTAATCATCTCCAGCATCTGTGTGTCAAAGCCCAATAATGCCAATGGCGTGGTCAACTCCCGATCATTGTCATTACGCAAATCCAGCCAGCCGTTATTAAGATAACAAAGATCCATCAACTGCCAGCTCTGCGACATTCCGTTGGTCGACACATTATCCAACCCGATATAATTCTTAAAATTCCGGCGTTTGTGATAATTAAAGCCGAAATTAATAAACTCAAGCCCACCGCTTCCCCGCTGATCCATAGCATAAACAAATCCCGCCTGATCAAAAGAAGCCCGTGCCTTATTTATATCATAAAAGCTCTGCGCTCTTGGCTGCATTGTCGTACTTCCCGACAGAGAGATATCACTCCGACGAAACATACCGATACCTGCGGGGTTTGTCCCCATCGTAGAGATGTCAGCTCCCAGGCTGCTCATGGCACCTCCCATTCCAACGAAACGTGCCGTTCCGTTAAGATCTGAACTTGAGAACATCTCCATTTTATATATATCTTGCGCCTGGGCCGGCAACAAGGCTGCTACCGCACTCCCCAAGACCAACCATCTCAATGCTTTCATATTTTCATTTATTCATTTAGTGATTATTAATTAAGCCAGAGAACTTCAACGTCGTCCCCGGCCGCCACCAGTTCCTATGGAGCGACCGCCGCCACCGCCAAAGCTACGGGAAGGAGCACTATATGACCCTCCCCGATTACTACCGTTACTCTGCGAGGGAGAGCTATACGAACGTGAAGAACGACTGTCCGTATTAGAGTTTCCATAATTACGGGAAGGCTGGCGTGAAGAATTACCCCAATTACGGGAAGGGGATGAATCATCTCCATAACGCCTATACGAGGGACGGTTACTATTGTTACCATAGTTGCGCGACGGAAGTGTGCCATAATTCCTTGAAGGCACATAGCCTGAGCGACGATTATTATAAGCATAATTTCTCGTCGGACGAGAATAAGACACTTTATGACCGGGATCCAAATAGCGACCGCTTCCGTGTTTATACCACGATGATGAGCTATGCCAATGACTTCCCCAAGCATAATCATACCAAGGGTGATGCCACGAGTGCCAATAATGAGGCCATCCCCAGCCGAAGGCCCAATGTCCGTACCACGGATAACCGCACCAGCGACCATACCATCCGGGAGTATACCAATCGTAATACCACGGTGAAGCATACCAAGATGCTCCCCAATAATCGAAACAATCGACATAATAGGGGCTACTTACATATACTCCGATGCGCGGCGAATGAAAACGAACGATGCGCGTTGTATAAATTCCAACGGGCACTTCTTCTGTTTCTTCCACTGCAACCGAGTCTGCCGAAACCTCCCCTTTACCTCCACGACGGTTATAGGTATCTACATCCCAATTACGGTTGTTGCGTCCCTCCGCCCAATCGTCATACTCCAAAGAGCTCCCTTCAATCGTTTTTACTGTCTTTTTATTGAAAGATTGCGCAGAAGTCTCCGCCTTCCGCGATTTTGAAGGAACGAAATACAAGTCGTCGTCCTGTGCAAAGCCTTGGCAACATATATACAACGCCAATATAATAAAAACAGAATACCTTTTCATAATTCCATTTATTTAATATTTAGGCAAAATAACCTATGGCAAAGATAAGCAAAAGCATGAACACTGACCCTACAATAAATGTTAAAGGTCCTTGTTCATGCCTTTTCGGGTAATTAATTAAAACTTTTAAACTCTATTGAAATACATTTAACCCAACAAATAATAATCTATAGCAATACTATGCGCCTCAGCGTCTTATCAGCAGAATATCGCCTACATTAGGTCTATAATATGGCGTCAAACCATTGATTTTAACAAGTGAACTAATTTTTATGCCATACATTTGCGCCACATCATGTAGCGATTCCCCCGCTTTCAGAACATGCTGCGTACCTTTCAGCAATTTTGCTGCTTTTGTCTTTTTCTTTCCCAAATAAACAATTTCACCACTTCTCAACGCCACCCCCTGAGGTACTTCATTGTAATGGCGCAATTTCCGTTCACTGACACCGGCCCAAGCGGCGACAGAAGCATAAGTCTGCCCTTCCTGCGCCACAATATAATAAATGCCATTACACCGCCGCACAACGGGAGCAGCACACCCGCTGCCTCCTTGCCCAGAAGCATGCGAAGACCCGGGAATATCATAATGATGGTGTTTCGCATCATAGTGATGCAAATTATATCGTTCAATCAAAGATATCAATAGTTCCGCATAACGTGGATTGGTTGCATAGCCTGCCGATTTCAACCCTTTCGCCCAACCTTTATAATCATTTTTCTTCAAATTGAAAAGTGAAGCGTAGCGCTGACGGTTGGCAAGAAACAAAGAATGATCTTCATAAGAATCCTCCACACACTTATAGCAGCGGAATCTTTCATTTCTGGCATCATCGTCGCGCAGCACATAAGGACCGTTCCAATCCTTACCGGCCTTTATGCCGAAATGATTATTAGCCTTTGTAGCCAAATAGCTCTTGCCCGAAGAACTTTCCAATATGCCTTGCGCCAATGTAATACTGGCAGGAATACCATAACGACGCATCTGTTCCTGCGCCAAACCAACATACCGATTAATATAATCGAGCGTGGCCGTCTGCTGTGCATAGCCGGTAAAAAGAGAACTTAGCAGCAACAATAAAGCAACATATCTTTTCATATAGTTTTATTCTAAATAATCAAACTTAAATAGTTATTTTATAAATTATTATTATTAGCATTTATCAAACTATAGTCAAGACCCTATCGCCTAATACAGAAGCGAACTGACGCTCAATCTCGCTCAACTCCTTATAACGCCGCATGACATCCCGGCACAAATCCAAATCAGACATTACTTCAGGGCGGCTCAACTGCGACTGCAGTTGCTGCAACTCATCCCGTATCAAGCTATATTTGAAATCATGTATCAAACGAGGAATCAAATTGGCAAGACGCTCTTCATCGGGTACAAATCCCTGCAGCTGGCTCTGACTGAGCATATAACGCTCCGCTCCGAGCCGAGCCGCCAACCCGCTGATCTCCGCATTGGGATGAGTCATGAAATACTGCAGAGCCGTATGTTCCCCGTCTGCACACCTTTCACATGCTTCTGCCAATATCTGCCTATAAACAGGCATTGAAAACTGCACATTATCCCCATTAAAATCAGCCGCGATATATTGCGCTACGGTCATACTCATTTCCTCGCCATTATCGTCAGACACAGATACAAAATAGCGCTCACCGTAACGGATCAGAACCCTCACGAGTAATTCTTCTTCTTTTTTTGTTTTTATGACCGAGACGGGAATCGCCTTTTGTGACGCCGCCCCCGGTATGTCTCCCTCACTCTTCTGAACGGACTTCGCCGTCGCTCCCCGCAACTCACGCCGCACCTTGCCAACTTCGGAAATCACCAGTTGTTCGTCCACCGACATCAAACGCGCACACTCACGCACATACATCTGCCTTACGACGCCCTGAGGTATCACCGCGATACTATTCACCACATCCTGCAGCAATTCCGCCAGTTTTATCGGATCGCCATGCGCATCTTCAAGCAAAAGGTCTATCTTGAATTTAATAAAGTCAACCTGATGAGCATCAATATATTCCTGAAACTCCGCAGCCGAATGTTTGCGGGCAAAGCTATCGGGATCATCGCCATCAGGCAAAAGCAGCACTTTGATATTCAAGCCCTCAGACAATAGCATGTCAATCCCCCTTAAACTGGCCTTTATACCGGCGCTATCGCCATCATAGAGTACCGTAATATTATTTGTAAACCGATGTAAAAGACGTATTTGCCCCTCCGTAAGTGAAGTTCCGCTTGAAGCAACGACATTCTCGATGCCACTCTGATGCATCGAGATTACATCGGTATAGCCCTCCACCAGGAAACAACGGTTCTGCTTGACAATCGCATGCTTGGCGAGGTACAAGCCATATAGTTCATGGCTTTTGCTATATATATCCGATTCTGGTGAATTGACATATTTGGCTACTTTCTTATCGGAAGTCAGAATACGTCCGCCGAAAGCCACTATCTTGCCCGACACCGTATGAACCGGAAAAATGACCCGACCATGATAGCGGTCAAATAACCGCCCTTCATCGGTTCTGTAACAAAGTCCTGTTTTAACAAGATACTCCGGATTGAAGCCCTTGGCCTGGGCGGCTTTGGCCAAACTTTCCTTCTCCGGCAGACAAAAGCCAAGATCGAACTTACGGATAATATCATCGCGGAAACCACGCTGACGGAAATAAGCCATACCGATGGCAACGCCGTCCACATGGTTATGCAAAAGATCCAAAAAATAATTACGTGCCCATTCATTGAGCACAAACATGCTCTCCCGTTCCGAGGCTATCTGTTTTTCCTCTTCTGTGAGTTCCTTCTCCTCTACCTCTATGCCATATTTCTTACCAAGCCATTTCAAAGCCTCGGGATACGACATCTGCTCATGCTCCATCACAAAGTGAACCGCATTTCCGCCTTTACCGCACGAGAAGCACTTGCAGAGCTGCTTCGAGGGCGACACGACAAAGCTTGGAGTCTTTTCGTCGTGAAAGGGGCACAACCCTTTATAGTTGACTCCGGCCTTACGCAGGGTCACAAACTCCTTCACCACGTCCACTATGTCCGCGGCGTCCATTATGCGCTGTATGGTATTGCGATCTATCATGTCTTGCTGCAAAGTTAAGAAAAAAATGTATACCATCCGCTTTATATGCCGAGTGTTCACAACATCCCAGCGGAAGTACATCATGCAAGCCCTTGAGTTTGTTTTTAAATTAAAAACCGCAATTTTCTCAGTCATTCTGTAAATAACAATATTTTAGGAATACGACCATCCGACTCTCAATGCCCAATATTTCAACCGGAAACAATTTTTCAAATAAAAAACGATATTAAATCTGAATACAGAAATAATATCGTTGAAACTTTGACGGATGATTATCGTACCAAACCTGCCGCAAACTTACGGTTTATGGTTTCCGGGGCTTCTTACTGAATTTATAGCTGACATGAAGCATAGCGTAAGAGGGGAGCGAGTTGTACCACGTCTCGGTGAGGCCCTGGGCGTTGATGTATTTGGTAACGTTGCTCAGGCCGTGGAAGATGTCAAAGGCGTCAAGAGTCAGGCCAAGGCGGCCCTCTAAGAATGTCTTGCCGAGACGGGCGTTAGCCACAAAGCGCACGTCGTTGAGACTCTCATCCGTGTAGCCCGTCCGGTGGTAGAGCGTGACGTCGACGCTCAGTGAGAAGTTGGCCGGCAAAGGAATTTGCGTGGCCGCACTATACTTGAAGTCGAAACTGTTGATGTCGGAAAAAACGCTTTGCCGGCTGGTGGCGTGGAGGTATTTCACGCCCGCGCTGAAATCAAGCACGCACGACTTGATGCGGGTGTTCAGCCGCAAGTTTTCGCTAGCGGAGAGGTTGCGCACGCTGCTGCGCTCCGTCACGTAGTCCACGCTGTTGCGATAATTGACGCCAGTGATGGTGGAGAAAATGGTCTGTTTCTTCTTGTCGAGCGTTTTTTTATAGTCCACGGACATATCGGCCCGCCAGTTGCCGTCGACGTTTCGCGGCGAAAAGGTACGCACGCCGGTCCGCTCGTCATAGTCCATGGCGTTGGCAATGGCGTTGCGCGTCATCTGCCAGTCTGCCTTCAGATAAAGATACCATCCCTCTTGCCAGTTACTGAACGAGCGGCTGGCCTTGACGTTGTGATGCGTGCTGCGTTTCAGGTTGGGGTTGCCCTTGAAGAGGTTAAGCGGATCGGCGTTGTCGGTATAGTCGAGGAGGCTGATAAGGCCAGGATAAGAATAGTTCAGTTTGTAGCTGACTATGCAATTATCGAAGCCCCACTTGACGTAAGGCGTAAAAGCCACCTCGTTGCGGCGGGGCCGGGCGTCAATCCGGTCGCGATGATAGGTGAGGCGGTCGGTCCGCCACCGCACTTCGGGTTCGAGGATAATGTTGTGGCTGGGCAAATCGCCCGGCAACCAGATGGTCCAGCTGACGCCGGCCTTTTGAACAAGCGTGTTCAGGCGCGAGGTGTAAGAGTTAGGCACGTCGAGACAACTCATCAGAGCGGCAGTAGTGGAGGGCAATTGGCCGAATTCAGGCGCGTCCGTCCCCAACCAGTCGAGGCGGAAGAAGGAGCGATCGGCGTCGCGGAAGCTATTGTCCATCTCGTAGTAGGGCTTGATGTGCGCCCAGTCTGGGCGATAGGCATAAGACACATTGAGTTGCGCAGTAGAAGCCAGCACCGGTGTCGTGGAGTAGCGCTGCCGGTGGTCATCGACAGGCACGGCGCCCATCCCCCTGCCGTAATGTAGCAGATAGTCGGAGAAGGAAGTGGCATTGCGCTTCTCCACACTTACGCCGGCGTTGATATTGAGATAGTCGGGTGTACGGGGAATGCTGACAAGACTCGTCAGCCCGATGTTGCCGCGCCACGTTTCCGCTCTATCCTTCTGACGGTTCAGGCGACTGTTGATAAGCATAGCCGTGAGGCGGTCGCTCGAATGGAAGAAGAGGCTGTCAAGCGCGGCGCCGCGATAACTGTCCTCCGGGTCAGCCGCCAGTTCTGCGCCGAAAGCGTCGGCCCGGCTCCGGTTGCACTGGTAATAGGCATCGCCGCTTAGCGTCATATAGCCCACAGGCTTTTTATATTCATATTGATGGGCGGTCTGCACCTTGAAGTTGCGCCCCTCCGTTTGGTTACGTAAACGCGAAAATGTACTGCCGCTCAAGCCGGGCTGGAAGGTTTCGGCCGAAGTAATGCTACGGTCGTCCGTTTCCTGATGAAAAACTTTGGCATTACCGGTATATTTCCACACACCTTCTTTGTCCTTCACCAGCGCCTCAAAACCACCTGTCTGCATCTCCATGCGGCCACGTGCCACGCCTTGCGCGTTCCAGTTGCCCGACGTACCCGGCTCTCGGGTATCATTGGTATTGTTGGCATTACCATAAATGGCCAGGCGCGAATTGTTGGTGAAACGCAGGGTAAAGAGCCGGGCCATGTAGCGGTCTTCGAGGCCGTAGCCAACGCCGGCATTGGCTACCCACCCTATGGCGTACTGCCGTTTCAGATTCACGTCGACCACCAGCGGCAGGTCATCCTTGCTCCGTTCCTTCGTGATGTAACTGTAAGCGTTTTCTTTGCGATAGACCTTCACTTTATCCACCATATAGGCCGGCAGGTTCTCGAGCGCCACGCGCGGATCGCCCTTGAAAAATTCTTCGCCGTTGACGAGGAGGCTACTCACATACTGCCCATTAATGCGGATTTGTCCGCCGTGCAATTCAAAACCGGGCAGACGCTTTTTATCAGTCCGTCAAGCATTGAGCCTTGCGCTAATTGAAAGGCGTCGGCATTATAGACGATGGTGTCGCCCTTGACCACCATACGTATTTTCGACGCCGTGACAATGGCCTCGCCCAGCTCCTGCTCCCGCAGGTTCCGCTTCTTTTTCAGCAATACCTCGCCCAGCCGCACGCGGTATTGGCGCCGGCCGGCGAAACCTGCCTTCAAGCTAACGCACTGCGTGATATACCCTTCCTTGGAGTAGCGGAATATACATCCGCTGCGCGGCACGTTCAAGTCCTGTCCTAAGGGGCGGCTGACATTGTGAATATAGCCGCCATAGCCAAATTCCTGTCCGGTTTGAAACTCGGTAATCAGCGAACTGTCCGGACGCAATATTTCCACACGTACGCCTTTCAGCATTTCGTAGGTAAAACTATCCACCACCTTAGTATAGACCGCCACACTGTCGGCTGATGTTTGTGCCGACAGACTGCCGGAAACAAGCAATGAGAACAACAAAAGCAGAATATTTTTCATAAGGTAGAATATTTAAGGCGATGCTCATTTTTACCTCGAGCAATTTCATTTTCTGCGCTTCCATGTAATCCAACAGGGATTTATTACCCCTTAGCGCATATGCTTTTTAGGTTCCTTGTTAAGTCGAAAAATCAAATTAAGCATCACATATCTCCTCAGCACATTACGATAGGTTTCGGCCTGCATTTGTGCATTGATGCCATAACTATATGAGGACATTTTGTTAAGCAAGTCAAAAGCTTCCAACTCCACGTTCATCAAACCACGGAAAAAAGAGCGTGAAAGTCGCGCACTCCATATCAGCTGATTTTTATTGAATTGATCATTGGAATAACCGTAACGACTATACATGCGCAAATTTGTGCTTATCTGGAATTTCCCTGGAAGTGGCATCCCTCCACTGAGACCATAGCTGATATTAAACGCATCAAGACGATTAAAACGATTAGAGGTCGAATGCGTCCACTCACCACTCACATCAGCAGACAAAGAATAATAGTTATAAGTATATGACACATTAAAATTTTGCCGGGTAACAAAGCGATTAACCGAGGAACGACCGCTACTCATAGTTTGCAATAATTCTGCATAATCTACGCTATGACGATAATCAAAATTGGTCTCCACCGTATAATTAATACGCTTGTTTTTATCAAATACACTGCGCCAAAGCATTTGCGAATGCACTCCCCAATTGCCATCTATATTGTCTGGATGATATATACGTACGCCAGTAGAAGCATCATAGCTCATCGACTGACAGAGCATATTTTCCCAAAGCATATACCGCGCAAGAAATGAAAAATAAGAAGTCTTGCCTCTGTATATATTCTGCGAGAAACTCGTTTCGGCCTCGTGTTTATATGTATTTTTCAAGAATCGGTTGCCAACACGCACAATAAGCGGTGTAGAGCTGTCGCGATAACCTGTGAGATATTCGCTTGATGGTTCTGAAGACGACAAGGAGTAACGTATTTTAAAATGAACCTCCCGGTCAGTGCCGTTGTTGAAGTCATAACGATACTGCACATTGGGGTCGAAAAAATTATAAGTATTATGAAACAAGGTATCAATATCTCCGCGCCGATAATCAAGTTTATTAGTCATAACGCGCAACGGAAAGGAGACAGTAACATAGCGATTTTTTCGATAATTCCGCCCTTTGAAAAAGAACTCGACATCAGCGGCAAAAAGATGTTCGTCTTTCCAAGAATCCGAGCAAACCGAATTTCCCATATCCATACTACGATATATTTCATCCTTTGCTGAAGCCAAATAATCAAGACTATTATCTTCCCAATCGGTATTTTCCAACTTGTAATACGAACGATTGGAAGAGCGAAATTCTTTTGAGAATCTATACTTCGGAACAATTGTCAACATTATTTTTTTAAAATCAAGCAGATATCTATAATTCGCATCCGCACTATATGAATATCCTTTATTGGGACTATCAGAAAACCTCACCTGCCGATTATTATTGTCGACTGCTGCTGCATCAAACAAATTATGATTATGAGTATAGTAGTATTTTCCACTGAGCGCAAAATTGATGACATCATTCTCCGACACCGCCATATTTCCAGAGAATGCCCCATTAACATACCAATGATACCCATCACCTCTTTGTACCTGGCGCAAACTACTCAAAAGATTCCTCCGATATTGTTCCGAACTTCCTTCGAAGAAAAGGCTGTCAAGTGCTTCTCCCATATAATGTTCAGATAACTGACGGTCAAACTCTGCACTACGTGAAAAACCGGTATTTCTATAATTATTATAATAAATATCCGGTTGGAATATAAAAACTGACTCTTTATCCGGTGTGAAAACCATCTTGGCCTGATCACGCACAGACCAATGGCGGTCAATACTCCGATTACTTCGCATACCATACACATTATTTTCATCAAGATACGAAACGGAACTTTGATACTCATCGGAAACATTCCTTACGGACTTAAATGTAAGGTTATTATTTATTTTATAACGTTGCCGACGGTCTTTTACCAATAAGTCTGAAGTCAGTTCATGCGTTTTCATGTTAGCACCACCACCGGGTTCCTGCCAATTGCCGTTGGCATCATAGTAACTATTACCATAAACATCGTTCGAGTAGCCCATAAAAGCTAACCGCGACTGAGGTGTGAAGCGAAGAGCAAAGACTCTGGCTGCATAATGCTCATCAGTGCCACCTCCCAAAGAAGCATTGGCTATCCACCCTACACTATACTGACGCTTAAGATTAACATCCACCACCAAAGGTTTCTCATCGCCCCCATACAGGTCGTTTTTTCGCGCTACCATATCCTCCCACTCAGCACCTCGTTCATACACCTTTACCTTGTCTACCATATATGCCGGAAGATTTTCGAGTGCGACACGCGGATTTCCACGAAAGAAGTCTTCACCGTTCACCAACAGACTATTCACTTTCTTACCATTGACAAACATTTCGCCCCCCCCTCTTCAATTCCATACCTGGTAACATCGTGACCAATCGGTCAAGCATCGATCCTTCACTCAACTGAAAAGCGTCAGCATTATACACGATTGTGTCCCCTTTCATTACCATCTTGATACGAGTTGCAGTAACAACAGCCTCACTCAACTGTCTATCGGTAAAAGTGGCCCGTTTGGACATTAATATTTTTCCGATACTTCCGCTGGTAATGCGGTGTTTTCTATAACGAAACACGACATTCTTATAGACATCTGCATACCCTTTTTTAGAACAATGCATAATGTAACTTCCAGGTTTCATCTCTGCATAAAAATTCGCATACTTGTCCTTTGTCGACATAAAATTGTAACACTCCACACTATCGCGTGAGAGAAAACGCACCATTACTGAATCTATATTTTCATGAGTAAACGAATCGGCAATAAAACCACTCACAAAATAATCATCCTGCGCAAAACATCTGAGAACAGAAAAGAACAATATAAAAGCGAAGCTATATCGGAGTTTCATAATTAAACCAACATTTCTTTAAAGGCGTAGTGTTCCAAACATTTTTAAAACACTACACCCCTTTAAATTATATTAAACCAGGCCAAGCATCAACGTAATTCGACGTTAAGAAAGTTGATGAAATAAAATTCATCTCACAACAATTATTAGCGGCATGTACAGCCAAAGAATAGCAAGCGACAAATAATATGGCTACTATATTTTTCATCAATTTTAGATTTTAAAGATTAAACTTATTTTATTGTTTGATGCAAAAATAGGAAACAGAAAATAAAAATCCCAAAAAAATCTGTACCAATGTGTACAAATACAAAATAAAAATCTGATTTGTACACATTGGTACAGAATTTAACAATTACTTTGGGATTTATTTTTTATTTTTACGCAAATTTTACCAAATCACCTCTATGAAGCATTTTCACTTATTGCTCCTGCTGATATTTGGGTGTCTACAATCCTGTCATAAGCAAACGCCTATCCCTGCCGAATTGCGGTATATAGACAGCACCATGAATAATAACCCGCAGGAGGCTTTGCTGGTATTGGATAGTTTGGAGCATAAATATAGTAACGCACCCGAGCGCGTGCGCATGAAGCATACCCTATTGAAAGTAAAAGCCGGCGATAAAGCTTATATCCCCCAAACTTCGGACAGTACGATGCGAAAGTTGGTGAAATATTACGACAAGCATGGTTCACGCAACGAGCGAATGGAGGCTTATTATTATTTAGGTTGTGCTTACCGCGATTTACACGATTCACCAAAGACAATAAAAAATTACCATACAGCGATAGATTTAGCCGACACAACCCAAAGCTCCTTTGATTGGTATACCTATGCTACAATTAAAGGACAACTCGCAGGGCTATATGAGCGTCAATTTAATTACGAAAAAGCAATTGAATTACAAAAGTGCGCCGTGCAAATAAGAAAAGAAAAAGGACTTGACAGCTTATATGCCATGTGCAGATTGGGGTCTATGTATGAAAATACAGATAGTGTAGCGCAAGCTGATTTTTACTATGGAAAGATACTTTCTCTTATTCTAAAAAATGGTGTATCAAAAAATGACTTAAAATTTTTAGGAACTTTATTAGGCTTCTATGCCCGTAACCACCTTAACAAACAAATAGAACAATGTCGTTCTATGATACATGCTTTTTCTATAGAGAATTGGCCTGTCAATACTTGCTCGAACATGGGCGATTACTACGAACAAATAGGGAAGAACGATTCCGCACTTTTTTACTACACTTACGCAGACAAGCTATATGGGCCCGACCTTTATCGCCGCAAGAGCAGTTTGAAAAATTTGTATCGCTTTCATCTGAAAACAGGAAATGAGCGTGAAGCCATGCGCTATGCTCAATTATATATAACATACAGCGATTCCGTGGAGAAAGACCGCGCCACAGAGCAGACAGTGCAAGCAGACAATATGTACCAGTATTGGAAGAATGAGGAGGAACAAATGTCACAGGAGCGTGCCGCACTAAAGAACCGGATGATTATAGCCTATTGTCTGGCGGGATTATTCGTGGCGGTGCTGGCCACTATCGCTGTCGTGTATTTCTACAAAAGGCGGTTAAAAAGAATTAGTGCCCAATACAGCTACTTGCAAGAAGAAAAAAACGAACTGCAAAACGAAGTGAACAATTCGCACCAGCAGATGAACGCCTTAATAACCCGGCAAGAGAAAGAAAGGAACCAACAAAGCCAAATTACCATAAGTTTGTCGGAAATAGTCCAGACATTCAAATTAAAAGCCAATAAAAGCGCAAAAGTAACAGATAACAAATTGTGGAAAACGCTGTTTAATACGGTAGAAAGCAATTTCCCGAGATTCAAGAACTCGCTGCTGAAAACTTATGGAGAAATAGATATCAAGTATCTTAAATTCATCTATTTAATAAAAGTCGGATTCAACAAATCAACCGCCGCCACTCTGCTGGGCACAAAACGCAGCACCGTCAACTATTGGTGCAACAAACTACAAGAACAGGGCGGCGGTTTGTCGGTGGAAGATTTCATCAACCAATAGGCACACCATGAAACACATCTGAAAGGAGCCATCAGACCATCCTGAGCATTTTAAAGGCTGGAGTTTGGTGCGACTGGCATGCCACTTACTGATGCTTTCAGGCTTCGCCTTCCAGGAACAGGCTTTCCCTTTCCTGCACAAAAAAATCACTACCGCAGCCTAATTTTTCCCACAGCGAAACCGCTGCCAACACCTTCCTTTATATGAATCTTCACATACGCGCGCGTGAAAGCGTTTAGTTTATTTCATCATTCAGCAAAGCATTACGAATTGTAAAACAACCATTTACACTGAAACATACTGTATAAAGTAAGGTGCAAGACTGAAGGTAGCGCAAAAGCACTACTTCGCATTTAAAATGCACTTATTCGTGTTGAAACTCCAAGTAATGCTTTTTTTACGCGAAGTAATGCTTTTTTGCTTCCAAGTAGTCACGTAAAAAATAGCGGTAATATTTTCCACCTATCTTTCCCGTCCTTCTGAATATACCGGCATTGGAAGGTAAAAACACGTAATATTCGCAGAAAAAATATTGACAAAAACGAACAACAGACATATCGCAATCGATTAAAATACAAATAATTGAACTGAAAGATGCGTCAGAAGGCCACCCCCAAGCAGAAGTGGCGCTACCGTAAGCACACGACAAAAGTCGGCACCCTATCTTTCAGTATAACCAACAAAGGATGTGGGAGTTACAATAAGCTGAATGATTTTTCCGACAAAAGGTTTTCACGCGCGTAACGCGAAAAATTGGCAAAACGGATGTTCCCGTCAGAAAAGAGAGGAAGTTGTGGCAGGCATCCGCACACGAAGAGAAAAAGATTTTGAAGATGTGCAATAAAAGTGTAAATTTGCCGTTGATTTTCCAGTAGTTTCCACACGCACGCCACAAGGCGTGTTTTCTTTGGTAATGTCATGATAGAATACATAAAAGGCACACTGGACGACCTGACACCGACACTCGCCATCATAGAGGCGGCCGGTGTGGGCTACCAGCTTATCATTTCGCTCAACACTTATTCGGCCATACAGGGCCACAAGGAGGTGCGGCTCTACGCCTACGAAGCCATACGCGAGGATGCCCATTTGCTCTACGGTTTTGCCACAAAGGCCGAACGCCAGCTTTTCACACTGCTGGTGAGCGTGTCGGGCATTGGCGGACAAACGGCACGCATGATACTCTCGGCATTCACACCGGCCGAACTGGCGGCCATCATCCGCGAGGAGAATGTGCGCCAACTCAAAAGCGTGAAGGGCATCGGTCCCAAAGCGGCACAACGCATCATCGTTGACCTGAAGGACAAGATAGGCCTTGACACGGGCCTCGAGGCCGGCGCACCGGCCGGCGGAGAGACCGCGGCCACATCGCGCGAAGTGGTGGACGAGGCTGTGGCTGCGCTAAGCATGCTGGGATTCCCGCCGGCAGCGGCACAGAAGGTGGTGCTGCAAATAGTGAAAGGCGAGCCGGCCCTGCCTGTGGAAATGATTATCAAGCAAGCGCTCAAAATGCTCTGACCATTTGCGGCACGGCATCTCCCCCACCCTATTCCATTTTTTTCACACCAAGCCAAGACTTACACACACATTTTGCGTTTATCCCCTAAAATATGGTTCCCGCTCCTGTTGCTGACGGCTTTTGTCGCCACAGCGGGACGCGTGGCAATGCCCTGGCCGGACACACACATAGCTGATTATCAAGCCACACCGCAGAGCTCCACTGACGACGAGCCCACCGACTCGATAACACCGCGCTATAAGGTTAAAGCCACCACGGCGCAGAGCATGGACGATGACCGCCGCGGCAGCGCTGACCTGAAGAATCCGGAAAACCTGCACACAGAGGTGTACTACGACGAACGGACCGACACCTACCGCTTCGGCACAAAGCTGGGCGAGAGTTTTCTTGAAGCACCTTTCTACATGACGGCCGAGGAGTATCAGCGCTGGAACGCCCGGCGCTCACTGCAGGCCTACTTCCGCCAGAAAAACACGGAAGAGTTCAAGGAACAGGGTAAGGATAAGTTCGACTTCACCGACATGCAGTTCGACTTAGGCCCGGCCAACAAGATATTCGGTCCGGGCGGCGTGCGCATCAAAACGCAAGGCTCGGCCGAACTGAAAATAGGCGCCAACACGCGCTTTGTGGACAATCCGTCGCTGGCCGAGCGCAACCGCAAGGTTTTCGGCTTTGACTTCGACGAGAAAATCAATCTCAGCGTCAACGGCAAGGTGGGCGACAAGGTAAACCTCGACTTCAACTACAACTCGGAGGCTACCTTCAACTTCGACACACAGAACCTGAAACTACGCTACGAGGGCAAGGAGGACGAAATCATCAAACTGATAGAGGCCGGTAACGTATCGCTCCCCTCCAACTCCTCGCTCATACGGGGAGCCTCATCACTATTCGGCGTCAGGGCCGACCTGCAGTTCGGCAAACTGAAACTGCAAACGGTGGTGTCGCAGAAAAAGTCGAGCAGCCAGAGCGTCAGTTCGAAAGGTGGCGTGCAACTGACGGACTTCGAGTTTTCGGCCGACAACTACGACGAAAACCGCCACTTCTTCCTGGCGCAATACTTTCGCGACCGTTACGACAGCAACATGACGCAATTGCCCAACATCGTGTCGGGCGTGACGGTGAACCGCGTGGAGGTGTGGGTGACCAACAAGACCGGCGTGACAACCAACACGCGCAATATCGTGGCATTCACCGACCTGGGCGAGCACGACCGCATCAGCAACCCGCTCTGGGCTGCCGGTGCCGACGTGAACCCGGCCAATGGCTCCAACACGCTCTATGCCACACTGACGTCCTCACTGGCACAGGCACGCGACATCAGTGCCACCACCCCGACACTCGACGGCGCCGGCATGGTGGGAGGCACGGACTACGAGAAACTCGAAACGGCGCGTTTGCTCAGCAGTTCTGAGTACATACTCAACAGTACGCTGGGCTACATATCGCTGAAATCGACCCTGCAGCCCGACCAGGTGCTGGCTGTGGCCTACGAATACACTTACCGCGGACAGCGCTACCAGGTGGGCGAGTTCTCGACCGACATCAAGGACAACCAGGCGGCACTTTTCGTGAAAGCACTGAAAAACACAGCCAACACGCCGCAAATGGGCAACTGGGACCTCATGATGAAAAACGTGTATTCACTGGGAGCCTCATCGGTGCAGAAGGATAAGTTCCGGCTGGACATCAAATATCTGAGCGACACCACGGGGGTGTATCTGTCCTACCTGCCCGAACCGCAACTGAAAGACCGCAAGATACTGGCGCTCCTGGGGCTCGACCGGCTGGACAACAACAACCGGCGCAACCCGAACGGCTACTTTGACTATGTGGAGGGATACACCATCGACGCCACCAACGGACGCATTTACTTCCCCGTGGTGGAGCCCTTCGGCAACTATCTGCGGCGCGTCATAGGCAACGATGCCGTGGCGGAAAAATATGTATTTGAGGAACTCTATGACTCCACCCGCACCGTGGCCCGGCAAATTGCCGAAAAGAACAAATATATCATCACCGGACAATACAAAGCCAGCAAAAACAACGAGATACAGCTCGGCGCCATGAACATACCCCACGGATCGGTGGTGGTGACGGCGGGAGGCATGACGCTCATGGAGGGCACAGACTACCGCGTGGACTACAGCTCAGGCATTGTGACCATACTGAACCAGAGCCTGCTCGACGCGGGTACCAACATCAACGTCAGTCTGGAAAGCGACACGAACTACGGCATGCAGCGCAAAACGATGATCGGGTTCAACTGGCAGTATGACTTCTCCAAGTCGTTCCAGGTGGGCGGCACACTCATGCATCTCGGCGAAAAACCGCTTACCACGAAGGTGGCCATGGGCAGCGAACCGCTCAACAACACGATATGGGGCCTGAACCTCGCGTGGAAGAAACAGAGCCAGTGGCTCACGAACATGCTCGACAAACTGCCCCTGCTCAACTGCACGCAGCCCTCGAACATTAACTTCACGGCTGATTTCGCCCAACTCATAGCGGGCCGTAACAAGGGGGCACAGGGCAACGCCTCGTACATAGACGACTTTGAGAACGCCAAAAACGAAATCGACATATCGAATCCCAAGGAATGGACACTGAGCTCGGTGCCCTCGCTCTTCCCGGAATCGAAATACAGCGGCGACGTGCGCTACGGATACAACCGCGCGTTGCTGGCGTGGTACAGTATTGACCCGCTCTTCACACGCCGCTCCTCGTCAATCACTCCGGGACACATCAAAGGTGACCTCAAGCAACTCTCAGACCCCGACGTGAGAGAAATATACAAAAACGAACTTTTCCCCAACAAGCAGATCAGTTTCAAGGAATCGTCGACGCTCAACGTGCTCAACCTGGCTTATTACCCCAACGAGCGCGGCCCGTATAACCTTGACCCGGCTCTCGACCGCAATGGGCACCTCACGCAACCGGAGAAGCGCTGGGGCGGCATGATGCGCAAACTCGAGACCTCGGACTTCGAAACGGCCAATATCGAATACATCGAGTTCTGGCTGATGGATCCTTACCTGAAAGCGCGCATGGAAGGCAAACCGATGCAAAGCGGCGACCTCTATTTCAACCTCGGCGAAATAAGCGAGGACATTCTGAAAGACGGCAAGAAATTCTATGAAAGCGGCCTGCCGGTGGACGACGATCCGACACAGTACACCGAAACCGTATGGGGACGCGTGCCGACGCAGAACAGCATCACCTACGCCTTCAACACCTCAAGCGGCGCCCGCCAGAAGCAGGACGTGGGCTACAACGGATTGACCTCGGAACAGGAGCGTACCTACCCCGCCTACAGGGATTTCCTCAGCCGCATTCAGGGTATCGTACGGCCGGAGGTGTACGACTCTATAATGGAAGCGCCATCGGCCGACAAGTACCACTATTTCAGAGGACGCGACTTCGACGAAGCGCAGACGTCCATCCTGGACCGCTACAAGCGTATCAACAACCCTAACGGCAACTCGGTGGACTCCGACCACTCGCCCGAACGCTACAGCACGGCCTACAAGACAACACCGGATGTGGAGGACATCAACCAGGACTACACGCTCAACGAATACGAAAAATATTTCCAATACCGGGTACGCATATCACCCGAAGCCATGACGGTGGGACAGAACTTCATCGTAGACAAACGGGAATACAGCACCACCGGACGCGACGGCAACAAACTGGAAATGCGCTGGTACTTAGTGCGCATTCCTATTGATCAATACGAAAAGAAGGAGGGCAATATCAACGACTTCTCAAGCATACGTTTCATGCGCGTATTCATGACGGGCTTCTCGGCACCGGTAGTGCTCCGCCTGGCCACATTCAACCTTGTGCACGGCGAATGGCGCGGTTATGAGCAGGCACTCTACACGGGCAAAGCGCCTGACATCAGCGGACAGTTGAGCGTATCGGCCGTCAACTTTGAGGAGAACAACGAGAAAACACCTGTAAACTATGTATTGCCGCCGGGCATCAGCCGCGCCATCGATCCGGGACAGGAGCAAATACTCCAAAACAACGAGCAGGCACTCGCACTGACGGTGAAGAACCTGGCATCGGGCGACGCGAGAGCCGTGTACAAAAACACTATGCTCGACCTGCGCCGCTACAAGCACTTGCAAATGTTTGCACACGCCAACCGCCTGCCGGAAGACAACACACTGGAGGACGGGCAGACCAGCCTGTTTATCCGCTTAGGATCGGACTACAAGAACAACTTTTACGAATACGAAATACCACTTAAAGTGACGCCCGAGGGCAACTACACCAACGGAGCGTCCGGACAGCGCGCCGTATGGCCCGAGGAAAACATGCTCGACATAGACCTTTCGCTCTTCACCACAGCCAAGCGTAACCGTAACCGGCAAAAGGCGATGGGACTAAGCAGCTACACCCAACTATACAGTGAATATGCCGCCGACAAACCGGGCAACCGGATCAGCATCATGGGTAACCCGTCGCTGGGTGAGGTGCGCACGATCATGATAGGTGTGCGCAACAATTCACGCACGGTAAAGAGCGTGGAGGTATGGGCCAACGAACTGCGCCTGCAAAACTTCTCGAACAAGGGCGGATGGGCTGCCCAAAGTGCCCTGAACATACAGTTGTCGGACTTTGCCTCCATCAACCTGAACGGCCACATCGAAACCGACGGTTTCGGCGGACTCGAAGAGAGTGTAAGCCAACGCCGGGACAACAGCCTCTACAGCTACAGCGTCACCACCAACGTTGAGGCGGGCCGCTTCCTGCCGGAAAAGGTGAAGCTGAAAGCGCCCCTCTACTATTCCTACAGCAAAGAGAAAACCGTGCCGCGCTACAACCCGCTCGACACTGACATGGAGATGGACGAGGCACTCGACGGACTCGCCACGGAAAGTCAAAAAGACTCACTGCGCAATATTGCCGACAAGGTCGTCATCAATAAGAACTTCAGCTTGTCGGGGGTGCGTTTCGACATTGCCACAAAGCGGCACCCTATGCCTTATGACCCGGCAAACTTCTCCTTCAGCTATGCCATGAGCAGCCGCCACACCACCGGCGAGACTACGGCCTGGGAGAAAGATCAGGACTGGAAGTGGAACCTCAACTATAACTATTCACCAGCTATGAAGCCTTACGAACCTTTCAAAAAACTGAAAGGAAAGAGCAAATGGCTGAAATTTGCCAAGGAACTGAACTTCAACTTCCTGCCGCAAAACGTTTCGTTCAACTCCGATATTGTGCGCAACTATTACGAGCTACAGGAACGCGACATGGAAAACCTCGATAACAAGAGTCTGCCGCTGACATGGTCGAGCGACTTCCGCTGGAACCGTAGCTTCAACCTGCGCTGGGACTTGACAAAGAGTTTACATGCGTCGTTCGCATCAGGCACAAATGCAGAGATTGAACAACCTTACACGGCCTTGAACAAGGATCTCTTCCCCGACCGCTACTCGGCATGGAAAGACTCCGTGTGGACGAGCATACGCAATATGGGTACACCGCTGAGCTACCAGCAGAACTTTGACGCCTCATGGCAACTGCCGCTCAACAAACTGCCTATATTCGACTGGCTGACCTCGGATGTGAAATACGGCGCAACTTACAACTGGGAGCGCGGGGCCGAACTCGACGACGGGACATCGACAGGCAATACCATTGCCAACTCGCGCACCCTATCGGGCAATGCCCGCCTACGTATGGAGACGCTCTACAACCACGTGCCTTTCCTCAAGAAGGTTAACCGGAAATATGCTTCCAACAGCAATAGCAAGCCTGAAAAGCCTAAGAACTTTGTAAAGGAAGTACAGCTGAAAGCCGACACTACACTGACCGTACAGCACAACCTCAAGAGCAAAAAACTGCGCGTAGTAGCCATCACACCTGACGGCAAGCGCTATGCCCTGCGCTACAAGGCTACCGATAACAACAACATCGTCATAGCCAACCGCGACACGGCACGATTGAAAATCACCGTAATCCCTCAACGCAAAAAGGAGGAACAGAGCTGGTATAAAGCCCTGCAACTGACCACCCGCACACTCATGATGGTGCGCAACGTGAGCATAGCCTACACCAACAAGCGCAATATGACGATACCGGGTTTCCTGCCACGCGTGGGCGATTATTTCGGACAACATAGCGGCGGCGGACTGCAACCGGGACTCGATTTTGCTTTCGGCTTCACAGGCGACAGCTACATACGTAAGGCCGCCGACCGGGGCTGGTTGTTGCAAAACGACAGTGTGATCACACCGGCCACAACCAATGCGATGGAGGACCTGCAGATACGTGCCTCGCTTGAGCCGTTCCGCGACCTGAAAATAGAGCTCAACGCGAACCGCAGCACCAACGAGGCCCGCAGCATACAATATATGTATGAAGGAATGCCTACCACACAGACCGGCAGCTTCACCATGACGACCATTTCCCTCAAATCGGCCTTCGAGAAGACCGGTTCAGCCGACAACGGCTACAGAAGCAAAACCTTCGGCAAGTTTGTCAACTCGCTTGATGCCTACCGTCAGCGTGTGGAACAGCAATATACCGGCGCTGTATATCCGCAAGGTTCTTCGCTGGCCGGGCAACCCTATGATCCGGCTAATGGCGGTGTTGACAAATATTCCTCGGAGGTGATGATACCTGCCTTCCTCAATGCTTATGCCGCCGGCGGTTCTTCACTCGACATATTCCCTGCCCTGACCAAACTGCTCCCCAACTGGACTCTGACCTACAGCGGTTTGTCAAAGCTACCGAAAATGAAAAAGGTGTTCAAGAACTTCAACATCAATCACGGTTACAAGAGTATTTACGCCGTGGGATCATACAACACCTTCACCTCGTATCAGGAATACATGAACGGTTTTGGCTTCGTACAGGATGTAGCCACCGGCAATCCCGTACCGAGTTGCATGTTCGATATATCTACGGTAAGCATCAACGAGAGTTTCTCGCCACTCATCGGAGTAGACATGACCTTCCTCAACAATCTGACTGCAAAGATGGAATACCGTAAGACACGTGTGCTCACACTCAGCATGACTTCGCAACAACTCACCGAAACGCGCTCAAACGACCTGGTGATAGGCATGGGGTATAAAGTAGTAGGTCTTGATCTCTTCGCTCCCAAACGAACGGTACGCACCAAAAAGCGCGGCAGCAAGCAGGCACAGGAAGAGGAAAAGAAAAAGGCGACGGCCAACCGGGGCTTCTCTAATGACTTGAACCTGCGCCTCGACTTCTCACTGCGCAACCAGAGCGCGCTCAACCGCGACATCATCAGCACTGTGTCGCAGGCTACCAGCGGCAACAAGGCCGTACAGGTATCCTTCTCAGCCGAATACGCTTTAAGCAAGTACCTTTCTCTCACGGCTTACTACGACCGCCAGATGAACAAACCATTGCTTACCTCCTCTTCCTACCCCACTACGACGCAGGATTTTGGCGTCAGCCTCAAGTTCATGCTCAACAGATAACGCCTCGTCAGATGCCTTACCACCGGTAGAAAATTAATGTACGAACAAGTATGTATTACGTTTCAAAACGAATGGAAATAGCAGGAAGTCATTTCCTGAAACTATCTTACGAAAGCAAATGCCGCAACCTCCACGGCCACAATTGGATTATCACGGTTTATTGCAAAGCTAAAGAACTGAACGCCGACGGAATGGTGTGCGACTTCAAGCACATCAAAAACAAGATTCACGGTTATCTCGACCACGGCAATATGAATGAATTGCTGCCATTCAACCCCACCGCAGAAAACATTGCCCGATGGGTTACCGATCAAATACCGCAATGCTATAAGACCAAGGTTGAAGAAAGTTGCGGAAACATTGCCATTTATCGAGAAGACAACGAGAAAGAGGAGGATGAGGAGGACGAATTATGAGAGTAAACGAGATATTTTATTCCTTACAGGGAGAAGGCAAACATACCGGCGTAGCAGCTATTTTCATACGCCTTGCCGGATGCAATCTGCAATGCGGCTTCTGCGACACAGACCATGAGCCTTACGAAGAATTGACAGAGGAAGCAATCGTACGGAAAGTAATCCAATATCCAGCCCGCCACGTAGTTATCACAGGCGGCGAACCAACCTTGCAACTCACCCGCTCACTCGTCAACCTGTTGCATGATGCCGGGAAATATATACAGATAGAGACCAACGGAACTATCAAACTGAAAGACGACCTGGAGCATCTGATTGACTGGATCACGCTCTCCCCCAAACATGCGAAAATCAACATTCAGCGTTTCGACGAACTGAAAGTAGTCTACCAGGGCCAGGACATGACCCAATACGATAATCTCTTGCCAGATCACCGCTCCGCACGCTACCTACAGCCCTGTGACCACAAAGACAAAACAAAAAACGCTGCCAACATAGCCGCAACAATCGCCTACATCAAAGCACATCCCGAGTGGCGGCTATCACTACAGACCCATAAATATCTGGACATAAGATAGTTTTTTACCGCGCAGTCAATGCATTAAACATTCTATTTATTTTCAACGCGCGAAAAAAGAAAATATATTCCGCCTTTAAGTTATAGCGAATAAAAAAGCCGGCAGAGCTGCAACCCATACCGGCGGCGCAAAGGACAAAGCGCCCTTGCAAGTTCTTACGAGAACGTTTGCAAACGTAGTCCAAACTTTTGAATGCGACAAGCATTTGACAAAGTTTTTCAATATAGCCCCTAAAATTCCTTGATTTGTTTACATACCCATAAGACGGCGCAAACGGGCGCACGTCTTCAATGTGTATATATCAGCGAGAGAAAGGGACCGGCTAAATGCTGGAAATCGTTAAGACAGCTTGCGGATATAGACATAAAAAACGGGGGTGTTGCAGCACCCTCGTTTAAGTCCTGGAAAGCCCAGGCGTAACGGCGGTATTGTACGCCATCACATTCTAATATTTGCAGATTTGCAAATTACGTTATTTCTTTTCATCCGTGCAAGCGTTTGAAAGGATTTAACATTTCATCCGGTTCGCTTTAGGCGTGTGCATTCGATTGCAGGCCGGAAACTTTAAAAATATAAACACAAAAAATAGCGCTGAAATCAGATATTGAAACTGAATTTCTACGCTATTTTGCGGAAAGGATAGGATTCGAACCTACGAAACCCTTTAGGGGTTTACACGCTTTCCAGGCGTGCCTCTTCAACCACTCGAGCACCTTTCCAAGGATAAAGTCTGCCACGGCAGCTTTCCCGGTTTGCGGATGCAAAGGTAATACTTTTTTTGAATATACAGCATCTATCGTAAAAATAATTATTGTGTTTATTCTTAAAAGAACAAAAAATAGTGTAGAGACAAGCGATAAAATTATTGTGACTTGCAAAATACTTCGTATCTTTGACCTCGGCTATTGTTCATCATTGATACTTCCACTCGGGAAAGTTCAAATTACATTCAGTTCTACGCTCGCAAATGCGTATCTTCGCTTAACTGAAAAACTCAGCCTGACAAACACAAAAAACTATAAGGAGCCGCTACATCCCTTCAAGCCAAGCGAAACTGACAGCTACGATAATTAAGAAAACAAGTAAATAAAAAAAGAAAGTATGTATTGGATTTTATTCATCGGCATAGCTCTTATCAGCTACGCCGTACAAGCAAACCTGCAAAGCAAGTTCAAGAAATTTTCAGCCGTACCGCTGTCGTCGGGCATGACGGGCCGTGAGGTCGCGGAGAAGATGTTGCGTGACAACGGCATATACAACGTAACGGTGACATCTACAAGCGGACACCTGACAGACCACTACAATCCTACCAACAATACGGTGAATCTGAGCGAAAGCGTATACAACAGCCGTTCTGTGGCCGCTGCGGCCGTTGCCGCGCACGAGTGCGGCCATGCCGTGCAGCATGCTACGGCCTACGGCCCGCTCCAGTTGCGTTCGGCTTTGGTGCCTGTAGTATCGTTCGCCTCGCAGTGGGTATCGTGGATATTGCTGGCCGGCATCTTCACGGTGCAGACATTCCCGCAACTCCTGCTGGGCGGTATCATCCTTTTCGCCATGACCACATTGTTCAGTTTCATCACACTGCCGGTAGAGATTGACGCCAGCCGCCGCGCCACAGCCTGGCTGCAAAGTGCAGGCATCACCTCCAGCCGCGACCACTCGATGGCCGTCAGCGCCCTGCGTTCGGCAGCCTATACGTATGTGGTAGCCGCCCTCAGTTCGCTGGCCACACTGATTTATTACGTGCTCATCTTCATGGGCAGCCAGCGCGACGAATAATTAGCGACGCACGCCGCAAACGTTTACCTTTTACCACAAGAGTGGGGAAAATGGCTTTCGCAACCGTTTTCCCCACTCTTTTTATTATTACCGGCTGGGCCTACCCTACTTTTAAACTTTGCGGTGAAGCAGGAAATCGACACACTCCCGAAACACCACGACACGCCCTACAGCCATAATAGCCACGTAAACAACGACGGCAACAACTATCTTTACGGCAATAACTGCGCAGGGATGGCTGAAAAGGCGTGCCGCAAAATAAGCGCTTCCCATCGCTACAGCGGCACTGAGCAGGAAGGGCAACATGTCGCACAAAGCCTGCCAGAGCGTCAAACCGATAAGGCGCTGCACAAAAAAGTGCCATACGGGAATCCAAAGAATGCCAAGAACCACGTAAACCGTCACCATGACGCGTGCCCCGAAGGGGAAGAGCAGCAACAAAGCAGCGAGTTGCAGGAGACAGAGGCCGATGGTATTCCACATAAACACGTTGCTGCGTCCCTGGCTTATGAGGAAGTTTGAGTAGAGCGAGGTTACGGGAATAAAAGCAGCTCCGACACAGAGCAACTGCATGAACTCGGCGCTCGGCAACCACTTGTCGGTGATAAGGATGGTAATGAATTCCGGGGCGATGAGCGCTATGCCGAACAATGTCGGGAAGGAGGTAAAGGCCGTGAAGCGCAGCATCTTGCGGAAAGCACGCCACTCGCGTTCACGGTCGTCCGCCAGGCGGGCGAATACGGGCTGCGTCACCCCCCACAGCGTATTGCTCAGGAGGGTATGCCCCATGTAAGTCCACTTGTTGGCCTGATTGTAGAAACCTACCATCCGGTCGCCGTAGAGGCGGCCAAAGAAGATGGAGAAGAGATTATTGTTGATATGGTTGAACACATTTGTAGCCAGCAGGCGGGAACTGAACCCTATCATGCCGCGCAACGGGCGCAGGTCGATGTGCAGCGAGGGGCGCCACCCCGAAACGTACCAGCTGAGCAGGGACATCATGCCGCAGTATGTGAGGTTTTGCGCGGCGATGCCCCAGTAGGCAAACCCCGATAAGGCAAGCGTCACCCCTGTGATTCCCGACACCGCCAGGGCGGTGAGCGTGATCCACGCCGTCTGCTTGACCTGCAAATGACGGAAGAGATAAGCGCGCGGCGTTATGCCCAGGCTGGAAAGGACGAACGACAGGAATGTGAAACGCGCCAGCGGTGTCAGTTCGGGCTGGCGGAACCATGCGGCGATGAGCGGTGCACAGAAAAAGAGCAGGATATAGAGTCCCGCGCTGCACAAGATGTTGAACCAGAACACAGCGTTATAGTCGGCCTGCGTGGCTTCCTGCTTGCGGTTCAGGGCCGAGGTGAAGCCGCTCTCCTGAAGCGACGCCGCGATAAACGAGAAGATGGAAAGCATGCCCACCATGCCGTAGTCTGCCGGTGTGAGAACACGGGCCAGCACGACGCCGAAAACGAGGTTGAGCACCTGCTGCCCGCCGCTGTTAACGGCCCCCCACAAAAGGCCTTTAGCCGTTTTTTGTTTCAAATTCTGTTCTGCCACAGGAATAAGTTGTTTTTTTAGTTTCTTACCAACGCCACGTAAGCGCACTGACGGCAACCGCAGGCGGCCCCGCCGCTCTGTTTATAAAATAAGGCGAGGAACTGGGAACGCCGTTCGTCCCGATTCCTCGCCCCCACTATTTTGTTCATTTACCTCACGAGAGGAATACCATCAGTACGAGTTGCGCCACTATGATGCGCAGGAACATGGAGAGCGGATATACCGTGGAGTAGCCCACCGCCGGAGCGTCGTTGCCGGCCGTCTGGTTGGCAAAAGCCAGCGCAGGGGGATCGGTGTTCGAACCGGCAATAAGGCCCATCAGAGTAAAATAATTCAACTTAAGCACCTTGCGGGCTATGACACCCATTATCAGGATAGGCACCACGGTGATGAGGAAGCCCGTCCACACATAAGTAAGGCCACCGGCCAATATCGTATCCCAGAACTTGGCGCCGGCCTGTATGCCCACGCTCGAAAGGAAGAGCAACAAACCTACTTCGCGCAGCATCAGGTTAGCCGAGGTTGAGGTATAGGTGTTAATCTTGAAACGATAACCGAAGGCGCCGATGAGAATAGCCACCACGAGCGGACCGCCGGCAAGACCGAGTTTCATACCGGCGCCGAAGTCAATCTGTCCGACGATGACACCCACAAGTATGCCGAAGAAGATGGCGCCCACATTGGGATGGTCGAGCCGCTTCACGCTGCCGCCGATGGCATTCTTCACCTGCTCCACGTTTTCCTCGCGGCCTGTCACGAGCAGGCGGTCGCCCACACGCAGCGGCAGGTTACGGTCGGCAAAGAGTTCCATGCCGTTACGCGTCACGCGGGTCACGTTCACGCCGTAAATGGTGCTGAAGTGCAACTGGCCGAAAGTCTTGCCATTGATTTCGTCCTTGGTGATGACGAGACGGCGCGACACATACTTCGTCTTGTCAATATCGGCCGTCCAGTCCTTGGCCAGACGTTCGCCGATGAGGGCCGTGATGGGAACGGCCTCGTCCTCGGCACAGACAAGGTGCACCTCCATGCCTATTTCGAGTTTCGTTTCGCCGTTAGGCACAAACATTTCCTCGTTCTTCACGCAGCGGGATATGACGAACTGGCGGTTGAGGAAGGCGTGGAGCTCATGGAGCGTGCGGCCCACAACAGCCTGGTTGGTCACCTTCAGCACGAGGTGCACGGGGGTGGCATGCGGGTCGCGTTCCTGCGCCAGGCGTATCTGTTCCTGCTCCTTGTCGAGCATCACCTTGCAGATGTAGCGCAGCAGGATGGTGGCCAGGATAATGCCCACCACGCCGAGCGGATAAGCGCAGGCGTAGCTCGAGGCGATGTCGGGCATACCGGCGGCTCCCCAGTCGCCGCCAAAGTCTTTCACCACCGAGTTGGCCGCACCCAGACCCGGCGTGTTGGTAACGGCACCATACATCGTGCCCACCATCATAGCCAGGTTGTAATTGCTGTGATCACCGCTGAACACGAGGAAGTAAAGACCGAGCATCATCGTGACGTTGAGCGCCACAATGCCCACTGCAATGAGGTTCATGCCCACGCCACCCTTCTTGAAGGTGGCGAAGAAGCCCGGCCCCACCTGCAGGCCGATGCAGTAGACGAAGAGAATCAGGCCCAACTCCTTCACGAAGTCGATGAGTTCCTTTTGGGCGGCGTGTGTGATCAGTGCGCCGGAGGGGTCCACGATGTAGTGGCTGTAGATGTGTCCCAGCACAATACCGGCGAAGAGCACGAATGTCACGCCAAGCGCCACGCCTCCGAATTTTATTCTCCCAAGTTTCACGCCAAGACTTATGACCAAGGCGTAGATGACAACGAGGTGCGCTATCGACCCCGGGTCAGCGATGATTTTGTGTAACCAGTCCATACGTATTTTTTATAATTTGTATTTTTCGGCACTAAGAGTTGAAATTACGTTTGCAAAGGTAAAAAAATATTTTCACTTAATGCCGTGCCCCCACGAAGTAACAAGCAAAATCCGGACACCTTTGCTCCAAATCGACGGGCAAGCGGCGCAAAAGTGGCAAGGCTTCCCACTTTTGTGGCATTGCTTCCCACTTTTGTGGCAAGGTACCCCACTTTTGCGCCGCCATCGCCCCGTTTTCGCCGCGCGGCGCCGCCCCGCGGCCTCATCTTTATCTTTTTTATAAGTTATGAACGCCCTTCAAACAAGCCTATCTGACAGAAAAAGTTTAACTTTGCCGCAAAAAGCATTCCACTGCCGCCTGCCCGGCGGCAATGCCTCACTTTGCCACAAACAGAAGGACGACATGACACGACCCACGCTTCCGGCCGACTTTGAGCGGCAAATGAACAATCTGCTCGGCACCGAAGCAGCCGGGCGCCTCTTCAGCGCACTGGCCGACGAACCGGTGGTGAGCCTGCGCAAAAATCCGGCCCGGAACTATTCCCCACCCTCCGGCGCCGCCCCGGTGCCTTGGTGCGACGGCGGCTTCTACCTGACGCAGCGGCCGGCCTTCACGCTCGATCCTTGCCTGCACGCCGGTTGCTACTACGTGCAGGAGGCCGCATCGATGTTTGTGGCGCAAGCCTTCCGCACCATGACCGAAGCGCCGCGCCGCCTGCTCGACCTCTGTGCCGCACCGGGCGGCAAAAGCACCTTGTGGCGTTCGCTCCTGCCGGAGAGGGCGTTGCTCGTGGCCAACGAGCCGTTGCGCCAGCGGGCCATGGTGCTGGCCGAGAACTTAGCCAAGTGGGGCCATCCCGACGTGGTGGTCACCAACAGCTGGCCTGCCGATTTCGGGCGCCTCACCGGTTTCTTCGACGTGGTGGCCGCCGATGTGCCCTGCTCGGGCGAAGGCATGTTCCGCAAGGACGAGGGAGCCGCCGCCGAATGGTCGGCAGCCAACGTAACGGCCTGCGCCGAACGCCAGCGGCAAATCATCGGCGAGGTATGGCCCGCCCTGCGCCAGGGCGGCTATCTCGTTTACAGCACCTGTACGTTCAACCGCGAGGAGAACGAGGACAACATCTGCTACATTTGCCATGAGCTGGGCGCCGAACCGGTGCCCATCAGCTGCGAAGCGGCCTGGGGCATCACGGGCGACACCACGGGACGCAACCTGCCGGTCTACCATTTCCTGCCGGGCACAACGCGCGGCGAAGGCTTCTTCCTGGCACTGCTGCGCAAGACGGCGCCCGCCGAAACAGCCACGCCACGCCGCCACCGCAACACCGGCGCCAAAGAGCGGCCGGTGGCAGGCGGACGTACCGTAGCGGCCTGGCTCGACAACAACAGCGCCTACAAGCTCTACCGTCCCGACGACACACACATCGCGGCCATGCGTCAGGAGCTTGCCGCCGACATGGAGCGCGTCCGCGCCGCCGTGTGCACCCTGCGGGCCGGCGTCCTGCTGGCCGAGGAGAAGGGGCGCAAACTCATACCGCAACAAGAGCTGGCCCTGAGCACAGCACTCTCACCAGGGGCCTTTCCCGAAGTGGAACTCCCGCCCGACGAAGCGCTGGCCTATCTGCGGCGCGAAGCATTGGTGCTGCCGCCCGAAACGCCGCGGGGCTACGTGCTGGCCACCTTCAAGGGACACCGTCTGGGCTTTCTCAACAACTTAGGGGCACGGGCCAACAACCTCTATCCGGCCGAGTGGCGCATACGCAAACTGCTGCCGGGCGTCGCGCAGGCTCCGGCACCGCGCGGTTGAGGCCGCCCCGCCATCCTCCGGGTATATTCCTAATTATTATATATAGAACGTTTTTTACATGAAATACCTCGAATTTACTTTCACCACAGCACCGGCCGACGAGGTCGTTCAGGATGTGCTCGCCGCCGTACTGGCCGAGGCGGGTTTCGATAGTTTCGTGCGCCCCGGCGTCCTTGATCTGCCCCGGGTGGCCGACACCGACAACCCCGAAGCGCCACGCTTTGCCGACGAACTGCCCGACGGCGAGATGAAAGCCTACATCCGCCGCGACGCCTACGACGCCGGCCGTCTGCAAGAGGCGCTGGCCGACTTCCCCCTGCCGGACGTGACCATCAGCTACACCGAGGCCGAAGCCGAAGACCGCAACTGGAACGAGGAGTGGGAGAAGCACTATTTCCAGCCGCTCGTGGTAGACGGTCGCTGCGTCATCGCCAGCACCTTCCACAAGGACGCGCCACAAGGTGAGTTCAACATCACCATCAACCCGCAGATGTCGTTCGGAACGGGGCACCACGCCACCACCTCGCAAATGATAAGCCGACTGCTCAACGACCCGCTCGAAGGGCAAGAGGTGCTCGACATGGGCTGCGGCACGAGCATACTGGCCATCCTGGCCCGCCTGCGCGGCGCCGCCCGCTGCGTGGCGGTGGACAACGACGAGTGGTGTGTGAAAAACTCAGAGGAAAACATTGCCCTCAACCACGTAGATGGCATAGAGGTGCATCTCGGCGACGCCTCGGTGCTGAAAGACATGGGCCCGTTCGACACCGTCATCGCCAACATCAACCGCAACATCCTCCTGTCCGACCTGCGCCATTACATGCCGCGCATGAAGCAGGGCGGCGTCATCTATATGAGCGGCTTCTACGTGGAAGACATCGGCAAGATACGTGCCGAAGCCGAACGCCTCGGGCTGACCTTCGTCGATGCCCGCGACAAGGACCGCTGGGCCTGCGTGAAGTTCCGCAAGTAACTCCGGCCACGATGCCACGCTCCCTCACACCAACACACCGACCAAAAACATAACGAACATGAAGAAAATATTATTCTACCTACTGGCGGTGCTCGCTCCGCTCACCGCCTCCGCACAGCAGCAGAAGTCCGACGACCGCTCGCACAACATTTTCGTCTTCCCCGAGTTCAAAGAAGCCAAAGTGCTGCAGCTCTTCGGCCGCAGCACAACGGCCAAAGCCAACATCTTCCTCAAGAACGGGGCCCTCTGCTTCATGCAGGACGGAAAGATCATGCAGGCCTTCACCGACCGCGTATTGGGCGTGGAGTTCGACTCGGTGCAATATCGCAAGGTCGACGACACGAAAATGGGCCGCGTGGTAGCGCAGAAAGGCTACAACTACCTGCTTTGCGTCACAACCATCAATATGAAAAAGTTACAGGCCGAGACCACGGGAGGCGAGAACATGCAGTTTCTCGACATTCCCGATGTAGGCGCCTTCTACGAGCTGGACGGAGGAGCCTTCGAATTCGACAAGGGCTACCCCCTGACGCACAAATACTATTTCAGTGTGGGCGGTGTCGTGTTCGTAGCCAACGAAACAAACTTCAGGAAACACGTGAAACCCGAAATGATGCAGGCCTTCAAGCGCCTCATGAACGACCGTTTCTGGAGCTGGAGCGACCCGGCCTCCTTATCGCAGCTCTTCACCTACATCAAGGATTAACACGATGCGGCACACGTGCCGGCGCGCCTTACCGGTGCACCGGCACTCATTATTATATATAGGCACCTTCCATCTCTTTTACTGAAAACACAAACCACAACATGAAGAAAATAATCCTTGCCTGCCTCCTGGCGGCCATAGCACCGGACGGACGGGCCCAGTTGCCCGGATACGTGCGGCAGGACTTCGCTGCCCGGCAAGCCGACATGCGGCAAGCCGGCGTATCCCGTCCCGCTCCCGAAGAGGCCGCCGACCCCACCGTGGGCGAGGCGCTGACCTTTCTCTACGCCTACATGTCATGGCCCGACATGGCCGACTACAGCCGCGCATTCTACGCCTCACAGGCCGCCTGCGCCGTGCGTGCCCGCCGAGAGATGCCCTGGGGCCACAAGGTGCCCGACCGCGAGTGGCTCCACTTTGTGCTCCCTGTCAGGGTCAACAACGAAAACCTCGACACCTTCCGCACCGCGCGCTACGAGGAATTGAAACGCCGCGTAGCCAGCCTCGACATGCGCCAGGCCGCGCTCGAAGTGAACCACTGGTGTCACGAATACGTCACCTACAAACCGTCAGATGCCCGCACCTCCTCGCCACTGGCCTCGATGCGGACGGCAACAGGCCGCTGCGGCGAGGAATCGACCTTCACCGTGGCGGCACTCCGCACCGTGGGCATTCCCGCCCGCCAGGTCTACACTCCCCGCTGGGCACACACCGACGACAACCATGCCTGGGTGGAAGCCTGGATAGACGGCAGCTGGTATTTCCTCGGCGCCTGCGAACCGGAGCCCGTACTCAACCTCGCATGGTTCAACCAGCCGGCGTCGCGGGGCATGCTCATGCACACCAAGGTGTACGGCCGTTACGAAGGACCGGAGGATGTGATGGAACGTACGCTGTGCAACACCGAGATCAACGTAACGCGCAACTACGCTCCCGTAGCGCGCCAATGGGTGCAAGTATGCACGGCCAACGGGCAGGCGGTGCCCGACGCCGCAGTCGACTTCAAACTCTACAACTATGCCGAGCTCTTCACCGTAGCCAGTGTCCGCACCGACCGCCAGGGCAAAGCCTCCATTACAGCCGGACTGGGCGATGTGGTGGTCTGGGCGGCGAAAGACGGGCACTACGGTTTCGCAAAATTCACCGTAGGGCGCGACTCCCTGGTGCGCGTCGTGCTGGAGCACCGTGCCGACGGTCCGGCCTTTACAGCGGAACTCAACATCGTTCCGCCAGCAGGCCGCAACAACCTGCCGGCGGTAACGGCTGAAGAGACGGCGCACAACGAACGCTGCAAGGCGCACGAGGATTCCATCCGTATGGCCTACGTAAAAACCTTTGCCGACTCGGCGCAGACGGCCGCCTTCTGCCGCACGACGGGAACTGACTTTCGCCGCCTGCGCCCGTTGGTGGTGAAAAGTTGCGGTAACCATGCGGCCGTTTTTTCGTTGTTAGAAAAATACGCCGGTAATCCGCAACACGCTGACCGGGCGCTCGCGCTACTTGAGGCGGTCAGCGAGAAAGATCTGCGCGACTTCGAGCCCGCCGTGCTGGCCGACCACCTTGACGGAGCACTACGTGTGGCGGCCGCACAAGGCCCCGAAAATCCGGCACTGCCCGACGAGGTGGAGCGTGCCTACGTGCTCTCGCCCCGCATCGGTAACGAACGGCTCACGCCTTGGCGCAGTTACTTGCAAAAGGCTTTTCCGAAAAAGATGCAACGCAAGTTTCGCCGGCAGCCGGCGTTGCTGGCGACCTGGGTGAGCCGCCACATTGCCGACGACGGGCGCTGGAATCCGCAAGGCTACTGTCTGTCGCCCGAGAGCACCTGGCGCACACGACGCGGCGACCGCCGGGCCAAGGAAAGGCTTTTTGTGGCAGCCGCCCGCGCCTTAGGCATAGCGGCCCGCATCAACGAGGTGACGGGTGCCGTGCAATATTTCGACGGTTTCGAACACTACGACGGCACCCTCAGCGGCACCTGGCGCGAGGTGAGCCTCTATCCGGCCGCACAACCGCAGCCCGAAGGACAGGTGCGCCTTACCTACGAGCCCCGCGCCTACCTGGAAAATCCGCGCTACTACACTCACTTCACCCTGAGCCGCCTCAACGCCGACGGCCGCCCCGTGTTGCTCACTTATCCCGAGACGGATACCTGGCGCAGCACCTTCAAGGCGCCGACAGCCCTTCCCGCCGGCCCTCTGCTGCTCACCTCGGGCACACGCATGGCCGACGGCAGTGTGCTGGCGCGCCTCTCGGTGTTTCCGGTCGGTGAGGAAAGCGCCACAACAGCCGCTCTCGTAATGCGTGAAGACCGCGAAAGCCTGCAGGTCATCGGTAACTTCAACGCCGAGAACCGCTACACCGACGCCACCAGCGGCAAACTCGGCTCGCTGCTGGCCACTACGGGGCGCGGCTACTACGCCGTGGGACTGCTCCGCGCCGGGCACGAGCCGTCGAACCACATCCTGCACGACCTGGAGCAACTGCGCGAAGAACTCGAGGCCTGGGGACGCCCCATCCTGTTGCTCTTCCCCACCCGCGGAGAGTGGGAACGCTTCGCCGCCACGCGAAGCGAATTTGCCGGCCTGCCAGCCAACGTGCACTTCGGCATAGACAGTGAAGGCGAGGTTACGGCTGACATCTTCAGCGGCGAACTGACCGACGGCCGCGAGCTGCCGGTGGTGCTGCTGGCCGACACGTTCAACCGCGTGGTGCTGGCCAAGCAGGGCTATACCATCGGTATTGGCGAACAAATCAATCAGGCGCTGAAAAAGATACACTGAAAGCTTCAGGCACGCAACGAAAAAGAACGAAAGGCATTTTAAGTAAAACTTTTTATGCCGGGAAAGTTTTTATTCGTATATTTGCCGGAAATTTTCAGTACTACTTCAAGCAGATATCCCTCTATGAATGTAGCTCCCCCCCCCCGTGAAAACCCGCGCGAGCGCGTGATAGACATTGCCATCAGCGCCTTTCTTGAAGCCGGCATCGGCGCAGTGACGATGGACAGCATCGCCCACCGCCTGACCATGTCGAAACGCACGCTCTACCAGCTATTCAGCGACAAGGAAGAGTTGCTGCTGGCCTGCCTGTACCGCCTGCAGGAACACGCCCGGAAACGCAGCGAAAAAATAGCCCAACGCGCCACCAACGTCATGGAATTTATCCTGGCCGAGTTCGAGGCGCGCATGCGCGAATGCCAGAACATATCGCCGGCCTTCTTTGCCGAACTGAAGAAATACCCCAAGGTGAAAGCCTTTCATGCCGAAAATCATCTCAAGCAGAGGCACGAAGCCGTTGAGTTTCTCAAACTCGGCGTGGAGCAGGGCATTTTCCGCCCAAATATCAACTTCGACATCATCTATCCGCTCCTCGTGCATCAGCTGGACTGTTTCATGACGGAAAAGGAATTTGAGAACTACAAGCTGACCGAACTTTTTGCAAACACGGTAATGATTACCATCCGCGGATGTGCCACATTGAAAGGTGCCGCCCTCATGGACGACTTCATGAAGAAACTACAAGAAAAGGAAAACGGGACTACCGGCACCACAGGCGACAACGCCAGCCACTGACACGGCACACCGCATCTCCCCCCCCTTACCGGCCATCGTAATGCCACCCACCGCGGCACATTACGGTGGCCGGTTCTTTTTCCCCATTATGAGCGTTTGGGTTTAACATTTTTAACTTCCAGCAACATTTACAGAGGGCGTTTTTGTTAATAAAAGCTATTGATTCTACAGGGGCAACAAACCGAAAACACCGGACATCACTTCGCAGCGAAAAAGCATTACTTGGATTTTTCACACGAATACGGGCTTTTCAAATTCCAAGTAACGCTTTTTTTCGACGAAGTAACGCTTTTCGGACAAAAGCACTACTTCGTGTGACGAAACTGCCATCACAAAGCGCCACAAACAAGGGGCCGGCCACTACGGCCCGCCCCTCTGCCAAGGCAAAGGTACAAAAAAATCAGGCCAAAAGCAAATTGTGTTAAAATGCCGCGCCCGCATATTTTCCCTCCCAGCTTCCCCCTTTTTACTGGTAATGCCTGCGCCCGACACGACCAGCCCGCAACTCCTGCCGGTTATTTCCACCCCATTTTCAAAAGCTCGGAATGTTAGTTATAGCGGCATATTGGTCTTGGTTTTGGGGTTAAAATTTCATATATTGTTGGATGTACAAACATAGAATAAACCTGCTATAGTGTACCTCTTTACCAGCATTTCTGCACGTGATAAGTTTATTTCTGCCTATTGCCACTATAAATCAACAACCAGGGCGCCGGCCTGACACACATCATGAACTGCCACCCCGATGCGGCAAGCCTCGTGCAACAGACGCTCACGTTGGAAATCACTGAGCGAGGCGTCGAGCACTAAAATGCGTGGCCGGTAGCGGCGCAAGGCGTCGGCAAGCGGCTGGCGATAGCCGCGGACTATGACAAGGTAGTCGACGGCAAGCGGACAACGCGGAACGGCAGGCCTGAGGGGAGCGTGAAGCACTGCCACACGCAGGCCGGGTAAGGCGAAGAGACCGTCGGCGGCATATAATCCGGCAAGCGGACGCGAGGCTACGAGCCAAGGCGCCGAGGCTAACCGGCCATCAGCGGCGGGGTTGTGGCGCAAATAGGCAAGGGACCGGGCGGCGCGCAGGGTATCGGGCGACCAAAGGCGGGCCTGTTGGGCGCCGGTCTGAAAACCGAGAACAGTAGCACCGCGGAGATTATAAACTACGAAACGGCGACGCCCTGCCCCGTTGTCCCAAAGGCAGGCAAGAAAGGTCAGCGCAAAAGCAGCACTGGCGGCATAGAGCCACAAGGCACGGCGAAGGTTGATAGCGGTCAGCAGAAGAAAACAGGCAACGTAGCACAACACGACAGCTACCAGTGGCGGTGCAAAATAAAGTCCGGCGCCAGGAAGCGTGCCAACGGCATCGAGCGCAGCATGAAGCATTGTGAGAAGGCCCGCCAGCAAAGGGGCAAGCAGCGGTTGCAGAACCGGCAACAGAAGAAATAAGGCCGAGAGTGCGAGCAGCGGATACGCCAGAGGCACGGCTACGAAGTTTCCCAAAAGCCCGTAGGGAGCCACAATGTGGAAATAATAGGCTACCAAAGGCATGGTAATCAATTGTGCGGTAAGGGACACGACACAGAAACTTATCATCCCACGGACCAACGCACGGCGTTGCCGACAGAAACGTCCGGTAAGGAAAAGTGCGCGCAAGCAACGGCTGCTCACTATATTAGAAACACATTCGGCATCGGGACGCAACACCAAGGGCCAGCGAAGACGGGGCATCACAATCAGAATACCGGCCACGGAGAGAAAGGACAATTGGAAACCTATGTCGAAAAGGGCGGCAGGTGAGGTGGAAAGGATGAGAAGAGCGGCAAGGGCCAAAGTATTGAGCGAGAAGTAATCGCCACGCCACAAGGTAGCCAGTTGCATGACACTGAACATAACGGCTGCCCGCACCAGAGAAAGGGGACATCCGGCAAGACACACAAAAGACCAAAGGGCTCCCAAACCTGTTAACGTAAGAATTACCGACAAAAACCGGCGACGCCGGGCCAGGGGCATGACAAGGACATTCCAAAAGGAGAAGAGAATGGCGAGATGCAGGCCGGAAAGCGCTAAAATATGGCTCACACCGCTGCGGGAATAAACGCCGCGGGTGTCGGCATCGATCCATTTCTTATCTCCTAAAGTCATGGCAGCGAGCACACCGAGATCGCGGCCGCTGAAGTAGTGGGCGTAATGGTCTGTCAAGCACTCGCGCCAGTGGCGCAAATACACTACAGCCGGCCAGGAGGAAGAAAGGGCTTCCGACTTCCGCCAATAATTTAGCGGGCAGAAGCCTACTCCGCCTATTCCTTGCCAGCGCAGCCAGGAAGCATAGTCAAACTCGCCGGGATTGCCGGCAGCACGAGGCGGCTCCATACGCGTATGCACCAGCAAAGCATCACCGACCCGGATAGGAACGTCAGCCGCTGCACAGCCTCCCCCACTCCGACGACTATACCGGGCAGTATCTTTCATCAGAGCAAGGCGTACTTTCCTGCCGGAAAACGGACCACCGGCAATATGTGCCGTCACTTGAAAAGTTTTCGCCGTCTCACGTGGGGTATCGGTCACCAAGACCCGGTAACTCTGAGGTGCCGCCGGCCACTCCTGCCGTACTCCGTCGCCTACAGGCACATAGAGCGCTGCACCGGCCAATAGAGCGCAGAACGCCACAAACAATTGGCTGAGACGGGAGTGGCGGAAAAGTGCAGGGCGGAATATTTGAACCACATAACCAATCCCGCCAATCACTACAGCCAACAGCCACAACCAACCGGCACGGTGCTGCAAACAGGAATAGCCATATTCGCCGGCAAGAATACCAGCCATAAAGGGAAAGACAAGGCGCAGCAAAGGATGCTCGCGAAAGGGATGACGCTGTGGCGAATAGGCCGTTGTCTGCATACTGATGCTATATTTTGTGAGGAAAACGGAAAATCTACCTGGAAAAATCCCTAATAGCCTTTCGAAATCCCAATAACCGATTTGGGATAATAAGATGCCTATCCCGTCACGGCCACTCTGAAAAATCGTAACGGGACTCTATGACGTTTTCCAAACTATCGTCCAATTGATGGAAGAAGTCAAGCCCGAGCAAAGCCTCCACTTCATCTACGGAGCAGGCGTAACGGGCCATATCCTTATGACCGGCCTTGTTTTCATAAAGAAAGCCGATAGTTTTCGGTTGCTGACACGCCGCCGACGCCGGGGCATATACCACCTTGAAGAAGGCATCGGGCACCGCCACGACGTTATCGCCCACCGTTTTGCGACGCCGGGAATTGAACACAGGACCGGCCACAATATAAATCTTACCATAAACCTTGGCCCAATCACGACAACGCTCTTCCAGATACTTCCAGTCGCGCTGGTTCAGGTCGCCGTTCTGCGGACAGATATTCGTCATCAGGAAAGCATCCTCCTGAGCCTGACGCGACCACTTGCAGTCGGCTGCCGGACATATATGACCGCGCTGATAGCCACACAGACTCTCACGAATATCAGAATAACAGGCACGGGGCTCGGGTACCTCGGTATCCTCAGCAAAGGAATGTCCCTTGCGAGCATAAGGGCCGTCCACATGGTCAGCAGTGAGTACCCACCCTACCCAGTTGGGCGTCCGCGTCTCCTTATTATAGGAGGCAGTGTAGGAGGTTCGCAACAACAGCTGGGAGGGCGGCGCCGCATTTGTGTAAACGGGCACTTCATAAGCCGCAGTGCTGTCCGACGACAATGCTGCAACCGATACACCGCCCGTATCAGTAACCGGCAGCCATCGCCCCCAACCATTCCCCTTGCATCCCACACAGCAAACAAGCAGCAGGTACAAGGCAGAAACTTTAAGTGCGGTCTTGATATTCATTGATAGAAATATAAAATAGACTGGTTATGCAACTCCTTACAGGTCCTCATGTCAAAACAGACCGCTGTCGGCAAGAGCTGCCATGGAAGGAAAGAGCATATCGGCACCTTCGTCAAGCAAAACCTGGTCGGACAAGGGACCTGTGTTTACCGCTATCGTAAAGATGCGGGCAGCTACAGCGGCACGCACCCCGAGCGGCGCGTTTTCCACTACGATGGCTTCCCAGGGCTTTACACCGGCACGTTCCAGCCCAAGCAAATAAGGTTCAGGAGAAGGCTTGCCATGCTTCACATCCTTACTCGACACCACCCGTCCGGGAGCAAAATAGCCGGGATAACCGGTTTCGAGGCGCTGCAACAACGATTGTTGTCCGCTGCCGGTAACTACCATGATGCGCAAACCTGCGGCGCGGACACGGGCCAGCACGGCATCGGCACCAGGCATCCTGGGCGCCTCGGGATAAGTATTGAAAAGACGGCACTTGGCTTCGTAAATCTGCTGAATCTCCTCAGGAGAGGCATCACGCTTCCAGTGGCGCTGCGTGAGAATATTGATGGTGGACTCACCGGTACGCCCTTCGTGCATATAAGCTTCTTCGGCAGACATTTCCAACCCGAACTCGGTACAAACCGTAGCCCACGAACCCGCATGGGCCGGCATAGAGTCGAAAAGCACGCCGTCCATGTCGAAAAGCACGGCCTTGGGGGAAAACTCCCCAAAGCCGTGCTTCTGTAAATAGAGGTCAATAACTTCCTGTGTCATTGGCGACAATCAGTTCAAGCGTTCACGTATGGCCTTGCTTTCAGCTTCGTAGCCGGGCTTGTCAAGCAGTGCGAACATGTTTTTCTTATAGGCCTCCACACCGGGCTGGTCGAAGGGATTGACCTCAAGCAAAAGGCCGCTGATGCCACAGGCTCGTTCGAAGAGATAGATGAGCTGACCGATGTAGTATTCGTTGAGCTCAGGCATAACGATGCGCAGATTGGGCACGCCGCCGTCCACATGGGCGAGTTGAGTGCCGAGTTCCGCCATCTTGTTCACGTCGTCCACACGCTTGCCTTCGAGGAAGTTCAAGCCGTCGAGATTCTCTTCATCATGGGGGAAAAGCAACGTATGCTTAGGCTTTTCCACACTGATAACGGTTTCGAAGATAGTGCGCTCACCATCCTGAACCCACTGTCCCATGGAGTGAAGGTCGGTAGTGAAGTCGACAGCAGCGGGGAATATACCCTTGCCGTTCTTACCCTCGCTCTCACCATAAAGTTGCTTCCACCATTCGTTCATATAGTGAAGTTTCGGCTGGAAGTTAGCGAGGATTTCAATCTTCTTGCCGGCCTGATAAAGCGCATTGCGCACGGCAGCATAAAGCGCGGCAGGATTCTCCTGCAAAGCTACTTCGGCGGCCGTGGCGCGCTCCATGTCGGCGGCACCGGCCACGAGGCGTTCAATGTCGAAACCGGCGCAGGCGATGGGCAATAATCCTACGGGCGTAAGCACGGAGAAACGACCGCCAACATTGTCGGGGATAATAAAGCTCTTGTAGCCTTCATTATCGGCTGTCACACGGGCTGCCCCCTTGCGGGCATCGGTGATGGCCACGATTACCTTGCGGGCCATTTCTTTGCCGCGCTGCTCTTCACATTGTTTCTTGAGAAGACGGAAAGCAAGGGCGGTTTCGGTAGTGGTGCCGCTCTTCGAGATGTTGATCACACCGAAACGACGGCCTTTGAGGTAAGTGCAGAGTTCGGACAGATAGTCTTCGCCAATATTGTTACCGGCAAAAAGAATGACAGGATTGCTGCCGTCGTTGGTGAGCCACTCGAAACTATTTCCAAGCGCCTCGATAATGGCGCGAGCACCGAGGTAGCTGCCGCCGATACCGGCTACTACGATGGTATCGCAGTTCTCGCGCAGCGTCTGAGCCGTTTGCTTGAGGTCGGCCAGATGCTCGGCCGTGATGGAGGTGGGAAGATGCAGCCAGCCGAGAAAATCATTTCCGGGGCAAGTACCGTTTTCCAAAGCCTGCTGTGCAGCTGCGACCTGAGGTTCGAGAGCCTCCACGGCACCGGCTGCGAGAAATTGCGTAGCCTTGCCGATTTCTAATTTGATGTACTCTGACATGTTTTTATCTGTTTGTTATATGTTGGTTTCTCACTATTGTGTGACCGGCTCAAATTCTGTAATCTGCAGAAATAACGCAAACATTCGCATGATGTATCACCGGCCCTGCAAAGATACAAAGAAAAAGCGGAATACACGACCATCTGGCTCTGAGCCAAAACATCGCGTATTCCGCTTTTTTATTTTCAGAAATATTGGCCGGGGATTTTATGCCAACTGCGCAGCCACAAAGTCCTTCATTTCCTGCAAGTGTTCTTCGGCGCTCTGCAAGAGTTTGAACTGTGCCTTGGAGCGCACGAGGTTGTGCTCAGGATACTGCGTCTTGTAGTAAGTGTCGCCGTTGATATAGTCTGCCAGGAAGCGCACGGTCTGCATATAGGGGAAGAGCATGGCGGCATAGGGCAGATTTTCTATCTCTACCGGCGTGAGGAAGCAACGGGCGCTCTTCACATAGCCTTCGGTAAAGGCCTTGAAAATGTCCATGTTGAAGTTCACGTTATCAAGCTCCTTGTCATCCTCCTTGCCGGTGTTGGCAGCCGAGCGCAGGAAGTCGCCGAAGTCGGAGAAGATGAAGTTGGGCATCACCGTGTCAAGGTCGATGACGCAGAGCACGTTGGCGTCCTTGTCGAAGAGGATGTTGTCTACCTTTGTGTCGCAGTGGCAGATGCGCTTGGACAATTTGCCCTCGCGATGCAGGCGTTCGCCCTTACACATTTCTTCGGCACGTTTTTCGAGTTCGTCGACCAGCCACTGCACTTCGGAGAGGCGGCCTGCCTTGTTTTCAGCCACTGCCTCGCGCAACTGCTGCAAGCGGAACTCCATGTTGTGGAAGTCCTTGATAGTCTCGCCCAACTGAACGGGAATATCGGCGAGCATAGCCTGGAAGTTACCGAACGTCTCGCCTACGATATAAGAACTTTCGGGTGTTACGGCTGTCTGAGATATCGTGTCGGGAATGAACACCATGATGCGCCAATACTTTTCGCCATCAAAATAAAAGTACTTACCGTCTTTCGTAGGCACGAATTTCAATACTTTGCGTTCGATGTCTTCCACACCATCGGCCTCATATTTCTTACGGATATGCTCCGTCACAGCCACAATGTTGCCCATGAGCATTTCCACATCAGGGAAGATGGCGTTGTTCACGTGCTGAAGCACATAGTCGGGAGCATCGCCTTCGGTGCACACCTTATAAGTTGTGTTGATGAGGCCGTTACCGAGCGGCTTCACTTCCTTTACCTCACCTTCGATGTTGAACTTTTCTACGATAAGTTTCAAATCTTTCTGTTCCATGATATTGATATTTTATTAAGTTAGTCTTAAAATTCCGGACAAATATACAAATAACTGGGCGGAAAGCCAAATTTATACTAAGCTTTCCCCGAGTGGGAGCGGTATCCCGCCCTATTCCAACGCCGCGAGCAAACCGGCACAAGCGTCCTCGAGCAGTTCTATAACCAGTTCGAAGTCGGCTTCCCCGCCATAATAGGGGTCGGGTACAAAGGCATAACCGTCGTGATGGCGCAGATAGTCGGCCATACGTACTATCCGGGCGGACGCCACGGCATCGGGGGCCAGGCGCTGCAAGCGGCGGACATTATCATCGTCCATAGCCACTATGAGGTCGAAGCGGCCAAAATCGGCAACCGTTACAGGGCGCGAGCAGTGCGTCAGACGGTAACCGTGGCGGGCGGCGTGGCGGCGCATGCGGGCATCGGCCAGTTCGCCTTCATGGTAGTCGATAAGCCCGGCGGAATCTATGATAAATTCCCCGAAACGACCGGCGCGCGCCACCATTTGCCGGAATATTTCCTCGGCGGTTACGGAACGACATATATTACCGAGGCAGATAAATAGCACCCGATGAGCGACAGAGGTTGCAGCAGCCGCAGCATCGGCAGCCTGATGATATCGATTGGCAGTCATTGGTTCGGATTAGCAGGAATAAAATATTTTTTAGGAAAAAACATCATAGCATTCGGCAAACTATTTATTCCACCAGGAACACGCGCCCGGCCTTGCGCGGCCGGGCTATCGGCAAGTCACCGTCGGCATATCCCAGCGCCACATGGCCTATGCCCTCCCACTCCTCGTTCATATCCAGCCCCACTTCGGTCAACCATTGCTGCCATTCGGGCAGTTCAAAGGTCTGCCTGGCGCGGTGAATCCAACACGAGGCCAGTCCCAGGCTATGGGCGGCCAGCATCATGTTTCCGATGCAGAGCGATCCGTCGTAAACGTAAGTAGGCGTGCGCTTCTTGGTGAGCACAACTATCACGACGGGGGCGCCGTAGAAAGGGTCCTTCACCTCCATATCGAAAAATGAAGCATTGACGGCCGACAATCTGCGACGGATCTCCGCATTCTTCACAACGATGATGGCCCAGGGCTGACGGTCGTGTCCGCTGGCGGCGAAGGTGCCGGCCTGCACCACCCGGTCCAGCAAATCCTGCGGCACCTCATCGGCCTTGAACTTGCGCACGCTGCGGCGCGTCTGCATATTTTCAATAGGAGCATTCATATTTTTTCTCTTTTGACATGTTTTGTCTTTATAAAATGAACTGACAGGGCCGGCAGACTAACGATCAGAAGAAATCCAGTTCGGCGGCCGTAGCCACCTTGCCGCCGTCGGTTGTCGCGCCAACGTCTATCCTTACGTAGCGGGCCTTGACTTTTTTCCGGAAATAGCAGAATCGCCTGGAGGGGTCGTTTACCAAATTGCCAAACTCAAACGCTTCGGCCTTGCGCCACTTCTTGCCATTGACGCTCACCGACACGGTGCCTTCGGCAATCATTCCCTCACTATTTTCCTGCTGCGGGGTATAGGCAAAGCCGGCAAGTGTTTCCTTGCGGCCCAGATCGAGCGTAATGAAATGAGGCCCGCCGGCAGAACTCCGCCAATAAGTGCGGGCATCTTCGTCGGCAACCAGCGCGGCAGCGTGGCGGTCGGTTTCGCCACTTGACGCTACTACCGTCCAACCGTTCTTGACCAGTCCCATCCGTTCGTGCAATACGGTTCCGCGCTGCCCGTTGAGCACGGCCACCGCCTTCAGGTCACCGCGCCCCATGACAAACGGAGCGGTGTAGGCAATGGAACTCTCTCCGGGCTCGCTGCCGTCGGTTGTATAGTAAATACGGTAACCGGCGCCCAGGTTCCCGGCTATATCTTCGCCGTGAGCTTTCCAGCCGAAGTCCTGCTGCCGGGGGGCAAGGCTTACCCGTCCCTCCACATCGCGCGTGGCACTCAACTGCGGCGGACGCGCCTCGTAGTGATGCAGCGAGACGTTGCAGAGAGCCGGCATGAGGCGTGCGGCGGTGAGGCGGATGCGTATTTTGCGCGCGGTCACATCGGGGAAGCGCAAGATGCGCTTGTAGCCGATGTTGCTGCCAGCAGCTATTTCCTTCCAGGCGCCGTCAATCCAGGCATCTACGGCATGCGTTTCCACCCGCTCGCCCCGCACAGCCACGGCTTCCTGCAGCACAACACGGTTGAAGGTGACGGGCCCGGCCGCCTCTATGACAATAGGCTCCGATACTTTCAGGAATGTGTCACCATTGCCATCGAGCAACTGCACAGGACCTTGCGCTCCGGCCAGCAGATTACGGCCATAGGTCTGGCGGATGCGATCGCCGGTTTCACGCAACACTTTCACATCAGCGTCGGAGAAACGTCCCTCGCGGTTGGGCGGTATGTTGAGCAGGAATGTTGAGTTGCCGCCCACCGAGCGCTCGTACATGTCGAACACATCGTCGGTGCTGCGCACGTGCTGGTGTGTATCGTCGCGGTAGAACCAGCCCTCGCGGATGGAGGTGTTGGTCTCGGCTTGCTGGTAGTGCAGATACTTTCCTTCGTTAAGGCGTCCGCGGCTGCCGAGGTCAGCCGGGGTGAGGTCGGGAAAATGGGCCGCCGTGTCGGGATTGAAAGCGTAGGGTATGACATTCCACTCCGTCTTGCGGGTTCGGCCGGCCTCGTTGCCACACCAGCGCACATCCTCGCGTCCGAAGATGACGGCCTCGGGAGCAAGCGCCTTGATGAGTTGCTTCCAAGCCTTGTAGTTGTAAGTCTGTCCGCCTTTGCGTTTGGGGTGCGCGCCGTCAAACCACACCTCGTGAACAGGGCCGTACTCCGTGAGCAATTCGTAGAGTTGGTTGAGGAAATATTCGTTATAATCGTCCACCACAAAGCGGAAGCGGGTTTTGCAGGCAAAAGGCCGTCCGGCTACCTCGCGCGGAATGGTCCGCTCGGTGCAAGGGCTCAGATTGCCGTAAAGACCTTCGGGGCTCTCTATCTGGTACAAGTCGGCCGGCGAGAGGTAAACGCCGAGTTTCAGTCCGTACTTCCGGCACGAGCGGGAGAGGTCGCGCAAAACGTCGCCCTTGCCGCCCTCAAAACCGGTTGACATGATGCCGTGCCTCGTGTAGCGGCTCTGCCAGAGCACAAAACCGTCGTGGTGCTTCACGGTGAGAAGCACCATCTTCATGCCGGCGGCTCTCATAGCCTCGCACCACTGGTCGGTATCCAAGGTCTGCAAGGCAAATACCCCGGGATTTTCCTTACCCGTGCCCCACTCGCGACGGGTAAAGGTGTTGGGTCCGAAGTGCACGAAGGCGATAAATTCATTCTGCAAAGCGGCCAGCTGATTGGGAGTGGGCACCACGTGGGCGGCCTTGCGCACGATGTCGTCCGGCGTATCTCCGGCAACAATTTCTATGGTGTTGGCATACGGAATACTGTCCTCCTGCGCACAAAGAGCGGCAAGAGGCAGCATACTGATAACAAGCAACAATATTTTCTTCATTACAATTTTATTACATGCTTCATTTCGATTTACAAATATACAAAGAAAAACGACGAAAAGCAAGACGCGCTCGCACCCTATGCCTTTGCCGGAATATGAAAGCGCTCTATATACGCGCGTAACCGATTTTATGTTTTTATCATTCAGTAGGCCGTAAACGGCTGTCCGTAAATACTTTCGACTGAAAGATACGCATAAAAAGACATCCCAAGATACGGTTTGTCGGTTAGCGGCTGGAAAAATCGGATTACAGTTATTTTTTTCATCAAAAAACCCAGGAAGCGCTAAAAGAGGATGCACAGCTGGGATCCCGCGCAGGCCTCTCTGACAAAAGCATTACTTGGAATTTAAAAAGTCCGTATTCGTGTTTAAACGCGAAGTAATGCTTTTGAAATTCCAAGTAATGCTTTTCAGCATACTGGCAAGGATTGGTGCCGCCTGCCGACGGTGTAAAAGAACCACCAAACGGTCTGAAGGTTTTTCACTGCATCTTTCAGTCGAAAGTATTTACGGACAGCCGTTTACGACCTACTGAATGAAAAATTACAAAAACCGCTTACGCGCGCGCATAAAGACGCTAACAGAATATCGGCCCACTGATGACGGTTTATCGCCGCCACCCGGAATCATTTTCTGACATTGTAAAAAAAGAATGATTGCCGCCGTCCGGAAAGACCTTAACCGGAGGGTGCCAATATTATTAAAGGGGAGGCTACTACTCTTCTGAAAGCTGCCAACCGTCGCAATTCCATCCGTCACCGCGCTTGTTGCCCAACTGGTCGCCGCCCACCGACTGAAATATTCTATCGGGCGAACCGGCCAATATTTGTCCCGATGCAAGTTCCAATTCGCGGGAAGCCGGAGTCATATAGGTTTTCTTCATTTCTTATCGTTGCCTGTTCACTTAACAATAACTTTCTTTCCACCAACCACATAGATACCGCGACCTAAACTTTGAGGCGAAGCTCCGGAGAGACGGCGACCAGCGAGGTCGTAAACCGCTGCCGGCACATCAGCCGTCTGCAGTTGACCGACGCCCGTGGAGACACTGCCGCCAAGGCTGAATCCGAGCAGCGGCGCACCTTGTGTTTTAGGAAGAGCAAGGTAGGCTTTGTAGGCGCCGTTCATAAAAGGCGCCCCATCCTCAGCTCCGTAATAAAAGCCTAATTCGCCGGCATTGTTGCTATCATAAGAAAGTTTGTAGAAATCGCAATTGTCGCCCGTTGTCATGGCTGCAACGACAGAGCCTTTCAGATAATTACCGGTGGCAACGGTCCTGGGCAGCGCCGCAGTGTAGAAGGCCTGATAGTTGCCTGGCGCGCCGCGCAGCAATAATCCTGTTTCGGCCGGCACTACGTCGCCCGACGCATAACAATAGTCGATAACAAGGCGCGAACCTTCGTGCAATCCCTTCACCACCGCGCCTTCAAGGCCTTGCGGCATAACAAAACTGCGGTCGGTATAGAACGTGGCGTAACCGGCAGCCGAAATATTCACAGCCGTAAACTCGGCCGCCTCTTTTCTATAAAACTTCATGGATGTCTGCGTGGCCTTATACGAATAGGCACGCCAATCACCATATTCGCTATACTCTATATAGCGCGAGTTACCGGTGAAACGCAACGTGGAGGCGGCAGCATCCCATGTCAGGCTGCGCGAACTATTATCGGTAGTATAGCCTACCCGGAGAGTTGTGCCGGAGACATTATGCAGAACACCGTCGTCGGCCGACGCACCGTAGCGTCCGATATATACGTTATATCCGGATTTACGTATTCGCCATTGCATATCTGCCGTAACGGAAGAGAGGATGCAACCGCCATCGGCACTCAACTCCACAGCCTGCCCCTTAGGGTTACCGGTGGTCTTTGTATTTTTCATCGCACACGATGAAGTCGCATCTACGATGACAAACACATCGTCGTTTGTCAACTTGCTGAAAGCTATTTCAACCCAACGCTCGCCTACCTCCACGCCATCGGCAGCGCAGGCCATTGAGAAAAAGAAAAGAGTGCATATAACAGAGCAACATCTCCGCAATAAACCATTCATATCCGGCAGATTATATTCGTAACGTAAATTAAGCATCGAAGTAGCTCCGCGGCAACTGACGGCAATTGTAGCATGAGGCCATGACCTCACCATACGCACCAGCCGAGCGGAAAACTATGAAGTCACCACGCTGCGACCGCGGCAACTGCACATCTTTGCCAAATACATCGCTGCTCTCGCAAATGGGGCCTACCACATCATAGATTTCGGACGGGGCACAGGCTGAAGCCGACGGGTTCTGCATAACGTGCACCGCGCCGTAAAGCGCCGGACGTATGAGCTCGGTAAAACCGGCATCGACTATGAGAAACTGCTTCGTATGCCCCTTTTTCACATAAAGCGTGCGCGCTATCAGACTGCCGCACTGAGCCACGACGGAACGCCCTAACTCAAAGTGGAGTTCCTGCCCCGGGCGCAAACGAAGATGACGGCGGAATATGTCGAAATAGCTTTCAAAATCGGGAATGGGGTGCGCATCGGGCTGCTCATAGTCAATGCCGAGACCGCCGCCTACATTGATATGTCCCACCGGAAGGCCGAGCATTTCCAGACGGTCCTGCAACTCATTGATGCGCTCGCACAAGGCCGCATATACATCGAGTTGCAATATCTGGCTACCGATGTGAAAATGCAACCCGACAAAATCAATGGCAGACAGGGCCTCTGCCATACGGATGGCCTCGACCATATCATCCATGGATATGCCAAACTTATTCTCGTTCAGCCCTGTAGTTATTTTCTCATGTGTATGGGCATCCACATCGGGATTGATGCGAAAAGCCACCTTGGCCCGCTTGCCGCGGGCAAGGGCCAGCTGGTTGATGACCTCCAGTTCGGGAATACTCTCCACATTGAAGCAGGCAATGCCATTGTCAAGCCCCAGAATAATCTCCCGGTCGCTCTTTCCCACACCGGCAAAAACTATTTTTGAAGCCGGAAAGCCGGCAGCAAGAGCGGCTGCCACTTCTCCTCCACTCACACAATCAGCACCCAATCCGGCCTCGGCTATAAGCCGCAATATGCGGGGATTGGCATTAGCCTTCACAGCATAATGCACATGGAAAGCGGAAGCATCGCCAACCGCGTTCCGCAAAGCCTGCAAGGTGTCGCCCAGAAGGGCCGTATCATAATAATAGAAAGGGGTATCGAGCTGTTGGAACCGCTCCAGGGGAAACTTCACAGATTGCATAATAGAGATATGAAGAGTTTTTATTACATCATGAAAAGACAAGCGCTCAAGCCGGATTTATTACAGAAAAGAACACACAAACTTCATAAGACGGGCCCTGCGTACAGAGAGCATTATCCTACTTAAACAGTTTGTCGCTCAAAGCCTGCAAGGCGGCCTTCTTGTCCTCCTCCTTAACCAGGAAAGAAATATTGTGATTGCTGCCGCCATACGAAATCATACGTACGGGAATATTAGCCAAAGCCTCTGTAGCAAGCGTTTCAAAACCAACATTATCCCAGCGCAAATCACCCACCACACAAATGATACACATATTATGGTCGACCTCAACAACACCATACTTTTTCAGTTCTTCAACAATGGGAACCAACCGACTGGTATTGTCGATGCTCAGCGAAATGCCTACTTCGGAGGTTGTCACCATATCGATGCAGGTGTTGTACGTCTCGAAAATTTCAAAGACCTTACGCAGAAAGCCCGTAGCGAGCAACATGCGCGAGGAAACAATCTTGATGGCTGTGATGTTATCCTTGGCCGCAACAGCTTTGATAGACCCTTCCACCATATCATTATTGATAATGGTACCGGGAGCTGTCGGTTCAAGCGTGTTGAGCAGACGAACCGGCACACGGGCATAACGGGCGGGCTGTATGCAGGTGGGATGCAATATTTTGGCACCGAAATAGGCAAGCTCAGCCGCCTCCTCAAAGTTGAGTTGGCGCACGGGAAGTGTTCCTTCCACAATACGGGGGTCGTTGTTGTGCATACCATCAATATCGGTCCATATCTGAATTTCCTCAGCACGCAGGGCCGCGCCTATCAAACAGGCTGTATAATCGCTTCCGCCACGCTGGAGATTATCAATCTCGCCCTTATGATTCATGCAGATGAACCCTTGTGTGATGTAGATGTCGCACTTATCGTTTTCCGAAAGAATTTCGTGCAAGCGGGTATTGATATATGCCAGATCGGGCTCACCGTTCTCAGTCAGACGCATATAGTCAAGCGCCGGAATGAGCATCACTTTCTGCCCTTGTTCCTTCAGATAATTCGTCACCATGTTGGTGCTCATCATCTCACCCTGAGCAAGAATCGCTTTCTCCACAGCGTCAGTATATTCCACGCTGGCGAAACTATGAAGATAGGTAAATTCGTCTTCCAGATAATCGGCTGTGCAGGCAGCAACCGTGGTGTCGGTATAAAGATTCTCGACATGTTCCAGATACTTGCAACGCAGACGGTTTATCACGTTACCGGCAGCCTCAACGTTATTTTTTTTATAATAATCAGCAATTTCCACCAACGTATTTGTTGTTCCTGACATAGCGGAAAGTACTACTATTTTCTGCTGCCCGTCGGAAATGAGCTGCGCCACATCCTTCATGCGCTGAGGCGAACCAACAGAAGTTCCTCCAAACTTAAGAATCTTCATTTTAGCTATATGATTTGAATTATTTTTATTTTATCCCTAAAAAAACGCTCACCTATCCACAGTGATAGGGGCATTACATTCATTTGTTATTTCTTGCAACCGGCCACCTTCACAATGATACACAATGCCAGGATAACGTTGCAGGATATTCAGATTATGCGTCACCATGATGACTGCCGCACCGCGTTCGCAAGCAGACCTGAGCAGCGACACTATTTTCATACCGTTCTCACTATCAAGATTGCCTGTAGGTTCATCGGCCAATATCACGCGGGGAGTATTGAGCAAGGCCCGTGCCACGGCAACCCGCTGCTGCTCACCGCCGGAAAGCTGATGAGGATAAAGATCTATCTTATCGGACAGGCCTACCTCCTCAAGCACTTCGGTAATGCGCTGCTCACGCAATTCTTTCTTACGCCATCCGGTTGCCCTCAACACAAAATCAAGATTACCCATAACTGAGCGGTCGGACAAAAGACGGAAATCCTGAAAGACAATTCCTAATTTTTTACGCAATAAGGGAACATGCTTACGCTTCAGCTGGTAGAGGTCAAAGTCCAGGATACGGGCCTCGCCACCTTCCGGCACCGGCAATTCGCCATAAAGCACTTTGAGCAACGAACTCTTGCCTGCCCCAACCGGTCCTGTCAGATAAACGAACTCGCCTTCGCTTGCATGAAAGCACACATCGCTTAATAATTGCCTACCGGCAATATTGATGTCCACATGGTTAAGTTCTACCAGCATAACTCCGCTCTGTTTTATTGTTAAAATACCTCGTTGCAGCGCCAAAGGTACGGAAAATTCTAATTAATCAAGTTTTAATACAGCCAAGAAAGCTTTTTGAGGCACTTGCACATTACCAATTTCCTTCATACGCTTCTTGCCACGCTTCTGCTTCTCGAGCAATTTTCTCTTACGGCTGATGTCACCGCCGTAGCACTTGGCTGTAACATCCTTACGGACTTGCTTCACAGTTTCACGCGCTATGATTTTAGCACCGATGGCAGCCTGGATGGCTATATCAAACTGCTGACGGGGCAGTAGTTCCTTCAACTTTTCACACATACGGCGGCCAAAATACACAGAATTATCAACATGCGTCAGTGTGGACAAGGCGTCAACCGGCTCACCATTAAGCAAAATATCAAGTTTCACTAACTTAGACGGCCGGAACTCTATAGGATGGTAGTCAAAGGAGGCATAGCCTTTTGATATGGATTTCAATTTATCATAAAAATCTATGACGATTTCAGCCAACGGCATATCATAATATAATTCCACACGGTCGCCCGACACGTATTCCTGTTTCACCAGTTCGCCACGTTTGCCGAGACAGAGGGTCATGATGTTGCCTATATAATCGCTCCTCGTGATGATGGAGGCACGGATATACGGCTCTTCAATACGCTCTATTTCCGTAGCGTCAGGCATACCGGCCGGATTGTGCACCTCCTTCATCTCGCCGTGCTTGTCGTATATGTGATAGTTTACGTTAGGCACTGTCGTGATAACATTCATGTTGAACTCACGGTCAAGACGCTCTTGCACAATTTCCATGTGGAGAAGACCAAGAAAGCCGCAACGGAATCCGAATCCAAGAGCTACGGAAGACTCCGGTTGGAATGTCAACGAGGCATCGTTCAACTGCAATTTTTCCAAACTGGCCCGGAGTTGTTCAAAGTCCTCGGTCTCAATAGGATACACACCTGCAAACACCATTGGCTTTACTTCCTCGAAACCAGCTATGGCACTGGAGCAGGGATCGGACAACTTCGTAATCGTATCACCGACCTTAACCTCGGTCGCGGTCTTTATTCCGCTGACTATGTAACCGACATCACCACAATGGAGGGTCTGACGCGGTGACAAATCCATCTTCAGAACCCCAATCTCGTCAGCATTATAACGTTTCTGGGTATTGACGAAGAGAACATCGTCTGCCTTACTTATACTTCCATTTACTATTTTGAAATAGGCTATGATGCCACGGAACGGATTGAACACCGAATCGAAAATCAAAGCCTGCAAAGGAGCATTCTCATCACCTTTCGGAGCCGGTATGCGCTCTACTATGGCACGCAGAATATCGTCGACACCTTGCCCGGTACGCCCTGAAGCGCGTATGATTTCCTCGCGCTTGCATCCGAGTAACTCGATGATTTCATCCTCCACCTCTTCGGGCATTGCATTGACCATATCGCATTTGTTCAGCACCGGTATGATTTCCAAATCATTCTCTATGGCCATATACAAATTGGATATGGTCTGTGCCTGCACTCCTTGCGTGGAGTCCACCACAAGTATGCATCCTTCGCATGCGGCGATGCTGCGCGACACCTCATAGGCGAAGTCCACGTGCCCCGGAGTATCGATAAGATTAAGGACGTAAGTTTCCTTATCATACTGATACTCCATCTGAATGGCATGACTCTTGATGGTGATTCCACGTTCACGCTCAAGATCCATGTCATCAAGCATCTGTCCTTCCGTCACTTGAATGGTTTGCGTACGCTCCAACAAGCGGTCGGCCAAAGTACTCTTTCCGTGGTCAATATGTGCTATTATACAGAAATTCCGGATATTTTTCAAGGGTATGTCTCTTTATATTATATATTACTAATCAGGGAACGGGCTACGAACACGACCTTGCATAAAACTCTATGACTTACAGTACTTCCAGTTTGTCACCCATTACTTCCACTGTGATTTTATCACCAGTTATTTTGCCGGCCATAATGGCATCGCAGATAACATCTTCCAAATGATTCTTTATTACACGCTTCAAAGAACGGGCACCATATTGCGGCTCAAAGCCATGGCTCACCACGAACTGTGCAATATTGCCGGGCAACATAAGTTCGTATCCCATGCCTGACATACGTTTCTTCAAGTCGGCCAACTCCAGATCTGCTATCTGACGCGCGCTTTCTTCCTCAAGAGGGTGGAACATGATTATATCATCCAGACGATTCAGAAATTCGGGAGCGAATTGCCGCTTAAGCGCCTTACGGATAATGCCGCCAGCCATATCAGACGACAATTCACCGGCATCGAATCCTACACCGCGTCCACGTTCTCCCAACTGACGGGTACCACTGTTAGAAGTCATTATTATAATGGTATTGCGAAAATCCACCGTCGTCCCATTACCGTCGGTCATACGACCTTCATCCATCACCTGCAGGAGCGTATTGAACACATCCTGATGGGCTTTCTCTATCTCATCCAATAAAATGACAGAATAAGGATGGCGGCGAACACGCTCCGTAAGCTGGCCACCTTCGTCATAGCCGACATAGCCCGGAGGAGCGCCAACAAGGCGGCTCGTACTATATTTCTCGCCATATTCGCTCATATCAATACGGATCAGCGCATCTTTATGACCAAACATGTATTCTGACAAGCACTTTACAAGGTGAGTTTTTCCCACCCCGGTAGGCCCTACGAACATGAAGGTTCCGATAGGCCGACTATCGCCCTTCATGCCCAAACGGCTCATTGTTATAGCGCGCACCAACTTATCCACAGCCTCGTCCTGCGCAATAACTTTATACTTCAGGGCGGCACTCATGCCACGCAAACGCTCGTTTTCACTTTGAGCAATGCGGCCTGCAGGCACTCCGCTCATCATAGCCACAACCTTGGCTACCAAATCGGCATCAACCACTCCACATTCAGCAGAAACAGATGCCTGCCATGCCTTGGTGCGCTGCTCAAGTTCTGCCTGTTTTTCATTGATTACATCCCGCAATTTAGCGGCCAATTCATAATCCTGGCTACCGGCAGCATCTGATTTATGTTGTTTGAGTACGCCTATTTCTTTCTCTATCTGAGTTATTTCCGCTGGAACTTCCACAGAGGTCAAGCGAGCCATACTGCCGGCTTCATCCATCGCGTCGATAGCTTTATCAGGCAGACAACGGTCTGTGACATAACGCGCAGTCAGCGTCACACAAGCCTCCAAAGCCTCCTCTGTATATTTCACCGCGTGGAATTCCTCATAACGTTCCTTTAGATTGGCAAGGATATTACGGGTTTCGTCCTCTCCTGACGGCTCCAGCATCACTTTCTGAAAACGACGCTCAAGAGCCCCGTCTTTCTCGATAGTTTTGCGATACTCATCTATGGTAGTGGCACCTATACATTGTACATCACCACGCGCCAAAGCCGGCTTCAGTATATTCGCGGCATCCAGGGTACCTGCGGCAGAACCGGCACCTATAATGGTATGTATCTCATCAATAAAAAGGATAATATCAGGATGTTCACGTAATTCTTCAATAAGTTTACGCAAACGTTCCTCAAACTGTCCCCGGAATTGCGTACCGGCCACAACCGCCGCCATATCTAACGCCACGATACGCTTGCCGTGCAGCGCCAACGGGGCCTTGTGGTTCACAATCATCTGAGCAAGCCCTTCCACTATGGAACTTTTGCCCACGCCCGGCTGTCCTATCAATATAGGATTATTCTTTTTGCGCCGGCACAATATCTGTGCCATACGGAGAATTTCAGTCTCGCGACCTATCACAGGATCAAGCACTCCCTGTGTGGCTTTCTGCGTCAGATCCACCCCGTAATTATCTACTACAGGGGTATCGCTCACCCGCTCACCCGAAGTTCTGCCCTGCACGCCGCCACTCTTTCCGAAAGGAGCCTTGTCATTATTGCCCGGAGGCAAAGGTTCTTCATCGGCCAAACCAAAACCCGCATTGACACCGGGGCGTATATTCAGGGCCTCTATCACCCTTTTATAAGTTATGCCGCAATCCTGCAAGAATATGCCAGCCTTATTTTCAGCATCATGCAACATTCCAAGCAGTAAATGTTCAGCCTGCGCAACTTCAGCCCCGCATTGCCGGGCTTCAAGATTGGCTATACGCAAAAGCCTATGGCATTCCTGCGACATAGCAGGAGCTACGCCATCCGTTGAGAAGGAATGATCAAGATAATTCTCATCCTCATCCTTTGTATATTCTGCGATACGCCCAGCCTTGTCAGAGTATGAAACCCCGAAACCGGCCAAAATGTCGCAAGCACGGTTATGGCATACCAACATGCCGAGGAGCAGGCATCCGGAGCGAACTTCCGAACGTCCCAGCCGCTGCGCTTCCTGCTGGCTTTTTTCAAATACAGCCATTAATTCCGGCGAATAATATCTATGTTCCTTCATATAAATGTCCCTGTTCTCATCACTCCATATCTTTCCAATCATGCACTTCTACCAGCTAAATGGTACGAAACACACAGAAAAAGAATCTGCAGAAAAACCTTCCTGCAAAACAATACGGAGTTTAGGACGCAAAGATAAATCAAAAAAGTGACATACACATAAAACCCGCCTAAAAGCATTTAGCGTTAAGCTTGTTTTTTACAAATTGTAAACATTTGCACTCTAAAATTCATCATGCAGCCACTCAATCAAACGTCCGAGATTACCATTCCGGAATCATCCGTTGCATTGTAAGTATAATTAATCACATCCGAGGAAATAAGATAAAACCACCACGCCCTATTTACGGCTGCGCCAACAATGAATATACGGCGGCAGAAATGCGGGCTACAGCTTCAGAGGCTCGCGTTTCATCACCTTTAAAATCTTTTACAAAAACAGCCAACGTATAGTTGACATTATCAGGCAGACTGATATAAGCCACATCATTATGAGCCGCAAGTTCACCATGTTCATTGGTATAGCCAGAGCCTGTTTTATGCGCGATAGTAATACCTTCTATTCCAAGCAAAGGCGCCACTATCCTATCTTTACCTGTTTTACATTCCTGCAAGGCATTCTTAATGAAATTTTGTTTTTCACAACTCACAAAATGGTCAGCAAACAACCGGTCCATCAACATAGCAGTGCCAAGAGGCGAGGTGTAATTATCAAATGCCTTGGCATGGTCCGCCGCCATTTCTTCCTCCGTATAAGCCACCTGAAAACTTGAGCGAGGAATGAGAGTGGCAATAAAACTATCAGTCTTAGCAACATCTGCAAAATGCTTGAACATGAAATTACTTGCATTGTTGTCGCTCTGAATGAGCGAATAACGCAACAAATCTTTCACCGGCAACGAAATCACCGGCTCTGGATGTTCCTTCAGCATCGGGCTCCAGGTATCAGGATCCAGCTCATCTCTTTTTATCGCCACCAAGGTATCAAGAGAAAGTCCTTTCTTATCAAAATCATGGCAAACAGCTAATGCCTGATGCAGTTTAAACACACTCATCATGGCATAAACACTCTGGTTATTAAATGCTACCGTATCGGAGTGATTAATAATGACTGCAACGCCTATCTCTCCGGGATATTCTGAAGCTATTTTAGATATTGTGTCGGCAAAAAGCTGAGTATACGCCACCGACTTCTCATTACTCTTCGCAGACTTACAGGACAACAACGCAGAGAAAATACTCCAGCACACTAAAAAGGCTCCCAAAGCGGAAACCAAGCATATTTCAGGGATATTTACTGAAAGCCCCTTTCCATACTTTACCATAATGCCATCACAAAACAATCAATATATAATGGAAACCCGCGTACAATAACAAAAGCGTGGCGAACACTTTTCAGCCGGCTCGCCACGCCCATATCAAAATTGCCTTACGCAAATTTTCACTTTATCATATCACAGCCCATATAGGGTTGCAGCACCTTGGGAATGCGTATGCCTTCGGGCGTCTGATGGTCCTCAAGCAAAGCGGCCACTATACGGGGCAGCGCCAAAGCCGAGCCGTTGAGGGTGTGGCAGAGCTGGATTTTCTTATCAGCGCCACGGTAGCGGCACTGCAGGCGGTTGGCCTGATAGCAGTCGAAGTTCGAGACTGAGCTAACCTCCAGCCAGCGTTTCTGCGCCTCGCTGTACACTTCAAAGTCATAACAGATGGCTGCCGTAAAGCTCATGTCGCCACCGCAGAGACGCAACACGCGGTAAGGAAGCTCCAGTTTTTTGAGCAATCCCTCCACATGCTCCAGCATTTCCTGGTGTGACTGCTCGGAATGCTCGGGCTTATCAATGCGCACAATTTCCACTTTCGAGAATTCATGCAGACGGTTCAGCCCGCGCACATCCTTACCATAGCTTCCGGCCTCGCGGCGGAAACACTGCGTGTAGGCACAATTCTTGATAGGCAAATCCTTTTCATCGAGAATCACATCACGATAAATATTGGTTACGGGTACCTCGGCCGTAGGTATCAGGTACAGGTCGTCGGCCTGGCAATAATACATCTGCCCCTCTTTGTCGGGAAGCTGGCCGGTGCCGAAACCCGACGCGGCATTAACCACCGTGGGCGGCATTATCTCGGTATAGCCGGCGGCACGGGCCTCATCGAGGAAAAAGTTGATAAGCGCGCGCTGCAGGCGGGCTCCCATACCGATGTAAACGGGGAATCCGTTTCCGGTTATCTTTACGCCGAGGTCGAAGTCAATAAGATTGTATTTCTTGGCCAGGTCCCAATGTGGCAAAGCGTTTTCGGGCAACTGAGTATCATGACCGCCGGTTTTCACCACGAGATTGTCCTCGGCGCCCACGCCCTCGGGCACGAGGTCGTAGGGAACGTTGGGAATGGTGTAGAGCAACTGGGTGCGCTCCTCGAGAGCGGTTTTCATGGTGTTCTCGAGTTCCTTGGTCTTCACCTTTATTTCGGCCACCTTGTTTTTGGCAGCCTCCACTTCGGCGTGTGCGCCTTCCTTCATTAATTTGCCAATGCTCTTCGATATAATCTTCGATTCGGCCAGCAGGGCGTCCAGTTCCGCCTGGGCGGCCTTACGCTTATTGTCAATGGCGAGCACCTTGTCGACGGCCTCGCGCGCTCCTTCAAAATGTTTCTTTTCCAAGCCGCGGATCACCGCGTCCTTGTCGTCCGTAATTTGTTTGATAGTCAGCATAACTATATATCAATTATATTATCACGGCAAAAGTACGCATTTATTTTGAAAATTCATTATTTTTGTAGCTTGTATTAAGAAAACACTTTGTAGCCTTATGGCCAGCCTCATCATCAACGACCCGGTGTACGGCTTCGTGAGCATCCCGCGCGGTCTGCTCTGCGACATCATCACCCACCCTTATTTTCAACGCCTTGACCGCATCCGGCAGTTAGGGCTGGCCTCCGTCGTATACCCCAGCGCCAAACACACCCGCAAACAGCACTCCATCGGAGCGCTTCACTTGGTGCAGAACGCGCTGAGAGGCCTCACCGAAAAGGGCTATTTCATATTCGACTCAGAGATAGAAGCCACCGAGGCCGCCATGCTCATGCACGACCTCGGACACGGCCCCTTCTCACACGTGCTGGAAAGCATCTTCATCAGCGGTCTCACACACGAGGACATATCGCTCATGATGATGGAGGCCATCAATGCCGACCTGCACGGCCAGCTGTCCTTGGCCATAAAAATATTCAAGGACGAATATACCAAACCGTTTCTGCACGAACTGATATGCAGCCAGCTGGACATGGACCGGCTGGACTACCTCTGCCGCGACAGTTTCTACACGGGTGTACGCGAAGGCAGCATAGGCGCCGCCCGCCTCATCAACATGCTGGAGCTATCGGACGAACGGCTGGCCGTAAGCGCCAAAGGCATGTACACGGTAGAGAACTACCTGATGTCGCGCCGGCTGATGTACTGGCAGGTTTACCTGCACAAGACGGCTATCGCCGCCGAGGAAGTGCTCCGCTCCCTGCTGCGGCGTGCCAAACATCTGGCTGCCGCCGGTCACGACCTTTTCTGCTCGCCGGCGCTCCGCACTTTCCTTTACAACGACATCGACGCCACCGACTTCATGCGACAACCGGAACTGCTCGACACCTATGCGGCGCTTGACGATGCCGACATCCTCTGCGCCATAAAGGTGTGGCAGCAGGCCGACGACCGCATCCTCTCCTACCTTGCGCATTGTTTTGTCAACCGCCACTTGTTCAAGGCCGAGATTCACGACGCGCCCATCACGGCCGAACATCTGGCCGAACTCAAGGAACAGACGGCACGGCGCATGGGAATAGCCCCCGACGAAACCGACTACTTCATTTCAACGAAGCGCGTGGCCAAGGAAATGTATTCCTCCACAGCCGAAGGCATCGGCATCATCGGCCCCGACGGCGAAGTGCGCGATCTCGCGCGATTGTCGCACATTATCAGCAACGAAACAATCGGGAGTGAAGACTGCAAATATTTTCTGTTCACTCCGCGCGACAACTAATCCGTCCCAACTCATTTTTTCTGAAATACATGGAATCCTCCGAACCACAACTCAATGAAACGCACAACAAGCAAGAGTTTCCGCCCATGCACACGGCGGAACATCTGCTCAACCAACTCATGGTGAGAACCTTCGGATGCGGACGCTCCACCAACGCGCACATAGAGCGCAAGAAGAGCAAAATCAGCTACACACTGCCCGCCTGTCCTACCGAAGAGGAGATAGTGAAAATTGCAGAGCAGATGAACGCGCTCATAGCGGCCGACCTGCCCGTGACCTACGAATATGCCTCACGCCATGCCTTGCCGCCTAGCGTTTCGGCCGAGCGCCTGCCGGAACACACCGGCGAGGAAGTGCGCCTGGTGCGCATTGGCGACTACGACATTTGCCCGTGCATCGGGCTACACGTGGAGCACACCGCACAGATTGGTGAGTTTATCTTGCTGGGGACAAACTGGGACGAAGAGCGCCACAGTTTCCGCCTGCGCTTCAAGGTGAAGCCTGCGAAATAAGCAGAACTCTCCGGCCGCCGTTCCGCGGTGCCCGGAGTATTGGCCATGTGGGCATACAACGTTTTCGCCCGCTGAACCGACAATAAAACACCGCATCGCTTTTATGAAACCTTTACGCGCACGCGCGTAAAGATTTTTTCTTTTTTATCATTCAGCATGGCATAGTAAGCTGACACACAACACTTTCTACTGAAAGATAGTCTAAAAAAACTTCAGTCTGCCTTCAGCCTCGCCCCTAAAGGTCAGCCCCTCCGGAAAGCATTACTTGGAATTTTAAAAGTCCGTATTCGCGGAAAAATTCCAAGTAATGCTTTTCATAACACAAATACAGACTTTTTCGGCCGGACACCACGCGCCCTATACTGAAACATATCATATGGCACCGCGAAGGCATCTTTCAGCCTAACAAAATATATTTCAATTATTTAAAGTAAGCTGAATGATAAAAAGCGAAACATTGCTACGCGCGCGTACGAACCTGTCTGTCCACGAAAGCCTATCAAGCCACGCCGGCGCGCCCGCCGCACGAGTCCGGGACAGATATTCAGAATGCCCTTGGGCTCCGGCTGTATGCACAACCGAATCCACAAGACAAAAAAACACAATCCGGCGGCACGACACTGACTGCCATGCCACCGGATACATGCTATTTTTTTACAGGGCGCGGAGCTTTACTTCGCCTTCTGGGTTACTTTCAGATTGGTAACGGTGCTCTTGAAGTTGCCGCTGGTTCCGAGCGGGAACACCAAGGTGCGCTGGTAATGTATTTTCTCACCGGGATGATACATATCGGTGGGCCACTGCAGGTCATCGCCATACTGGTAGCCAGACAAGCGGAGCGAGGTCTTGGCATAAAGCGTTTCAGGGCCCAGTTTCTCCTTATGCTTACCGTTTACAAACAAGTGGGTCGCAACGTTGTCGCCCTCGATGGTGAGCGTCACCTCCTCGCCCACGGGAACACGGTAGTTGAAGGTGTTGAGGTAACCGTCGCGGGCAAAACCGAGTTTGCCGGTGCGCGGATCGGAAAGGTAGAACACGGCATTGTCGGAGCGGAAGAGTTCCGTACCCTTTTCCTCGGCAGCGCCCTTCACGGTAAATGTTACCGAATAACCGTATCCCACTTCCTCCACGGGGAGCTTGGTGTTGGGCTTCACCTCTGCCAAGGTTACGGGGGCCTTGAGGCGGGCACTCTCGTTCACAGCCGGAGCCTCGCTGAGCAGGCGGCGCTGCTTGTCGAACTCCTCGTAAGGAAGTTTCGTATCGGCTCCGGTCCAGCACTTCACAGCCAAGGTCTGAAGAGCGGGGAAGGTTCTGTCGTGAACATCCTTGGTAGTGATGCCATTACCTACATGGTCGTTCCACACGGCAAACATGCCGCCTACGATAGCAGGATCGCCTTCTTCAAACTTCTCTCCGCCTACCACGGCCGGCGTCCAGTGGTCGTAAAGATAGTGACAGTTGAGGTAGTCATAGTAATAGCCGGCGGCGGGAACGATATAAACCAAACCGTCGGGTATGCTGATGAGCTTGTAGCCTTGCTTCACCATGTCCTTCGGATTGGCAAACCCGTTGTTCCAAAGGCTCATGAGAACATTCTGCGACTTCACGGGCGTTTCGCCGGCGGCGTGGGTAAGCGAGCCCCATACCACGGCCTGCTTGCCGAACTTCTCGACATACTTGATGTAATGGTCGGTAAATTCGCGGAATTTCTCCACGACTTCCTTCTTGCGGTTGGAATATTCGTCGGTGCCGATGTGCACACGCGGACCACGGAACACGGGTTCCTTGCCGCTGATGTACTCCTTGAAGAGGCCGTCGACAAATTCATACGTCTCGGGCTTGAAAATATCAAGATGGTCCATGCCGTATTCCTTAGAGCCTATTTCGGGCTTATAGTGCGTGAAAGCCAACGAGTGGGCGGGCACGTCAATCTCGGGGATGATTTCCACGTAGTTGTCCTCGGCCAGTTTCTGGAAGTCGATGAACTCCTGCTTGGTATAGGAACCGTCCTTGGCGGTCAAACCGGGATAGGTTTCGCTCTCCAGGCGGAAAGCGGCCTGCGTCTTGTCCCAGTCGTTACCGAAGTAGCGGGGAAAGCCGTTATCGTTGAGGTGCACCTGAAGGGTGTTCATCTTATAGTAGCCCATCATCTTGGCAAGATTGCGCAAGTAACTCATGGGAATGAACTTACGACCGCAATCTATCATGAAGCCACGCATGGCGTAACGGGGAATATCGACAGACGAACCGCACGGTATGGTGCGCTCGGCCGACTGTTCGGAAATCTGCAGCAAAGTACGGGTGGCCCAGAAGAGTCCTTGCGGCGTAGCGGCGGATACCTGCGCGGTCTCGCCCACATTCATGGTATATCCTTCGGCACCCAGTTTCTTGTTTTTCTTAATAGAAAGTTCAAAGTCCCCCTTACGGGCCTTACCGGTAACTACGGTCAGTTTCACGCCGGTAAGTGCCTCGTAGTCTTTCACAAAGGTGTCGGCAATCTTGCGGACGGCGGCATCTTTAGTCACCACCACGCGGCCGGTGGGAACGAATTGTCCCTCCGCACCAGTCCACTCTGTGAGTTCAGGCACTACAAACGGTTTGGGATTGACATCGGCATAGATGCTACCCCCGAAAGCTGTCAGGCAAAACAAGGCTACTGCCAGACGCTTTAATAAGGTCGTTTTTTTATTCATGGATTTAAAATTAGTAAAAATCTTTGCAAAGATAATATTTTTCGCATTAAACGCCCCTTAACCCGAAGTATAACTTTAACCCCAAGCATATATTAGCGATAAAAATCATACGGCACATCTGCAAACGGCTACAAATGATATTGCATCAGCCGCTCGAAAGAATTGATGACGATATGCCCGCGATGAATTTCCAGTAAGCCGCGTTCCTGCAGGTCGTGCAGCATGTTGGAAACGCCCAGGCGCGTTGCGTTCAGTTCGGCGGCAAGCTGCGTCATCTTTATTTTCAGCACTTTCCTTCCGGCAGGTTTCAAGCAGCGAACAGCCATAAAACGCACAAAGCGGTAGTGCAGTTTCTCGGGAAACGAGCGCCACAGCAAGCGCGTAGCCTGCTGCATCTGCGTGCTGACCATATTAAGATAATTTATTCTGAAGGTAGGATAATAAAAGAGAATGTCGCGCACAGCCGACTTCTCGATTTTAAGCAGCTCGGTAGCGGTGGAGGCCAGAAACGTACGGGTGTAGCGGGTGCGCATACCAAAAAGAGCCTCGGGCTGCACTACCATAGGCTGCGCAAAATACTCCGACAGCATATAGGCGTAGTCATCACTGGTCTGACGCACACAAACTTCTCCACTCAATACGAACTGGAGCATCTCGCAGGAGCTGTCTTGCCCCGCAATCACCGCTCCGCCCGGCAACTTCTGAAACCCGATGCGGATGCGCTCGGCAATTTCCCAAAACTCCTCACGCCCTATTCCCTGAAAAAGCGGCAGGAGCAGCAAACGCTCAAAGAAGGGATTTCGGTTCTGCATGGATCTGCATTGTCAATATACGGACCGTCCGCTTCATTTATAAAATCCGTCGGAAGCCCAGGTTACATATTCCCCACCCTTACCGGCCATGATAAAAAAGGCTTGGAGCTCGGGATGCGCCTCAAGCACCTTGCGGGCTTTTGCCGAACCCATCACCATAAAAGCCGTGGCGTAAGCGTCTGCCGTGGCGCAATCGGGGGCAATCACCGTAGCCGAAAGCAAATCGTGCTGCACGGGACGGCCGGTATGGGGGTCTATCGTATGCGCATAACGCTGACCGTCTTTCTCGTAATAGCGACGGTAGTTTCCGCTGGTCGCAATCGCTTTATTCTTCACCTCGAGTATTTTCACCAGTCCCTCGCCAGCACTGTCGGTGGGCTGGGCTATCCCGATGTTCCAAGGCCTACCTTCGGGATGTGATCCGCGGGCCACGATTTCTCCACCTATCTCTATCATATAATTCTGCACGCCGCGCCGGTCGAGCAAGCGGGCCACCCGGTCCACGGCATACCCTTTGGCCACAGAACTGAAGTCGAGCATGAGGCGCGGGTCCTCTTTCACAATCTTATCGTCCACAAGTCTCACCTTGGAGTAACCCACGAATTGCATCATGCTATCAACCTGGTTTGCAGATATATCCATCTTTTTCTTAAAACCAAACCCCCAGGCATTGACAAGCGGGGCTACCGTAACGTCGAAAGCCCCTCCGGTTTGCTGCGATATGCGCTGTGAAAGCAGGAATACTTCCCGTAACATTTCATCGGTGTCGCGGCTCCGGCCGTCGTTGATGCGTGAGACGGTGCTGCCCGGAGCAAACATGGAAAGCGATCGGTTCACTTGCTCCAGCTCGGCACGGATGGCACTTCCGAGCGTATCGGCCGACACATATTCTATTTTAAATTCCGTGCCGAATACAGGGCCTGCCAGATGGCGCAGCGTCTCCTGCCGTTTCCGGCCGATGATATAGATTGTTCCGGCTATCAGGAAAATAAGAAAAAGTATCTTCAGTACTCTTTTAACCATATATTTTTCTATTGACATATTTATCAAAAGCACGGGGACACGGAACGGCATCAGATGTCGAACATCACGACAAACGTGCCCGAGAGCGCGCCGCTGTCATTGCGCCCGAAGCCCGGCACATACCAGGCCCTCCCGAGCTGCGGGTGCTTGTCGGCCAGGCGCAGGCGGTAGCGCAGCGTCCAGCCAAGATGGAATATGCCCCACACCTTGGCTTCCAAACCGAAGACGGCCTCGACCCAATGGACGGTGCTGCTCTGATTCTTAAATACAAAGGGGGTGGTGGTCCCCCACACTGGGTCTGTCAGGTCAGGACCGCTTACGTCATATTTAAAGGAAGAGAATCCGTATCTCGCCCCTGCCATGATGCGGCCGAGCGCCCTGGGATTGTTGGCGAAATTATAATCGCAGCCCAAGCGGAAATAAGGGGCGTTGGTTTTGTAACTCTGGTTGGTCTCGTCGGCTGTATGGTCGCTGATGCCCCACCCTATCTCGGCTGTCGGAAAGAAGCGGCCGCGCAGGTTCAGGCGGGCCGCCGCCTCCAGTTGCCCATAGGGAGCGAAAGCAGTCATCGCCGCGCCAACTACATCAAAGGAGACCGAAGCGCCCGAAAACAATGGCATCGGTCTGCCCAGCAAGGAGTCGGCCACGGTTTCGAACTGTATGCCTTTCACAGGTATTTCAGTCGTGTCGGCCTGCGCCGCGGAACGGCCGGTGGCAGTTTGCGCGGCAAGGGGACTAATGACTGACAGTAGAGCGAAGATACAACCTGATATTCTCGATATTTTCATAATCAACAAGTCTTCTGACAACGGCCACGCTGTCGATGGTAAGCGGCATCAGCCTGAGGGCATGCGATGTCCACCTCACGTCCTGCACATGGTGAAAAACCGAGGAGGGACAATCCAACGACTCGAAATGCGGCGAATTATCGTGCGTCACAATCAACGTATCGGTGGCCGACAGCTCTTCTTTGGAAAAATTCAGCAGAAAGGTATCGACTTTCTCCCCCTGCTTGAGCGGCAGGAGGAAGACATCCACGTCGGTGGCCTGGTTAAGCAGGACGGTATCTTTCCGGCCGCCGGTGCTTACGGTCAGCGTAGCGTCGAGCTTCATGCGACCAAGGTCTTCGGCGCTGTACACTCCGCAAGCCATCTCCACAATATTGTCGAGCGGACACTCAATATTGGTGCAGGCTGTGAATGCGGCCACCGCACCAACTGCCGGCAGGGCCGGAATGGCGAGCCGCCGGAGAATCGCTGCCGCGGATTGGCGGAAATATTGCTTCATGCTCATGGGGTTACGGTCGGAGACATCAGATTTCTGTCTCTATCTGATAATTGTTACGGTCGGGAGCATTGCGGCTGATCAGTTCGCCTAAAAAACCGGCCACGAAGAGCTGCGTGCCGAGCACCATCATGGTCAGGGCGATGTAGAAATACGGTGAATCAGCCACCAACGGTGCAGGAACGCCCTGGCAGATAGCCACCAGTTTGATACCGCCTACGATGAGTACGGCCACGAAGCCGAGAAAGAACATGATGGAGCCGAGGAAGCCGAACACGTGCATGGGTTTGAGGCCGAAGCTGCCCATGAACCAGAGCGAGAGCAGGTCGAGATAGCCGTTGACAAAGCGGTTGAGCCCGCCAAACTTGGTTTTACCGAACTTGCGGGCCTGATGCTGCACCACCTTCTCACCGATGCGCTCGAAACCGGCGTTCTTGGCAAGGTAGGGTATGTAGCGGTGCATCTCACCATACACCTCTATGTTTTTGACTACCTCGTGGCGGTAGGCCTTCAGTCCGCAGTTGAAATCGTGCAGATTCTTTATGCCGCTCACCTTGCGCGCCGTAGCGTTGAAGAGCTTTGTCGGAATGGTTTTGGAGAGGGGGTCGTAACGCTTCTGCTTATAGCCCGACACGAGATCGTAGTGTTCTTCCTTGATCATGCGGTAGAGTTCGGGTATCTCGTCGGGCGAGTCCTGCAGGTCGGCATCCATGGTAATGACAACACTGCCGTGGGCTGCCTTGAAGCCACAGAAGAGGGCAGGCGACTTACCATAGTTACGGCGGAATTTGATGCCGTGAACGCAGGAGTCGGCGGCAGCGAGTTCGCCTATCACTTTCCAGGAACCGTCAGTACTACCGTCGTTGACAAAGATAATCTCATAGGTAAACTGGTGCTCATTCATCACACGCTTTATCCATGCGTAAAGCTCTGGCAAGCTCTCGGCCTCGTTGTAGAGGGGCACGACGACCGTGATATCGATTGTTGTTTTCATTTATATGTCAGATGTTATATCTTTCTGATATTTCAGCGCCGGCACCGGCCGACGCGGTGTTTTTATGCCTGCTGCGGCCAGCGCCGGCAGAACAAGCCGATGATCAAAGCAAAGAGAGGCCCGAAGAACACGGTAAGGTAAATGACCATGCCCGCGTAGCTGGTGGCGGGAACGGCGCGCAGGGCTGCAACGAGTCCATCGGGTGTGAGCGGCTGACCGTCGGGCTGTCCGGCAGCCTGAAACTCTTGCTGAAAGCGCTCCATCACACCGGGCAGCGAGAGCAGACGCCCGTAGGCATCGAACACATAGCCGTGGTCCATGTAGGAGAGGTAGATAAATATGCCGGCGGCAATCCACACCGCGGCATAGAGCCCGGTGAGATAGGTGAAGGCGAAGCCGCGACCCAGCGTGAAGCCTTCGGACGGCAACGTCACCCGGGCGCGGAAGCGAAACGCCATCCAGCCGGCCACAACCGGCGTAAGAAGAAACATCAGGCTACTCACCGGCGAGAGGTAGATATGTGTGAGCGACTGCACAAAGGCAGCAAGACTCAGAAGGCCCCACACGCCGAGAAGCATGCCATACTGCATGGCAAAGGCGTTGGTCTGTCGGAATTTATTTCGAACGGGTGTTTCCATCACATTGATATAAAAAGAAATTGGGCACGGCCGGCGGAAAGCGCCGGCTCCGCCCGGCTATCAAAGAGAGAGGATTGTACTAACGGCCTACAGGCGCATCAGGCGAAGCACGTAACGCGAGCCATACGAGTAATCACGCACATCAAGCTCCATGACGTAGTCGTCAAGCTGCCTGATACTTCCCTTCAGTTCGTAGCGTCCGTCGTCGTCGAAATCTATCACCACACAATCGTGCGACAATTCCCAGTAACCGTGTTCGTAGAAGTTTCCGTACCCACGGCCTTCATAATACCCGTTACCATAAAACATCATTTCATCGCCATAGTGATAGGGGCACTCACCGTCATAGTATCCGATATCGACCACTTCCCAACGTCCGCGCACGGTGTCGGCCACGTAATACCAATCGTCCTCCTCGCATGAGGAGAGGCTGACGGCTGTGAGCAGCATCAGGATGACGACCTTCAGAGGCGTAATAAACTTCTGCTTCATAATGGACTTGCGTTTAAGTGTTTCATTCAAAATACAAAAGTAGAACAATTCTGCGGAATAGACTAATAAAAACCGAAAAAATGGCACCCGACGGTCATCGGGACCAATTACAATTGCCGCAGGCAGGGAGCCTTCATCCACAGCAAACGCCGGCACCCCTCCCTAGGTTACCGTCAGAGCGCCCAAACAGGAGACCGCATTTTGACGCGCCTTTCACATTTAACGTTTTTAACGTTCCGCAACGTTTGGAATACACACTCTCCGAACGGGAAGTAATGCTTTTCAACCGGCAAGTAGTAACGTCGCGGCGGCAAGTAGTGCTTTTCACAACAGCATTACTTGCTTTTTCGCCCGCGAAAGACTAAAAACGATGAAAAGCAGGTGGTCGAACACCTGTAAACAGGGGCCGACCACCACGGCCAGCCCCTCTGCAGATGCAAAGATAATACATTTTGGAGCGAAAAGCAAGAAGTGTTAAAACCACGACAGACGGCGACACTTACAGACGAAGAAACACTTTTCCCGACGCCAAGCGGGCCGCAATCAGTCCACCCGCATGTTTTTTCACTACACGGCAATGCTATTTCGGGGTATTTTCACTACTTTTGCACTAACAACAGCCTTCCCCGCTTCACCTGGGGCAGCTCTGAAAAACACCTTACAGAATGGAAATCATAAAGACCGGTATAGAAGGCGTGGTCATCATCGAGCCACGCATATTCACGGATGCACGCGGCTACTTCTTCGAATCGTTCTCGCAAAGGGAATTCGACGAGAAAGTACGCCCCATCCGCTTCGTGCAAGACAACGAGAGCCAATCGGTACGCGGCGTGATGCGCGGCCTGCACTTCCAGCGCCCGCCCTACGCGCAGAGCAAACTGGTGCGCTGCGTGAAGGGAGCCGTACTCGACGTGGCGGTAGACATCCGCAAGGGCTCGCCCACTTACGGCCAGCACGTGACAGCAGAACTGACGGAGGACAACCACCGGCAGTTCTTCGTGCCCCGAGGCTTCGCCCACGGCTTCGCAGTGCTGTCGGAAACGGCTGTTTTTCAGTATAAATGCGACAACTTCTACGCTCCGCAGGCCGACGGCGGCATCAGCATACAGGACGTATCGCTGGGCATCGACTGGTGCATACCGACGGACGAAGCCATCCTCAGCGAGAAGGACCTGCACCACCCTACCCTGGCTGATTTCGACAGTCCTTTCAGCATTAACTCTAACCTGTACGAATAAATGAATATACTTGTAACCGGTGCCAACGGACAGCTCGGCAACGAGATGAGGCTGGCAACCAAAGAAAGCCGCGACCGCTACATTTTCACCGACGTGGCGGGCGACTTCATGCACCTTGACATCACCGACGCCGAAGCTGTGAAAAAAGTCGTGAAGGAGCACGACATCAAATGTGTTGTAAACTGCGCCGCCTACACTAATGTGGAAAAGGCCGAAAAGGACGTCGCGCTTTGCGAACTGCTCAATGCCCAGGCCGTGGAAAACCTGGCCGTCGCCATGAAGGAGGCCGACGGACTGCTCGTGCACGTATCGACCGACTACGTATTCGGCAAGGAGCCTTACAATACGCCTTGCAAGGAAGACCAGCAGGGCACACCGACAGGGGTGTACGGACTGACGAAACTGCACGGCGAACAAAACATCCTGAAAAGCGGGTGCCGCCACATCATCATACGCACAGCGTGGCTCTACAGTGAGTTCGGCCACAACTTCATGAAGACGATGTTCCAGCTCACCGCCACCAAGCCGCAGCTGAACGTCGTGTTCGACCAATGCGGTACGCCTACCTATGCCTACGACCTGGCTGCCGCCATCGTCAACATACTGGAAAACCGCAAATATGAGGGTAACTCCGGCATCTACCACTACTCGAACGAAGGGGTATGTTCCTGGTATGACTTCACCTATGCTATCGCCGAATACGCCGGACACACGGCCTGCGACATCCGCCCCTGCCACAGCGACGAATTCCCCTCGGAGGTGAAACGGCCGGCCTACAGCGTGCTTGACAAAACAAAGTTCAAAGAGACCTTCGGACTGAAAATACCTTATTGGACTGAGTCACTACGCAAATGCATGGCGAACCTCAAGGCGTAGTTGGCAGAGGATAACGGCGCCAGACCCTTATCCTACGAAACGCCACAAACAGCCAATAAATAAGCGACCTGCCTCCGGCAAACAGCAAAAAAGAAACGCCCGGCGGTTCCTCTTTACGAGAAACTGCCGGGCGCATTCGTAAGTTATTCAGCGCGCCGGATGGCGGTAGTCGGGTTCGCCGGCCTTTATCCAGTCCATCACGGCGGCAGGCGGTTGCTTGTGCTGCAACTGATATTTCATGAAATCCATATAGCGGCTCACATGCGCGAAGTAGCGGCGGTAGCCCGCACAAAGGTAGTTATGCCCGCGCTCGCCGTCGTCCGACACCGCGAAGCGGTTGCGCGGACACTCGCCGTGGCAAGCGAAGAGATAGGGGCATTCGCGGCACTGGGCCGTGAGCAGGCGCTGCTTGTTGAGGCCGAACTCCGTCATCTCGGGCGAATACATCATCTCGGTCAGCGGGCGCGTGGCGATATTGCCTAACTTGAACTCGGGGAACACGTAGTGGTCGCACACGTAGACGTCGCCCCCGGCCTCCATAGCCGCGGCATGGCCACAGGTGGGCGACATGGCACACAGCGAAGGCGGCACCCCTATCCAGCCGGCCAAAGTGGCGTCGAATATCTGTACAAAAGTGCTGCCAACATCCTCACGTACCCAGCAATCGAAAACACCGCAGAGAAATTCGCCCCACTGCTGCGGGGTGACGGAGAAGGGGGCAAGCTCAGCCCAGGCGCCGTCGACAGGCGAAGCCAGATGGCGCCCGTCAGGACGGCGGTATATCCGCTCCACCACAGGGGTGAACTGTATGTAACGGCAACCTATTTCTTTGAAAAATCCATAGAAATCGGCAGGCGCGCCAGCGTTTATATGATTGACCGTAGCCATAGCGTTCCACTCCACGCCGTGGCGGTTGAGCGTGCGGATGCCGCGCATCACCTGCTGCCACGAAGGACGTCCCTGCGCCGTGGGGCGATAGGCATCGTGCATCTCTTCCGTGCCGTCGACAGACACCCCCACTAAAAAATTATTTTTCTTGAAAAAACGCGCCCACTCGTCGGTGATGAGTGTGGCGTTGGTCTGTATGATATTGTCTACCTGGCGTCCGCCGGCATACTTCTCCTGCAACGCAAGGGCCTTGCGGTAAAACGAGAGGGGGCGCATCAGGGGCTCGCCGCCATGCCACGTAAAAAGCACCGAAGGGCCGGCGGTAAGGGCCATGTATTGCTCCACAAACTTCTCGAGCGTCTCCTCGCTCATAATATGCCGGCGGCTTTCGGCATAAAGATGCTTTTTCTCCAGATAGTAACAATAGTCGCAACGAAGGTTGCACGCTGCGCCGGCAGGCTTGAGCATGACATACTTCGGCTGGTCGAAAGGGGAAATTTCCGTAGACATATATTAATAAGTATGACTGGCATAAAATGACTGATACGCGCCCTGCCCGGAGGACGGACACGCACTGCCTGCATAAAAGAGGCAATTGACGGCTGCAACTCATCGCTCACAACCGGCAATTGCCTCTATGGCTCAAAGAGCTTTCAACGGAGCGAAAGTCTTAGAGGGAATCCTTCTCAATATCCTTGAAGTACTTGTAGGTGCCGTGGCGCAGTTCCTCACAGGCAGCCTCGTCACAAACAATGATACCGTGCTGGTGCATCTGGAGTACAGAGATAGTCCACTGTTGCGTAACGGGACCCTCTACGGCTGCCTGCAGGGCACGCGACTTGTTATGACCGTTGCAGAGAATGAGCACTTCGCGGGCGCTCATTACGGTGCCTACGCCTACGGTCAGCGCTGTGGAAGGAACATTAGCCGGATCGCCGCCGAAGAAACGGGAGTTGGCCACGCGGGTGTCGGTAGTCAGTGTCTTCATGCGGGTGCGGCTCGTCAGGGAACTTCCCGGCTCGTTGAAAGCGATATGTCCGTCGGGACCGATACCGCCGATAAAGAGGTCGATACCACCGGCTTCCTCAATCATCTGCTCGTAGTGTGCACACTCAGCCTCCAGGTCTTCAGCGTTGCCGTTGAGGATGTGTATGTTCTCCTTGGGGCAGTCGATGTGGTTGAAGAGGTTTTCAGCCATGAAAGAATGGTAGCTCTCGGGATGCTCCACGGGCAGACCTACATACTCGTCCATATTGAAGGTCAGCACATGCTTGAAGCTGACGCGGCCTTCCTTATTGGCCTTAACCAAGGCTTTGTACATGCCGATGGGCGAGGAACCGGTGGGCAAACCAAGCACAAAAGGCTTTTCAGCCGTCGGATTGGCAGCATTTATCTTGTTCACTACATAGTCGGCAGCCCACTGCGACAGTTTCTCATAGTCGGGTTCGATAATAACTCGCATAGTTTTATATCTTTATGGTTTAAATAGTATACTTTTGCAAATATAAGTATTCTTATCAACACAGCCAAGCAAACGGTTGTTTTATCGCAAATGAAACAGACCACGCTCTGCTGGAAAAATCATTTACGGCCCCAAAAGTCGAGATATCGGCGCGCCACCTTCACGTAGTCGTGATGCCGCCGGACATACTCGCGGGAGTCGGCCGAAAGGGCAGGAATTTCCGCACGGCGGGCTATGATGCCGCACAAAGCCCGGAACACACTCTCTTCGTCGGGTTCTACATTGACGATGGGGCGCAACTGCTTCTCGCCGAGTATATCATAATTCTCGGGCTCGCCTCCGCCCACCACAATCAGGCCGCGCGACATGGCTTCGAGGGCATTCATGGCCGGCGTGTAACCGTATAGTTGGTCGAGTATGACGTGCGAACCGTCCATCAGGCGACAATACTCTGCAAAGGGGACGGACTCCACCTTCACCATTTCGGCTTCGTCGGGATGGAGCGCCACAACCCGTTCCAGCGCGCGGAGCATGATGTCGGTCCCCTTATAGGCCGAACGCTTGCGCTGTATGCCGATAAAGAATCTCACCTTCTCCGGCACCTCCATGCCCTTTTCTTCAAAGGTCGGGGACACTATGGGGAAAGGTATAAAAGCGAAATTGCGGAAGCCCTCTTTGCGATAAGCCGCATAATACTCGTACAGCCCGGCCACGATGCCGTCGCAGTCGGCAGCTATGCGGCGGTTGAGTTCCCCCTTGGCCCCGTTGAGCCAGTCGGTAGTCCACACCCGGGTCTCCTCCGTATGCCGGAGTTGCGAACCTATATTGAAGTCGCTGTAGCGGAAGGTTTTGCAATCGGCACAAGCCTTGCAATAATAATAGTCTATGCCGTAGGCACCCATGAACACACGCTTGTTGTGCTTGCGCAAATAGCGGTAGAAGGGCCATATACGCTCTGCCTTCAGGGGAATAAATACCGGATTGATAATCTGCACGACATCATAGCCGCGAAAGCGCCGGAACAGGCGCCAGATGCGGAGATAATAAGCGAGGGAAGACATTTTGCCGTAATTATTACGCCGCAAATCCACATCGCGCGGATAGCCTTTCCAGTTATCACCGTCGGAGGCAACGGTCACCTTATGGCCGCAACAGCGCAGGCCGCGGGCCAAGGTGGCGTGCACGTTACTGTATTCACCCAGCAGGAGTATTTTCATGACGCTCGTTGAGGAATTGAACAAAAAGGCGGGCCGCCAGTTCTATCATCTTGGGACAGGGCCGCTTGGCATAATAGGCCGCAGTGCGCTCACCGGCCTGCGGATCGTCCCGGCGAGCATCGGGGGCAAGACCCAGCAGTTCGGCACAAACTATCGTGCCAGTCTGTTCCTTGAAGCGGCGGGCCAGTTCCTGCACCACCTTGTAGTTATAGGATTTCTGAGCACGATCCTCACCCTTCACGGCTCCGGTTTCGAGTCCGGCCAAAAGAAAAAGTCCGCAAGCGGCACCGCAGGTCATGCGCATGCGGCCGATACCGGCCCCGAAAGAGGCGGACATGCGCAGGGCCTGCTCTTCGGTAAATCCGTAGAGGTCGGCAAAAGCGGCAACTACCGACTGTGAGCAATTGAAGCCCGACATGAAATACGCCACGGCTTTCTCCACTCTATCTTCGTACATAAGCTATCTGAATCTTTTTTGTATCTTTGCGCAAGGATCTCCACAAATTTGCAGAACCTCCCGCACGACAAAGGTACAACTCTACGGTCAAATATCAAAATAATATGAAACGACTATTACTGCTACTTATCGCCACCGCACTGCTATGCGCCGGCTGCCGCAGCAACAACTTCGACCGCAACATGGAAGCAGAGGCAGAGGAATACACCAGGAAACATTGCCCGGAAAGACTCGACAATTTTACCACTCTCGACAGCATGGTCTACGACAGGGAGAGCCACACGCTATGGCAGCACCTTACCGTGGAAGAACAGGCGGCGGAATTGCTCAAAGGGCACACGGCGGAACTAAAGACACTGTTGGTTGAGAACCTTAAAAACGATGCAAAATGGAAGACCTGCAAGGATAAGGAAAGCAACTTCGGTTACGTTTACACATCGCGCAGCGGACAGCGGCCCATCTGCCGCATCGTCCTGACCGCAGCTGACTATCATTGAACACCAAGCGGGACATGAACTTCGCATGCGCGCCATATCCCGGGCTCATCCTATACGCGCGCATGTAAAGGTATTGCTACTTTTATCATTCAGTAAGCTGCAAACAATTGTCAGTCAATCGATTTAGCTGAAGGATAGTATTTTTTACCTATTAAAGCATGCAGGTTCCCCAATAAGAACATTTTGCAGAAAAAGTCCGTACCCGTGTTACGAAAAGCATTACTTGGAATTTTTACACGAATACGGACTTTTTAAATTCCAAGTAATGCTTTTGACAATGCCAGATTATCTTTCCCGCCGCTTCCCTCCTGCCGGAGCTACAGAATATACGGCTGAAGGTTCATCGCCCCATCATTCAGCCGAAAATACTCGTTTCCAATTATTTACAACCTGCTGAATGATAAATAACAAAACACTCTTACACGTGTGCAAACCACAAAAAGAGCCCGGCCACCCGCGCAAAAATTAAAATCGTCGCAAGGTGGCCGGACTTTTTGTGGCTGATGCTGCAGGAAGTTATTATTCCTCGGCAGGCTTCATATTGGTGTAGACAGTCTGCACGTCGTCGAAGTCTTCCAAACGCTCCACCATCTTGTCGATGCTCTCGCGCTCTTCGGGCGTAACATCCTTCAGGTCGTTGGGGATATAGGTAAATTCGGCGCCGACAACCTCAAAACCGTTTTCCTCGAGATGCTTCTGAATCTGGCCGAAGCATTTGGGATCGCCGTATATCGTGATGCTGCCCTCCTCTTCATCCTCGTCGAACTCGTCCTCCACACCATAGTCGATGAGGTCGAGAATCATCTCGTCCATATCGAGGTTTTCGGTCTTTTTGAAGGAGAACACGCACTTGTGGTCGAACAGATAGGCCAGCGAGCCCATAGTGCCGAGATTGCCGTTGAATTTGTTGAAAACGGAACGCACGTCCCCCACCGTACGCGTGGGATTATCGGTCAGCGTATCAACGAACACCGCCACACCATGCGGGCCGTAACCTTCGTAGGTCATCGTCTTGTATTCGCTCTGGTCCTTGCCCATGGCATTTTTGATAGCGCGCTCAATGTTGTCCTTAGGCATATTCTCGCGCTTGGCCGTGGCGATGATGGCACGGAGCGTCGGGTTATTTTCAATTTCAGGACCGCCGGCTTTCACGGCTACGGCTATTTGCTTGCCAATCTTGGTAAACGTGCGGGCCATGTGTCCCCACCGCTTCATCTTGGCAGCCTTCCGGTATTCAAAAGCTCTTCCCATGATTCTATGTTATTTATTTTAATGTTATAAATATTCTTGATATTATCAGCGCAGGCGGGCGCCCAACTGCTTCTCGAGATTGGCGATGATTTTCTGCATGATGGCATCGGTCTGCTTATCGTTCATTGTCTTCTGCTCGTCCTGGAGCGTAAAGTTGACGGCGTAGCTCTTTTTGCCCGGCTCCAGATTTTTGCCTTCGTACACATCAAAGAGCGCCACCTTGCGAAGGAGTTTCTTTTCGGAAGCGCGCGCCACTTTCTCTATCTGCTCGAAAGTGACAGCCTCGTCCACCAGGAGCGCCAGGTCGCGGCTGACGGCCGGATACTTGCTGATTTCGGTGAAGCTAACCGTATTGTTGCGCACCTTTTTCATAATGAGCGTCCAGTTCAGGTCGGCATAATACACCTCGGCACTTATGCCATGCCCGGCGACAATGCTTTTCTTGACAAGACCGAACTCGAGGTAGAGCTTGCCGTTGCGGTCGCAAAGCGCCAACGACTTACTGAACAAATCGTTTTCGCCATCCTTCATGAGCATGCCTCCCATCGGGAAACCTACACGACGCAGTATCAGTTCCACATAAGCCTTGAGTTCATAAACGCTGGACGGTTCGTCGGCATGTGCCCAAGCGCCTTCCACCCGCTTTCCGGTGAGCCAGAGGGCCAGATGCTCTTCCTCCTGATAGGCGGCGAGCACCTTTTCGGCATTCTTGCGCCCGGCGTTGTAATAATAGCAATTACCCGTCTCGAAGAGGCGCAGGTTGGCATTTTTACGATTCGCATTGTGTGCAATCACCTCCAGACCGCCGAAAAGCAGCGTCTGACGCATTACATTGAGGTCGGAGCTCAGCGGATTGAGCAAATGCACTGCCTGACCGGCCGGATAGGTAGCGGAGTCTTTATAATAGGATTCGCGCGTGAGAGAGTTATTCAGAATTTCATTGAAGCCCTGTCCGACAAGCTGTTCGCTGACTATATTTTTCAGTTTGTTAGAGGCATCGGCCTCCCCTTTAATCGTCAGGCTCGACTTGACTGACGTGGGAATCTCCACATTATTGTAACCGTAGATACGGAGTATGTCTTCCACCACATCGCAGGAACGGGTCACATCGGTGCGATAGGCCGGTACCTGAAGCGACAAGCCCTGGGGCGTCTCGCCTACGATTTTCATCTCGAGCGAAGTGACGATTTCCTTCACCACCTCCACGGGTATTTCCTTACCTACAAGGTCGTTCAGGTATTGATAACCGAGTTCCACCTCATAGTACTTGGTGAGAGACGGAGCTGCAACGTCCTTGATTTCCATGGCTATGGTACCGCCGGTCAGTTCCTTGACAAGAATGGCAGCCTGCTTGAGGGCGTAAATCTGCCCGTCGGGGTCAATGCCGCGCTCGAAGCGGAAGGATGCGTCGGTGGAGAGACCATGACGGCGGGCGCTCTTCCGTATCCATGTAGGATGAAACATGGCGCTTTCCAGCAGGATGTTACGGGTGGTGTCGTACGTGCCGGAGCCTTTTCCGCCGAACACACCGGCAATGCACATCGGTTCCTTTGCATTGCATATAGCCAGGTCGGCGGCAGAGAGCTTATGCTCCACCCCGTCGAGCGTAACGAAGGGAGTTCCCTCGGGCATTGTGCGCACCACGACCTTGCCGCCTTCTATCATATCGGCATCAAAGCAATGGAGCGGCTGACCGTATGCGAACATGATATAATTCGTCACGTCCACCACGTTGTTGATGGGGCGGCAGCCCACGGCAGTGAGTGCCTTCTGCAACCATTCGGGACTCTCGCCTACCTGGCAATCCTTGAGAGTTACGGCACAATAGCGCGGACAAGCCTCGGGGGCTTCCACCACAACGTCGATGTCGAGCTCATGGTTGTCCACGGCAAACTTATCGCAGGTGGGACGCACCAGGCGGGCCGGATGTCCGTTGCGCACAAGCCAGGCGTAGAGGTCGCGGGCCACACCATAGTGCGAGCAGGCGTCGGAGCGGTTGGGAGTGATGTCCACTTCTATGACATATTCGCTCTTCAAGCCGAAATAATCAGCAGCCGGCAGGCCTACGGGAGTATCAGCCGGCAGCACAATGATGCCGTCGTGGCTTTTGCCCACGCCGATTTCGTCTTCTGCACATATCATGCCGAGGCTCTCCACACCGCGGAGTTTGGAGCGCTTGATGGTGAAGCACTCATCGCCGTCGTAGAACTTGGTGCCGAGTGTGGCTACGATTACCTTCTGCCCGGCGGCTACATTGGCCGCGCCGCACACAATCTGCGAAGGGGCGTCCTGCCCGAGATCGACAGTGCACACGTGCATATGGTCGGAGTTGGGGTGCGGCTCACAAGTGAGCACGTGGCCCACCACAAGACCTTCGAGGCCGCCGCGAACGGCTTGCACCTCTTCCACGCCGCCTACTTCAAGACCGATACTCGTCAAGGCTTCGGCCACCTCGGCCGGCGTAAGCTCGAAGTCTACGTAAGACTTCAACCAGTTATAAGATATATTCATACAGATTACATTTACAATGTGAACGATTATTGCCGGCAGGACTTGCCCATGCGGCAACGCCCGCAAAATTAATGATTTTTTTTCATATTATAACGGTGCACAAATGATAAATAAGGAGCCGCCTCCGGTGAAGTGCTCCTTTTGACCGGATAGCGGCTATGCAAAAAGAAAAGTGGCATGCCGCTTCTGTGGGAAGGCATGCCACTTTTATGGGATGCACTCCCACTTTTGTGGCAAGGCGTGCCACTTTCTCCGCACGGATTGCAGCGGTTATTTCATCAGTTTCTTGGTCCAGAGTTTCACCAGCGTGACACCGACGAACACCCATACGAGTTCGCGGATACGGGTCAGTATGCTGGCCAACACGCCCACCCCGCCGGCATTAGCGTAGCCCAGCATTTTCACAATCAGCACGATGCCGCCCTCGCGGGCACCCATTTGCATAGGGAAGAAAAAGAAGACGTTACCCATCAGGGAGGAGAAAGCAAGCACCAGAACGGCATCGAAATAGGTTACGGGGACACCGAGGGCAAACAGAATGAAAAAGAACTCCAGCGAATTGATGAGGCGCGCCACATATTCCAGGAGCAAAGAGCCGTAGAATGCCCGGGGCCGGCGGTGCAGGCAGGCTATATTCTCATCAATCTGTCCCATTGTCTCCATATTCCGGTCGTAAAAACGGCGGGCATATTTCTTGACATAGGGTATGAAGAGAAATATCTTGTAAAGCCTCACTATCAAACCATTCCTATAGCCTACATAAAAGAAATAGAGCACAAAGACCAGCACGGCGGAGAATATGCCGAAAACGGTCCAGAGAAAGGGATTCATCTTGTCGGGATACACCGCCAGGAAGAGTATTGCCGAGGAGGCCCACAGGCAAAAATGCGAAAGGATGTGGGTCATGGAATAAAGCACGACGGCCGACATGGCATGGGCCGTGCCGATGTGCCCGGCCAGCTCCATGACACGATAAGGGCCACCGCCAAAGCCAAAAGGAGTTATGTAGCTGAAAGCGAAGCCCGACACCGTCAGTTTATAGGCATGCCGGTAAGAAAGATGCTTGTCGTGCCCGCCGCTGTTGACTATCAACTGGAAGGCACCGGCATTACAGGCGTAAACAAGCACCCAGACCCCGACTATCAGGGGCAGGTAGGATAAGACACGAGGCAGGTCGTGGCGTAAGGCATGGAGGTCGACTTCGAAGGTGCGGAGCATCACGATGATGGCCACCACCCCGAAGAGCAAAAAGATGTTACGAACCAGTGGTTTCATACTGCTACGCGGTTGAAATCGCAAACGGCTACTGCTGCACAGGGGTGGCCTCGGCTTTATTCTCGCCACGCGAGGAAGAGGAGGGCTTCATGTGGCGCTGGCGGTCACTATCTTCACGATGCTCGTGATAAAGTTTTTTCAGAGGATTGGCACTGGCCTCATCATCGGCCTTACGGTTGCGATAAATGTCGATAGCCGCGTAGATGGCCCGACGGAACGAGTCGCAGGAGGCGGTATTCTTGCCGGCTTTATCGAAGGCCGTGCCATGTTCGGGCGAGGTGCGCACAAAAGGCAGTCCTGCCGTAAAGTTAAAGCCATCACCTGTAGAAAGAGCCTTGAAGGGCGCAAGCGCCTGGTCGTGGTACATAGCAAGCACACCGTCAAAGCGCGTGTAAAGAGCCGCACCGAAAAATCCGTCGGCAGGATACGGGCCAAAACATTGCACTCCTTCTTCCACAGCCGCACTGATTGCCGGAGCTATCACATCCTGCTCTTCACTTCCCAGCGCACCGTTGTCGCCACAATGCGGATTGAGCCCGAGCACGGCGATGCGGGGAGCCGGCAAGAGGAAATCGCGGCGGAGGCTGCGGTAGAACTGGCGTATCTTGGCAAGTACGGTCTCAGTAGAGATAGCTTCCGGCACTTCCTTCATGGGCAGGTGCGTCGTCACAAGAGCTACTTTCATCAGATTGTCGGCCAATATCATCAAGGGCCCGGCGTTGTTCGCTTCATCAGCCAGGCGGTCGTGCAAATACTCGGTATGGCCGGGAAAACTGAAATCGGAACTCTGGATGGCCGACTTACAGATGGGAGCTGTAACCAATACATCTATCGCACCGCTGCGGAGGTCGGCTGTGGCACGTTCAAGAGCGATAAAAGCCGCACGGCCTGCCTCCGCACTCACGCGGCCCAATTCTATGTTGACTTCCTCGTCAAAGCAGCTCACAAGGTTAAGGCGTCCGGGCTCGGCACCTGCCGCCGTCTCCACGACATGAAAATTCTGCTCCACACCAAGTGTCTTGCGGTGATAGGCGCCGGCCTTGGCTGAGCCGTAAACTACCGGCGTGCATATTTCAAACATGCCGCTGTCGGCAAAGGTCTTGAATATAAGTTCATAGCCTATTCCATTGACATCGCCATGCGTAATACCTACCTTCAGGAGGCGTTCCGGATTAAGTTCCGACTGCGAAGTTGCCATCGCAGCTTCCTCGTTTATATGTTCATTTATAATCATTATCTCTTTTATTTGATGTTTTCTTTTACAGACTTATTGCAGGGCGCCGGAAGCTATGCGTGCGTTTCATCCGGCCGCGCCGGCCTGCTCCTCTTGCCTGGCTGTGGACAACAGGCCACAGGCCGCATAAATATCCTGTCCGCGGGAGGCGCGGATGGTGGTAAACAGCCCGTGACTTGTAAGGTAGTCGCGCAAGCGCGTCATACGTTCAGGCGACACGCCACGGAATGGTGTGTCGGGAATATCATGGAAGCGGATGAGATTGATGCGGCAATCCAGTCCTTCGAGCAGGCGGAGCAATTCGTCGGCATGACGCAGCGAATCATTCAAGCCATCGAAAACGATATACTCGAACGACAGGCGACGCTGACGCGGCGCGGCGCTATCAACAGGGTGCTTCCGGCAAAAATCATACTGCAACAATGTTTTCACAACCTCCCTTATGCTGAAGGCACGCTCGGCCGGCATGATGGCGGCACGTCCCTCCGGCAGAGGATGGTGCAGGCTGATGGCCAGATGACACTCGCTTTCCTCGAGGAAACGTACCAGCCCTTTGGCGAGGCCTACGCTCGACACCGTGATGCGCCGCGGACTCCACGCATATCCCCACCCTGCTGTAAGAACCTGCGTGCTCCGCAGCACCTGGTCGAGATTGTCGAAAGGCTCTCCCTGCCCCATGAACACGATATTGGTAAGCGTGTCGCGCTCGGGCAACGAGTAAATCTGATTCAATATGTCGGCGGCGGACAACGAAGCGGAAAAGCCCTGACGCCCTGTCATACAAAAGACACAGCCCATCTTGCAACCCACCTGACACGACACGCAAAGTGTGGCGCGATCACCGTCGGGAATGTAGACCGTCTCCACAAAATGGCCGTCGGCCGTGCGGTAGAGATACTTCACTGTACCGTCGACAGAGCGCTGGCTGCACTCCGGAGCCGAGCATCCTATGGCGTAGCTCGCCGAAAGCCGCTCGCGCGCCGCTTTCGAGAGGTTTGTCATGCTCTCTATATCGGTGACGTGCTTGCGGTATATCCAATCGGCCATTTGCTTACCCACAAATTTGGGAAGCCCCAGTGATATGGCTATTTCCTGCAGTTCGCTGAACGTACGGCCCAGCAAAATGCCTTTATCGTTCTCTTTCAGTATCCCGTTGCAATACATTTTCACATTTTTCGAGAACAAAAGTACAAAAAAATATGAAGATAGCACGCAGGGCGCTACCCTTTATTTTTCTTCAAATACTTCCCGAACCGATTACAGAAACACAAAATAAACCGCCAATATCAGACAGACAAAGGCGGCCAGATGGTTCCAGTGCAAGGGCTGCCCCTGAAACAACATGGTGGCGACCACTGTAAACACGATTAAGGAGATGACCTCCTGGATCACTTTGAGTTGCATCAAATTGAACGAGCCGCCGTTTCCCTCAAAGCCTATCCGGTTGGCGGGAACCATCAGGCAATACTCAAAGAAGGCTATTATCCAGGAGAATACAATGACGCCTATCAGCGGCCAGTGGTTGGAGACGCCCGTCTGCTGCAATTTCAAGTGACCGTACCAAGCCAATGTCATGAAGATATTGCTGCCGATAAGCAGCAGTATGGTGTAAGCTGCACTCATGATATATAAAAATTAGTCTGATTATATTTCCGGAGCGCAAAGTTACATCTTTTCAACCATATCCGGAACTATAGCCCGAAGCAATACGGCAAACCGGTCCGCGGCCCACTGCCGCTCACCGGCACAGCGTATATTTGGCAAACTTAAGCAGCAGTTTTTTAGTTCCGGCATTCTCAAACCGCACGGTAGCTTTCGCACTGTCGCCGCTTCCCTCGAGGGCCGTCACCTCGCCTACGCCGAAACGTTCGTGCGCAATACGGTCGCCTACGGAAAGCACACCTCCGGTTGAGGACGGCACGCCGGCCGGGGATACAGCACCACGCGCCGGCACCGGCGATACGGCCGGACGCGACGTCAAGGGGCGGAGACGCGGTGCGGCGTACTGCGGACGCTGGGGCGGCGCGGCAAACCGGGCGGAAGTCCCGAAAAAGTCGTCGGGCAGCAGGAGATAACGCTCGTCCACCTCATGAAGAAAAGGACTGGGGCTGGAAAACTCCATCTTGCCGTAGCGGTAACGGCTCTTGGCATAAGTGAGATAACAGAAACGCTTGGCACGCGTCACCGCGACGTAGAACAGGCGGCGCTCCTCCTCCATTTCCTTGGGATAGACCTGAGCGCTGGAACAGGGAAAGAGATTCTGCTCCAGTCCGGTAACGAATACAGCCTCGAAGTCCAGACCCTTTGCCGCGTGCACCGTCATGAGCGTCACTTTGGGCGTACCGTCGTCGGACTGGTCGGCATCGGTGAGGAGCGACACCTGCGACAGATAATCGGCCAGGGGCACCATGACCGCCCCTTCGGTCTCACGCGTTTCCTGCTCTACGGCGCGGATGGAGTTGAGAAGTTCCTCCAGGTTTTCCTGACTGCTGAGATTCTCGGCATTGGTGTCGGCAAAGATCTCCGCCTGCATACCGCTTTCGCGCACGATGCGGCAAGCCAGTTCGTAGCCGCCCGTCCGGGCCAGCTGCGCGTTGAATCCTTCTATCAGTTCCACAAAGCGGGCAAGTTTGCCGAGCGTACCGCGGTTGAAATCAATACCGTAGTCGGCCGGCGCGGCCGCCACCTCAAACATCGGCACGTTATGTTCCACCGCCGCGGCCTGGATCTTGCCCACGGTAGCGTCTCCTATACCGCGCGCGGGATAGTTGACAATGCGGCGGAAGGCCTCCTCGTCGGCCGTGTTGCAGACGAGGCGGAAGTAAGCCAAGGCATCTTTAATTTCCTTGCGCTGATAGAAGGAAAGTCCTCCGTAGATACGATAGGGAATCTTTGCCTCGCCCAATGTCTCCTCCAGCACACGGCTCTGGGCGTTGGTGCGGTAGAGCAGGGCTATTTCGTCGTACTCCACCGAACAACGGCGGTGCAGACGGCGTATTTCGCCGACGATGCGGGCACTCTCGTCCTTGTCGCTGTAGGCGGCAAAAACCTTTATGGGCTCACCTACCTCTGCCTCGCTGTAAACCTTTTTGGGTATCTGCTCCCGGTTGTGCCTGATGATGCTGTTGGCGGCGCCGACAATCGTCTGCGTGGAGCGATAATTACGCTCCAGCTTGATGAGCCGGGCCGTAGGGTATTGTTCTGAGAAACCGAGTATATTGTCGATACGGGCGCCCCGGAAGGCGTAGATGCTCTGCGCATCGTCGCCCACCACTGAGATACGCGACACGGGAGTGGTGAGCAGATTGACGATGCGGTGCTGCGCCACGTTGGTGTCCTGATACTCGTCGACGAGTATATACTGGAAGCGCTCCATATACTTCTGCCTTACGGCGGGAAAATCGCGCAGCAGGAGGAACGTGTTGAGCAACAGGTCATCGAAATCCATTGCAGCCGCCACACGGCACCGGGCACAATAGGCCGTATAGATTTTTCCCACCTTGGGAATGCCGTCCATCTGGTCGCGCTTGGCTATGGAGGCATCGGTGCAATAGGCTTCGGGTAGCACGAGCGCGTTTTTAGCCTCGGAGATACGTGCGGCCACGGCCGGAGCCTTGTAGAGCTTATCGTCGAGCTGCATTTCCTTGACAATAACCTTGATAAGGCTGCGTGAGTCGGCTGTGTCGTAGATGGTAAAATCGTGAGGGTAGCCCAAGGCCTCGCATTCGGCACGCAGAATGCGCGCGAAAATACTATGGAACGTGCCCGACCAAAGCCAACGCGTGGCCTCGCTTCCCACCACCTCGGCAATACGCGAGTTCATTTCGCGCGCCGCCTTGTTAGTGAAGGTGAGCGCAAGTATATTCCAAGGCGAAAGCCCGCGCTCTATGAGGTGGGCTATCTTATAGGTCAGGACGCGCGTCTTGCCCGAACCGGCTCCGGCTATGACGAGCGAGGGGCCGTCGCAATAAGACACGGCCTCCCACTGCGCATCATTGAGCTGCTGTCGTATGTCCGTCATGTTTGTGCTGTACGTTTCGTTACTCGGTGACATTACCCATCAGGCCGCCGGGCTCAACGCCCGGGCCGGCGGTCGTGCTCCAGTTTGCGCCGGTAGAATTTTATCTTCTCACCACACTCCTCCAACCGTGGCGCAAGCACGAGGCTATCCTCGGCGTTCGCACTGAGCAGACTGTCGATGCGGAACATCTCGAAAACGGTCTCCTGGATATTCACCGAATCCATGAGAAGGATACCTGCTTGCCGCGCGTCAAGGGCCAGGTTACAGGTGCGGCGCATCGTTTCTATTTTCTGCGTGGCCGTCTCGAAATCCTGGCGGGCCAACGCTTCGCGCGCTTCACCAAGCAACTTTTGACCTTGCACCTCCATGCGCTGCCGGTTTTCGGACCAATCGTTTTTCGCCCCTTTTTCCGTGCACGCCGCCGCCAGCAGGAGGGGCAGGAATATCGGAAGGATAAGCTTTGTCATTTTCAAATCAGGTGTTAAGGATTTTCTATCAAGGCGTAAAATTACGAATTAATGGCGAAAGGGCAAAACATTACGGCGCTTTGAGCGCGTCGCGCGCCGCACGGAGCGCCGCGCACGACGGTGCGGGAGCGTGCGGCAGATGAGATTTAACATATTTAACCTTCGGCAACATTTGTCGCGTACGGACAGAGAAATGCACTACTTGCAATTTGCAGACGAAGTAGTGGTGTCGCGCGGCGAAGTAATGGTTTGGCGGACGGCAATACTTGCTTTTTGGCCACGCCGGAGCCGTTTTGGGGCAAAAAGTACCGCCCGGAGCCCTGCAAACAGGGGCCAGCCGTTGCGGCCGCCCCCTCTGCTGATGCAAATATACAAAATTTCCGGGCGAAAAGCAAGAAATGTTAAAAAGTGGCGATGACAGTTCTTCAACTCGGCGGAAGGCTTCGTCAAGCGCACTTACCAGGACGTGCGCGACCTGATACGCCGCGACAGGAACCACCCGTGCATCATCATGTGGGAGACCACGCTGAACGAGTCCAACCCGCCGGCCTACTGGAAAGACGGCGCGGTAAAAACGGCGCACGAGGAGCAGCCCGGCAACCAGTGCTACACCTCGGGTGATACTTACGGCTACGACGGATTCGATGTCTGCTACAACGACTGGGCGGGCCATTTCAACCGCCCCAACAGGGTGAATAAACCGGCGTTCATCCGCGAATACTACGACTACGAGTTCGGCGGCCATTACAGCACGACCCGGATTACCCGCGGCGAAGGCGACCGTGCCCTGGTGCAGAACGCGTGGAACGCGCAGTGGAGCCACAATCGCTACCGCACTTACTATCCGCACACGATGGGACAGGCCGTATGGAGCATGTACGACTATAACCGTGGCTGTTGCGACAATATCTGCTACAGCGGCACGGCCGACGTTTTCCGCCTGCCTAAATTCAGCCTGAGCTATTTCCGCACGCAGCAGGCGGCGGGCACTCCGTTGCCGGAGGGGAAGATGCCCTACGAGGTCTTCATCAACAGCCACTGGATGCGGGGCAGTTCCGACACGCTGCAGGTGTACGGCAACGTGGACGAGGTGGCGCTGCTGCTCAACGGACATGAAGTGGCCCGGCAGGCTGCCGACAGACGCACGCCGGGCACGGACTATGTGGACAGACCCGACGGAGGCAACGCCGGAAATATCGACTTTCCGCCCTTCACCTTCTTCGGACTGAAATGGCAGGAGGGCGAACTGACGGCCGTCGGCTACAAAAACGGCGAGGCCGTAGCCCGCCACACCGTACGCACGCCGGGCGAGGCGGCCGACGCCGACATCACCTACTTCAGGAGCGGCGTGGAAGCCAGCCGGCAGGACCTGCTGATCGTCTACGTAACGCTGAAAGACCAGAACGGCACGGAGTGTTTCGGCGAGAATGGCCGCGAGGTCTCGCTCAAGGTGGTGCAGGGCGGCGAACTACGCAGTCCGGCCACGGTGAGGGCCGAAGCCGGCGTGGCCTCGTTCCTGGTAGCCACAGGAAAAGGCCGGACGCTGAAACTGAAAGCGACATCGGGCGCGCTGACCTGTGAGAAAAACATCAAGCTGAAACCATGGAAAGGCTACAGCAGATGAAACCAGCCCGGAGATACACGCTTTATTAATTAAGGAAGCACCACATTAATTAAGGAAGCACCGCCAGCCCCTGCGGAAGGGCCCTGCGGTGCTTCCTCCTTTTCATGAAAGCAGCGCAGCCCTACCTTAAGACAGGAACAGAGGCCAGCGGAACGGACGCGCCCATAGCGCTGCGGCACAGAAAAGAGGTCCGCACGGCCCTGCAGCTTTTCCTGCAAAGTGCCGGCGCCTTTCAGGAAATGTGGCAAGGCATGCCACAAAAGTGGGACCGCCTGCCACAAAAGTGGGACGGCTTCCCACTTTTTCTTCCCACACCGCGGGCTGAAGAGGAAAGTGAAGATGGCAATACGGGAATAAAGCCGTTTTTATGTTGTAAAACACATTCCGGAGATTTTGCGCTCTCGCATTTTATCCGTAATTTGCGCTCAAAACAGAAAAACAGGCACAGCAACACGGCCGTGTCCCCACTCATACAAAAATCTTATACCCATGAAAGTTTACGACTCACACGAAATCAAAAACATTGCACTCCTCGGCAATGACGGCTCAGGTAAGACCACCCTCACTGAAGCTCTGCTCTTTGAGAGTGGTCTGATAAAAAGACGCGGCAGAATCACGGCCAAGAACACCGTGTCGGACTACTTCCCCGTGGAGCAAGACTACGGCTACTCCGTATTCTCCACCGTGTTTCACGTGGAGTGGATGGGCAAGAAACTCAACATCATCGACTGTCCGGGCTCGGACGACTTTGTAGGAGCGGCCATGACGGCACTCAACGTAACCGACACCGCCCTGCTGCTCATCAACGGGCAATGGGGTCCTGAAGTGGGCACGCAAAACCACTTCCGCTATACCGAGAAACTGGGCAAGCCGGTTATTTTCCTGGTCAACCAGCTCGACGATGAGAAGTGTGACTATGACTCGATACTCGACGACCTGCAGAGCATATACGGTCCGAAGGCTGTGCCCGTGCAATATCCCGTACAGACGGGGCCGGGCTTCAACGCACTTATCGACGTCATCCTCATGAAGAAGCTCACATGGGGCCCCGACGGCGGCACGCCCACGCTTGAGGACATTCCCGAAGAGGAAAAAGACAAGGCCGAAGCCATGCACAAGGCGCTCGTGGAAGCAGCCGCCGAAAACGATGAAGGCCTCATGGAAAAATTCTTCGAGACAGAGCACCTCACCGAAGACGAAATGCGCGAAGGCATACGCAAAGGCATGGTGACGCGTTCCATCTTCCCCGTATTCTGCGTGTGCGCCTCCAAGAACATGGGCGTTGGCCGCCTGATGGAATTCCTCGGCAACGTGGTGCCCTTTGTCGACGAGATGCCGGCCGTGCACAACACACGCGGCGCAGAGGTCGTACCCGATCCCGCCGCCCCCACCTCCATTTATTTCTTCAAAACGGGCGTGGAACCACACATCGGCGAAGTGCAATACTTCAAGGTGATGAGCGGCACCGTGAAAGAAGGCGACGACCTGACTAACGCCGACCGCGGCTCGCGCGAACGCATGGCACAGATATTCGTGTGCGCCGGCGCCAACCGCGAAAAAGTGGAGCAGCTCGTAGCCGGCGACATCGGCTGCACGGTCAAACTCAAGGATGTAAGAACCGGCAACACGCTCAACAGCAAGGAGACGGACCACCGCTTCAACTTCATCAAATATCCCAACCCGAAGTTCACGCGCGCCATACGCGCCGTCAACGAGGCCGACACCGAGAAGATGATGGTAGCCCTCAACCGCATGAGGCAGGAAGACCCCACCTGGGAGGTGGAGCAGTCGAAGGAGTTGCGGCAGATATTAGTGCACGGACAGGGCGAGTTCCACCTGCGCACCCTGAAATGGCGCTTGGAGAACATTGACAAGATTGCCATCGAATTCTACGAACAGCGCATCCCCTACCGCGAGACGCTCACCAAATCGGCCCGCGCCGACTATCGCCACAAAAAGCAGAGCGGCGGCGCCGGACAATTCGGCGAAGTGCACCTTATCGTGGAGCCGTACAGCGACGGTATGCCCGACCCCACGGTCTACAAATTCGGCAACCAGGAAATACGCGTCAACATCAAAGGCAAGGAGGAAATTCCTTTGGAATGGGGCGGCAAACTTGTTTTCATCAACTCTGTGGTAGGCGGTGCTATCGACGCACGCTTTATGCCCGCCATCCTGAAAGGTGTAATGAGCCGTATGGAACAGGGACCGCTTACGGGTAGTTATGCACGCGATGTACGTGTAGTTGTATATGACGGCAAAATGCACCCGGTAGACAGCAATGAGCTTTCCTTTATGCTCGCCGGACGCAATGCCTTCAGCGCAGCCTTCAAGGAAGCCGGCCCGAAGATTCTCGAACCGATCTACGACGTGGAAGTGTTCGTACCGGCAGACAAGATGGGCGATGTGATGAGCGATCTCCAGGGGCGCCGCGGCATGATTACAGGCATGAGCAGCGAAAACGGCTATGAGAAACTACAGGCCAAAGTGCCTCTCAAGGAAATGAGCAGTTACGCAACAAGTCTGAGCAGCCTCACCGGCGGCCGCGCCTCATTCATCATGAAGTTCGCCAGCTACGAGCTCGTTCCGGGCGACCTGCAGAACAAACTGATCGAAGCGTTCGAAAAGGAACAGGCTGAGTAAAGCCTCCCCTATCCTGATACAAAAAAAACCAGCGCAGGAAAGATGTAATCCATCCCTTCCTGCGCTGGTTTGGCAACTTATCGCCCCACATCCTCCACTATGCGCCAGCATCTCATCCGAAGCGGGAAATGCGCGCAAGTTTATTTTCGTCGAGAAGAATGATATTTTTGCCGTCGGTCATCACAATGCCTTCTTCCGCAAAATCCGAAAGTGTGCGGATAGCATTGGAGGTGGTCATATTCGACAAGTTGGCCAAATCCTCCCGCGTAAGGCGGATGCTCAGCCCGCCTTCTTCGCCATCCACGCCGTAAACCTCCTTCAAATAAAGCAACGACTCGGCCAGGCGACCTCTTACATGCTTCTGCGTAAGACTAACCAACCGCTTGTCTGAAAAACCCATGTTCAGCGCCAGATCACGAATAAAGAAATGGCACAACGCGGTGTTATGAGCCAGCATATCCGTAAAAACCGACATAGGCAGGGCACAGAGGACAGTAGGCTCGAAGGCTGCCGCTGCGGTAAGATAAGGCTCCGCCGCCATAAAAGCCCTATACCCCAGATACTGGCCAGGCCGCAACACATAAAGTATCTGGCTGCGGCCACCTATGCCGTCGCGGAATATCTTTACTTTACCGGAAAGCACACACAGCAGATATTCCGGACAGGCTCCTTCGCTATATATTTCCTCATTCTTCTTATAGGAAAGGAGCACTGCATGGGCGCAAAAAAGCTCCCGCTGGACAGAGGGCAATAGGCACCACATATCCTCGATTCTGTCCAGATAATCAGACAATGGAAGTTTTATTTCTTTAGGCATACCTCGCGAAAAACCTGCTGTAAAACATAAAATCAAGGCACAAAAATATAGATTATTTATGAATATGCAAAAAATTAAAAGAGCTTATTGACCATGCCGCCGCCGCGTGCCGGAACAACACGAAAAGCAATGCGCAACCGCCATAGACAGGAGAAAGTTCCGTTCCAACAAGCCTTTTTTCGATTTATAACACATTTTTTTGCAAAATAATTCCCCACTTGATTTTTTTTACCTAATTTTGGAATTGGATAAGTCACCCGGCTGCTATTGCAAAACGGATGACAAAAACACAGCATGGCATGAAGTTCGCACTCAATCAGAATACGATTCATGCTTTTGCCATTTAAATGCAACAAGAAAAACCTTATAATCTCTGACCTATGTGCTACTTACGATTTGACAAAGCGCAGATGACCAACCTTCAGGACTCCTTATTCAAGGAACTGCTGATAACCAACCGGTCCGGCGCTTATTGCAACACCACACTCGTGGGCTGCAACATCCGGAAATATCACGGTCTGATGGTGATACCCGTTCCCAACTTGAGCGACGAAAATCATGTACTGCTCTCCTCACTCGACGAAACGGTTATTCAGCACGGAGCGGAATTCAACCTTGGACTACATAAATATCAAGGCGACAACTTCAGCCCAAAAGGACATAAGTATATTGTAAGCTTTGAATGGGAGAAAGTGCCTACCTGGATTTACCGCATCGGCGGCGTCATGCTGAAAAAAGAAATAACTTTCTGCAACACCGACTACCGCCTCTACATCCGCTACACACTCCTGCAGGCACATTCCGCCACTACGCTGCGTCTCCGCCCCTTCCTCGCCTTCAGAAGCGTACGGCAATGGACACATGAAAACAGCACAGCCAACCACGGCTACGAGCCTATCAAGAACGGCATAAAGATGTGTCTCTACCCCGGATATCCGGAATTATTCATGCAGACGAATGTCAAATCGGAATTTCACTATCAGCCGGACTGGTACCGCGGTTTAGACTACCCGAAGGAACGTGAACGTGGATACGACGCCACCGAGGACTTGCTCGTACCGGGCTATTTCGAGATGCCTATCAAGAAGGGGCAGCCCATTGTATTCTCTGCAGCACTCGGCGAACTATCACCAGCAACCCTTGACCGCTCCATGACTACAGAAGTGGAAAATCATGACAAGCGTGATAACTTCTACCATTGTCTGGTGAATGCCGCCCACCAGTTTAACTTCAGGAAAGACGACCGCCACTACATTTTAGCCGGCTACCCATGGTTTAAATGCCGGGCACGCGACACGTTCATCGCCATGCCAGGACTGACACTTTCAATAGGCGAAATCTCGCAATATGAAAAGTACATGGACGCCGCCGCCATCGCCATCCGGAATTATATAAACAAGGAAGAGGTCAGCGTTCCCATCTACGAAATGGAGCAGCCCGACACATTGTTGTGGGCCACATGGTGTCTGCAACAATACCGCAAAGTCGTACCGCTACAACAATTCCAGGAAAAATACGGCCAGTTGCTCAACGAAATCATGGAGTTCATCGGCAACAGCCGCCATGCCAACCTTTTTGTACACGACAACGGTCTCCTCTATGCAAACGGCCGTGACCGGGCTGTAACCTGGATGAACTCCACAGTAGACGGCCGACCTATCACACCACGCTCCGGTTATATTGTGGAATTTAACGCACTATGGTACAACGCCCTTAAATTCCAGGAGCAAATTCTCAGGGAAACTAACGACGAAAGCAAACAGGCCATCGCCCAAAACTGCGCCGACGAAGCCGAAAAAGTAGCAGTATCCTTCAAGGAGGTATTTCTCAATGAATACGGCTACTTGCTGGATTATGTAGACGGCATGATGATGGATTGGAGCGTACGTCCCAACCAATTGTTCGCCATCGCCTTAGATTATTCACCGCTTAATATTAAGGAAAGGAAAGGGGTGCTCGACATCTGCACCAAAGAATTGGTCACACCAAAAGGCATCCGCTCTCTCTCGCCCAAAAGCGGCGGTTATAACCCCTTATATGTAGGTCCGCAGATACAGCGCGACTATGCTTACCATCAAGGAACGGCATGGCCCTGGCTCACGGGTTTCTACATGGAGGCATATCTCCGCGTTTACAAAATGAGCGGCGTCAACTACATCGAGCGGCAACTCATCGGCTTCGAGGAAGAATTGTTCTACCACTGCGTGGGCACCATTCCCGAACTATTCGACGGCAACCCGCGTTTCAGCGGCCGCGGTGCCATCTCGTTCGCCATGAACGTAAGCGGCATACTCCGTGCACTCAATATGTTAGAGAAATATCCGATTGATTAAGAACAAACACTTGAACTGATAGGCACAGCCGGCAAATATTCAAACAAAGAGCTCTCATAAAGCTCATAAGTATGTAGCGATAGTTACAACCTATATCCAAATACTTTAAAGGAAAACTGCCGGAACAAACTCAAAAGGAAGTTACCAACTGCCAGAAGCCTACCATTCACTGAATAAAATCTAATACATATGAAAGTATTAATGTTCGGATGGGAGTTCCCTCCTCATATCTTAGGCGGATTAGGAACTGCCAGCTACGGTATCACTGCCGGACTGGCTCAACAGCCGGATATGCACATCACCTTCTGCCTGCCCAAACCATGGGGAGACGAAGACAAAAGTTTCATGCACATCATTGGCATGAGCGAAACTCCAATCGTTTGGAAAGATGTTGACTACGACTATGTGAAACAGCGCTTAGGCAACCGCATGACGCCTGAGCAATATTATGCGCTGCGCGACCACATCTATGCAGACTTTAACTACCGTCTGACAGACGACTTGGGCTGCATAGAGTTCTCCGGCCGCTACCCGGAGAACCTTCACGACGAGATCAACAACTATTCGATTGTGGCAGGAGTAATAGCACGTCAGCAGGAATATGACATCATACATGCACACGACTGGCTGACTTATCCCGCCGGCATACATGCCAAGAGTGTAAGCGGAAAACCACTTGTAATTCATGTACACGCTACCGACTTCGACCGCTCACGCGGTAATGTCAACCCCACGGTTTACAGCATTGAGAAAGATGGTATGGATCACGCCGACTGCATCATGTGCGTGTCGGAACTCACCCGGCAGACAGTCATCAACCATTACCATCAGGATCCTGCAAAATGCATTGCCATGCACAATGCCGTATATCCCCTTTCGGAAGAAATACAGCAAATCGTGGCACAACGCAAACCTGCCAGTGAAAGGAAAGAGAAAGTGGTGACTTTCCTTGGCCGTATCACCATGCAGAAAGGTCCCGAATATTTTGTGGAAGCAGCTGCACTTGTATTAAAACGTACCCATAACATCCGCTTCTGCATGGCCGGTTCCGGGGATATGATGAATGCGATGATTGAACTGGCTGCCCAGCGAGGCATCGCCGACCGTTTCCACTTCCCCGGCTTCATGAAAGGGAAACAGGTATATGAGGCCTTCCGCGACAGTGATGTCTACGTAATGCCTTCCGTAAGCGAGCCCTTCGGCATATCGCCGCTCGAAGCCATGCAATGCTCCGTTCCTTCCATCATCAGCTATCAGAGTGGCTGCGCCGAGATTCTCAACAAATGCATCAAGACGGATTACTGGGACATCAACGCAATGGCCGACGCCATATACTCCATCTGCACAAACGAAGGACTCTACAAATATTTGCAGGAGGAAGGCAAGAAAGAAGTTGACCAGATAACCTGGGAAAAGGTCGGCCAACGCATTTACAACATCTACAATCAAATTCTCGCGAACTATAACCATTAAGCTTAAACGCGTTATATTATGAAAACCATCTGTCTTTATTTTGAAATACACCAAAATATTCATCTGAAACGCTACCGTTTCTTTGATATAGGTACTGACCACTATTATTACGATGACTACGAGAACGCCCGTTCCATCACCGAGACGGCTGACCGTTCATACGTTCCAGCCATCCATACGCTCATCGAGATGGCGAACATGTACGGTAGCTACTTCAAATGTGCCATTTCCTTGTCGGGCTGTGCTATCGAACAACTTGAGAATCACGCGCCGCAAGTCATCGAACTCTTACAGAAACTGAACGAAACAGGCTGCGTGGAATTTCTGGCTGAGCCCTACAGCCATGGTTTCTCATCACTGGCTAATCCCGAGAGCTTTAAAGAAGAGGTCACCCGCCTCTGCCGCAAGGTGAAGTCTCTATTCGGACAAACGCCTAAGATATTCCGCAACTCATGCCTGGTGTACTCCGACGAAATAGGCGAACTCGTAGCCGACATGGGCTTCAAAGGTATGCTTGCTGAAGGTTCCAAACACGTGTTAGGCTGGAAGAGCCCGCACTTCGTGTATCATTGCAACCGCAACCCCAAACTGAAACTCCTCCTCCGCGATTACAGCCTTTCAGAAGACATCAGTCTGCGCTTCAACGATTCCTCCTGGAGCGAATACCCCCTCTTTGCCGACAACTACGCCAACTGGATAGCACAGCTCCCCGAAGAGGACCAGGTTATCAACCTTTTCATGGAACTTTGCGCCTTAGGCATTTTCCAACCCTTGTCGTCCAACATCCTTGAATTTATGAAGGCGCTTCCCGCCCAACTCAAGGAACGTGGCATAGTATTCTCCACACCATCTGAAATCTGCGCAAAAATCAAGTCGTCGGGCGAACTCAATGTAGAATATCCCACTTCATGGGTCGACGAAGAAAGAGACATGTCAGCCTGGCTCGGCAACTGCATGCAGCGTGAAGCCTTTGAGAAACTTTACAGCGTGGCCGACCGCGTGCGTATCTGCAAGGACCGCCGCCTCATGCAAGACTGGGATTACCTGCAAGCCTCCAACAATCTGCGCTTCATGAGCACCAAGCCCAATTCTTACCACGGCTACAGGGGCATATACGATTCGCCCTACGACGCTTTCACGAACTACATGAACATATTGGGCGATTTCACCACACGCGTAAACAATCTTTATCCTGCAGAAATTGACAACGAAGAGCTCAACTCTCTCCTCACAACCATCAAGAACCAGGATACCGAACTCGAAATAAAAGAAAAAGAAATAGAAAAACTCCAGCACATGCTGGCTAAGTTGCAGAAAGAGAAAGCCGCAGCCGAACCTGCTACTCCCAAAGCGCCTAAAACTCCCAAAGCGCCTAAAACCACCAAAACAAAGGCAGCCGCTAAAGCGACAAAGAAAGTAGCCGAAGTTCCTGCAACGGAACCGCAAAAGGAGAAATAAGCGCCCAAAGCCGCAAGCTATCCTCAGCCTCCAGCTTCGGGAAAAACATTTACGAAACCCTGCTTTGCCATCATACCATGTATAGATGAGACAAAGCAGGGTTTCGTATATGCCGAAGAAAAATAAGAATACGCCGAAAAGCCTATAAACAAGAATACGGTGCCCACGCGGCCCGATAACCGGTCGGACGCATCATGAAACTCATTTTCAGTCAAGCCACTCGCGCACGCGGCGTCTGACAGCATTTGATTCGCTCAGCAGGCGGATAAACTCGCAAGCCGAGCGTTTACGATAAGCCCCCTGCAATGTATGCACGCACCCCTGCATACCTATGTCCGGCAAACTGAGCGGCACGGCACACAAACCCTGCTCTCCCGATATGGTGGCCTCCGACAAGACGGTCACCAGCTGACTCTGCCGAATAAGTTTGAGCAGGATATTCACTTCATTCAGTTCTGCACGCACATTGAGGTGCAAACGATAGCGGGCCACCAGCAGTTCGAAAGCCTCGCGGGCCTGCAGACCACGGGCAGGCAAAGCCATATCATAGCGAACGATGTCGGCCGGTTCCACAACGTCCAAACGAGCCAAGGGATGATGCTCGTGCACAATTGCCGCCAGATGGTTGTCAAAAAGCGTATGCGATTCCACCCCCTCATAGTATTGCGAGGGTTTGAAAGCCAATACAAAGTCCACCTCGCGCCGCATGAGCTTGCACATCAGTTCCGCCATAGGCTGGTAACAGATGTTGAGCCTGACGGCCGGATACTTCTTCATGAACTCCAGCAACGTTTCTGTGAGTATGGGGCTGAAGGTAAAGGTCACGCCTATATTGAGCGTTCCAGCCAATAAGTCGCGCAAATCGTGCAGCCGGTCGGCACAGGCAGCGGCAGCATGAAGCGCATTACGCGCATAAGGCAGCAATTCGGCGCCAGCTTCAGTGAGCGAGACGGTATGGCTGTTGCGCAGAAAAAGCGGGGTATCCATATCCTGCTCAAGCTGGCGGATCTGCTGCGACAATGTACTCTGCGTCACACAAAGCACCTTGGCCGCGTCGGAAAAATTGAGAGTCTCGGCAGCTTTTACAAAATATTTGAGTTGTCGGAGTTCCATGGGGTGCAAAGGTATCGTTTTATTTCGGAAAAGTACGTCTACCAGCGCGTGGCCTTGAAAGAAATATTCTTAAACAAGAACACCGGCAAGACGCAGCCCACAACCATTCCTGTCACTATAAAGGCACAAGTCAGGCCGTTATGGGCCAACAAATAAAAATAATGTCCGAAACTCTCCTCCTTACTATGGTAAAGGCAGAGCAGCAGTGCCTCCACCGTACGGTAAGCATAAATGCCCGGAATCATAGGCAGCAAAGCTGGGAAGAAACAAGTTTCGGCCGGGCAGCGCGAGCGCGGCGTAACCCACACAGCAGCCAACAGCCCGATAACAAACGCAGCCAGCGTACTGGCCGGAATGATGTGTATTCCCACCGTCGGCAGCATCAACACATAGCGCACGGAATGGCCTGCGGCTGCAAGCAGGGCGCAATAGGGATAGGCTCGCCGCGGCGGATTGCTGATGCTGGCAAAACCGATGGCAGCAACAGCTGCAAAAAAGGCGTCTTGCAAGATTTCTGCGTACATGATTTTATTCAAAGAGTTGTTTGCATACCGTCACAGCAAGTTGCGCTCCATAAGTAACAAGCCGCAACAAAACCCTAACGACAGACAGACCGTCAGCACAGCGGCATCGGCCAGCCGGCAGAAGGCGCAAAGATAGTAACCGCCAAGGAGATCGCTCACCGAGTTGATGTAAGGTATGCCGGGAATAAGGTAAAGCACACTGGTGCCTAAAGCCACCTCGGGCGTTGTGCCCCAGCCGAACACATGTCCGCCGGCAGCCAGCACTGATGAGAGAAAGGCTGAAGCCACGAATACGAGACGTACATCCACACCGCTGGCCAACAAAACCTGTTTCAGCCGATAACCAGCCAAGGTAGCGGCAAAGACCAGCACCATGGCCACGGCATCGCCGCCGAAAAGCCGGCAGAAAGACGCATTGGCCACCGAAGCCAGCAGCAGAACCAAGGAAGGCGACACGGGGCGCACCTGCGGCATGGCGTCAAGCTGCCGGCAGGCTTCCGCAAAGTTGATCTTCCCATCGGCCACCTCCCAACTGAGCCGGCTCAAGCGGGTGTTCAGGTCGAAACTGATACCTGTATGCCGCTGCCGCTGCAACCCGGCACAAGCAACGGGCTCGCGGGAATCGCGCACCGACAGATGTATATGCCTGGGCATGACCGCCAGTTCCGTCTGTACCCCGAAAGCCTCCGATATGCGGCGCACGTTTTTTTCTATGCGGATACATGTAGCGCCACAGCCCAGAAGCCACGCCGCATAGTCTGCCAAAAACCGGCAGACCTCATTGACCGAAGGGCGTTCACTTGCGCTCATCGCCCGGGCAGTAAAATATCTCATCATCCGTGCCCATCTCTACAAAATGCCAGTGGCCGTTGTTATCCTGCCGGCTCGCATTACGGAACTTATTGATGAGCGAGAACACATAAATCACTACGGGCACTGCGGCTGCCAGGCACCATACAATCATCAGCTTGTTCATAAATTTATTTTTTTATTGATTGACGCTGCAAAAGTAGGACGTTCCGCAGCCTCACCGGCCCATCTGCTCACGAAAGATTCGATAGCAGCTATCGAAAAATATTAATCCCGACCGCGACATTATATTCCGCAGGAGCACAGGACGCCCTCCACTTCAAAAACTGAACGTTCCGAGAAACGTCACGCACCATTGAGGGGGCCGTAAGCCCGTTTTGAATTTAACGTTTTTAACTTTCCGCAACTTTTCGGAGAGGCGAAAACAGCACTGCAAGGCGTGCGCTGCGAAAAGTCCGTATTGGATTTTTCACACGACTACTTGCCGTAAAAACGGAAATAAGGGCTTTTGGCAAAAGCAATACGGCGAAAATCCCTTGTTCCGGACCTGAAAGATACGAAAAAGGCGGGACTTTACGGGGGAAGTCTCGCCTTGCAAGTGCAAATATACAACATTTTCCGGCGAAAAGCAAATAGTGTTAAAATGCTCACGCGACCGCCGGCATCCAGGATTGCGGACCATGCGGAACTCCCGCCATGCGGCACAACCTACACCATAAAACATAAGGAACACTTCAAAGCACGCACACACGTATGCGCTACCTAAGAACCTTGATTAGGCTAAACAATAAACCAGCTCCGCTGCGGCCCGCGAAATCATAAAAAACTTTAAAACGATTACTTTATTTAGTACTATGCTTTACATAATACTAAATTATACCTACTTTTGCGCAGCGGGAGCAGGAAAGCATGCTCCTGGCTCCTGCGGAAAAGCAAAAAGAATAAAGCCATGAATGTAGAAAACGCCAAATCGCAAATGCGCAAAGGTATGCTGGAATATTGCGTACTGCTGCTCCTGCGCCACGGAGCGGCCTACGCCAACGATATCATAGTGCGGCTCAAAGAAGCCGAACTGATAGTGGTGGAAGGCACGCTCTACCCGCTCCTCACCCGCCTGAAAAAGGACGGACTGCTCTGCTACGAATGGCGGGAATCCACCCAGGGCCCACCGCGCAAGTACTACGCGCTCACCGAAGAGGGCGCCGTATTCCTGAGCCAGCTCGACTCGGCCTGGAACGAACTGGCCCGCACCGTCGGGCTGCTCAAAGAGCAAAACACCCCGTCCGCACCAAAAAACACCAACGAACAACCGTAAAAAAACGCCACCTACATGAAAAAGAACATCACCATCAATCTTTTCGGCTCGCTCTACGCCATCGACGAAGATGCCTACGAACTGCTGAAAAACTACCTCGACAATATGCGCGCCTACTTCAGCGACAAGGAGGACGGCAGCGAAATAGCCACCGACATAGAGAGCCGTGTGAACGAACTGCTCAGCGAACTCAAAGCCGGCGGTCTGGAAGCCATCAGCATAGAGCACATAGAAAATATCATAGGCCGCATCGGTAATCCCGAACAGCTCGAACCCGAAAGCGATGCACCCGCCGGCAACAAAAAGCCCGAGGCAGCACCCGCCGACAATACCGGCGGTGCGGAGAAGAAGGCGCCGCGCCGGCTCTACCGCAACAAAGAGGACTGCATGATAGCCGGCGTCCTCGCGGGCCTGTGCAACTACTTCGGCGGCACCGACCCGCTGCCCTGGCGCATATTGGCCATCATACTCTTCTTTGCCAGCGCCACAACGCTCTCCATCGTCTATCTCGTGCTGTGGGCCATCATCCCGCAGGCGGAAACTGCCGCCGAACGCCTGCAAATGCGCGGCCAACCCATCAACACCCAAACGCTCAACGAAGAGATCATGCGCGGCGTGAACGGCACAAAGGAATTCGCCGGCAACGTCTACCGCCAGAGCCATAATAGCGGCTGCCTCGGCATCCTGCTGAAAATCGTTGTGGCCTTCTTCAAAATAGGTATTATCCTGTTCCTCATCGGCTGCCTCATACCCTTATTCGTAGTCCTCGTTCCGCTGCTCTACCGCACCCTGTTCGGCATGACACACCCCGCCTTCCAATTTCTCGACTGGCTAAGCGGCGACACGCTCTGGACATCCTGGACCACACTTGTATCGGGCATCGTATTTTTAGGGACGGTCATATTCATCTGCATCTACTGGCTCCTTGGCAGCCGGCAGGCGGGCCGGCCCTCGAAAACCACGCGCCGCGCCCTGGGCACAATTTGCGCACTCTCCTTCATCGCCATGATTTGCTCCGGCGTATACACCTGTGTGGCAGGCATACACCGCGAAAGAATGGCAGAAATGCAGGAAAACACCCGCAACGGCATCTTTGCCGAACAGCACAGCTGGTCGGTGCTCGACGGATATGGCCTGGAGCTCAAGAAACTGGAAGGCTGCAAAACCGACTTGGCGGAATATACCAACAGCCTCGAAGACGATTCGGAGTGCTACCAGGTTCTGAAATTCCGCTACGACCGCTCTAACCGCCCCATGCGTTTCCGCGTGGAGAAACAATTGCAAACGCCGGCGGGTACGTATCGTCTGGAAGCTGTGGTAAAGGCCACCGGAACGGGGTGCTATCTTTTTGCCTCTCCCAAAGGCGCACGCACAACGTGGACCGACGTGACGGCCACAAACAGCACTCCGCTGAAAAACATCGACATGCCGACAGCGCAGAAAACCGAGCTCCTGAAGTTTGCCACCGACAGCACGGCGCTCGACAAGTTGCATCAATGGTCATCAAACTGGCGCTACGTGAGCATCGACAATATCCGTCATCCCGGCGGCAAGTTCACTTACGGCCTCTCGACGGAAGGTCCCGCGGGCAACGACCGCTATAAGTCCTCCTCGGTGACACTCTACAACCTGAAGTTAGTCCGCACGAACCAATAAAAACAACAAAAGGAGGCTGTCTAACAATCAAAGTT
>JAAGKN010000031.1_pt1 | contig 111138 bp, 92 predicted proteins | sample 6206371 | NCBI WGS metagenome assembly JAAGKN01 (sample SAMN11533720, study PRJNA540317) | gut metagenome | isolation source: fecal pellets from male and female animal of same cohort | host: Peromyscus leucopus | place: USA:CA | collected 2017
GACTTATCCCGAACTCACGTCAATAGTTAAATTTGGCGAAGAATAGGCATTTATAATGGTCTGACGGTCAATATCGCTATTGTGAGAGTCGAGAAAAATTTGTATCTTCGTACTCCAACCAAGACACTGAACCTTGCAGAGGCATGGTTTTCGACTAATTAAAATAATGCTCAAAAAGGGTATCAAATCTAAAGCATAAGGTATGGGCGGCTGTTTAACTAATTGAGACTTAGAATATAGCGCGGTTGATAAGTACCCCTGTCTCTCCGCGATGTAGACAACTACATTAACCTGAATTCCTGTAACCCCCGGTTACAGGAATTTTTGTTTCTAAGAGTCCGTTTCATAAAAATTTTGGCTCTGGGGGCGGCTACTTTGGGTCAAGCCCGTCTTCTTTCTGTAGGGAGCATAGCGGGCTGTAGGGAGCATAGCGGGCTATGTGACCGGAAGAAAGAAGGCTGGATTGGCGTGAAGCAGCCGGTCTCAGGTAATATTTTTACAAAAGTAGACATTATTCGATGAATATGGATAAAATCCGTTTAAAAAAGTTACCTCGGTCTCGCATCCTTGGCCGATATGGGCACTTCTCCTCCAGTCACATAGCTCACTATGCTCCTTGCGGAGAAGCACCCATATCGTCTCAAGGATGCGACCCCCAGAGCCAAAATTTTATGAAACGGACTCTTAGAAGGCATCCTCATCGAAATAACGGAATAACGGAATAAAAAGTGTGACCGCTATAGGCAGCTGACGTGTTCAACGCGATAATCGTCGGTCAGGGGGAAATACTTCAGCGGTTCGGTGTGGTGGTGACGGAAGCCGCATTTCTCTTGTGCGCGTTTTGATTTCTCGTTGCCGTCGAAATAGCCACACCAGAGCCGACGGAGTTTCAAATCCTCGAAGCCATAGCGGATAACTTCGCGCATCGCTTCAGGTATCAGTCCTTGTCCCCAGTATAGCATGCCTATCCAATAAGAAATCTCAGCTTCATCTTCGGGGATACCGAAATTGCTCGCTGCTCCGCGAATCAGGCTAATCATGCCTATAGCCTTGTCTTCGCCTTTGAGCGTAACTGCATAGACCCCCGGTTGGGAGAATACCGAGCGTATTATCTCTCGGCTGAACTCAACGCTTTCATGCACGGGCCATCCGGCAGGCGCCCCCACGCGATCATCACTGGCATACTCGTAGAGACTTTCAGTATCTGACCCGCGCCAAGGTCGTAATACAAGGCGTTCTGTCTGCAGAGGCAGGCATAGTTTGTGACAGTTAGTAAGGGAATCAAAGATATTTTCAAACTTTTCGCGTAGCAATGTCTCATCCTTGATGATTTCACGGAGGGCGTTGAGGCGTGCTGTGTTGGGGCTATTGTCAAACCATAGACGGAGGTAGCCGCCTTCGGCGTATTTTTCATGAAGATGGTCGAGGGTGCGCTGCCAATGACCTTCCTTGTCAAGCTCGGGATAGTGGCGAGGCCATATTGCACCGTGCGGAGGATGATTGTATCGGGGTCGATGAAGCGGTCGGCTTCGGCCACAATTTTGCCGTAGATGCTTCGCGGCTCATGGTCGGATGAAGCCCGGTGGTCTTCACACGCCTGTGCCATCGTCTCAATCTGCTCCTCGCTGAACCAGTCGCGCAGCCACCTATCTTCGCGCACAATCTTGCCCGACACAAGATGATGCGTCTTGCGGTCTTCCGTCAACCCCGTGTCATGATAAGCCGCTATCGTAAAGACCATATCCATATCAACATCAAGGTCGGCGGCGATAGCCATACTCTGCTCCATAACTATATCAACGTGGTTTCGCTGGTGTGCCGCATCAAAATCGTCGTAGAGCGGCAGGATGTTGGTTACGATATAGTTTTTCAGAGATTCATTAATCATATATGTAGTTAGTTAGTGGCTATTCACCTGAAATGGTTGCAACTATTTTTCTTGCTCCGCCGTAGTCGCGGAACTCGCAGAGATATATCCCCTGCCAAGTGCCGAGGTTCAGTCGGCCATTGGTAATGGGTATAGTGAGCGAGGGACCGACAATTGAGGCCTTGGCGTGAGCCGGCATGTCATCATCGCCCTCCATGGTGTGCGTATAGTATGGCTCACGCTCACGTACCAAACGGTCGAAAATACTTTTCATATCTACCCTGACATCGGGGTCGGCATTTTCGTTGATAGTCAACGCCGCGGAGGTATGCTTGATAAAAAGATTCAGCAGTCCGACCTTCGGCAACGGCCACAAATGGCTCAATATCTCACCAGTGACCAGATGGAATCCATTTTTGCGCGGACTGAGTGTAAATTCGGTTTGTTTCCACATATCCTAAGAACATTTTATAGTTTGTCCCGATAACGCGATCGCTCCGGTTGCAGGTTCACAATCAAATCAGGTATTTGTAAATCGGCCAGAAGTTGCGAAGATGTTGACATGGATTTCCTAAGCTCCGGAGTCGGATAATACACATCTTTGTTCGCCATCTTGGCCGTTTTAGACGCTTCGACCACAATTTCCTGCAAAGTAGTGGAGAAACTTGTCGTGTCGGCTGATTCAGTCTGCGCGTGAGAAAGTTGTGCATTTGAAAACAGCAATGCACAAATGGAGTGTATAAACAATAAACGGGTATTATTCATAAGTTTATGAAAGATTACAGACCGACAGGATGTCAAATCATTTGCAAATATAATTATATTATATTTTATAAACCTGATTGTATCGCAAATATATTTCTTCATAAACTTTTTTTAGAACGTACCGAGTAGCGGTTGCCATACCGGCGATTGAGATTTTATTATAGTCGTTAACCGAATAACTCAGAATGTGAGCCGAAACGGACGAGGTCAATTTCGTCCGTGTCTGGGTCAAACCAAATAAGAAGAAAATCACCTTCGATATGACATTCCATATGTCCCTTATAATTCCCGGTAAGCATATGAGGATCGTATTCTGCCGGAATTGGAATCTCATTTTCCAATTTCTTCAGAATGTCAAACAATTTATTTAATTTTTTCGGATTGTTTCGAAACCGCTTGTAGTCCTTCTTATATTTTGTTGTTGGCTTCAGTTTTTTCATAAGCCCATTGATTTTTCCATTGCCTCAATGGATGATAAATCCAAAGCAGGCGCGGTTCTCAATGCGCCGCTTTGGGCTTCCTTCATTGCTTCAACAGTTTCTGCGTTAGGCTCATGATAGGCAGCGTCCAATAATAGTGTTTCCACAAAATTATTAAGGCTGCGGTTCTGACGCTTAGCCATAAGTTTCAGTCTGTCAATCAAATCAACCGAAAGTCGGAAGCTCTGATTTTTCTTGGTCGATGCGATATCCATATTTCTAATCTTTTAGACTGCAAATATACTATAAATGTATTACATTAACAACATAATTGCCAGTAAAGTTTGTGGCTATGTCAATCTTACGCACAGCGGGAACCAAAGATGGTTGAAGATAAAAAGATGGTTCTCATATTGTTCATTCATAGTTCCAGATGGTAGCAGCCCGGCGCAGCCGTTAAAAAATTGTTTTGAAGTGTTTTCAGTGTTGCCAGTGTTCCGGCTCCCGAAAGGGCTTTTGTTTCGATTCGCCCCGGCGGTGAGATGCCGGTGTGAAACTTTTAGAAATTTTAGCACGCGGAACTGATCGCTCATGCCACAGGCATTAACGGGCGGAACGGCGCTGAACTCTTTGCCTATGGTGGTCCGGGTGGCTTACTCAGCGTAACCGTCAGCTGGATAGATTATTTTGAGTCCGTTTCAGGTAATGTCGCCAAGCAAAAATTTTTCTTTTGGGCAGGTATGACAGGTTATCGTCATTGGCGTAGGCCTCACGTTCGAATGATATATTCATATAGGCATCGTACCACTTCCGGTATTGGATGAGTCTGAACAGCCACTCGAGCACATAAACAACGTAGAACGGGATGAACAGAAGTTCGCGTTGCTGGGCATTGTGGATTCGCTCGTGGTTGATGACATACTTGTCAATCCACGAAGGGTCGCGAACCCATAAAGTCCCAAATAGATTCAAGCATAGCCCCTCCGGCATCAATTTGCATTTAATAATCATAAGTAACGAGTCATTTCAATATTTAGAGTCCGCTTCATAAAAATTCTGGCTCTCTCCTTGCAGAGAAGCACCCATATCGTCTCAAGGATGCGACCCCCAGAGCCAGAATTTTTATGAAGCGGACTCTTAGCGGCGATATACTTTCTTTACCGACTTGTCTCCTCTAACTTCTATTACTATCTGGCCATCGGCCGGTGCTGCAATCTCGACACCCTGCATATTGAACCAACGGGGCGCTTCATCTTCACCAACAACAGTCGAGACTCCATTGTAGCCACTGACCTTGATATTGACTTCCTTACGGAGAAATCCACAATAAACAGCTACCGTTGCTTCACCCTCTTTCAGAAGAGTGAAGTCAAAAGATGGAGAATCAGCAGTACCGGAAGTTGTCACAGAGAAAATGTCGCTTTGTGTACCTATCAGAATATAGCCGGGACAGGTTGCATTTGACGGACCAACCGACGGGATAATACTTACTACATCATTGACACTGCCTGTCAGATCCGAAGCCGAAAGATTAAGTTCCGTTGGAAGGACATCGTTATCGTGCCAATAGAACCAATCTCTGAAATTCTTCCAACCGGCTTGTTTCTTGAAATTGCTGAACATGCTCGAAGGAATCACCAAACGGCAATCAGGCCATATTTCCGGAGAGAATACCTCGCCGTATCCAGTCGTATCTCCTTCATAGGTTTCAAGAGTCGGAGGTACCAGCTTGGTAGCCGAGATGTTTGTCACACAGAAGATGTAACGAATGTTCTCCGAACCAAAGAAAGCCTTGGGTTGAATGGTTTCCAACTGATACGGAAGCGATACAGAGACCAGATTATCACAATCGGCAAAGGTTTCTGTCGAGATAGTTTTAACTCTCTGCGGAATATCGATTACATAAAGACCTGTGCCGGCAAAAGCACGCTTGCCGATAGAATCAATAGATTCGGGTAATGAAACGCTTGTCATTTCATTGCAGTTTTCGAAAGCGCCCTCCGAAATTTCCGTGACCTTATAGAAGGGTGACGTAAAGTTGAACGGAACCTTTATTTCCTTCGGTATGACGACATGTCCCGAGGATTTCGGTTGATTAGATACCACATAGGCTGAGGTCGTAGGTTGATTAACCTTATAATTGATTCCGTCCACCTGAATGATATCTTTTACCACGGTGACAGACAAGGTGGTACCTATACTCGAATCAAGCATAGAGGTAATATAGACGAAACAAACCCCCAATTCCTTAAGCATTACATTTCCAAGCAAGTCAACCTCAACGGCGTCAGGGTTGGAGCTGACATATCTCAGACGTTTGTCAAAGCTGTCCTCAGGCAGTACTTTTGCGCCGATATTAAACTTAGAGCCTATCGGAAGTAATATACCTGACTCGGGCAACTCCACCGAAGTAGGATATACACGAAGATCCTTTTCTGAGTTAACTGAAACGGTAGCTGTTACAGAGGGATTCGCAACTGACGTGATAGTAATTTCAGCCACGCCTTCATCCAAGAGTTTCACGAAACCCTTGTCATCGACCGAAACTGCGTCAGGCAATGATGAAGAGAAAGTAACACTCTTGTCATCAGCGTCCTCCGGAAGGACTGTAACATCGATTGTGAAAGACGCGCCTATGTAGTCGGTGAAAGAAGAGGGAGAGGCAATTATTTCCTCGGGGAGAATCTGCTGCTCTGGCATTACCTGAATTGATTTCAACGTCTTCCAGCCAGCGGCCTGTTGATAAGCCTCGACAGAACCGGCAGGAACATAAAGGTCTATCTGACTTGTCGAGGCACCCATAAAGGCATTGTCCGACACCGGTGGAACGACGGCATACGAATAGATGGTTGTCAGGTTATTACAGCGAGAAAACGCCGACAAACCGATACTGGTTACATTCGCGGGAACAGTAAACTCTGAGATGAGCGTAGACTTGAACGCGCTCTGGCCGATTGTTACGATTGACTCGGGGAGTTTTACAGCTGTCACTGTCGTCTGGTTGCAAAACGCATTGTTGCCGACAGAGGTCACAACATAGTCCGTTGACTCATAGGTGAAGTACTGAGGCACTTCGACATCTCCGTCATACACTCCAGGATCCCACTGCATTCTGCCGTCAGGAGTAGTAATCTCAGCTTCATAATAACCAGCATAGGTTGCAGATGCTGTTGTAGACAACTTGTAGTAGTTTTTTCCGACCTGCACGTATTGGTCAGCCGCAACGGCACCGGATACGCCGCACAAAGTTGTCAACAAGTTAAATAGTAGAAATCTTTTAATCATTAAACACAGATATTAAGGTTTAGAGTCCACAAATTTAGATAAAAAATTTAATTTCCAACCGCTCTTTATATGACTCTGTAAAGAGAATTGAGCAAAATGTTATAATTATGCGTTTTAGCAGACGATAAAATTAGACAAAATCGCGTAATTAACTTTTTTTAACAACTTAGTTATTGAAATGTTTCAATTTTTATTTAAATTTGTTGACGCATGAGAATATTTCTGTCATTCTTAGTTAATATTGGTTACACTTTTTCAGAGTAGAATGCACTTAAATTATTTTCATTTATAGGTTACACATGTTTTATTAATAAACTTCTACTAACCCATGAAAAAAAGTTTACTTTCGTTTGTGGCCCTTGTCGCCACACTCTCGGCTTCCGGCGCGAACATCGACGGAATCGAGTACACCCTCAACAATGCGGCCCTAACTGCAGTCGGACAGCAACAGCTGATGGCTATACAGGCGACATTGTGATTCCGGATGAGTTCTATGTTCCGCAAGTAGGAAGAACATACACTGTAGTTGGAATCGAGCAGAGTGCCTTTGAGGGCAACATCATCACATCTGTAAAAATCGGTAACAATGTAACCTCAATCGGCAAATGGGCATTCTATGGTTGTGCCAACCTGAAGTCTGTTGACTTCGGTACAGGAATGGGGAACGGTATCGAGATTCCTGCCAATGCATTCCAACAGTCAAATGCAATCGAGAAGGTAACTTGCCGTGCGGCTGTACCGGCTTACCTATATGCTGCCGGTTTCTCGGCTACAGTATATCAAGCCGCAACTTTGTATGTGCCGGAAGATGCTATGACAGCTTACAAGGATCAGATGATCAACAACTGGTACAAGTTCAGCAAAATCGAAGCAATCACTGACGGCGGTGGTGGCGGCGGTGAAACAAAAGTAGACATTGCCAACATCGATGGTCTTGTCTACTATCTCGACCACGATAATCTGACGGCTTCGGTGGCAGCTGCTTATGGCGTAGCAGGTTATGACATTTCCGGCTATAGCGGGGATGTGGAGATTCCCTCCGAAATCAGCGCGAACGACACAACGTACACAGTGACTTCCCTTTACCCGGAATGCTTCTATCAGACATCGCCTGTGACTATTAAATTCCCGGATACACTCAAGTCTGTCGGCTGGGAAGGCTTCTACGCAATTAGCTCGCTGACGCGTCTTGATTTTCCTGACTCTGTTGAAGAGATAGAAAACGGATGTTTCTATAACCTGCCTAAAGTGACGGAGATTGTTCTTGGCAGCGGCATGAAGACACTTGGCGGTAAATCAACCTACGTAAGCTATTGTTTTATGAACCTCACTAACATGAGCAACCTTACCTGCCTCGCGGATACTCCTCCGACAGCTACTGAAACAACATTCCAGCCCGCCGTCAAGCAGAACACAACACTTACAGTGCCTTACGGCAAAGCTGAAGTTTATGAAAACGCTCCCAACTGGGGTGGCTTCAAGGAGTACATTGAGTTGCCCGATACTTCAAGTGAAACCGGTATTGACGTTGTTGGCAGCGATTCCGACGCACCTGCCGTCTATTACAACCTGCAAGGTGTGGAAGTCGTTCCGGCTTACGGCCAGATTGTAATCGAGGTTCTTGGCGGCAAATCCGTGAAGAAAGTTTTCCGCGACTAATTACGAACAAACCTTAACTGACATTCATTGAAGGCGTATCCGTGAAGAGACCCCGTACAACAAACCGGGTATACGGATACGCTTTCTATTATTCCTTAAATCTGTTTTTACGAATGAAAAAACTGCTTATCACAGCTTTGGCCGGCATTGCAATCGGTTTTTCGGCTTATGCCGACGAACAGGCCTGGGTCAATGGCATCCGTTACAGCTTCTCCGCCCGTCAGTACGGCACAACCGAGAAGTTCGAATGTTCTACCTATAAACCGTCAGATGCCGGTTTTCCGTCCGGTGATGAGTACACCGGTGACATCGTCATTCCCGAAGAAGTGGAATACCAGGGAAAGACCTATGTGGTGACCGCCATCGGCTACCAGTCATTCTACGACCAGTCGGGCGTGACCTCAGTCACCGCTCCCTCCACCATCGAGAAAATTGACACGCAGGCATTGAGCGGTACCGCGATCACCTCGTTCATAATTCCGGAGAACGTACAGTCGCTCAACCTCTATCCCTTCATGAGCTGCCGAAATCTCACGGAACTCATCTCCCTGAATCCGACACCCCCGACAACGGTTGCAAGCACTTTCCAAGGTGTGAAGCAACAGACCGTAAAACTCTACGTTCCGAAAGGGTGTGTGGATGTCTACAAGAACGCAACCCGCTGGTCAGGGTTCACGCAGATTGAAGAGTATGCGGATTCTCCCATCCGTCCTACCTCTGTCACCATCACCAAGCACCCGAATGTAATGATAGTCGGTACGACCTATCAGCTCGAGTGCGTTGTCGAGCCGGAAGATGTAACCGACAACAGCGTGACCTGGAAATCGCTTGATACGAACATCGTGACCGTTACCGACGATGGTCTGCTGACAGCAGTCGGCGCCGGACGCACATACGTCGAAGCCATATGCAATGGCGACAAGACTGTCAGCGTCAACTTCAATATCACCGTCATTAACGAACAAGCGACTATCGACGGAATGAAATATCGATTTGTACTCGACGAAGCGAACAGGATAGCCAACGCGTATGTGATTCGCGACGCAAGCTATGCCGGCGATATCGTCATACCCCAGACGGTTCAGAACGGCTCGACTTTCATAGTCCGCGGTATTGATCAGAATTCGTTCGCCCTTAACAACAACGTCACTTCAGTGACCTTCCCGTCCACAATCAACACTGTCGGTTTCAATGCCTTCCGCAATTGCACCGGTCTCCAGACAGTCAACATCTCCGACTTGGGCGCATGGGCACAGATTGACTTCAGCGACAAACTCGCCACGCCGCTCAACATCACAGGTGTCAAATTCCTCGTAAACGGTCAGGAAATCAAGAATCTCAACATAGATGGCTCTGTAGAAACAGTCAAGCAATTCACATTCTCAGGGGTCAACTCCCTTGAATCTGTGAAATTCAGCGAAGGTGTACGAACCATTGCAAAATCTGCATTTGACCGGTGTCCGTATCTTGCCAATGTCGAATTCTCAGCTTCAGTCGACTCCATCGGACTGAGCGCATTTGCCAATTGCGCTTCGCTTGAAAACGTAAACCTTCCGGCCGGACTCCGGAATATCTCGGCCGGAGCTTTCTCGGGTTGTGCGTTGAAGACACTCGTAGTTCCCGACAACGTCTCTGTAATTGACAACCAGGCATTCATGAACAATACATATCTGAAAGAGATAACCCTCCCGGCCTCTCTGAAGATGTTGTACCTGCAGGTATTCGCCGGCTGTCCCTCAATCGAGACAGTCACGGTTAATGCAACTACTCCCCCGACTTTCTTCTCGGCTTCATCGTCGATTCCTCTGAACGACTTCAATAGGGAGATCTATACAACAGCAAACCTGTATGTTCCCGAGGAGTCGTTGGCAGCCTACAAGGCCGCTTACGGATGGAAACAGTTCAAGAACATACTGGCCATCACCGTTGAACAGCCGACCATCGAAGCTGTGATTGACAACATCACATATGAGCTGAATCCCAACGAAAAGACAGCTACCGTCAAGACCGGTACACCCGTCAATTCCACAGTGACAATCCCCGATGAGGTAACATACGAGCAGACAATTTACCCTGTAACCGCTGTCGCCGACTCTGCATTCTTTAACCTCAAGGAGGTTGTGAATCTGACAATCGGTTCGAATGTCGCTACAATCGGCCGCTACGCCTTTGCCGGAACCGGTATAGACATGGTGGCAATTCCGCAGAAGGTCCGTAACCTTAGCCAAGGAACATTTGCCGACTGTGCGTCTCTGATTTCCGTATCGCTTCCCGACGAGCTCCAGTCAATCGGAGTCAAAGCCTTCTACGGTTCTCCGAGAATCCGTTACATATTCTGTAACAACATGGGTGGAGAGAGTCTGACACCTCCGGTATTCGACACCTACGAAGGTGACCCGACCAACTATGGCGAGGCTTTCTCGACCGAAATCTGGCCCGACTGCCAGCTTGTGATTCCGGCCAATATGTTTGCAAATTACAAGAGATGCAACGGATGGAAGAACTTCCGCTCGTGGGTTTACTGGCACGATTACGACATTCTTCCTACGGCCATCACGCTCACACCCTCCGAGCTGACCGGCGAGGTTGGCCAGACCTTGCAAATTGTGCCTGGACTTGAACCGTCGGGTGCGCTCCTGACCAACTTCATCATCACCGGTCTCGACACAGAGATGATCAGTCTCACGTCGGGCAAGAACAATGAAGGTGTTTCGGTTTACGAGATTGATCTGCTGAAGGAAGGCACCACATCGTTTACAGTGTACTGTGGTCTCAACAAGAAAACATGCGACATCACCATCAACAAGGGCACTGGAGTGACCGGTATTGAAAGCGAGTCAGACGGTGCAGTCCGTTACTACAACATGCAGGGTGTTGAGATTGAAAACCCGACAGCGGGACAGACCGTCATCGAGATTCGCGGCGGAAAGTCAACGAAGAAGATCATCCGCTAACCCGGTAAAACAATCCATATCAAAGGCAGGCACTCCCCCGAGCGCCTGCCTTTTTTGGCGTGAGCCCTAAATCCTAAATCCTAAATCCTAAATTCGAATTTCCCTTCCGGCGTCAAAGATGCGCTGACGGTCCGGTATCTGTATGGTGTGGTCGTTGACTTTATGCACGAGGCCCGCATCAATAAAACTCTGAAGTTCAGCAGAATCCATATGCAGCTTATTAACCAGGAAATCCCGCATCGGCATCCGTCTCGAAGCAATAGTGATGTTGCGGCTGTCGCGCGAAGTGGTCAACTCTAAAATATGAAAGAACAAAGAAGCTATGGAATCTAATTGGGAATTGACCAACAAATCCTCATTACGCTGGGCCGTACGCGAGAGGTAATTCAAATAATTTATCAAAAAAATCTGGTCAGACTGCAGAAGTCTGAGATACTGCGGCTTCGATATCTCCATAGTGCCGCATCGCGTCAGAGCCTCAACGCGGAAACAGAAATTGTTTTCAAGTCCGAAAAGCCGTTCAGCGCCAAGGAAGCGTCCCGGACCGGCGACCTCGTTCACTATGATATTATTCTCAAAAAGAGGATGAGATACAACGGCATCGCCCGAAAGGATACACCGGAGAGTGCGGCAGCGGGAATTCAGGGCCACAATCTCATCACCCGGGTTGAAAGTCGAGAAATCGAGATGCGTCTTGGCTATGAAGCCGGAGATCTGCTCATGGCTGGCACCGCTGAGGAGAGGCAAGCCCATTAGGGTCTCAAACATGGATTTTTGCGACATGACGAAGAATGTTTGTGCAAAATTACAAAAAAAAACTAAATTTTGAAGTGTTGCGGATTTGGAGATAATTTAGTAATTTTGAAATCGAAATAACGAATCGAGAATGAAGAAAATCATCACTGCAATCATTAGCGTGGCCTTAAGTGCCATTCCGGTAATCGCAGACAGGTATGTCGGCGGTGACATTTCTCTATTGCTTGAGTACGAGGCTGCCGGTGCCCAATACAAGACCCATGACGGCACACCGATTGCAGACCTACTGCCCTGGTGTCGCGAGCAAGGCATGAACGCCATGCGCGTGCGCCTATTCGTCAACCCGTCTAAATACACGGGCGACGACAAGGATTCCAATGCCTGCCAGACCCTCGAATACATTACCCCTCTTTGCCAGCGCATCGTTGACAACGGCCTCGCCCTTATGCTCGATTTCCACTATTCGGACACATGGGCCGACCCGGCCAAACAGTACACTCCCGCCGACTGGGCAGGACTTACGGACGACCAATTGTACCAAAAAATATATGACTACACTCGCCAGACTCTTATCAGCCTCAAAGAGGCAGGTGTAACCCCTGCGTTCATACAGCCCGGCAACGAGATAAGCTACGGGATGTTATGGGGACCCGTGGGCACACCCGACAGCCAGCTGAAGAAAACACTGATGGGCAGTGCAGCCAACTGGGAGAGACTCGGCAAATTACTCAACCAGGCCATAAAAGCGTGTCGGGAGGTCTGCCCCGAAGCAAAAATCATACTCCACACCGAACGCGTGACGCAGGTCGATGTCCAAAGCAACTTCTATGACGAGATGAAACGCATGGATGTCGACTACGACATAATCGGCCTGAGTTACTACCCATACTGGCATGGCGACCTGAGCGTACTCAACACGGCATTGACCTCGCTCGAAGGAAGGTATCCCGAAAAAGAGATAATGATTGTCGAGACCGGTTATCCATACAAATGGGAAGTCCCGGGCAGCGATCATGATGTGACAGACCAATATCCGTACTCGGACGAGGGTCAAGACAAATTTGCCCGCGAGTTGGTGCAGACACTCGAAGCGCACAGCCACGTGGACGGTCTGTTCTGGTGGTGGATGGAATACAACGCCTACAACACTGACTTGGCCGGATGGTACAACGCGCCGCTGTTCGACAGTACGACGGGCCGTGCCACAGCCGCGCTGAAGACCATCTGCAGCTTCGCGACAAATACCGGAATCTCCTCGCTTCCGGATGATGGCGTGACAGACCACACCGATTATTTTGATCTGACCGGCAAACGGATTGCTAAACCGGGACACGGCATATACATACTGAAAAATGGAACCAAAACAGAGAAACTAATCAAATAAAACGATCATGAAACTCAGAACATTATTGGCCGCAATGGCTGTCACCACATCGCTCGCATCTTTTGGTTGGGGCCAGAAAGGTCATGACACAGTGGCGTACATCGCCGAATGTAACCTCACCCCCGCGGCCAAAGCCGCCGCCGAAGAACTTCTCGACGGCAAATCAATTGTCTATTACGCCAACTGGCTCGACAATGCGTCGCACACTCCCGAATATGCCTACAGCAAGACCTGGCATTACAAGAACATTGATGCCGACAAGACTTTCCAGGACGCTCCGCTGAATGAGAAAGGGGATATAGTCCGCGCTCTTGACGAGCAGATCAAGATACTCGGAGACAAGAAAAAATCGAAAGAGGAGCGGGCACTCGCCCTGAAAATGGTGGTGCACTTCCTCGGCGATATTCACCAGCCACTCCACCTGGGCCACTTATCCGATTTAGGAGGCAACCGATGGGAAGTCCGCTACTTCAAAAGCCCGACAAATCTCCATTCATTATGGGACAGCAAACTTGTGGAGTCAGCCCATAAATGGAGTTACACCGAATGGGAACAGCAGATCAACCGTGCTACTCCGGCCGAGAAAGCCGAGATTCTTTCGCTGAAGACTCCGGCCGACTGGGCAAACCAGACATTCGAAATCTGCAAAGAGGTTTACGAAAAGACACCCCAGGATACAAACATAGATTATACATACATAGCCGACTGGACGCCCGTTATCGAACAGCAGTTCCTGCGTGGCGGCCTGCGCCTTGCCGAGATCCTCAACCGGGAGTTAGGCAAGTGACGGCCAAACAATAAAGATGAAAGAATTCCCTGAACTCAACCTTCCTCAGGCGCAACTGCGGTTGCGCGAGGAAGGCGATACCGTCAAAGTATTCGACCCGCTCCGACAGAAGTGGGTCGTTCTTACGCCCGAGGAGTGGGTGCGCCAGCACTTCACCGCTTGGCTCGCCTCAGCATATCACTACCCGGCAACACTCACCTCCAACGAGATCGGCATCGAGGTGAACGGCACGCGCAAGCGGTGCGATACGGTCGTGTTCCGACGCGAGGGCACTCCCCTGCTGATTGTCGAGTACAAGGCCCCCGATATCCGCATCACACAGGACGTCTTCGACCAGATAGTCCGTTACAATATGCAACTCCACGCCGAGTACCTTATTGTCTCCAATGGTCTGAACCACTACTGTTGCAAGATTGATTACGCGGCCAACAGCTACCACTTCATCCCGCAGATACCCGATTATCTCGACCTCACAGCACCCGGAAGCGAAAACTGAGCAAAACATGGAAAAGACTGCAGACTACAATTACCTTGACCAACTGAATCCGCAGCAACGGGCTGCGGTGGAATATTGCGACGGTCCCTCGCTCGTGATTGCCGGCGCCGGTTCCGGGAAAACCCGTGTCCTCACCTACAAGATACTTCATCTGCTACGGTTGGGTGTCGAGCCGTACCGCATACTCGCTTTGACCTTTACCAACAAGGCAGCCCGCGAGATGAAAGAACGTATCTCGAAAGTGGCCGGCGAGAAACTTGCCTCGCGGCTGTGGATGGGTACTTTCCACTCTATTTTTCTCCGCATACTGCGTCGCCACGCCGAACAGATCGGATACAAGAACGGTTTCACCATCTATGACTCGGCTGATTCGAAATCACTTATCAAGCTAATCATCAAGGAGTACGGTCTCGACGAAAAACAGTACAAGGCAAGTTCCGTAGCATCGCAGATCTCAAATGCGAAGAACTCGATGATGACCGCCGACCAGTACGAAGCGGCCTATTATGACGCCGACCGCAAGGCCAAACGTCCGATGATAGCCGAGATTTTCCGTATGTACGAGCGCCGGTGCCGGGTGGCGAACGCGATGGACTTCGATGACATCCTGTTCAATATGAACATTCTGCTCCGGGACAATCCGGACATCTGCCGGCATTATCAGGAATTTTTCAGATATATTCTTGTAGATGAATATCAGGACACAAACTTCGCTCAGCACCTCGTCGTGTCGCAGTTGGCGAAACCCGACAACAAGATATGTGTGGTCGGCGACGACGCGCAAAGCATCTACTCTTTCCGCGGTGCCAACATCGCCAACATCATAAACCTCGAAAAGGCTTACCCCGGCCTGGAAACATTCAAACTCGAGCGCAATTACCGCTCAACTCAGAATATCGTCAACGCCGCCGGAAGCCTTATCGACAAGAACCAGCGCCAGTTGCGCAAGCATGTCTATTCGGAGAACGAACCCGGCTCGAAAGTGGAGATAATCAGCACATACAGTGACATCGAAGAGGCGTATATCGTATCGACCGGAATAAACGGAACGAAGCTTACCGAGCACGATTCTTATGACGACTACGCAATCCTGTACCGCACGAACGCACAGAGCCGCGTATTAGAGGAGGCATTGCGCAAGCGCAACATCAGTTATCGCATTGTGGGCGGTACCGCTTTCTACCAGCGAAAGGAAATCAAAGACGTTATCGGATACTACCGCCTCGCGGTCAATCCTGACGATGACGAGGCGTTGCGCCGCGTCATCAACTTCCCTGCGCGTGGCATCGGAGAAACGACTGTCAAGAAACTGCAGGCTGCTGCGACAAAGGCTCAGGTCAGCATCTGGGAGGTGCTGAACAATCTCGACAAGTATGAGACCGGGACAAACTCGGGCACGCAGAAGAAACTGAACGCGTTCACGGATATTATTCATGTCTTTGTAGACGACAACCTCAAGTCAAACGCATACGAACTTGGCCAGCTGATCTACAACCGGACCGGCATTTTAGCGCTTTACGCACACGACAACGCACCCGAAAGCATCTCGCGACTCGAGAACCTGCAGGAGATGCTGTCGGGTCTGAAGACATTCGTTGACATACATCTTGAGGAAGGTAACAACCGACCTGATATGTCGGCGTTCTTGGCTGAGGTGTCTCTGGCTACAGACGCCGATGAAAAAGACAAGACCGACGAACCCAAAGTGACCATGATGACCGTACACGCCGCCAAGGGATTGGAGTTCAAGCATGTATACATAGTCGGAGCCGAAGAGGAACTGTTTCCGTCGGCCATGGCCATGAATACCATCAACGAAATCGAGGAGGAACGACGGCTGATGTATGTGGCCATAACTCGCGCCAAGAAAAGCTGCACGATAACTTACGCACGGTCGCGGTTCCGCAACGGCCAGACCAAGATGTCAAATCCATCACGCTTTCTGAGTGAGATAGACCCCCGGTACACACATCAGGAAGATTCAAGCCGCGAACGAGGCGACGATGGGCCGTCGTTTGTCAATCCGACCCTCAACTATAAGGCTACAGCTTCGCGATTCTCCGGGTTTGGAGGTGGACGGAGTGGGTATAACCGGTTTGGCGGTGGCTCCAAACTTGAAAAGGTTGGTGCTTCGTCGAAATCAGGCGCTTCGATGCCGGGCCAACACTCAGCAGCCGAATTGCAGGTGGATATGAGAATCAGGCACTCAAAATTCGGCGTTGGGACTATCACGAAGAAAGGAAGCATCAGCGGCGAACCCAGCATCACCGTCGAGTTCGACGGTGTCGGAGTAAAGAACCTCCTGCTCAGATACGCCAAATTCGACATAATTAACTAAGAAAATGAAGACACCTTACTATATTGTATATGAATCGCGGCTCAGGGCTAACCTTGAGAAACTGAGCCGCGTTGCCCGTGAGGCTGACATTAAGATCATCATGGCCTTCAAGGCCAACGCCCTCTGGAAGACCTTCCCGGTGATTGCGGAATATTTCACGGCATCGACGGCAAGTTCGCTGAACGAGATGAAACTCTCGCTGGAGTTTCTCGGCAACGATGTGCACGCCTATTGTCCGGTATATACCGACGAGACATTTCCGGAGTTCCTGAACGGTTGCACCAACATCACCTTCAATTCGTTGGCGCAGTTCGAGCGCTACTATCCGCAGATGAAGGCCCACACTCCGCACGTCTCCGCCGGTTTGAGAGTTAACCCTCATTGCAGCGTTATCGAGACGGACATATATAACCCCTGTGTGCCGGGGTCACGATTCGGCGAAAATCCCGAAAAGCTGAACAACGGTTTACCTGAAGGTATCGAGGGACTTCACTTCCACGCGTTATGCGAATCGTCAAGCTATGACCTGGAGGCTGTTCTTGAGGCTTTTATCGCTCAATACGGACATCTGCTGCCACACGTGAAATGGCTGAATATGGGTGGTGGTCATCTGATAACGCGTAAGGACTATGATACGGAGCACTTCATCAGCCTGATGAAGAAACTCCACGAGCGCTACCCACATCTTGAGATTATCATAGAACCGGGCAGCGCCTTCACATGGCAGACCGGTGACTTGGTAACATCGGTGCTCGATGTTGTCGAGGATGCCGGGATACGTACAGCCATCATCGACGCATCGTTCGCGTGCCATATGCCTGACTGTCTCGAGATGCCGTACAAACCGGCAATTGCCGAGGCTCTGACCGATGAGGGTGGCGCTACTCGTAATGAAGGCAGAGGTCTGCCTGAGCAAGGCTTCGCGTATAGGTTAGGAGGCAATTCCTGTCTCAGCGGTGACTTTGTCGGTGATTGGCGATTCGGCAGGCCGTTGGAGGCCGGCGACCGTCTGACGCTGTTGGATATGAACCATTACACGACGGTGAAGACCAACATGTTCAACGGCATCCAGCACCCGTCGATATGGTACCAGCCCATCGGCGGTGAACCGAAGCTGCTCCGCGAGTACACCTACGAAGACTACCGCTCACGCATGGACTGATCAGTAGTTTGAGATAGAGCAGTGGATTGTAGCAGTTTTAGGAATTCCGTAACTGTACTCACGGTTGATGGTGATTGTCGAGCTGCCTGAGTGCTTCGGAGTCAGATAATATGTCACAGTCACCGATGCACCATCGTAGGTTGAATCGTCTGACTCATACTCTATCTTGAAATCGGATGTATCGATCTGGATGTCTGCCACATCTCCGGTCGAACCATTCGAAGTTACTTTCATGCCATAGGTCTTGCCGACTACCATCTCCTCATATGTCGAATTGTCCTGATAGGTTATCTCGCCTGTATCTGGATCGACATATGAGAAACCGTCCATAGCGTCCACTTCATTGTAGGTAATCCAGCGGGTGACGGTTCTCGATTTGTTTTGGTTGTTGCCATAATTGTTTGAGCGCGAAGAACCGGGGTTTGACTGACGGGGCTTCGTACCCTTCGACTTCGAAGGGTTCTTGAGCTTGTTGACGAGATCTTTGGTGTTCTGGGCAGAGACGACCGTGGCTGATGAAAGCGCAATGGCCGCAGCCGAGAATATAGCGATAAAACCTGATTTATTCATGATTTGGGCATTTGTTCCCACAAAATTAATCAAAAAATACGAATTGGCAAAGTCGCGTAGCCATGACCAGCTTTGCTGGTCGCTCGTGGTTTCCCGTCCTCGCCAATACTATCACCTACCACTGAAAAACGTGGTTGAAAAGATTGATAAATTTGTCAATACGCAATGCTTGTATTTTATCAAAGTTTTCCAAAAATATTTTTATATTGTTGTGTATTAATTGTTTAAAATTTTGAGAAGGGTAAAATGTTTTCCAAAACAAAAACTTTTGAAATTTTTAGACGTTTAATTTTGTGAATTACGAATTATGTTGTAATTTTGTATCCAGGATTCGGAGCGGGTCTCTCTGACACCATCGGAACCACGGATTTTTCGCTCAGGATAAACCAAATTAAACCATAAAAACCAGCTTAAACCTCCATGATACAGACAGTCGTAAAGCGCGATGGACGCGTAGTCGGATATAACGAAGAGAAAATCAAGGCCGCTATCCGCAAGGCCATGTTGACCACCGAGATGGGCGAGGATGAAACCCTCATCCAGAAAATCACCGACCGCGTGGGCATGTCAGGTGCCGAGCGCATGACTGTAGAGGAAATCCAGGACAAGGTAGAAATTGAGTTGATGAAATCAGCGCGTAAGGATGTCGCAAAACGATATATCGCCTACCGCGACCAGCGCAGCATCGCCCGCCGCGCCAAGACCCGCGACATGTTCCTGGAGATCATCGAGGCCAAAAACAACGACATCACCCGCGAGAACGCCAACATGAACACCGACTCGCCGGCCGGCATGATGATGAAATTCGCCAGCGAGACCACCAAACCGTTTGTCGACGACTATCTGCTCACAGCCGCAGTGAAGCAGGCGGTCAAGAACAACTACATCCACATCCACGACAAGGATTACTACCCCACCAAGAGCCTTACATGCGTGCAGCATCCCCTCGACCGCATCCTGGAGAAAGGCTTTGTGGCAGGACACGGCGAATCGCGTCCCGCAAAGCGCATCGAGACAGCCAGCGTCATAGCCTGCATATCATTGGAGACTGCCCAGAATGAGATGCACGGCGGCCAGGCAATTCCAGCCTTTGACTTCTACTTGGCACCTTTTGTACGCAAGTCATACATCGAGGAGGTGAAGAATCTTGAGCAATTGGCCGCAGAAGACCTGTCGGACCTGTATGATGCCGAAATCAAAGACTTCATCCGCAAGCCGCTGGAGGGTCTTGAGGGCAAGGAACGTTACAAACAACACGCCATCAACAAAACGGTCGGTCGTGTTCACCAGGCCATGGAGGCGTTTATCCACAACATGAACACGATTCATTCCCGTGGCGGAAACCAGGTGGTGTTCTCTTCAATCAATTACGGTACCGACACCTCGGCCGAGGGGCGTTGTGTGATCCGCGAGCTGCTCAACTCCACATATGACGGAGTCGGAAACGGTGCCACAGCTATCTTCCCGATACAGATATGGAAAAAGAAACGCGGCGTCAGCTACCTGCCGGAAGACCCCAACTACGACCTGTATCAACTCGCGTGCAAGGTTACGGCACGCCGCTTCTTCCCCAACTTCCTCAACTTGGACGCGACTTTCAACCACGACGATGCATGGCGCGCCGATGACCCCAAACGCTATCTTCACGAGGTGGCCACAATGGGTTGCCGCACGCGAGTGTACGAAAACCGTTACGGCGAAAAGACTTCGGTAGGCCGCGGAAATCTTTCGTTCACCACCATCAACATTGTGCGTCTCGCCATCGAGGTGATGAACATCAAGGACAAAGAGGAGCGCATCCAACGCTTCTTCGAGAGACTCGATGAGGTTCTGGACATTACAGCACGACAGCTAAACGAACGCTTTAACTTCCAGAAGACCGCTCTCGCCAAGCAGTTCCCGTTGGTGATGAGCGTCCTGTGGAACCATTCCGACAAACTCCAGCCGAACGACACCATAGAATCTGTCATCAATCAAGGCACACTCGGTATCGGATTCATCGGACTTGCAGAATGTCTGATCGCCCTCGTAGGCAAACACCACGGCGAGGACGAGGAGGCGCAGGCTCTCGGTCTGAAGATTGTCGGACACATGCGCAGCCGTGTCAATGAGTACTGCGAGAAATACGAGCATAACTACTCGGTGCTCGCGACTCCGGCCGAAGGGCTGTCGGGCAAATTCACCAAGAAAGACCGCAAGACTTTCGGTATGATTCCCGGCGTCACCGACAAAGACTACTACACGAACTCTAACCACGTGCCGGTCTATTATCACTGCTCGCCGAGACACAAGGCCAAGATTGAGGCTCCGTACCATCCTCTGACCACCGGAGGTCATATCTTCTACGTGGAAATAGATGGTGATGCGACCCATAACGAAAAGTCGATCATGCAGATTGTCGACATGATGGACAAATACAACATGGGTTACGGATCGGTAAATCACAACCGCAACCACTGCCCGAAGTGCGGATACGAGAACGCGGCCAAAGATGAGAACTGCTGTCCGAAGTGCGGCACCCGCTTCGAGACTATCCAGCGCATCACAGGATACTTGGTCGGAACGACCGACCGCTGGAATTCAGGCAAGTTGGCCGAGTTACACGACCGCGTAGTACACGAATAATTTCAATCGCGTAGTACAGAAATATTTTTGCGATGTCACAAAGCGTAAGAGTATTGGATATAGTCCGGGGCACGACCGTAGATGGACCGGGGTTCCGGACTTCCATCTATATGGCCGGTTGTCACCACGCGTGTCCCGGTTGTCACAATCCGCAATCTTGGGACTTCGGGGCCGGCATGGAGATGACCATTGACGAGATAATGGAAATAGTCATCGAGGAAGATTTCGATGTGACATTAAGTGGAGGCGACCCGATGTACCATCCGGAGATAGTAGCCGAGATAGCACGTCGCGTCAAGGAAGCAGGCCATACAACCTGGGTCTACACAGGCTTCACTATAGAACAGCTACGCGAGCGTCCCGAACTGATGGATGCGCTCCGTGATGTCGAGACCATAGTGGAAGGCCCCTACATAGCCGCCCTCCGCGAGACCGACCTCCAGTTCCGAGGCTCCTCCAACCAGCGCATCATCCACCTGTAACAACCATCTCCCCTTACTGACTCCCCGGATTAGAACCATCTCTGCCCTATCTGACACCACAACATACGGCACCGATTGGTGGAGGATTCTGAAATAATCATGCCGAGGCACGGCACATCGGAGCTGGTCCACATAGCCCGCGGTCAAAGCATACAGGCCAATGTAACGAGAAAGGGTGTACTGACTTCCAATATGGTTATGTAAATATGAACGAATCTATGCAAGAAATATCTTCAATGACCCGATGCAAGAACTGTGGTTGCGAATGTACGTCAAACTACTGTCCGGAGTGCGGCCAATCCGTATCGGAGAAAAGACTTGACAACAAGAGCTTCTTCATCGATATGTTGACCGGACTGTCACGCATCAACAAGGGTTTCCTGTATACGGCATGGAATCTCCTGATCCACCCGTGGACCGTCATCAGAGATTATATCCAGTGCCGGCGGATTCGCTATGTCGCGCCAATCTCGATGCTTGTGCTCGTATGTTTCATGAGTGCTTTCATCGGAACCTTCATGCCGGCAGAAGAGCAATCAGCTGTCACCGGCATTGCCGGCGACAGTTCCTCGATTCTTTATCGCATGTTGGTGTACGCAGGGAGTTTTCTGTCGAAAAATGTATTGGCACAGAATCTGACCATATATATTCCGGCGCTGGTGGCTATCCCGATAGTTTACGGCAGGGTCGGAGCCAAAAAATATAACATCGCCGAGTATCTCACAGCGATGTTATATATGGCGAGCGCCTTTCTTCTTTTTGACATTATAGCCTCCCCGTTCAGATTAGTATCGGAGACAGTATATTCGTCATTGAGTTTTGCCTATACGATACTGATATGCGCGATGAGCATGTATTTCGCTTTTCCGATTGCATCCGGGAAGCGGCGCATAGGATATTTTGCGGTTTATCTCCTGACGGTTCTTCTGATTTACTTCATCCTCTTCCTGACAATAGGAATAATAATCGGCATGGAGATGACCTCGCGATAATCAGAACGCAATCAACGATGCATTTGCAGATGGTCCATTATCTCGGTTGCGAAAGGAGTCTCACCTACCTGAACAAAACCAAGGGACTCATACAGACGGCGGGCATTGACATTGGTCTTGTCGCATAACAAGCCGAGCGGTTTGCCACCGCTGAAAGCCCGTCCGGCCATAGCCTTTATCAGAGAGCGGGCAACTCCGCGTCCGCGGTATTCAGGAAAAACAGTCAAGCTGTCCAGATAAAACTCCCCGGGTTCACATTCATCGCGCATTATGCCGCGCATGTCGCGGTCGAGCACAATGCCCACCTCCTCGAAGAAGGCCTCGCGCAAGTCATGGAGACGCGCCCCATCGTATCCGACGATGAAACCCATTGGTTTACCATCGTCAGATACTGCTTTCAAAGTATTCCGATATGAATACTGAGAGTCCTCGCGAGCGGCGAGACGGCTGAAAAGACTCTTGACATCGTCAACAGTGTGAGAAGTCCCGGCAAACTCCTCAGCCAATTCTTCGCCAATAGCAGTGACCACTACCTCGCCTATAAGCCGGGCGTCCGACTTGTCAGCATTTACAATTTTCATCTCGGGTGGATATTTATCCTCTTATTCTTTGATTCTTGATTTGAAATATGCTCTGACATCCTGCCAGTCATAATACGGCCAGTTCTGCGTGGCAACCGGAATGTGAACGTCCTTCTCATTGTGAAGAATCTTCACAAGAACTTTGCCCTCCTGTTTCGGATTGCGGAAGAAAATCAGCTGGATATTTGCAGCCATAGGAGTCACGCGCCAATCACACCAGCCCTTGTAGAAGTCATCGGGATGGTTGATTACAGTGTCGCAATTTTCGATTGCCATGAGCGACGTCAGGGGCACGACATTGCCATCATGGCCGAAGCGGAGGGCTGCCGAAGGATTCTTTGAAGCGATTGCCTCGTCGGCGGTATCGATTATATTGTTCAGCAGGTTGGCCGCATTCTGCAGATGAACACCGTTGGCTGGACCATAATTTGCATGCTGGGCGTAGAAGCGCGAGTTGAAGCACTGCCACAAGCCAAACAGCTCGTCGGCGGTAAACATATCGTAGAAAGAGATTTTGCCCTCCGTGTTCTGTGCATCGGAAGCGAGCCAATAGATGTCCCACATGAAATTGTGAGGATTGACATACCTTTCGACAAAGACCGGATCGCTGAAAACGCTTGCCACAAGACGGTCGGGTTTGGTATTTTTTTCTTCGAACTTGCGGTAGACTTCCTGCCACCAGCCGTCGCGTGAATTGAATTTATCAGATTCAGGAGTGCTGTGGCATATGTAAACCATATTCCGGTTTGAGGACTCAGTCTCTATCTTGAGTTTCGGATTTCGCTCCTTGAGACTTTCGCAGAAAGAAGCCATGCTAAGGATACATCTCGGCACAAGAGTCGAACGTGCCGTAATATCCGACTTATCGGTGAACACCTCAGGGTAATTCTTGAACATGCGCGCCGCAATGTCGTAGTGCTGTCTGCGGCCAAGCGGACTGAGGTCTCCCCCACGACCTGCCGTCTCGATCATAACCGAATCGAGGCGATTCATCAGATTCATACCTAATGGGGTCAGTGCATTGTTGTCGGCTGCTTTGTGAAGGAGGTCAGCCACTCGGGTATAATCCTGGTCGCCGATCAGATAGCGGCTCCCGTGCCGGCCATAATGGCTTACATGAAACGGTTTGAAGCCTTTGGGGGCAGGAGTGTTGTCGGCTGTTGTGGTGGGATAGGCAAAATATACACCACCGGTTTTGTTGAGGTCAGCCGCCATCTCCTCGGGAGTGGTCTGGGCGACCGCGCCGCTTGCCAGCGCAACAGCAGCAAGCGAAAGAATAAAATTTTTCATTGATGTGGTAGGGTTTTGGACCCCGGGTGCCGGGCGCCGGGCGCCGGATGCGGGTTTAAGGTTAGGGTTTTGGTATCGGGGGGCAACGTCAAGCAACCGGCACCGGAGCCTGGCGTCAGGCACCTACTCAATCCCGATAATAGATCTGGAGGTAACAGCGGGCGAGTAAGTCTGCGTTCTGTCGGACAAGGTCCTTGTCATCAGTGCCGGGGAATACTGCGTCGGGCAACCAGTTCTCTGTGAAACAGCGCCTCAGCAAATCTGCAGGACACACCCCACGCTCTGAAATCAGCTCGAAAGCGTGTTTCGCGGCATAAGCCTCGTCATACATCGGATTCTGCGGTGCCTTTATGCACTTGGCCACGTCCCGGGCCATCAGCATCCCTTTGTATTTCGTCACCATCAGCACATAGTTGTCCGCGCCCTTGGCCTGCGCAAGATGCTCTTCGCCTGCGTTCCATCCGAGAGCATCGATGAAGAAACGGTTCATTGCCTCGTAGCTTTCAAAAAATCTGACAGTCTCTCCACCCGTGTACTTCATGAATTTTTCGTAATACGGGTGAATCTTCGGCTCTTCCTTGGGTTTGGGTTCCTTCGGCAACTTGCGTTCCAGCATCAGATATACCCACTCGGGAGTAAACAAAGCCAACGGACCGGTTGTGTCGTCCATCATAGCCTGGTCCAAGCGGTCGTTCACCTTCTTCATCGCATCAGGATCTTTCGGATCGACCGACATCATTATCTCGCGCAACGACACCGAATAAGCCGGAGTCAACAGATATGAGTGCAGGAACAGCCAGTTTCCGAGTCTGTAAATCGCTTTGTGGTCCTCCGGGTCGCCGAACTCAAGACCCTGGGAAATATTGAACTGCTCCGGGACGGGAGCTTCGTCATATTCCAGGTTCAATATCTCGAAACATTCGTCGGCATAGCTGAGCAGCGCCGGGTCATGTGGATAGACCGTCTTATTCTCCTCCCAAAGCATTGCCACTACGTACCAGACAAGAAACCTGACATCTTCGCGATTCAGCTCATAGTCAACGTACTCCTCCGGAATCGGATGAAACGGAACCGAGTAACCGTACAGTTCTCGGTTGGCATCGATGAACGACCTCCACAGACCCGCATCCGAAACTACATCCTGAAGATAATCCGTCAGAGCGAGTGAGATCCGCTTATGCAGGCCTTCAGGCATTCCGGTCACAAACTTCGAGGCAGCCGTAGAATCTTCGAGCCGATTTGCCAAGGCGAGGTAAAAGGCATCAGTCTCCGTTTCTTCAGGAAACGAAGGCTGACGCAGCAAAAATTCTTTGAGAGTTATCATAAGATTTTAAAGTCCTTTCTTAAAAAATATTGGCTCTTAGCGCAACTTTTCGATTGTCTCGGCAAGAGTGAGAGTTGCCTGCTCACCTGTTGCCATATCCTTTAGAACAATTGCGTCCTTGCCGAGTTCAGCCTCACCGACAAAAGCCACAAACGGGACATTGTCGGCATTGGCGACATTCATTTGCTTCTTCATCTTGGCCGCATCAGAATATACCTGCGCCGAGATTCCGGCCTCGCGCAGAGCCTTGACATACTTCAGCGACTGCAACGCTTCATTCTCGCCGAAATTGATGAAGAGCACCTTCACCGACTGCCGCAGAGACTCCGGGTACAGGTTCAACTGACACATCACGTCATAGATGCGGTCGGCGCCGAAAGAAATGCCGACACCCGAGAGGCCCGGCATACCGAATACGCCGGTCAGGTTGTCATATCGGCCACCTCCGGTGATACTGCCAATCTCCACGTCGAGAGCCTTAACCTCGATGATTGTTCCCGTGTAATAGTTGAGACCGCGGGCCAGCGAGATATCAATCTGCATCTCGCCCTTGTGGCCGAGCGCATCAATGGCCGAAATGACCTCGCGCATCTCCTCGATACCCTTCATGCCGGCTTCCGAGTCCTTGAGCACCTCAGCCATCTTGCTGAGTTTATCCTCGTTAGTACCCGAAAGTTCAAGTATTGGTTTAAGCGCAGCAATTGCTTCCTCGCTAAGTCCCTTTTCACGAAGTTCCACATTGACATTGTCGAGACCGATCTTGTCAATCTTGTCAATCGCCACAGTTATGTCGACAATCTTGTCAGCAGCCCCTATAGTCTCGGCGATACCGGTCAGAATCTTACGGTTATTGATTTTTACGGCTATGTTGATTCCGAGGTCGGCAAAGGTCTTGTCGATAAGCGAGAGAAGCTCCACCTCGTTGAGCAGGGAGTCTGAGCCGACGACATCGGCGTCACACTGATAGAACTCGCGGTAACGGCCTTTCTGCGGACGGTCGGCACGCCACACGGGCTGAATCTGATAGCGTTTGAATGGCATCTGAAGGTCATTGCGGTGCTGCACCACAAACCGTGCGAAGGGAACAGTAAGGTCATAACGGAGACCTTTCTCGCACATCTTGTTGGTCAGCTTGACAAGGTTACGTTCGTCAAGTTCCTCGTCTGAACAGGATTTGAGGAAATCGCCTGAGTTCTGAATCTTGAAAAGAAGTTTGTCACCTTCCTCGCCATACTTGCCCATTAGGGTACACAGATTCTCCATGGCCGGAGTTTCGATCTGTTTGTATCCGAACAGGCGGAAATTACGCTTGATTGTGTCGAAGATATAGTTTCTGCGAGCCATCTCAACAGGCGAGAAGTCGCGGGTACCTTTGGGTATGCTTGGTTTCTGGGCCATTTTGATATTTTTTCTATTAATACGCAAAATTACAAAAATACCGTCAATCCTGCAAGATTGACGGTACGTATAACCATGTTATGACCGATTCGGGAGAATCCAATCAAAAAGAGACAGCCAAAGAGACGTTGAACTGTCGGCGTGTCAGATAATTCGGCACCGCATACTGGAGGTTGTTGACATCCGTCACCCAGTAATAACTGCTCACATTCGAAATGTCAAGAAGATTGAAGCAATCTACGCCCAACACAATACTTTTGAAATGGCCCCAGAATCCGGAGCGCTTTTGATTGTCGGAAGGAGCGCCGAGGAACTGATAGCTCAGGCCGATATCGACACGCTTATAGGCCGGGGCTCGGAAATATGTGACGGCGCGGCTTGTATGGGGAGGAGTCATGGTGAGGCCGTCAGAGAATATGCCACGCAGGCTGAACTTCAGCTTCGGAAACTTGGGGAAGTAGTCAGTGAAGTAGACACTTACCGAATACCGTTGGTCGCTCGGAAGAGGCACCTTCTTGCCGTCAAGGGTCTGCTGGGTCTTCATAAGCGAAAAACTGATCCACGAGTCCGAACCCTCTACAAACTGACCGAACAGTTTGAAGTCGAGACCCATCGCATAACCCTTCGAATCATTATGTCCTGAATATACAATCTTCAGGTTGTCGTACTCATACGAGATGAGGTTGGCGAGATTCTTATAATAGGCCTCACCCGTCAGCTTGAAAGGCCGGTTCATGGCCCGGAAGGTATAGTCGGCGCCGAATATCACCTGGATACTCCGCGGCGATTTGATGTCACGGTTCAGTTTGATAAGATAATTATCGTAATCATCCTTCACCATTTCGCGGTATTCCTTATAGAAAGGTGACTGGTAATAAAGACCGGCTCCGATGCGGTAGTACCAGTTAGGGAAATCAACCGGATTGATAGAGAAATTCACGCGTGGCGACACGAGGAACTCCTTGTTGAAATCATTATACGAGAAACGCAGGCCGGCGTTAAGGGTCATATATGCCGCATTGTTGCTCAAGTAGACCGCATCCTCTACATATGCATGGAAGCGGTTGATGCTGATATTCTGCTTAGAACTCAGATTGTAAATAAGGTGCACGCCTTCGGGCAGGGTCGGGAGAGAATAGCCCGCCGAATCACGCCACTCCCACTCCTTGGTGCGGTCATGAAACTTCTCGGCGTGATAGCCGACACCATAGCTGAAATTGTTGGCACGGTATTTTGTGGTTCCCTTGAAAGAAACCTGGAGCACGGAAGTTTTCAGGCGGTTGCGCGAATGTTCCATATACTTGCCGACACCGAGTTCACCACCTATGCCGTCGGAGCCTGAGGTACCGGCCTGATCCAGCCAATATTCACCCGAGATATCATATGTGACAAGCTCGTTCGAGAGAAATCCGGCCACACCCAATGTGAAGCTCGTCGCCTTGTTATAACGGTACGTAGCGCTCAGCGAACCTAAATATGTCTCGAACTTATCCTTCTCCTCACCGTCGAAATAGACCTTGAAACTTTTGGCATCTTCAGAGGTGCCGAAAGTCGTCTCGCGATCCTGCGGTTTGAAGTTGAAATGATTCATATTGATATTGCCGAGCAGATTGATGGTCCAGCGCTCGCTCGGTTTGAAATTCATATTGGTCTGGAAATCGAAGAATGTCGGGTCGTATTCGCCCTTGGTGTCCATTGTCGAAAGAATTGAATTGTTCTTTTTGAAACGCACACCCGTAATCTGCGAGAACTTGCCCGTATTGCTGCCGATAGCAGCCGACGCACCCATGAGGCTGGCCGAGACAGCACCCTCGAAAACCTCGGGTTCGCGGTAGGTTATATCGAGCGCAGACGACATCTTGTCGGCGTAGCGCGCCGGGAAGCCACCCGTTGAGAATTTGATATTTCCGACCATATCGGGATTGATGACCGAGAGGCCCTCCTGCTGGCCACTGCGGACCAACTGAGGACGGTACAGCTCCATGCCATTGATATACACGGAGTTCTCATCGAACGAACCGCCGCGGACTGAATACTGGTTGCTCATCTCGTTCGACGAGTTGACACCCGGCATCGTGGTTATAAGCGCCTCGACAGAACCGCCTGACACGTCAGGCGACAGTTTGTAGCTCTCGGTGTTGAGGGTCTGCATACCGTTTGAATTCTGGCGGTAGCCGATAACCTCAATCTCACGCAGGTCTACATCCATCGGATAGAGACGCACATTGAGAGTGATGTCACCTTTCGGATTGACCAAAGTGTGCTGGACGGTTTTGAAGCCGATACAGCTGTAGACCATCTCGATTGTATCCTTCTGGGCAACCGAAAGGGTATATTCGCCCTGGAGGTTGGTATTGGTGCCGATTGCCGAATTTGCCACGCGGACGGTTGCAAACTCCACGGGGTTGTCCTCGCTGTCAATCACCTTACCTGATATACGTACACTTTCAGCCCATGTCTGAGCCAGGCATGTCAGTAATGTTATCGCTATAAGAAGTGCTGTTTTTCTCATTATAATCAATAACGTTGACGTTCCCGTCAATATTTTATGCAACGCAGTTTCAGACCAAACCCCGCGCACAACACAGCGAAGTCCTCAACCCTGCGCACTCTGGTGCAGACTCTCCGACCCGGGAGGGGGTATTTTTCGGTATCCGGGCCTGCTTCTGAGATAAAAATCAGGGGAGTTATTACGGAAATTAAGTATTAATTGCTAACTTTGCAAAAAATTTTGCGCCATTTCTGCATTTTTTGGATTAGAAATGATAAATCTGGCGTTTAAATTGTTATAGTTTTGTAAGAACAACGCCGGAACTCGGTGTTCCCGGCCTGTTCGCCTTCGGAAACTTATCCGCAGGAAAGCGTAAAGTTCAATAATACAAGTACTAAGATAACATTTCGATTAAGCTTATGACCAATACACCAAATGGAACCAACGGGATAGCCCAGCTCTCCTTCTCACCTTTGGAAACCACTATAATCGATGCCATTCAGGACCGAAAGGGACTAAAAATCACTGATATCGACTTCACCGGTCTTGAAACTTCACCCGCCCATGCATTCATTGTCTGCCAAGGCAATTCAACATCGCAGGTTGCCGCAATCGCTGACAACATCCGCGAAGAAGTCCGCAAGAAACTCGGACTCAAACCCATCAACTATGACGGATACCGCAACGCTCAGTGGATTGTTATAGATTACGGCGACGTGATGGCCCACGTATTCCTGCCCGATGCCAGAGAATTCTATAATATCGAAGACCTCTGGAGCGACGCCAAAATGAATCACATCCCCGATCTGGATTAAATTTTACGACTCTTAAAATTCCACCATATGAAACTTTCCAAACCGAACAGAAACAGAAACATGAACAGGAAACCACTGTTCAACATGTACTGGATGTACGGACTCATCGCACTGTCTCTGCTTGCGCTATACTACTTTCAGGACGGTTCGCAAACCAAAGATGTAAACTGGTCTGAGTTTGAGAAGGCAGCTCTTGCCGGCGACGTGGATAAAATCATGATTTTCTCCCAGAACGGCATTGCCGAAGGCTTTTTGACCGAACAGGGAGCGAAAAATCAGAATTTCGACATGTCTCCGCAGATGACGGGTGAGAAAAAAATCAAAACTTCGATTCCCTCCTCCGACAAGATTCAGGACAAAATCGATGCTTGGAATGACAAACTCGCCTCTGAAGGCAAACCTCAGATAACAGTCAACTACGAGAAAGGGAGCGACCTGATGAAAGTCATCTGGTATTTCGGCCCGATTGTACTGATCATTATCGTCATGGTGTTCATGTCGAAGCGTATGACCGGAGGGGCCGGTGGCACAGGTGGAATCTTCAATGTCGGAAAATCCAAGGCTACCGTTTTCGACAAGAACAACGGTACGAACGTTACCTTCAAGGATGTCGCGGGTCTTGCAGAAGCCAAGGTGGAGATTGAGGAAATTGTAGAATTCCTCAAGAATCCCCAGCGATACACCGAATTGGGTGCCAAGATTCCCAAAGGCGCCCTCCTTGTAGGCCCTCCGGGAACAGGTAAGACCCTTTTGGCCAAGGCTGTTGCCGGCGAAGCCGATGTACCGTTCCTGTCGATGTCAGGTTCAGACTTTGTGGAAATGTTTGTCGGTGTGGGTGCGGCCCGCGTACGCGACCTCTTCAAGCAAGCCAAGGAGAAGGCTCCCTGCATCGTCTTCATCGACGAGATCGACGCCGTCGGTCGTGCCCGCGGACGAAATCCCAACATGGGTTCGAACGACGAACGCGAGAACACGCTCAACCAGATGCTGACCGAGATGGACGGCTTCCAGTCGAACAACGGCGTCATCTGCCTCGCGGCGACCAACCGCGCCGATATGCTTGACAAGGCATTGTTGCGCCCCGGACGTTTCGACCGTCAGATATACGTAGACCTCCCCGAGCTGTCGGACCGCGTTGAAATCTTCAACGTCCACCTGCGCAACATCAAGTGCAACTCCAAGCTCGATGTCGAGCAGCTCGCCCGCCAGACCCAGGGGTTCTCGGGTGCAGATATCGCCAACGTATGTAACGAGGCGGCTCTTATAGCGGCCCGCTTCAACAAGGATGCCGTAGACTGGAATGACTTCATGAAAGCCATTGACCGCATAGTCGGCGGCCTCGAGAAGAAGTCGCGTGTCATAACTGATGAGGAAAAAGTCGCAATTGCCACCCACGAGGCCGGCCACGCCACCATCACATGGATGACCAAATATGGCAATCCGCTCGTGAAGGTGACCATCGTGCCGCGTGGACGTGCTCTCGGAGCAGCATGGTACGCACCTGAGGAAAGACAGATTATCCCCACCCAGGCATTACTTGACACCATGTGCGGACTGTTGGGCGGTCGTGCCGCTGAGGAGGTTTTCCTCGGCCAGATTGGCACAGGTGCCAGCGATGACCTTGAGAAGTGCACCAAGATTGCCCGGTCGCTCGTGTTGGTATACGGTATGAGTGACAAGTTGCCCAACCTCAACTACAACGATTCGAGCGGTCAGGAGATGGGCTTCACCAAACCGTACTCAGACCAGACGGCAAACATAATCGACGCCGAAGTAAAGCGCATCATCAACGAACAATACGAACGCGCCAAGGAGATACTCCGCAAGTATGCCAAGCAGCACAACGAAATCCGTGACCTGCTTGTCGAGAAAGAGGTAATCTTCCACGACGATGTCGAACGCATTCTCGGCAAACGCAAATGGAAATCGCGCACTGACGAGATAATCGAAATCAACAAGAAGGAAGAGGCCGCCAAAGCAATTAACCAGGACACCGAGAATCCTTATGCCAAGGATTTTGACAACGGGCACTACACCGGTCCGGGTGCCAAAACCGACAAGGCGGACGACTCGCTCTCCGAACCCAAAGTCCAGGTCGCTTCGGACGATGACGGCACTCCCCCTCCATTCACCAAGAACTAAGATTATCCCCACCAAAAAACGGGTAAACCTCATAAACGGGTGAGCTTCCACTTGCGAAGTTCACTCGTTTCTATAACTATATTTAACTAAAGAAAACTCTAATTAAGGAATTAGTTTTACAATAGGGGCAAAATTGGCCATATTTCCGCTTTTTAGGTACTATTTAGGAAAATTATCAGTTAATTTTAGTAATTTTGCACAAAAATAGGGGCAAATTGATTCTTCATGTCCCGATGCAAATGGTAAAAAGGTTTTCCATATTATGAATACATACCGGTTCCGTGGGTTACCGACTGACGGAATTTCTGTAGTAAAAAAAATAAAAATAAAGAATATAATACTAAATTTTCAGCTCATGAATCTCAGAAAACTGAATGGACTGATATTGCCGGCAATGGCAATTGCTATGGTATTGCCTTCGTGCAAAGGCAAACAACAAGAGCAGCAGGCTCAGGTGCCTGAGTTGGCCACACTCACACTTACCGAAGAGAACACCACTCTTCAGAGCGGACTGCCAACAACGCTCGAAGGAGAGAATGACGTAGAGATTCGTCCCCAGGTTCAAGGTTTCCTTACCAAAGTTTGTGTTGAAGAAGGCCAGCGCGTAGCCAAGGGCCAGACACTCTTCATGATCGACCAGGTGTCACTCCAGGCAGCAGTCGATGCCGCCAGGAGCGCCATCGAGGCTGCCCAGGCTGCGGTTGCCGTTGCACAGGCCAATGTCAACACAGCGCAGACCAACATGAACAACAACAAGATGTTGTATGAAAAGAACATCATCAGCCAGCCTGCCTACCAGACATCGGTAGACGCATACAACGCCGCCAAGGCACAGTTGAATCAGGCCAAAGCCCAGCAGAGCCAGGCCAGCGCCAACCTCGTGTCGGCACAGAAGAACCTGTCGTATTCGGTAGTTTCGGCTCCCGAAGCCGGCGTTGTGGGTACAATCAACTTCCGCGAAGGCTCACTCGTGACTCCGCAGTCACTGCTCACAGTTCTGTCGAACAATTCAGAAATGCGTGCCACCTTCTCGCTCAATGAGAAGGAGCTTCTCGCGATGACCGATAACGGCAAGCGCTCGCTCAACGAGGCAATCGCCATGATGCCCGCTGTGCAGCTCAAGTTGGCCGACGGCGAGATTTATGGCCAGCCCGGCAAGGTTATCTCAATCTCAGGTGTAATCGACCCATCGACCGGTAGTGCCACCGCCAAGGCAATCTTCCCCAACCCGAACGGCATGCTCCACAGCGGCAACACGGGTCAGGTGATTATCCCGCAGTCACGCTCGAACGTAATTCTCATCCCGCAGTCGGCTACCTATGAAGTACAAGACATGAAGTTCGTTTATGTTCTCAATGACAGCAACAAGACGAAATCAAGAGCCGTCCAGATTTCTGACGCCAATGACGGCAGAAACTATATTGTCACCGGAGGTCTGAAGCCCGGCGAGCGCATCGTGACCGAAGGAGTCGGTATCACTGTCAAAGATGACATGGTAATCAAACCGAAAAAATAAGAAAGAGTAAGAAAACACTCAAAACAGTTACTATGAATCTTTCATTATTCATAAAGCGACCCGTACTGTCGACCGTAATTTCGATTTTCATCGTGATTTTCGGTCTGCTGGGTCTCTCCACCCTGCCAATTGAGCAGTACCCAAATATCGCACCACCGACCATCCAGGTTTCCACGACCTACACAGGTGCGAATGCACAGTCAGTGCTGAATTCGGTCATCGCGCCTCTTGAAGAGCAGATTAACGGTGCTGAGAACATGGACTATATGTACTCTTCGGCCGCCAACAACGGATCAGCTGAAATCAGCATTTACTTTAAATCGGGTATGGACCCGGACATGGCTGCAGTCGATGTACAGAACCGTGTCGCCAAGGCTGCTTCATTCCTTCCTTCGGAAGTAAATCAGGTCGGCGTATCCACCAAAAAGCGCCAGTCATCGATGCTTATGGTATTCGACGTTTACGCAGACGACTCAAAATACAGCGAGGAGTTTGTAGAGAACTATATGGCTATCAACATTATACCGGTAATCAAACGTGTTCCGGGTGTAGGTGACGCCATGGTGCTCGGTGCGGATTACTCGATGCGCATATGGCTGAAGCCGGATGTCATGGGTACATACGGTCTGATGCCCTCGGATGTTACAGCCGCATTGGCCGAGCAGAACATCGAGGCAGCTCCGGGCCAGTTCGGTGAGAACGGCAACCAGACCTTCCAGTACACGATGCGTTACAAAGGACGCCTTCAGGATGAGAAAGAGTTTGAAGACATCATCATCAAGGCTCTCCCCTCAGGAGAAATGCTTCGTCTCGGAGATGTGGCAACGGTTGAACTCGGCCGTCTGTCGTATGGTTTCCACTCAACCGTCAACGGCAAAATCGGTTGTGCCGCGATGGTGATGCAGTCCGCAGGTTCAAACGCGACCCAGGTTGTCAACCAGATTCAGGCCGAACTCGACAAGTTCATGAAAGACGCTCCCGAGGGACTGAAGATTGTGACTACAATGAACGTGAACCAGTTCCTCTTCGCCTCAATTCATGAGGTGGTCAAAACTCTTTTAGAGGCGTTCGCGCTCGTGTTCCTTGTGGTGTTCATCTTCCTCCAGGACTTCCGTTCGACCATTATCCCTATGATTGCGATTCCGGTGGCATTGATCGGTACGTTCGCGCTGATGATGATATTCGGTTTTACAATCAACCTTCTGACTCTTTCTGCACTTGTGCTTGCAATCGCGATTGTGGTCGATGACGCCATAGTGGTGGTCGAGGCGGTCCACGCCAAGCTTGACGAAGGATACAAGTCAGCCAAGCTGGCCGCCATCGATGCAATGAACGACATATCGGGCGCGCTCGTGTCCATTACCCTTGTCATGATGCTCGTGTTCATCCCGGTGTCATTCATGGGTGGTACGTCAGGTGTGTTCTACCGTCAGTTCGGTCTCACCATGGCCATGGCCATCTTCCTCTCGGCTGTCAACGCCTTGACCCTCTCCCCCGCTCTTTGTGCGATGTTCCTGAAGCCTCACAAGAACGAAGGCGAACCCGAAGGGCCGCTCGGCGAGCGCATGAAGACCGCTTACAAGGCTGCCGGCGAAGCAGTGAAACAGAATATGAAGAAGCGCTTCCGTCTGTCGTTCTCTCCGCTTGTGACATCACTGTTGCTCCTTGCCGCAATCGTATTCCTCGTACTTGGTTGGTACGAGTTTGAGGAACCGGTTCTGAGCATCATCGCTATTATTGTAGCAGTGCTTGGTGTGTACGGTATGTTCCAGAAGAACTTCATCGAAGCCTTCAACCGCATGTTCGACAAACTTCTGAATGTTTACTCGAAATGTGCAAATTGGTTCATCCATCACAAACTTATCGGTTTCGGAACTGTTGGCGCATCAATCGGAATACTCGTATGGCTCATGTCCACCACGTCAACGGCTCTCGTACCCAATGAGGATACCGGAACCATCATGGGTGTAGTCGACATGCCTCCAGCCACTTCAATGGAGCGTACCAAGGCCGTAATGGATATGGTCGACAGCATCGCGGGTACAATCCCCGCCATCGAAATACGAAATGCAATCACAGGATACAGCTTCGTGGCGGGCCAGGGTAATACCTACGGTTCGTTCATCATCAAGCTCAAACCATGGAGCGAGCGTGACATGAAGACAGAATCGTCACAGGCAGTACTCGGTCAGCTGTTCATGAAAGTTGCTCAGATCAAGGACGCGCGTGTCATGTTCTTCCAGCCGCCTATGATTTCGGGTTACTCGGTGTCAAACGGTTTCGAGATCAAACTTCAGGATAAGACCGGTGGAGATATCAACCAGTTCTTCCAGGTTTACCAGAAGTTCATCGGAGCCCTCAATGCGCGTCCCGAGATCCAGATGGCATATTCGACATTCAATCCTTCATTCCCTCAATACATGGTTGAACTTGACGTTGCCAAGATCAAGAAGGCCGGTCTGACACAGACCCAGGTTCTCCAGACACTGCAGGCCTACTACGGCGGTATGTACATCTCGAACTTTAACAAATTCGGTAAGCTCTACCGCGTGATGATGCAGGCCAACCCCGAGTCCCGTGTTTCGCCCGAGACTCTGAAACAGGTGAAGATCCGCAACGGAGCGGAGATGGCGCCTATCGACAACTTCGTGAAACTGTCGCGTGTCTACGGTCCGGACGTGATCAACCGCTTCAACATGTTCACCACCATTTCTGTGACAGGTACACCGGCACCGGGAGTCTCGTCAGGTGACGCCATCAAGGCCATTGAGGAAACAGCAGCTCAGACTCTTCCCGTCGGATTCGGTTATGAATACTCAGGTATGACTCGTGAGGAGGCAAGCCAGGGAAGCAACCAGACCGGTTACATCTTCGCACTCGTACTGCTGTTCGTCTACCTGCTTCTGTCGGCCCAGTACGAAAGTTACATTATACCCTGGGCGGTTATTCTGTCAGTGCCATTCGGTCTGATGGGTACGTTCATCTTCGCCCGTATGATGGGTATCGACAACAACATCTACCTCCAGATTGCGTTGATCATGCTTATCGGTCTGTTGGCAAAGAACGCCATCCTTATCGTCGAGTTCGCGCTTGAACGGCGCCGTACGGGTGTAAGTATCATCAACGCCGCCATCCTCGGTTCGAAAGCCCGTCTGCGTCCTATCCTCATGACTTCGTTGGCAATGATCATCGGTCTGTTGCCTCTGATGTTCGCGACAGGCGCCGGTGCAAACGGTTACAACACACTCGGTACGGGTGCCATCGGCGGTATGTTGATCGGTATGATTCTCCAGGTTCTTGTCGTTCCGGCCATGTTCGTGGCGTTCGAGATAATCCAGGAGAAGATCAAGCCCTACGAATGGAAGGATACCGACAACACCCAGATTTCGGCAGAACTTGAACAATACAACCGTCATCACGACTAATCATGAATAATATCATCATGAAGAAAAAGAATATCCTGATTGTAGCGTTGGCCTCAGTGATGCTGACCAGCTGCAACATCTATAAAAAATATGAATTGCCCACCGACAACTCGTACGTGAAAGCGTACGAGGAGTCGATGAAGGCTCAGGCCGACTCGACATCACTGCCCTACCTGAGTTGGGAGCAGGTCTTCACCGACCCGACCCTGCAGGGCTACATCCGCACGGCTCTCGAGCGCAACAAGGACCTTGACAACGCAGTGAAGAACATCGACATGGCCAAGGCCCAGCTGAAGGGTGCGAAACTCAGCTATTTCCCCGCCGTAGCGCTTAACCCGAACGGCGGTGCCTCCAAATACGGAAGCGGCAAGATGGACACCTGGACCTATACGATTCCATTGCAGGTTCAGTGGGAAATAGATATCTTCGGCAAGATCCTGAACCGTAAACGCGGGGCACAGGTTACGCTCGAACAGATGGAAGACTATTGGCAGGCGGTCCGGTCGCAGATTATCTGCGGAGTGGCCAACACCTACTACGGCCTTATGCTGCTCAACCAGCAACTCGAGCTCAGCCAGCGCACATCCGAGATCTGGAAAGACCAGGTCGAGTCGATGAAGCTGATGAAAGAAGCCGGAAGAGTAAACGAGGCTGCCGTCGTTCAGAGTGAGGCTAACTACTGGAGCATCATGGCGTCAATTCCCGACATCAAGAAAGCCATCCATGAGCTGCAGAACACTATGTCGCTCCTGTTGCATGAGTATCCGAAGGAATGGCCGGTGTCATCGAATCTCGCATTTGATCTTCCGGTCAACCTGGCGAACGGTGTACCCGTGAACTACCTTGCCGCCCGTCCGGATGTACGTGCCGCAGAACGAGGCCTCGCCGCCGCCTATTACGCCACCAACTCGGCACGCGCCGCCTTCTACCCCAGCCTCAACATTTCGGCACAGGGAGGATTCACCAACCTGCTCGGTTCGATGGTGTCAAACCCGGGTAAGTTCTTCCTGCAGCTCGCAGGTTCGCTGACTGCTCCCATTTTCTCAAGAGGCCAGAACATCGCCAATCTTGAGGTGGCTAAGGCACAACAGGCCCAGGCGATGAACAACTTCGAGACACAAGTGCTCAGCGCAAGTGCCGATGTGAGCGACGCCCTGGCATCATACAACTACAATGTCGAGAAGCGGGAATTCCTGTTGAAGCAGATTGACAATCTTGAGAAATCAGTCGAGTACACCCAGGAATTGCTTACCTTGGACCGGGGCACAACCTACCTTGAGGTGCTGACTGCCCGTTCGAGTCTTCTGAGCGCACAGCTCTCAAGCCTGACGGCTTGGCACAACAAGGTGTCGGCTCTCATCTCGCTGTATCAGAACGTAGGTGGCGGAAGATAGTATAAACCTTAAAATCATACTAATATGAGTACAATTAGTCCTTTGGCATTCGTTCATCCCGAAGCCAAGATTGGCGAGAACGTCACTGTCAGTCCGTTCGCGTTTATCGACCGCAATGTGGAAATCGGGGACGGCTGTGTCATCAACCCGCACGTGAGCATACTTTCCGGATCACGAATCGGAAAGAACTGCCGCCTGTATGACGGGTGTGTCATCGCAGCCACTCCTCAGGATTTCCGATGGAAAGGCGAAGAGAGTTACGTTGAGATTGGCGACAACACCACCATCCGCGAGCAGGTGATAATCAACCGCAGTATCGTGAAGGGTGGCAAGACAGTGATTGGCCATGATTCATTCGTAATGGCACAGTCGCACATCGCCCACGACACTGTGATCGGAAACTCCGTGGTGATAGGCAACTCTGTCAAGATTGCGGGTTCATGCCACATCGGAGACTTCTCGATTCTCTCATCGTGTTCGCTCGTCCACGAGAAGATAGACATAGGTGAGTGGGTGCTTATCAAGGGGGGATGCCGGGTGACCAACAACGTTCCGCCGTTTGTGATCATGGCACACAACCCCATCTCCTACTTCGGCGTGAACGCGTTCATTCTGCGCAAGGGCAACTTCCCCGAAGAGCTGATAGACGACATAGCCAAATGCTACCGTCACATCTACCAGTCGAACACATCGGCGTTCAACGCGATGGTACGTGTCAAGGCCGACGTCCAGCCGAGCCAGCCCCGCGACGCTGTCATCCAGTTTGTCGAGGGACACAACTTCAAAATCGCGTCACTCGCCATAGAATAAACCACGACACCCGGCACGGGTAACAGGTCTGTATAGAGGCTCCGCACCAAATGGTGACGGAGCTTTTATTGTTTTATCAATTTTTTATATTAAATTTGCAGTCCAGAACTCTATACATACCAATGAATATGGACCCAAAGAAGATTCTCACCCGCGCAATATCCGGATTAGTATATTGTATAATCATAATAGGCTGCATTTTCTGCGGTCCTTACGGGGTATTGTCGCTCGGCGCGATTCTTGGGATTCTGGCATGTCTCGAGCTGGCACGGATCACCCATGAGATTAATAGACGCACCATACCGGTGCTGCTTCTCGATTTGGCGGGGATTGTTTTTCTTTGCCTCGGCTTTTTGGGGTACACGGTCATAATCTGGCTCGCCCTGATGATAGCCAGGGCTGTCGAGGAACTATACATCAAGTCCGAGCAGCCGTTGCATGACCTGGCCAATTCATATATGAGTCAGATTTACATCGGCATACCGATGGGAATAATGGTCGGAATCGCATGGCTTTTGAGTCCGAAGATTCTGTTGGCCGTCTTCTTCTTCCTCTGGATTAATGATACCGGCGCCTATCTGGTCGGGAGTATGATGGGACGTCACAAACTGTTCGAACGCATCTCCCCCAAGAAGACCTGGGAGGGTTTTATCGGCGGATTGCTGATATGCCTCGGAGTAGCTCCACTGTTCTACTACTTCGGCAACCATTTCTTCGGGATGGACACCCTGCGGGCCAATCTCGGCATATGGATGGGCATGGCGGCCATCGTATCAGTGTTCGGCACATGGGGCGACCTAATTGAATCGATGATCAAGCGTAACCTCCATATCAAAGACTCCGGGAACCTGATTCCTGGGCACGGCGGTATTCTTGACCGTATTGACTCTCTCCTGCTGGCTCTCCCCTCGCTGGCGGTGTATTTCGCCATAATCATTTATCTGGCGTAGACAGACGACAACATATCTGTCGAAGGCAGACCCAAACCCAATCGTTGCAAACTCAGGACTCTCAGACCCCGTTTCATAAACAATGTTGACTCCGGGGAGTCTGACAGCAACGAGACCAACGTTTACTACAACCTTTCGGGTGTACGTGTAGACAACCCGACATCGGGCATCTACATCTGCAACGGAAAGAAGGTCTTTATCAGATAATCCGCTCCAAGCAAAGATTCATACAGTAAAAGGGCCGGATAACCAGTTGATTTGGTTATCCGGCCTAACTTTTATAACAATCATCGAGCTGTGGCAGTTACTCGGCGGGAGCCGCAGGGGTCTCAACCGGAGCGGTGGGTGCAGCTGGTGCGCTTTCAGCCGGGGCAGCCGGGGCAGCGGGTGCTTCTATGGTTTCTGAGTCACTCTCGGTAGCTTCAGATTCAGACGAAGAAGATTCTGCAGCCTTGGCGGCTTCTGCCTGACGTTGCTCCTCCTTGCGTTTCTGCTCGGCCAGAACTTCCGCACGGTCGCGGACAGGGGCGGTATACTCAGCATCCTTCATCGCGTATTCAGGAGCGGTCGGGAAGAAGGGAACTACTACCCCTTCGTTACGGTTGACCTCACGGTCGCGTTTGCCGGGCAAAACGATAACCGGTGTACCGGGCTCAACAAGACCGAACAGTTCCATGATGTTCTCATTCTGGATACGGATACAGCCGTGACTCACGCGACGGCCGATCGAGCCGCGAGAACTTGTGCCATGAATACCGATCTGCATGGAGACCGGGGTGCGGATGCGAAGGAATCTCGGACCGAAAGCACCTTTGCCGGGATGTGTCACACCGTTGTCATCGGTAAACAACCAGTCGGTACTATCGTATTTACCTTCTATTTCAAAGAAGCCCTCGGGAGTGCGCGAATCGGCCTTCTTATGCTTCGTCCCGAAGTTACGGGCACAAGCCATGCCATATTCCTTCTCCATATTTCCAAACTTGTCATATAGCAGAACGCGCATACTGGCCTTATCGACGATAATAAAGTTTTTGTACTTGTTAGCAATCAGCTTTTCCGCATATTCAGGCACCTGATTTGCGATAACCGGTATGATTCCGCTCTTGTACTTAGCGGAATTCTTGCACGTGTCAAGATACTTAAGAAGGGCCTGGTGGTCCGGGAATTTATAATTTGGTTCACCGGGTTTAGGCATAGTGTCGGGCACGATTTCCTGCACGACAGTGGCCGTGTCATCAACCGAGTCAGAAGAAGACTGTTTATTCTTGCCGGAGCAAGCTCCGAGTGATAATGAAATTGCAAGCACAGTCGAATAGAATACAACTCTTTTAAACTCAATGTTCATATCAAAATTAATTTGCGTGCAAATTTACTAAAATTTCTCCGATTCTGAAAGTGCAAAATGGTTCATTTCGTCCAAATTCGGGATTTCAGGATAACCTAAGACTTATTTATAAGTCCGGATATATGACGTATCGATTTTTTTTGTTAATTTTGCTTTCAGATGAAGACTTCTATTATCATAGGACTTTCACTTCTGCTGATGGTGTGGCTGTGGCTTGCATGGCTCCTGCTGTCGACAAGCGGGGTGAATCTCAAGAATATGCTTCTGCTCGCCATGACGGCCATTATAATCTTTGTGCCGCTTTTCAAGAAATATGGCAAACGGAGCGATAAATAATGGAATATGACTCAAGAAGAGAAAGACTCAAATAACGGTGAAGCGGGCAAGTACCCGTTGCTTTCAACAATCAAAAGTCCCGAAGACTTGAAGACCTTGACTGTTGAGCAATTGCCGTATCTATGCCAAGAAATACGCGACTATCTGATTACCAGCCTGTCGGTAAATCCGGGACATTTCGGGTCGAGTATGGGTGCGGTTGAAATCATAGTGGCCCTGCATTATGTATTCGACACTCCGCGCGACCGCATTGTCTACGATGTCGGCCACCAGGCCTATGCTCATAAACTCCTGACAGGCCGGTTCGAAGCCTTTGCCAATCAGCGCAAGAAGAACGGAATAAGCGGCTTTCCCTTTCCGTTTGAGAGCGAGTTTGACACATTCGTATGCGGGCATGCCGGCAATTCCATTTCCGCGGCGTTGGGTATGGCCATAGCCGACCTGAACACACCGGGTGAGGAAGACCGCAAGACAGTCGCGCTGATAGGCGATGCGTCCATCAGCGGCGGCTTGGCATTCGAAGGCCTCAACAACACATCGAACAACCCCAACAATCTGCTTATCATTCTCAATGACAATGATATGTCGATTGACAACAACGTCGGGGCACTCCACCGATACCTGTCCGAAATCTCCACCTCGGCGGGTTATAACCGTGTCCGCTTCAAGCTCTTCAATCTCTTCAAGAAATGGGGTCTGATTGAGGATAAGAGCAAAAGCCGTATCCAGAGATTCAACAACGCGCTCAAATCGCTTGTATCGAGTGAACAGAACATATTCGAAGGACTGAACATCCGGTATTTCGGGCCCTTCAATGGCAATGATGTCACAAAGGTTGTAAAAGTTCTGCAGGATATCAAGGAAATGAAAGGACCGCGGCTTTTGCATCTGCATACCCGCAAAGGGAAAGGCTACGCAGCTGCCGAGGAGAACCCCGCACATTGGCACGCACCCGGCAAATTCGATCCGGACACAGCCCGACGTGCTGCCGATTCGAAGAAAGAAGGCGATGTGCCCTTATGGCAGGAGGTGTTCGGAGAGACACTGGTCGAACTCGCGGACCGGAACGAGAATGTGGTTGGCATTACGGCGGGTATGTCTTCTGGGACGTCAATCAATAAAATGGCCAAATATCCCGAGCGGATGTTCGACGTCGGCATCTCCGAGGGTCACGCGGTGACATTTGCCGGAGGGTTGGCAGCAGCTGGCAAAAGACCCTTCGTCGCAATCTATTCGTCGTTTCTGCAACGAGGTTTTGACAATATCATCCACGATGTCGCGATTCAGTCATTGCCGGTGACTTTCTGCATAGACCGTGCCGGCCTGGTCGGCGAGGATGGTGTCACCCACCACGGCATGTTTGACATAGCCTACCTCCGCATTATCCCGGGGCTGAAGTTTGCCGCTCCGATGGACGCCGCTACGCTGCGCGACATAATGGCCGCATCTCTCGGTTGGAATGGCCCGTTGGCAATCCGTTACCCCCGTGGCAAAGCCGATACAGCCGACTGGAGAACTCCTTTTAAAGAAATCGAAGTCGGGAAGGCGCGTCAGCTGACATCTATTCCTGACACCGACATAGCCATTCTATCGGTCGGGCCTATAGGTTCAGATGTTCAGAAAGCCGTAAAGGAACTGGCATCAAGAGGCGTGTATGCAGATCACTATGATATGATATGGATAAAGCCGCTTGATACTGAGACATTACAAAAAATTGCTCAGAGATACAAAGGAATCATCACGGTCGAAGACGGCGTCATCTCCGGCGGCTTCGGCTCGGCTGTTGAAGAATGGATGGCCTCACACGGGTACAAGTTGAACATCCGGACTCTCGGTATCCCGGACAACTGGGTATATCAAGGATCAGTCGCCGAATTGCATGCAGACTGTAAATTCGATGTGGCAGGCATAGTGAATGCCGTGTGCGAAATGGAAACCAGCCTAACACGTAATTAGCCGTCAACTTAACGCTACTATGAAAATTATTATCGCAGGTGCCGGAGAGGTCGGAACGCATCTGGCCAAGATGCTCTCCAAGGAGAACCAGGATATCACGCTGCTCGACAACGACCAGTCGAAACTCGATGTCATCGATTCGAATTACAATCTGATGACGTGGAACGGTTCGACGTCGTCGTTCGAATGTCTTCGCGAAGTGGGTATCAAAGATGCCGACCTGTACATCGCGGTCACTCCTTTCGAGACAAGGAATTTGGCCAGTTGCGCGATAGCCAAGCGCATGGGAGCCCGCAAAACAGTTGCCCGCATCGACAACAGCGAGTTTTTAGTACCCGAGAACCGGCAGATTATCCGGGAGATGGGAATTGATTTTGTCATTTATCCCGAACATCTTGCGGCCAACGACATTGCGCTGTCGCTGACCCACAACTGGGCCCGGTATTGGGGTGAGCTGCACAATGGCGACCTACTGCTGATCGGAGTGAAGATTCACTCCAAATCGGTTTTACTCAACATCAAGTTGAAAGACATGCCGGTCACCACGCACGATTTCCACATCGTTGCAATCAAGCGCAACAACGAGACCATCATCCCTAACGGTAACGATGAGATTCTGCCCGACGACATAGTCTACTTCATCACTACTCCCCCGTTCATCCAGACGGTAAGGGAATTGTGCGGCAAAACGAAGAAAGTCATCAAGAAAGCCCTGATTATGGGCGGTAGCCGGATAGCCCGCAGATTCGCCAAGATGTATCACGACAAGTTCCACATCAAGATTCTTGATACAGACATGTCCGTGTGCCAGGAAATGGCTACAGAACTGCCGGAGTGCGAGATTGTCTACGGCGACGGACGTGACATCGAGGTTCTACGCGAGAACAACATATATCAATATGATGCTTTCTTGGCCCTGACAGAATCGTCCGAGACAAATATCTTGACATGTCTGACCGCAAAGGAATTCGGAGTGCCCAAGACCATAGCCGACGTCGAGAACCTTCAGTTTCTCGGGTTGGCTGAGAATCTGAACATCGGCAACACCATCAACAAGAAGCTATTGGCGTCAAGCCGTATCTATAAGATACTGTTGGATGCTGATGAGAGCAATTCCAGGTTCTTCGCATTGTCGGATGCAGAAGTCGCCGAGATATATGTGCGTCCCAGCGCCAAAATCACCAAGGCGCAGGTCAAAGACCTGAAACTGCCTTTCGGAATGACTTTGGCCGCCATGGTACGCAACGGGGAAGTAAGTCTGGTGAACGGTTCAACCCAAATCGAATCAGGCGACTACGTCGTGGTCTTCTCACTGATGGGAACCATCCAGAAAATCGAGAAATGGTTCAATTAGGGAATCGTTTCTTCCCGGGGTTCATATTATCGCAACACTCAAGTAAATTCGCTATACAAATTGGCTCTTTACCAAAAACATAAGTCCTATATCAATCTTCCTCTTCTGTTGAGGGTAGTCGGTTATCTTTTGATGATCGAAGCTCTTTTCATGGTCATCCCTCTAATTATAGCTCTGATATACGAATCAGAAAGCTTCATTCCATTTCTGATATGTATCGGCATCACGGGAGTGTCCGGGGGGTTGATGACGTTGCTGAAGCCCAAATCGCGCGATATAGGTAAGCGGGAGGCGATACTTCTGACTGGATTTACGTGGGTCATACTCTCTCTGTTCGGAATGCTGCCATTCATATTTTACGGAACCCATATGTCGGTGACTGATGCATTCTTCGAGACAATGAGCGGATTCACCACAACCGGTGCCTCGGTGCTTTCCACGCTTGAGAACGTACCTCGTTCGATTATGGCGTGGCGATGTGTGACGCAATGGATTGGCGGACTCGGAATCATTCTCTTCACATTGGCAGTTGTACCGATGCTCAATACATCGGCGGGCATGCAGATGTTCAATGCCGAAGTGACGGGAATCACCCATGACAAGTTGCGACCACGGGTAAGCTATACTGCCAAAAGCCTGTGGGGAGTATATGCTATATTGACGATTATGCTCATAATACTGCTGTCGTTCAGCAAGATGGATTTTTATGACGCGTTCTGCTACGGGATGTCGACCATGTCAACGGGAGGTTTTTCGACATGCGACCACGGTATACATGTTTTCGAATCCTCATATGTCAAGGTGATACTTACGATTTTCATGTTCTTGGGTGGCGTGAATTTCTCGCTGATTTATAACGCGGGATGCGGCAAAATCAAGGAGGTACTTAGGAACACCGCGCTAAAGGTCTATATATGGTTCATAGTCGTGAGTGGGGTAATCTTCAGCCTTGACATTATAATCGGGGGTAAGGACCTCACATTCAGCGATGTGACGATTGACCCGTTGCTTCAGGCAGTATCAATTCTGTCATCGACAGGTATAATCGAGTCTGACTTCCATATCTGGGGATCGGTGTCGGAGGTATTGTTGATTATAATGGTTGTTGTGGGGGCATGTGCGGGTTCAACATCGGGTGGTGCCAAAATTGACAGGTTTGTCATCCTCTTCAAGTTCCTGCGCAATGAGTTCTACCGGATGATGCACCCGGGAGCAGTGACAACGGTAAGTTTTAACGGCAAAGGCACGCAGGTAGCGGTAGTCAACAAGGCATTGGCATTTCTGTTCATGTACATCATCGTGATAGTCGCCGGCGGAATTGCGTTGTCGCTGATGGGCGTTGAATTGTCGGAAGGCTTTTTCTGCGCTTTGATGGCGATATCGAACAGTGGACTTGAATCAGGAGCGACTGATATAGTCATCAACTACAGCACATTGCCTGAGTTAGGCAAATGGATACTTGCCTTCATCATGTTGGTAGGCCGTCTTGAGATCTTCACAGTCCTCTTAGTCTTCACCCCCTCCTTCTGGAAAAAATAACTCGTATTGACGATTTTATTCCTTGCAAGTAGGATATGATGTCAAGTACTTCTTCTTTGCTTAGATATTCTTTTTTTGCACGCAAAGTTAGGCTCTGAATTAAGATCTAAGATACTTACACCACCGAATGCTTACCGACAATAGAAATATGAGGAAGTCGAAGCGGAAGAAGCACAGAAATAGCAATGGCAACAGAGGTCGAGCCGACGGAGCGGATGGATTGGGGTCGTAGAGCGGTAAAAAATTCCACCAACTCAAAGGGCATAGACAAACGAAAGTTCGCCGAATACCTATAAAATCAACTCAATATGAGGCAAAGGTTCATTCGGTATCTCCATGCGTTCCTCGCCCAAAATGAAGCGTCTGTCCACTCTCCCTCTGAGGTCTCCGAGGGGTATAAAACAACAGACTCCCGGAAACATCCGAGAGTCCGCGTTATGGGATTGAAGCCGAATGGCCGAAATCACGGCGTAGCCGAAGTTCGGGTTACTGTACGTCTACCCCTCGGAATTACTTGACGAGGAGGGTGCGGAGATGGGCTTCGTATGACTGCCAGTCCTGGATGGGATGGTCGGCGACTCCGGACTCTGCAGCGGCTTTTGCTACAGCCGGCGGAACAACGTACAACAACCGCGGGTCAAAAGGCTTCGGAAGGATATAATCACGACCGAATTTCAGCTCCTTCAGACCGTAGATTTTAAGTACTTCTTCGGGGACGGGTTCTTTGGCCAGACGGGCGATGGCCGAAGTGGCGGCTATCTTCATCTCCTCGTTGATGGCGCGGGCATGACAATCGAGCGCACCACGGAAAATGTAGGGGAAACCCAATACATTGTTCACCTGGTTCGGATAATCGCTGCGTCCTGTGGCTACGATAATGTCATCACGCGTGGCATGGGCCAGGTTATAATCTATCTCCGGATTAGGATTGGCAAGCGCGAACACAATCGGCTTGTCAGCCATGGTGAGAATCATTTCCGGAGTAAGCGTGTCCGCCTTGCTTAAGCCAAGGAAAACATCCGCCCCGACAATAGCCTCCTCCAACGTGTGGATATCACGCTCAGTCACAAACTCCCGCTTCTGGGCATTAAGGTTCTCGCGGTCTGCGCGAATGACACCCTTCGAATCGAGCATGACTATATTTTCATGCCTTACGCCCAATCTTTCGTAATGCTTCGTACAGGCAATTGCAGCCGCGCCGGCACCGTTAACCACCAGCTTGATTTCCTGAATATCCTTTCCCTGGATCTCAAGGGCGTTGATGAGTGCAGCTCCCGAGATGATGGCGGTGCCATGCTGGTCATCGTGCATGACCGGAATGTCACACTCGGCCTTCAGCCGGTCCTCAATCTCGAAACTTTCAGGAGCCTTGATATCCTCAAGGTTGATGCCTCCGAAAGTCCCCGAAATAGCCTTTACGGTCTGTATGAACCGTTCGGGGTCCTCCTCATTGACCTCGATGTCAAAAGAGTCTATGCCGGCGAAAATCTTGAACAGCAATGCCTTTCCTTCCATAACAGGTTTGGAGGCATCCGCTCCGATATTGCCGAGTCCGAGCACGGCGGTACCATTAGATATGACGGCTACAAGATTTCCTTTATTAGTGTATCGATATGCGTCAGCCGGATTCTTCTCTATCTCCAGACATGGATATGCGACGCCCGGTGAATAGGCCAGCGACAGATCCTTCTGCGTGGCATACGGCTTAGTGGGTACGACCTCGATCTTGCCGGGTCTACCCTCTTCATGATAATGTAGTGCCTCAGTTTCCAGTGTATTCATTGTAGTTTCTATCTTTACGCGGATTTGGATTCATTTGGGTTCCTCCGCGTCTATAAAACAATCAGTGTGAAAAATTGGTCTACACAATTTTTATTTTTAATTTTGTAATCCAATTTATCGGTTACAAAGATAATGAAAAATTTGATAGAACTGAACACCGAATTCTGGAATTACATAGAAAAGAATGTACAGTCGGATCCTACACGGCTATTATTGCGCGATTCAGGAAAGATAAAAGATTTTCCATTGAATTTTGCAGTCACCCAGATTGAATGTCGGCGCAAGACGCAACGCAAGCTGACCACATACTTGAAGCACGAGAAATTTCTATTTCCATCAGTTCTGGCCTCCGAACAGGCCACCCATCAATGCGTGGCCGCTTACCATGCCGGGCTTGTTGGATCCGGGAAGAGGGTGCTTGACATGACCACCGGTCTCGGTATTGACGCTTTCAGTATCGCAACCGCAGGTAACACGGTGACGGCTGCCGAACTGGACCCCGACAGATTCAAGGTTCTACAACATAATGCGGCCCTACTTCCGGATGGCGTGGCTCTTAGGCCTATCGAAGCAGACAGCGTGGCCTGGTTGCAATCGGACGAATGTCCAGCCGAAGGATTCGATGTTATTTTTGTAGACCCGGCCAGACGGGACAGTGCAAATCAGAGAACCTACTTTTTCAAAGACTGTCTGCCGGATATCGTCACAAACTTTGACAAAATCATTACACGCACGGAGCGACTCATCATAAAAGCGTCTCCAATATTAGACCTGCATCAGGCCACTAAGGAAATCTCAGATATAAGAGAATTTCATATAGTCTGCGTACAGGGTGAATGTAAAGAGGTCCTTATAATTGTCGACAAACCGGCCATCACGGACGATCCAAAGATTGTGGTTGTGAATCTCAAAGATGATTCGAACGCCGATATTAAAATAATAAGTCGATTCGAAATGACATTCGGGGAACTGTCTAACAGCTCGCCCATCTGCGAGGAAGGCTCTGTAAAAGCCGGGGCGTACCTATACGACCCCAACGCCGGGGTTCATAAACTCAACGCATCTGACAAATTATGCAATATATTTAAAGGACTTTCGAAGGTTTCAGCCAATACCGACCTTTATATATCCGAACAGTTATACTCCGATTTTCCGGGACGAACTTTTGAGATAGATGAGATAATTGAAGGAAAGACCCAGAAACTGCTCAAAAGAAAACCGTTTGAGGTAGCGGTAAGAAATTATCCCATCAGCGCCGAGCAGCTCCGAAAAAAATTAAAGGTCCTCTCGGGTGGAGAAGACCAGTTTATTTTCGGAATGAAAGCCGGTGCCGGACAGAAGCCGTTGCTGTTAAGATGCACCAAACTTCACACTAAACAAGCTTAAGTTTAACCAGGCTTAAGTTTAGCCAAGCATAAGCTTTTCGATAGCGGCCACAGTGTCGTTGAGGTCTTTGGACACTTCAAGTCTTTCGGTGATGGCGTTGATGCCATGCAGGACAGTAGCGTGCTTGCGGTTGAGTTTGGCACCAATCGCTGGAGAAGAGAGGCCGGTATGCTTCTTGCAAAGATACATTATCATCTGGCGTGCATCGGCAATATCGCGCAGACGGCTCTTGCTGAATATCGCGTCGGGGTTAAGACGATAGAATTCCGCTGTGTTTTCGACAATCATATCGAAATTGACGGTCTTCTTCTCGACTTTCTTGACCAAGTGACTGATGACTTTCTCTGCAAGATCGAGAGTGATGGGCGCATTTTCGGTAATGGAACGCGTATACAATCCCATTACGATACCCTCAAGTTGGCGGACAGAACCTGTTGAGCTACGGGCAATCAAGTCGAGAATTTCGTCAGAGAGGTCAAGACCATTCTTGCGCGATTTAAATTCCAGAATCTTGCGGCGCAATTCGTAATCGGGATCCTCCAACGGCTCGGTGATACCCCATTTGAAGCGGTCGATCAGGCGGTCGGCTATACCGTCAAGCTGCATAGGCGGACGGTCGCACGAGAAAATCAGCTTCTTGTTGTTCTGATGCAGATGATTGAAGATCGGGAACAACACATCGGCCGTCCCGCTCTTGTTCGACAATTCCTGAAGGTCGTCAAAGAGGATGCAATCCATCTGCATGAACCAGTTGACGAAATCGGGAATCTCCTTCTGACGCATGGCGTTGAAGTAGAGATTCTGGAACTGACGCATCGAGACAAACAGAACCCGTGCGCGCGGATTGCGCTCCTTGATACGGATACCAATAGCCTGAATCAGGTGAGTCTTGCCCACACCGACATTGCCATAAAGGAAAAACGGGTTGAAATCCGGTTTCTCGGGATGATTCGCAATGTGCTCGGCAATAGTATAGGGAAGACGGTTGCTCCGGCCCACACAATAATTTTCGAAATTCAGAGCATCATTAAGCTGCGGATCGAAATCAGCAGTACGCTTATCGACCGGTTTGCTCGAAAAAGACCTCTCCAGCTTATTCTTCAGGAGATGTGAATGTTCGGGAGTCTGAATCTCTACTTTCGAATCCTTGTCACCGCGGATTATATAATACGCATAGCCAAGTTTAGTGCCGGGTCCGAATTCTGAACGCAACGCACTGATGATGATATTGCAGAAATCCTCGTCGTACTTGTCGGCATAGAATTTCGAAGGAACCTCAAGAATAAGCTTGTTATCCTTGTACTCGACAGCCTTGGTCTTCGCAAACCACACATTGTAGCGCTCCTCGCCGATATTGGCGCGGATTTTGTCTAAGCATCTGTTCCATTTCGCTTTAAATTCCATGATTCTGCTATGTGGGCGTTCTTTGCGAATACAAAATAATAATAAAAATCTCAAATAAAAAAATCGAATTTTTCTTGATTTTCTGAATTATTTTTTAGTGTATTGACTTTCAATAACTTGAATTTGAGCCCCTCCTTTCATCCCCTCCCCCGTCCCCAAACTGTGCATGAAACCATTGATTTAATGGAACATACACCAATCCATCACCCTCACCCTTTCCTACCACCGGTATAATTGTTCCACATCCTCGTCCACTCTCAAATTATAGAAGAAATAAAGGTTGACACTATCGGCTACAGCCGTGGAACATTCGCAAAAATTTTTTTTGGTTTTTTCCGATATAAAGAGTAATTTTGTAACTCCACACGGCCAGCCGGATCGGGTGGAATAAACTATATTCAGCATGAAAATAACAGTTAACAATGAAGTTTTGGACACACCCTCGCCTGAGATGAATGTGCGGGAGTTGCTTGAATGGAGAAATATTCCGTCAGCAGGCACAGCTGTGGCTGTCGACAACAAGCTTGTGCCAAGAGACAAATGGGATAGCCGTTATATAAAAGAAGACGAAACTATAACCATCATATCAGCCGCATTCGGAGGTTGAGCGTCGTTGGATGATGAGCGTCTTTAAGGTAATAGTAATCACCAGCCCCGGTTATGTCAAGAATGAGGCTTCTAAAATAACGAGGCTTCTTGACGCAGGTGTAGACTATGTCCATATCCGGAAACCGGACTGGACGCTGCGGGACGTCCGCAATCTCGTCGAGGACGTGCCCTATCCGTTAAGGCAAAAGCTGAAACTTCACGGGCATTTCGAGTTGCTCAATGAGATGCGTCTGGGGGGTGTCCATCTGAACAGCCGCAACAAAATCGCGCCTGCCGGAGCATCGCAAATATCCAAGTCATGTCATGATCTGGCGGAAATCGAGAATGTGGATTACGATTATGTCACGCTCTCTCCTATTTTTGACTCAATCTCCAAAAGCGGATACTCAAAGAAATTTGAGGTTACCGAGATTGCTGACAGAATACGCGGCAAACGGGTAATCGCATTAGGAGGAGTCAGGCCTGAACTCTTTTTAACGTTGCGCGAAAATGATTTTTTCGGTGCTGCGTTGTTAGGATATATATGGAACGGTGACTTCGACATAGCACTCGAAAGTCTCACCGCCGCCATGAAAACACTAAAAATTGAATAAATGCTACAATTTATAACCAATACAGAAGCGTCAGCCAGTCCCGCGGAACAGGTGAAGGCAGTCATTGCCGGCGGATGCCGCTGGGTTCAGATTCGGATGAAAGACGCATCTGACGAAGAGATTGAACGCGTGGTCAATGACATCAAACCCCTCTGTCTTGAAACCGAGACATTCCTCATACTCAACGACCGCGTGGAACTCGCCAAGAAACTTGACGTCGGAGGTGTACACTTGGGCAAGACCGACATGCTCCCCTCGAAAGCACGTATGTTGCTCGGACCGGCAGCCGTGATCGGTGTGACCGCGAATACCATCGACGATATCAAGGCAGTCCGCAGCTTGGATATTGACTACATCGGCATGGGGCCATTCGCGCTCACCACAACTAAGAAGAATCTTGCTCCGGTGCTCGGGTTGGAAGGCATACGCAACCTGTGTATGGATATGGAGCAGCTTGAAATAAATATCAGCCACGTCGCCGTCGGCGGAATAGAGCTCGATGATGTAGCTCCACTGATGGAGGCAGGTGTGAACGGCATAGCCGTGAGCGGTGCCATAGCCAAAGCGGCCGACATCAAGAAAGCCACCGAAGAGTTTTTAGAGAAACTTAAGCCTTTCATGAAGTAATATTGGTGAAGCGATCAGCTCACCTTCTGAAAGGCAAAACAACATAACAGACATTAATGAACGACATACTGAAAATCGGAGACAGGGAATTTCATTCCCGTCTCTTCGTCGGTACGGGAAAATTCCACTCGCCCGACGTAATGCTTGAGGCCATCAAGGCCTCCGGTTCGGAGATGATAACCGTAGCCATGAAACGCGTCAATATGATGAACGAGGCTACGGACGACATGATGACGCATATCAACCGCGAGCATGTGCAGCTCCTGCCCAACACCTCGGGCGTACGCAACGCCGATGAGGCCGTTCTGGCAGCCCAGATGAGCCGTGAGATATTTCAGACGAACTTCATCAAACTGGAGATTCACCCGGATCCCAAGTATCTGATGCCGGACCCTATCGAAACTCTCAAAGCCACCGAACGTCTTGCCAAAGAGGGATTTATTGTCCTTCCCTATATCCAGGCCGATCCGGTGCTGTGCAAGCTGCTCGAAGAAGCCGGTACCTCAGCGGTGATGCCGTTGGCAGCTCCTATCGGCACCAACAAAGGACTCGTGACTCGCGACCTGCTTGAAATCATCATCGAGCAGTCGAACGTTCCGGTCGTAGTTGACGCCGGCTTGGGTGCGCCGAGCCACGCCGCCGACGCGATGGAATTAGGTGCGGACGCAGTGCTTGTCAATACGGCTATCGCCGTTTCAGGCGATCCCGTCATGATGGCCGAAGCATTCAAGAACGCCGTCATCGCAGGCCGTATTGCATTCAACGCCGGACTTGGAGCCGTTTCGAAATCCGCGCAATCCACCTCGCCCCTCACAGCCTTTTTAGACAAATAACAACGTTTGCCTCCGGCCTGACGCATGAAGGCCGGAAGCCATAACCCAACTATTATGAAAATTGAGAACATAGACGTTTCGTCATATCCCAATTCCGAAAAGATTTATGTCGACGGCACCCAGCCGGGTGTACGCGTCGCAATGAGAAAGATACACCAATACCCTACTGTCAAGATCGAGAATGGCAAACGGGTGGAATATCCGAACGAGGATATCATCGTGTACGACACATCCGGTCCGTACACTGATCCCGCCGTCGAGATTGATATCAACAAGGGGCTTCCCAGATTCCGCCAGGAGTGGGTGATCCGCCGTGATGACACCGAAGAACTTGATGATATCACCAGCAGCTACGGTCGCGAACGTCGCGACAACCGTAGCCTTGACGCCATACGGTTCCCGGTAGCACACCGTCCGCGCCGCGCCAAAGACGGAAAACGCGTGACCCAGATGTACTATGCCCGCCAGGGTATCGTGACACCTGAGATGGAGTACGTAGCAATCCGTGAGAATATGGACAACAAGGCCCGCGGAATCGAATCGTACATCACACCCGAGTTTGTTCGCAACGAAGTGGCGGCAGGCCGTGCCATAATCGCCGCCAATATCAACCACCCCGAAGCCGAGCCGATGATTATCGGTTCGAGTTTCGCCACAAAGCTCAACACCAACATCGGCAATTCGGCCCTGTCTTCGGGTATAGAAGAGGAAGTAGCCAAAGCCGTATGGAGCTGCTACTGGGGTGGCGATACGCTGATGGACCTCTCGACCGGCGACAATATCCACGAGACGCGCGAATGGATTATCCGCAACTGTCCCGTCCCGATGGGCACAGTGCCTATCTACCAGGCGCTTGAGAAAGTCAACGGAGACGTGCGCAAACTCACTTGGGAGATCTACCGCGACACCCTGATCGAACAGTGCGAACAGGGTGTGGACTATTTCACGATCCATGCCGGAGTGCTCCGCGAGCATGCCCAATTGGTAAAGGAACGACTGACTGGTTGCGTGTCGCGCGGCGGTTCGATCATGACCCAATGGTGTGTGCTCCACGATGAGGAGAGCTTCCTCTACACCCATTTCGACGAAATCTGCGAGATCCTCAACAAGTATGATGTAGCCGTGTCGCTGGGCGACGGCATGCGCCCCGGCTCGACCCATGACGCCAACGACCGGGCACAGTTCCTTGAACTCGAAGTTCTCGGCAGACTGACCGAAAAGGCCTGGGAGCACGACGTGCAGGTCATCATCGAAGGTCCCGGCCATGTACCCATGCAGAAGATTCCTGTAAACGTAGAGAAGCAGAAAGTCTGCTGTCACGAGGCTCCGTTCTACACACTTGGCCCGTTGACCACAGATATCGCCCCGGCCTACGACCATATCACTTCGGCAATCGGAGCTGCAATCATCTCCGCATTGGGTACAGCCATGATATGCTACGTGACTCCAAAGGAGCATCTGTCACTTCCCGACCTGAATGACGTGCGCGAAGGAGTGATTGCTTACAAGATTGCCGCTCATGCCGCCGACCTCTGCAAGGGATTCCCAGGTGCCAATGTACGCGACGATGCCTTGAGCAAGGCCCGTTACGATTTCCGTTGGAAAGACCAGTTCAACCTGTCGCTCGATCCGGAACGTGCCAAGAAGTACTATCTCGATTCACGCCGTTCGGCGCCCGATGCCGACGACAAATTCTGCACGATGTGCGGCCCGAACTTCTGCGCGATGCGCATCTCGCAGAATGTCGTGGACAAATGCGGTGAATAATTTCAGTGCACTTCGATCAGTTGGGGATTGTGAGGTGCTGTAATCAATAAGATACAATGGAAATTGATATAAACAGAAAAAAGTCGGATCCTGACCGGAACTCGGTTTTCGGTCATGGATTCGCCGACTTGATTGACCGCTATGACTGGAACGAGACCTTGTCGTTGGTAGAGAATGCCACCGAGGCAGATGTCAGGAGGGTACTCGCAAAAGCCGCACGCAATGCCAAGCCGCTTACTCCGGAAGAATTTGCTGTATTGATTTCGGAAGCGGCTGACCCGTTCCTGGAGCAGATGGCGGTCCTCAGCCAGCACTTCACACGCGAACGGTTCGGCGACACCATCTCGCTCTACATACCGATGTATGTATCGAACGCCTGCACCAACAAGTGTGTTTACTGCGGCTTCAATCACGACAATCCCTTCAAGCGCACCACCCTGACCATGGATCAGGTCCGTCAGGAATGTGAGGCTATCAAGAAACTCGGGCCGTTCGAGAACCTGTTGATTGTCTCAGGCGAATATCCTTCTCTCTGCGGCGTGGAGTATATGGAGCAGGTGCTGCACACCTGCCGTCCGTACTTTCACAACCTGACGCTTGAGATACAGCCGCTGCGCTCATCAGAGTACGAGCGGTTGACACGGAGCGGATTGAACGGTGTGGTATGCTTCCAGGAGACATATCACCGCGAGGCGTACAAGACATACCATCCGCGAGGCATGAAATCGCACTACGACTGGCGTCTGAACGGTTATGACCGTATGGGCGAGGCCGGGGTGCACAAGATTGGCTTGGGCGTACTGTTGGGCCTTGAGGACTGGCGGGCGGACGTCGTGATGATGGCGAGACACCTGAGGTATCTCCAGAAAAATTACTGGAGGTCACGGTACTCTGTCAACTTTCCGCGCATGCGTCCGTCGGAGAGCGGCTACCAGCCGAAAACCATAATCGACGACCGACAGTTGGCACGGTTAACGTTCGCGTTCCGCATCTTCGATCACGATGTCGACATATCATACTCCACGCGTGAGGCTCCCGAGTACCGCGACAACATAATGAAACTCGGAGTCACTTCGATGAGCGCCGGGAGCAAGACAGATCCGGGTGGCTATGTATCAGAGCCGGATTCTCTCGAACAGTTCGAGGTATCGGACGAAAGGACACCGCAGGAGGTGGCAGACGCAATCCGCCGCAACGGATATGAACCGGTATGGAAGGACTGGGACGCCATCTTCGACTGATTGGACCGGACTCAGACACCAAACAGACATATTGATTCAACTTTTGGTTGTTATCAGACGTTTAAACTACGGGTGCAGACTCTGCATCCGTAGTTTTGTTTATTTAAAACCGCGATACTATGAAATTTTCAAAACCGAGGCTACCCTACGCCACATCCGATCTGGAACCAGTCATCTCAGCCACGACAGTTGACTATCACTACGGCAAGCACGAGCAGGCCTATATCGATAACCTCAACAAACTGATTCAAGACACGGAGTTTGACAACATGCCTCTTGAAGAAATAATCTGCAAGAGCGAGGGCGCTCTGTTCAACAATGCCTCGCAGGCATGGAACCACATCTTCTACTTCTTCCAGTTTGCCGTCAACGGACTGAAGGAACCGTCCGGAAAGTTGCGCCAGCAGATTGAGGAACAATTCGGATCGTTCGAGGAGTTCAAGAAAAAGTTTGAGGAAGCCGGAGCGACCTTGTTCGGTTCGGGTTGGGTATGGCTGTCGGCCGACGAGGCGGGCAAGCTCTATATCACGCAAGGAGGCAATGCCGACAATCCCATGACCAAGGGATTACGTCCGATCTTGGTGGTCGATGTGTGGGAACATGCCTACTACCTCGACTACCAGAACCGTCGTGCAGAATACCTGCACAAGATCTGGGACATTGTCGACTGGGACATCATCGACATCCGCTACGGAGAATAACCTTCTGAATTTAGAATTTAGAACCGAAAAATATGGCTGCACATTTTGGGTGTGCAGCCATATTATTGTTGGGGGATTGGTCTCGTCTTAGTTGATTTCCTTGTTGTGCTCGAGGAGGAGAGTCATCGAGGGACGGTCGCAGATTTCAGCGGGGCCGAAGTACTGGATCGGGCCGGGGTACTGATACAGAGTGTTCAGTGCCAAAGTCTCGCGCATCGAAGCGAACTTGAGGTAGGGACGGCCGTTGAGGTTGACGAGTGCTTTCTGGATTACAGGCTTCATCTCGCCCTTGCGGCGCTCCATGTTCATCATCATGGTGATAGGTATACCGCCTGCGATCCATTCCTCGCTGGGAGCAGTCAAGTTGCGCACGCTCGACATGTAGCCGGTCAGGCCCGAGTTGATGAGCATTGCGGCGTTGTAACCGAGTGCGTAGGTGTAGTCGGCATCGAAGTTCGTCGGGTCGGCGCAACGGCCTTCGTAACCGAAGAAGTGGTGCTGGGTGTTGAACTTGCCCGAGTACTCACCATTCTCTGCCATTTCCTCAAGGCGTTTTGCAACCATCTCAGAGAGGAGGCTTTCTGTTTCGATGAGTGATACCTGCACGTTGCCGTGGCTGTCACGCTCGAGGCTGAGCTGGAGGGCGATGTTCTTGGGAAGGCTCTTGTACAGCTCGGCATTGGCCGGAGTCAGATAAGAGTGAATCTTCTCGAGTTTTGCAGTCTCCTCGAGCTCTGCGATTTCCTCAGCATGCTCCTCGAGAACGTCATTGAGCTCAGAGATAAGAGCCTTCATCGAGGGGATGAACTCGATAAGACCTTCCGGAACGAGGACTGTACCGAAGTTCCAGCCGAGTTTGGCGCGCTCGGAGACAACATAGCAGATGTAGCTTACGATGTTGTCGAGAGTCATGCGCTTTGCCTGAACCTCCTCAGAGATGAGGCAGATGTTGGGCTGAGTCTCAAGAGCGCACTCGAGAGCGATGTGCGAAGCCGAGCGGCCCATGAGCTTGATGAAGTGGTAGTATTTCTTGGCGGAGTTGCAGTCGCGCTGGATGTTGCCGATAACCTCGCTGTAGACCTTGCAGGCGGTGTCGAAACCGAAAGATGTCTCGATCCACTCGTTCTTGAGGTCGCCGTCGATGGTCTTGGGCACACCGATCACCTGTACGTCGGCACCGATGTTCTTGTAATACTCGGCAAGAACAGCGGCATTTGTGTTGGAGTCGTCACCACCGATGATCACAAGAGCCTTGATGTTGAGTTCCTTCAGAATCTTGAGACCCTCGTCGAACTGCTCGGGCTTCTCGAGTTTTGTACGGCCTGAGCCGATGATGTCGAAACCGCCGGTGTTGCGGTATTCCTTGATAATACCGGCGGTAAGCTCCATGTACTGATGGTTGATGAATCCGGCAGGGCCCATGAGGAAGCCGTAGAGACGGTTCTCCTTGTTGAGTTTCTTGAGACCGTCAAAGATACCGCTGACCACATTGTGTCCACCGGGAGCCTGACCACCTGAGAGAATGATACCGACGTTGAACGGTTCTTCAACGCGGGTGGGGTTCTCATCCGGTTCGAACTGCACTACGGGCATTCCGTATGTATGAGGGAAAAGTTCCTTGATTTCTTTCTGATTAGCTACTGATTCGGTAGCTTCACCGACCTTTACCTTAACAGATCCCTGGAGGGCTTTCGGGAGTTTGGGCTGATACTCAGCACGAACTCGCTGCAATGCACTTTTTTTCATTGAATGTATCTGGGTGTTATTATTGAGTTTTTTCCGACTGCAAAATTACGAATTTTTTGGCATTTTTTGGCTAAAATCCGTCAAAAAAATTTACAGAAGTCCGATTCGCGACACCATTTGTCATTTGCTGATAGATTCCAGATATTTTTCGGCGGCCTCCAGGTCGGCTGGCGTGTCGATTCCGATGGTGGGATGAGCCGACTCCGCCACACGGATGGGGTATCCGTTTTCAAGCCAGCGGAGCTGTTCAAGGCTCTCGGCCTGTTCGAGCGGCGACATTGGCAATTTCACTATTTCGTGCAGTGTGTCAGCCTTATATGCGTAAATGCCGATATGCGAGAAGAATTTTGCGTTATCGAGCCATTCCGTTTTCGGATACTTCCGGACGAAAGGAATGACGCTTCGTGAAAAGTAAAGGGCATGGCCTGCGTCGGACTTCACAAGCTTCACCAGATTCGTATCCTCGAGCGCCGCGATACCGTTGGACGGATCAAACGGTCTCGCCAGTGTAGCCAACTTAGTATCATCATTGTCGGTGAACATATCGGCAAGAAGCCGGATCTGTTCCGGGTCGATGAATGGTTCATCTCCCTGGACATTAATAACAACATCTGCCTCCGAGCGGAGATTGCGATATGCTTCCTCAACTCGTTCTGTTCCACTTCTATGCTCGGCCGAGGTCATGACCGCACGGAAACCCGCCGCCTCAACGCAATCGGCAATCATCTTGTTGTCAGTAGCCACGGCAAGAGGCAGTCCGGACTTCTCGACCTGACGGCACACACGGACTATCATCTCCACGCCTCCAATCTTGGCAAGAGGCTTGCCCGGGAATCGTGTCGACTCATACCGGGCAGGAATCAATACTATGAATTTCATTAAGTTATATTGTTGTTTTCTATTTTGCGGAATCGGTATCGGTCGCCTGACCGGTGTTAGACCCCGCAGTGACCTCCTCCTTCTTCGCCTCGCGGCTTTTGTGAATCTTCTCGTAATAATCACGCAACCATCCGGGGGTGACAATCGCACCCATGACGAGGTAGAGATAGTAGGTGATCAATCTCCAGAAAATTGACATTATAAGTGCCATTCCGGCTGTGCCGACCAGGTCGCCGTAGTAGTTGGAGAAAAGCCACTCGCTGAGACCGGCGCCACCGGGAGTCGGACTGACCATCAACACAACCCATATGACAAACTGACGTGCAAGGATAATCCACTGATACCTGTCGGTGTCGGGGAGAAATCCAAGGAAGAGTGCATTGACCACAAAATAACGGGCGGTCCAGGCCAGCGCGGTGCCGCAAAATACTTCAAGCCAGAATCTGAACGGTTTTGTTCTCAGTTCCTTAGACGTGGCTATCATATTTGCGCCCAACCCCGTGATTGACGCACTCCATTTGCGCAACCATCTCCATGTCGCGATCTTGTTCAGGGTCTTCTGTATCCAATAGGGCTTCCAGATTATTCCCATGAACAAGAGGAAGGTCCACGCCGTAATGAACGAATATACTATCCAAAAAGTATATTTTATGCCGTGCGAAAACTCAGCCGCCCCCGAGCTGAAGATATCGTGAGCCGGGGTACAGAGCACAATTATCGGACAAGCTACCACAAAAAACAGCTCATCCATAAAAAGAGTGGTGAGCATCAAGGTAGTGGCACGGCCGAACTCGATACCTTGCGAATTGAGATAAACAGGCCCGAGCGAACTTCCTCCCACCACCGACGGTGTGATACAGTTGGTGAACTCGCACATCATGTCGACAGTCCAGGCCTGCTTCCACGACAGTTTACGGTCGGTCAAGGCCCTGAATCTCCAGATGAGGCCAAGATCGCGGAAGCCCATGCAGCATACAGCCAAGATAATACAGAACACTGCCCACCCGTCGAAATGTATATGATGCCATATCTCGGCGAGATTCTCCTTTTTGGCATCATGGTAGAACATCAGCACCACCACCCCGAGTCCTATCAGAACCGGTAGCAACACTTTCCATACCGAGAAAGTACTCTTGGTCGGAGTGGCGGGTTGAGATGTATTTGAAACAGTCTGTGACATAAGTAACGACACATTTAATTTTTTCTATACGGTCAGAGGCAGAGGGGTCATGCCACGCGGCTTTGATGTTTTGATCAACGTATCGTAACGGTCGGAAACCTCCTCGACCACATTTTTCCAGCTACGTACCAGTGTATCCCTCGCTCCGCGTGAGGCAACCCTGAGCTCGTCACGGTTGTTGGCGAGATGCTTAACGAGATTCGCGAAGTCATCGGGATTCTTCTCAGTCAGGAATCCATTGCGACCGTTCCTGATAACCTCGGAAGCCGTAGAACCCTTGAGGAGAATCGCTGGAGTCCCCATGGCCGCCGCCTCACGAATCACCAACGGGGCATTGTCATAGAACGACGGAAAAAGAAACAAGTCGGACGCCGCATAGTAGCGGCTCAGAGCATCACGGTCGTAAATCACACCATGCAGTGTGACGCGGTCGTCAAGACCATATTCGCTGATACGGCTGTGGATTTCATCGGCGGCATATCCTGTTCCGATAAAATTCATCTTGAACTTGACACGCACGTCCAATTTACGCAGAGTCTCGACCACGATATCGAGTCCTTTCTCCCAGATATGCTGACCGACAAACAGCAGTGCAAGCTCATCGTCGGAAATTCCGACTTCCCGACGGGCCTCCTGCTTGTATGTTTCGAGGTCTCCACTGACCATGGAGGCAAAATCATTGCCGTTCTCGACTACCGTCAACGGTCCGCGGTATCCGTACTCACGGACGGTTTCCTCTACCTGAGCCTGGGGAATCCATACCTCATCACACTCGTTGAAGAAATTCAGAATCCTCTTCATGATGATTGTCACCATCCAAGGGGAATGTCTGAACGAATGTTTCAGATCATCGCGATATTTCGAATGGAACGTCCCGATCAGGGGAACACCGAGCTTGCGCTTGACATAAACACCGAGGCGCCCCGAAGAGAACGGACAGTGGGCATGTACCAGTTTGAAATCGGTGTCGCGCAACCGCTTCCAGATGAACGGATCGAGTTTGGGATAACCGTAGCGGTAGGGTTTGCGAGACTGGATCGGCAAGGAGAAGAACTTCATCACCTCGCAATCGGCGGGACTGCTGACAGGGTTCCAAGGCGTGACGACACATGGCGTCTTTCCAAACATTTTGAGCCAATGCACGTAATTTTCAACAGTCAGAGTCACCCCGTCGAGAATGGGTGGGAAACTGTCATTGAAGATTCCGTAGAGGTCGGGAGACTCGGGATGTTGAAAAAAATTAGACATAAGCAGTATATTGGGTAGTGTTTGTTTCTATTCATTATTTCTAATTTTATTAACAATTAAGGGGATGAAATGTTAAAATCGTATGCAAAAAAGATGGTTTCGTTAAGTAATTTTGGTATGGATATGGAAAAATTTTTGGTGGTTTTATTATAAAGCAGTAATTTTGCAGTTATGGAATTCAGAATCGAAGCCACAGCTGAGAGCACGAATGCACGTGCGGGCGTAATAACTACGGACCACGGCGAGATACCCACCCCCATTTTCATGCCGGTAGGCACAGTGGGGAGCGTGAAGGCCGTACACGCCCATGAGCTGCGAGATGACATAGACGCCAAAATCATATTGGGAAACACCTACCACCTCTATCTGAGGCCGGGTCTGGAGGTGCTGCGCAAAGCGGGAGGCCTGCATAAGTTCAACAGCTGGGATCGTCCAATCCTTACGGACTCGGGTGGTTTTCAAGTGTTCTCACTCTCGTCCAACCGCAAGCTGAAGGAAGAGGGGGCATGGTTCCGCAGCCACATCGATGGCAGCAAACACCTCTTTACGCCCGAGGGCGTCGTTGATATCGAGCGCACCATCGGGGCCGACATCATGATGGCACTTGACGAATGCCCGCCCGGCACAGCCGACTATGATTATGCCAAAAATTCGCTCGGGCTAACGCAACGATGGCTCGAACGTGGCTGGAAGCGATACAAGGAGACGGAAGGCCTCTACGGCTACCGTCAGGCCTATTTCCCCATTGTCCAGGGTTGTGTATATCCTGACTTGCGCAGGGAGGCGGCCAGACATATCGCTGACCTTGGGGCCGACGGCAATGCCATCGGCGGTCTTGCTGTCGGCGAACCGACCGAGAAGATGTACGAGATGATTGAGATTGTCAACGACATCCTACCGACCGACAAACCGCGCTATCTGATGGGCGTGGGGACTCCGGCCAACATTCTCGAGGCAATTGACCGCGGTGTCGACATGATGGATTGCGTCATGCCCACGCGCAACGGCCGCAACGGTATGATTTTTACACGCAACGGCATAATAAATCTGAAGAACAAGAAGTGGGAGGCAGACTTCTCGCCCCTTGATGCGGGTGGCCCGTCGCGCGTCGACGAGGAGTATTCGCGGGCCTATCTCCGCCATCTCTTCGTAAGCCACGAAATTCTTGGTATGCAGATTGCTTCGATTCACAATCTTGCTTTCTACCTGTGGCTTGTTACCGAAGCGCGTAAACACATCATGGCCGGTGATTTCAAGTCATGGAAAACCGAGATGGTAGAAAATGTAACCCGCAGACTTTAGGATAACATCAGTTCAGAAGACAGCTCAGAAGACATCAAGGTGAAGAGTTTCGACAGCATAAAGAGAAAAATCCGACTGAGAATCATCATCAGGTCGAGACAAAAACGGGACAGAAAGTTATCGGGCCGCAAGCGTCGCTTCCGGCTCTCGTGGAACATATTCGGTCTGAAACTGCTCGACATCTTCATTCTCAAGAAGTTCCTGGGTACCTATCTTTTTGCCACCGCCCTGATTTTGGCAGTTGTCGCGATGTTTGACGTCACTGAGAAACTTGATGCGTTCCTCAGTGCGCCGTTAAGCGAGACGATATTCGATTACTTCATGTCGTTTCTCCCCTACTTCGCCAATCAGCTTGCACCGCTCTTTACGTTCATCGCCGTCATTTTCTTTACGACCAAGCTCGCAGGAAATTCGGAAATCATCGCGATTATGTCGAGTGGAGTCAGCTTCAACCGATTGATGAGGCCGTACATGATTGGAGCGACTGTGATAGCGGCGCTTATCTTCTGTCTCAGCAACTACATCATTCCTCCGACAAATGTCAAGCGAATAGACTATACCAACAAGTACGTTAAGAACAAGAAGGTCACCACCGGTCTTGACATCCAGCTTATGGCACGTCCGGGCGAAGTCGTTTATATCGGCAGGTTCGAGGACTCGAACAAGACGGGGTATCGGTTCTCGCTTGATAAATTCAACGGAAAACAGCTCGTGTCGCGTCTGACGGCTCAGACCATCAATTATGACTCGACGCGTCTGTACCATTGGACGGTCAACAATTACATGATCCGCGAGTTCGACGGGATGCGCGAGAAGATAACGTCGGGTGTAAAACTCGACACTATCATCCCGATCGAACCGCGCGACTTCATCATCTCGCGTAATGATCAGGAAACGCTTACCACGCCTCAGCTGACAGAGTATATCGAGAAGCAGAAAGAACGCGGTGTGGCGAATATCAAGGCGTTTGAGATTGAGAAAGAGCGGCGTTACGCGGTTGCGGCTGCGGCGTTTATCCTGACGCTCATCGGGGTTTCACTTTCGGCCAAAAAGACAAAGGGCGGAATGGGTATCAACATCGGTATCGGTCTGTTGTTGAGCTTCAGTTATATCCTGTTCTCGACGGTGACGAGTCAATTCGCGACCTCCGGTCTTACTTCCCCATGGCTTGCGATGTGGATACCGAACTTTGTCTACCTCCTGATCGGCCTGTTCCTCTACTACCGGGCCCGCAAGTTCTAAAGGGAAACCATCTTCTTATCATAAACAATTTTTGGCTCCCGCCACGCGGGAACCGGCCACGCGGTGCAGACGCAGAATTTGTTCACAGCCCCTTGTTCATCATGGGGTGTGGTTAGAGCCTTTTTTATGAAACGGGGTCTTAGTTCAAAGAGGACTTTTTCGTTGTTTAGCGGCGGGGACGCCGCGCGCGGCAGATACGCATGTCGGGCTAAAGCGGAAAGAGGGTGTGTCACGCGCGGTGACACACCCTCGGTGGTTGTTGGTAGCAGTGCGGTTATCTTACCACCTTGATGGTTCTCGTTGAGGTACCGCTCTTGACGGTCACGGCGTATACGCCGCTCGCAAATCCGCTGAGGGTTACCACGTTACCTCTTGTGGTTAGGACTTTCTGTCCTGCTGCCGAGTAAACCTCGATGTCAGCCACTGAGTTGATGTAAACCGTGTGCGATGCACTGTCATAAGTTACAGCGAGTCCGTTGTCGGCAACGACTCCGTCGATACCTGTCAGACCCGAATACTCGATGGCATTCGATTCAGCAGATTCAGAACCGCCGACAAGTGCTGTCACATGGTAGCGACCTGTCAGAGCGTCGGCAACCGTAGCCGAAGTCCCGGCAACATTTCTCACCAGCTCACCGTCGCGGTAGATGTTGTAGCTGATACCCGCATTAGAATTCTCAGCCTTATGTGACTTCACAATGACGTCGCTGTTGGCGAGAACCGCCTTGATCCACCAGCAATAATTGACTTTCAGCTTGGTCTGGAGTGAGTTCCAGTATCCTGCGCTGCCGCTGCTGGAGACAATGTCACCATAGCCTGCGTACTCAGTTGATTCGAAGCAACCCAACGGAGATACCGGTTGTGCGCTGCTGTTGCGGTAATTCACTACATAGCCTACGCAGACATCCGTTCCGGCGGGAATCACTACGGGCTCGTTGAGTCGGATATCGTTGACACCCTTGACGAGAGACGATACAGGCACGCTCTGCGAGTAGATGATGTTTTCGCCATAAAGTACAATCACTGAGAGTGAATTGACATCTGTATCACCGAGACCGAACTGAATGCGGTCCACCTTGTTGCCTACTTCGTCAGCGAGGTCCGTAGCAGTGAATTTGACAGCTACATACGAGGTCATGGTCGAACCTGAACCCGTCATGCGGAGTGCCATCATCTGGGGTTCCTCAGCGGGAATGTATGTCATGGTCTTGGCATCAGCCGGAGCCTGCCATGAGAGAAGAAGATTGTCACCATCCTTCGAGCCGGTGAGGGCATAGGGAGCGCCCGTCTTCTGAGCGATACGGTTGTTGAAAGTGCTTGACTCAGAGGGTGCCGACTCCCAACCGTTAGTGAAGTTGGTGGTAACGTAGTAAGTGAACGATGCAAAACGATCGACAATCTCAGAGTATTCGAAATCCTCGACCTCGGCTACTTTTTCGCCGTTGCAATAGATGTTGAACGACTTGACTTCGGGTTTCGAAGCCTCGTTGGCGGCTTTGGCGGGAGCGTCGCCCGTAGCCTCTACAGATTCTTTCTCGATTTTGGCAATCGCGCTCTTGACGAGGGTCTTCTGGCCGAGTTCGATGGTCTTGGCCGGTGCCGACTCATGGTTGAGGCTCTCAGAAGCCATGGCTGAGATCACGATATTGTAATTGCCGAAAGTTCCGTTGAGAGTGCCGAGATTGAGCCAGTTGGCACCGTTGGTGAGGCTGATTTTTGCACCACCGTCGGTCAGCGGACCTTCATCGAGGATGATGGCAGAGCTGCCGGCGGGCAGAGTGCCTGAGTAAGCAAGTATCAGGTCCTGTTCGCCGGTAATCTCAACCGGGGTGGCAAGGTTGATGGTATACATTGCCGCCGGCTGGATTGTGCCTGCGGGAATCTCCTGCTCAGAGAGCGCCACGCCCTTCGAGGTGTAGACGCCGATTTTGAAATCGCCAATCTCCTCACCGATGATGAATTTGAGCTTGGAGATCTTGTAACCCTTGTAGGCGGCGAGTTCGGCTGCGGTGAACTGGGAACCCCACATCAGGGTCATCTCCTCCTCAAAGCCGGCCATGTAGGTGGCCTCGCCGCAATGCGAAATCTCCTTGTCCATGTTCCACACGAGGTTGAATTCCTTGGTGTCCGAATCGAAAGTAGCGTTCTCGATGAGCGGAGCGGTGTAGGCTGCGGGCAATTTGACGGATACGGGCTGTTCAGCGCCCAACGAAACGCGAGAGTCGAGGCGGGTCACGATGCTGTAGACGTATGTGCCCAATTCGTTGACAGCGTCATTATGGCTGAGGGCATCGAGATTGCTGGCGATGAGCTGTCCGTTGCGATATACGTCATATTTCGGTTCTTCGAGGGCTGCACCGTTGCCTGTTATATCGGCGGTCATGGCCCAGTTGCCGGCAATGCCTCCCGAGGCGAGGGTCTTCCACGACGGTTTGCTCTGGTCGAAACCCTTTGAGCTCGGCGAGGAAGTTGAGAAGCTGTTACCCTTCACGTTGATTGCCTCCGAAGCATCGCACTGCATGGGGTGCTTTTTAGGTGTATGCATCACGTACAGACCGTACGCATAGTCGTGGCCGTCCTGAAGCGGGTAGGGGGTGTTCAGCGTGAACTTGGTCCACTCGCCGGCAACGATCGCCGACACCTGATCGGCGGGTACTTCCTCGTAGTAGTCGATGACGCCGTCCTTCATGATATACAGTGTGACCTGCGACATCACAGATTCGGCGAAATTGAAATTGATAGCTGTAATTGAGCCGCCTCTGAACGCCATGAGGTCGGTGGCGTCAAACTGGTTGCGTACCCAGACCTTGGTGTTGCTTGAGGCTGTGCCACCGATTGACTGTCCCTTTGACTTGTCGCTCCAAGTGAGCTCGCTGCCGCCAAGCAGGGGCTTGGCCCACTGGAGGCTGACGTCGAGGTCCTGCACCTTGGCGCTGCGGATGGTGGGCGACGGGAGAAGTGACGCGTAGTCGACGAGATTCACGTCAATCGGCCCCGATTTGTATTCTTCCGAACCGTAGACAGCTGATACATAGTACGTACCCTCTCCTTCGGGCTGCGACTGCATTGCGTAGCCGGGGTTGGTGAGAAGGCTGTCGTTCAGTTTCTCCGTGCCGCGGTATACGTTGTAGCCGTCGGGATCTGCATCCACATCGTTGGCGAGTATTGCGGTGATGAGGTAATCGCCGGCGCCGGTGGCGAACCATGTCTTGCCGTCGGCTGAGAATAGGTCGCCTTTGCCGGGGGCGTCGGTTGACTGGTCTTTCATCGCAACGAAGTCCATGTTTTCGCCGGCCTCATAGCAGATTGCGAACATGTACTCAGAGTCGGCTTTGATAGTGACGGCTGCCTCCAAAGGCACAGTCAGCTCGGTGTCCTTGGCAAAGGCGGCGGGATTCGCAACGCCTGACGACACGACCTGGCCGTTCTCGTAGACCATCACGGTGACGCGGAATACGGGACGGTACTGGTAGAATTTGATGCCCGTCACTGATTCGCCGACATAATTCTTGAGATCGGTTGCATCGAATTTTGAGGCTACATAGGTTTTGGTTGCCTTCTGTTTGTCGAAGTTGTTGCCAGAGTCGCCATTGTAGGCATAATCGTTGTGCCATTTCAGTTGCTTTTCGGCTGAGGGGGCACACCATGTTAGGTTGACGTCCGAGAACTGCACTCCGGCCTTCACGGTATGCGGCGCACCGTTTTTGGCCTGTAGACCAAAGACGGCCAAAACTCCGCAGACTGCGAATGTGCCGAGACGTCTGTCAGTAAGGTTAAACATAAGCGATGTGTTTGGGTCTGTTATTGTTGACGATTGATTCAAAAAAATGCATGGAGATGTTCTGACCCTGGTTAGCATCTTCATGCATTAGTTGACATTTAAGTGAGTGTGATAAATAAATTAATACATTCCTTCACGCTTGCTTAGGCGTCCTTCCGGTTGCTCGCTCAGTTGTTATGGAACCCCATAACGCCATCTCGAACAACCAGAATCCCATCCAAATCAATCATAAATAAATACATTAATTTATTTATCACACTCACTTGCCACAAATTTAATAAAAATTCCTACACAAAGGCGGCTTTCTTGGAGTTTTTTTGAATATTTAAGTAAAATTGTGGAAAGATTTTTATCTTGATGGCTATTTTTTTGTTTCGGAGCCGCCGCTGTTATGAAGTCGCTCGGGCGAGGTGGGTTTCGAGTTCAGCGAAGCCGATGCGGAAGAAGTTCTGACGGAAGTCCCAGGGACGGAGGATGTCGCCGTTCCAGAGGACTATGTCGAGGTCGATTGTTACCTCGCCTTTAGAGCGGGCCTCTGCGTTGCGGCCGTTATCGGCCTCAAATATCTTCAGCCGGTCGTTCAGTTCATCGAACGGAATGTCAGTTTCAGCCAACAGGACGGCATTGTCATAAGGACGCCCGGGTCCTTTGGCCGGCGGTGTCTCATAGATGGAGGATGTCCTGATATTTTCAAGAATAGAGGATAGCCAGAGAATAGCCTTGTCGATATAAATCCGGCTCATGTTGGAGCCGAGAGAAATAACCAATCTCGACATTGCCTATTTTTTCTTGCTTTTAAGGGTGAAGACGGTCAGTTCTGGCTTGGCCGCTCCGATACGGGCCGGGAAGCCAACCTCGCCAACTCCGATGTTGACGTATAGGTTCATTGGCGTACCGTCCTTGGCCTTATCAGTGTACAGACCCGCCCACTGATCGTAGCGGTACTTGCTCGGCGACCATTTCCAATCACCAATCTTCAACATCATCTGCATGGCATGCGTGTGACCGGCCATCGAAAGGTCAATGTTGCTGATCTGAGTTGCCACCTGCGACCAATGCTCTGGGTTATGTGTCATCAGTATCTTGAACATGTCATCGTTGAGGCCATGTAATTTGTCACTGTTCTCGGGATATGACTTTCCGAGGTCGCCCAACTGATTGAAAGGAGGTTCGCCCCAATTCTCGACACCAATCAGGACTATCGAGTCATTACCAACCTTGATGAAATCCGTCTGGTTGCAGAGCATTTTCCAGTCCATCGAATCCACCATGGCACGCAGATGGTGCAGGTCGCGGTCAGCCGATTCGCGATTAGCCCAATCCACATAACTGGAATAGTCATGGTTACCGTAAACACCGTAGACACCTAACGGAGCTTTCAAACGACTCAATATGCCCGTAAATGGTTCCAGTTCTTCCGAACTGCGGTTGACGATATCACCGGTGAAGAGAATCAGGTCAGTCTTCTGGGCATTGATGGAATCAACTAATGCTGAGACGAAAGTCGTGTCATTGCCCCAGGTGCCGATGTGTGCATCACTGAAGTGGAGAATCCGAAGTCCGTCGAACGATGCCGGCAGCTTGTCCGATTCGATTTCAACCTGATTGGTGACAATGTCGTAACGAGTCACCAGTACGCCCCACCACATCACGATGAAAGCGACGGCAGCCAAAACTATCCCTACTATTATGCCACGGTTTTTCTTACCCTTCCGTGTAAAAATCCGGCCGACCAGAGAGCAGATGCAGTACAGGAATTTGGAAATATAGATGCTCAGGGCAGTAAAGAGCATCCACATGATCGGGAGCAGCGGTACATCCTCATTTCTTTTGGGCAGACACAGGGTGACAATGACCAAGGACCAGCACAGCAATGTAAAAATACCGTATCCAATCTTCGCCCACTTCCGCCTCTTGACAGACACAGTCCGGACGAGGTCGGTATAAATATAAAAATCACAGAGGACAATCAGGACACCGAAAAAGATAGCGACAAGGACGGGTATTCTCATTGCTTGAAAATTTGGATTACGATAATCTCTCGGGGGGATGAAATTACTCCATTCCTCCGAGTATAGTTTTCAACTTATTTTTCAAGGGGTTGGCGTACATGACGAGCATAATCTCAAGCATGAACTCCCGTTCTTCGGCAGTAATACCCTCGACATCAACCTTTTCGAGCTGTTTATTAAAGTATTCCTCGACCTCTACCCTTTGTTCGGGTGTATACTTGCCGGCGAACCGCTCGACGCGGTGAAGCATATCGAAAGCTATATAGTTGATCGGGAAAATCTCATAACTGCGGTGGATTGCCTGGTCGATAAGACATCCGACATATCGTGCCGAGGTATTATTGTCGGGGAATTCGCCGAGCTGGTCGAGCTTTGCGTTGATGCGTGGTGTAAGCTGGAAATGCACCTTGCCCTTGAACTGCAACAGACCCGTCTCCATACTGAAAAGGTCGTCGCGCTGCGACTTCTTGAAATTCGGGTCACGGCGCTTCAGCAGGAATTCCTTTGCCTTCAGATAGTCGTTAGGGTCATACTCATATGAGATGCAGACTGGCATAAGATTGATCTCGCGGAGTCGGTCCATGAACGACCCCTCTCCTGCCAGGGCGAGCATCTTGACGAGAGACTCCTGCGTACGGTCAGAGCTGTCCTTGGCGCGACCTTCGCGCTGGGCAATCCACACTGACTCCTGCTTGTCGAGAATGTCGCGGTGGATGTATGCCGAGAGTTTCTTGGCAGCCAACAGCCCCTCACGCAAACCTGTATTACGCTTGACAATGAAAGACTTGTTGAGCCGGACGAGATCGTTGATCCAATCGAAAACGAGAAGATTGTTACCAATGGCTACCTCAGAGGTGGGCATGCCGCGACGCATGAAAGCCAGATTCAAGAAAGAGGCATCCAGGACAATGTCGCGGTGATTGGTGATAAATACGTAATTGAGTGCGGGATTATAATACTTCACGCCACCGAGACTGATACCGGCCGTCGTAGTCTTGGCCAACATCTCGAGGAAGGGCTGCATCACCTGACGCTGGAAATCATACTTGGTGTGGATTTTCAGCAACTCCTCGATCAGCGCAGGGACATCCTCGGGAGGCATAGTGTAGTTGACGGCATGCAAAAAGCCGGGGTCCTTGACGAGCGTCTCCATTTTGGCATGAAAGACATCATCATCATATGGGGCTATATCACTGAAATCTATTTCTTGAGCACTCATAGTAATTCACTTTACGACCTTTACAGGTGTCCTTCAAAAGTCTGAAGGGTTCATAACTCATAACGATTCAAAACGCGTTCTGTTGCGCCACTTGTCAAAAAGAGCGGCCATATCCTGCGGAATCGGGGCTTCGAAAAACATTTCGCGACCCGTGTCCGGATGGACAAAACCGAGAGTCCGGGCGTGCAGCGCCTGACGGGGGCAAACCGCAAAACAGTTTTCGACAAATTTCCTATAAGACGAAGAGGTATTACCCTTCAGTATCTTATCACCGCCGTAACGTTCGTCATTGAACAGAGGGTGACCCTTATGGAGCATGTGCACACGGATTTGATGGGTTCGACCGGTTTCGAGCACACACTTCACCATGGTGACATATCCGAAGCGCTCGAGCACTTCATAGTGGGTCACAGCGTGCTTACCTTGCGTCGGGTCCGGAAGCACAGCCATCTGAAGCTTGTTGCGGGGATTTCGTCCGATATTTCCGGTGATTGTACCGCTGTCCGCATCGAAATCACCCCATACAAGCGCGACATATTCGCGCTTGGTAGTCTTGTCGAAAAACTGTTTCCCCAACATAGTCTTTGCTTCGGGGGTCTTAGCGACAACCAGCAGACCTGAAGTATCCTTGTCAATCCGATGCACCAGACCAAGCCGTGGGTCACTGACGTCATAATCAGGGTTATCCTTGAAATGGTAGGCAAGCGCATTGACCAACGTCCCTGAATAATTGCCATGGCCCGGATGCACGACTAACCCGGGCGGTTTGTTGACCACAAGCAGGAACTCATCCTCATAGACAATATCCAACGGAATGTCCTCGGCAATAATTTCAAAATCATAACGGGGACGGTCCATGACGATGCTGACCACATCGCCGGGCTTCACTTTATAACTTGACTTGACGGGTTTGCCGTTGACAATGATGCACCCGGCATCAGCAGCCTGTTGGATGCGGTTACGCGAGGTCTTTTCCATCCGCTCGACAAGAAACTTGTCAACGCGCAACAAAGTCTGTCCACGGTCCGCCTCAAAACGGAAATGCTCATAAAGTTCCCTTCCGTCCTCAAGCACATACGTCGGCTCGGCCGTCTCGCGTGATTCCTGATCGATATCCAGTTCGGGAGTCTCCGCCATAACTTAGAAGTACTGAGAGTTTTCCTCCTCGGGTTCCGGTTCACGCTGGGCCGGTTCGGAAGTCTGTGAGGAACCGGAATAAGAAGAAGACGACGGTTCGGGAGTATATGTCGAGTAGGAACTCGGGTCGTACGATCCGGCGGATTCACTCTGCGCCTCGCGATAGGCGTCCAGATACTCGAGATTGGAGAGAGAGTCCTGGATATCATTGAGGCGGCCATCGGAAATCTCAATGACAATGGTGGCATTAACGGGAACCTTCTGCATCTTATGCACAGGGCGTCCGTTGGCAGTCACCTTAACGACGCGGTCGGTTGTGCCGAGCACCTTGACCACACTGACATTCTTGAAACCGAGCTCCTCGAACTTGGCCATCACTGCGCGCTCGGACAGGCCCTTTAGTGCCAGTTCGTTCGGATGGTTGTCATCATCAAGAATCACCTCCTTCGGGTGCACGGCGTTGATATAGAGGAAAATTTTTCGTCCCGGCTTGACAATAGACCGGGCCTTCGGAAACTGCTCGATAACGAAACCGGGCCGGATGTCATCACGATAGAGGGAATCCCGGATATCGACTTTCAGGCCATAGTCATGGAGTTTGGAAATAGCATCCGTATATGACAGGTTTTCGACACTGGGCACCTGGACCGAACGTCCATGCTTGGTAAAAAGGGCGGTTGCAAGATAAGCGGCATATATGCCAAGCGCCGCGATAATGAAGATTATCACGATATTGGCAATCACAGGATGATTGTCAATAAATTTGCTACCCCAGCTATAGGAATGGTCAGTTTGATTACTTCTCACTTGTCTTTGCAGTTTTACGGCCCAAAGTTAACAATTTTTGATGAGATTTTAAGTGAATTTACCAGAATTTTTGCTAACTTTGCATTTCAGACGCCGGGACGAGAGTTCCGCGTCAACTCCGATATGTCTACCCGACATGTTCATTTATAATTCAATAGACTCGACGCAAACATGCGAAAATATCTATTTTTGATTCCTCTATTAGCTATCTTGGGCTCCTGCACAGAGTACACCAAGGTGATGAAGAGCCGCGACGTGGATTACAAGTTCGATTACGCCAAGCGGGCTTTCGAAGAAAAGAAATACGTGCAGGCCTCGACAATCCTCGGCGAAATCTACACTCCTCTGCGCGGCACCGCCAAAGGCGAGGAGGCTCTATATCTGCTCGCAATGTCCTATTTTGAGAACCAGGACTACGAGAACGCCAACCTCTACTTCAAAACGTATTACAGCCGCTATCCGAAAGGAAAATTCGCGGAGCTTTCGCATTTCTACTCGGGATACGGATGGTATCTGGATTCTCCAGACCCGCAACTCGACCAGACGTATACAATAAAAGCCATATCGGAACTTCAGAACTTTCTGGAGCGATATCCGAAGAGCGAGAAGGTTCCTGATGCCCAGAAGGCCATCTTCGAGATGCAGGACAAACTCACACTCAAGGAGCTCCAGAACGCTCAGCTGTATTATAATCTCGGCAACTTCATGGGCAACAATTACCAGTCGGCCGTGATTGTGGCACAAAACGCACTGAAGGACTATCCGTTCAGCAAGTATCGCGAGGAGTTTGAGTTCCTCATCTTGAAGTCGAAGTATCAGATGGCCAAGAACAGTGTCTCCGAGAAAATGGCCGAACGATACAACGAAGTGGTCGACGAATACTATTCGTTCATCAACAACTTCCCTGACTCGAAGCATAACAAGGAGGCCCAGACTATCTTCAAGATCTCGCAATCGCACGTCGGAAGATAACCTCGGGCACTTCGGCAGCGACTGCAATCGGGCCAATAAATTCAAAAAAATCAAAGAGGATTACAATAAATCTTTGATACAAGCGTTATATAGTACGCAAAAATAATTCCGGAATACCCCAATAAATCATAATAGAACTTATGGATTATAAGAAGACAAACGCACCTCTCACCACCGTGACACGCGACATGATCGCCATGGCTGAACAGACAGGCAATGTCTACGAGACAGTGTGCATCATTGGCAAGAGAGCCAACCAGATTTCTACGGATATCAAGAAGGAACTTGAGAAGAAACTTCAGGAGTTCGCTTCTACCGACAATATGGAAGAGGTTTCTGAGAACCGTGAACAGATTGAGATCTCACGTTTCTATGAGAAACTTCCGAAGCCGACTCTCATCGCCACCCAGGAGTATCTGGAGCACAAGCTCTACTTCTCCAATCCTCTCAAAGAGAAAGCTCTTCTTGATGATTAACCATACGCAACCGTGACCCGGTCACGGGTTCAACTTATAACGCCGCGGAGTCAGTCTCTGCGGCTGTTTCTTTATGACTCTGCATATATTCAACCCGGACACCGATTATGCCCTCGCTTCCGACCGACGATATTTCACGCCGCCGGCCCAGGTCATCGCATTGCGCAAACAACTGGCGCTTGTACCGGCTTGCTATGCCTGTCCGGGCGATTCCATTCTTCTGCTCGACGATATCAAGAATGAGGTTGATGGTCTCCCCTACTTTGGACTCACACAGACGAAAGGATTGCAGATTTTGTCGATTCGCGAACTTGAAGAGCGGAGATACGAATATATCGACCACGCACTGCAACCCTGGGGCTGGAACCGTTCGATCAGACAACTGCTTGCCGACCATCTTGGCCAGAATCCGAATCTTCCGTCGGAGGCCGAGATCCAGAAACTGCGTGAACTCTCCCACCGCAGAACCACCATCCGGATTCATGAGTTAATGTCAGAATTCGTTTCAGATGAAATCAGAATTCCCGGAGAACTACATTCGGTCGGTGAGGCCATTGAGCTGTACCGTGAAGACAGAAGACTCTTCTTCAAGGCACCGTGGAGCAGTTCGGGACGCGGAATAATTCTGACCGACGATCTCGAAGAAAGACACGTCGAGCCGTGGGTAAGAGGCATTATAAAGAAACAAGGTTCTGTTATGGTCGAGAAGGCCTATAACAAAGTTTTGGATTTCGCCACGGAATGGTGGATTGCCGATTCAAAAGCAGAGTTTATCGGTTACTCGGTATTCAATGCCTCCAGACGTGGCAAATACCACTCGAACGTAACAGGCAGCCAGAGCGAACTGGAGCAACTGATAGTAAAAAGCTCGCGGCAATGGAACCCGGGAATAGTAGAGGGCCTTAAGACGGCCATTGAGAGGGTCATTGCCATCGACTATTCCGGACCGCTCGGCGTAGATATGCTCGTGACAGACTCCGGGGCTGTGAATCCATGTGTAGAGCTTAACCTCCGTCACACCATGGGGATGTTGAACCTACCATTTTTCCTAACCCAAACAGCAGAATAATATGAAAATTGATATTATTGGCGGCGGCAATGTCGGAAGCCATCTCTTCAAAGCATTCGATGGCAAAGCGGATGCAGTCCTCGTACCCTCCAGGACTCTTGAGAACCTACGTGAGGATTCCGACCTTTACCTTTTGGCCGTATCTGACAATGCAATTGAACACACGGCGGAAAGGGTCGCTTCTGTCATTCCCGAGAACGCGGTCATGGCACATACGTCGGGCACTACCCCACTCAATATCCTCCAACCGTATCACAAAAATTCAGGAGTCTTTTATCCTCTGCAGACCTTTTCGAAAGATGTGGAGTTGAATTATGAGGAGATTCCATTCTTCATCGAGGGGACAAATGCAAAGACTTTGGACGCGCTCGAAACAGCTGCGCGACTGATTAGCGAGCATATAACGCAAGCGGACAGCAAGACACGCGCCGAGCTGCACGTGGCATCGGTCTTGGCCTGCAATTTTGTAAATCATCTATGGACGCTATCGGCCGATTACCTTGCCGAAAAGCAACTTGATTTCAATATGCTGCTCCCACTGATAAAAGAGACCACCCGCAAGATCAGCAGAAACAGTCCGAGGGCATCGCAAACCGGTCCGGCCATCAGGAGGGACACCAGGACGATTGACCGTCACATGCAACTCCTGAGCGCCCACCCGCATCTGCGCGAGATCTATTCCCTCCTGAGTGACTCCATTATGAGCAGCTGATACATCGCCACACAACTTCAAGGCAGCGGTGCCACGAAAAAATAGCCGGAGATAAATCGTAATGGTTTATCTCCGGCATTTATTTAGTTTATTGGACCCTGTTACTCAGCTGCGGGAACACCCTGAAGCACGACCTGGATGCGGTTCTTGCCGTCATAGATGTTTGAGATGAACTTGTTGAAATCTGCCAAAGTCAGATTCTCAATCGCTGCCTTGTGGTTGGTGATGTCATCGAAACCACGCTGGTTAAGAAGAAGGTTGTTGAGCCAGTAGCGGTTGCTGCGAACCTGAATGTCATACTGTTTCAGCATAGCCTCGCGAGCCTTGTTGAAGTTGACTTCATCGGCACCATTCTTAAGAACGTTTGCAAATTCTTCGTTGGCACGCTTGATGAGCTTGTCCTGAACCTTGTCGTTGGTCTGGATAACAGAAACAACGCTCCACTGACCGGTATAAGGATTCATCGATCCGTATGCATAGGGGCTGTATGTGCCACCTTCCTCCTCGCGGAGAGTGTCAGTATAGATATTGCTGAGGATGTCACCGAGCAGATCGATCTTGACACTGTTTTCGATGCTGTAAGGAACATTGTATCCGTTGGCATTCATATAGATCATTGTGGAGGGAGCCTGCATCGGGAGAGTGAAGGTGTTGTCCACGTCACCCTTGACCATCGAGATTGAAGAAACCTCCTTGGGCGCGGCACCGGCCTTACCCTTCGACGGCAGACTTGCGATATACTGCTCAAGCATGGGCTTGAATGTGGCCATATCAACATTACCGACGAAGATGAAAGTGTAATCGGCGGCGTTGGTGAGAGAATTCTTCACCAGGTTGAGCTCCTCAGTGTAATTTCCGGCCTCTACAAGTTCTACTGTGGGGGACTGGAACATCGGGTTGTTGCCATAGTTGGTCTTCATCATCTCCTGACGGAACTTCATCTGGGGAGTGTTCTGATTTGACTTCAGGAAGGCCTTGGCCTGTTCGATCTGCGCGTCATAAGCTGACTGGTCGGCTCCGAGCGCAGTGAATGTAGCGTAAACCATCTCCATCATAGTGGGGAGATCCTTAACGGTTGTCGAACCGTCGAGTGTGTTGACGGTGTTACCGATGCTGTACGACAGGCTGACATTCTTACCGGCGAGATACTTGTTGAGCGTCACCTGGTTGAAATTGCCAAGTTTTGAAGTGCTGTAAGCATCCTCGGCAAGGAGAACATAGTTGGCCATCGAAGAGGGATAAGCTCTCTTACCGCCTTCCTTGTAAGCGGTCATCATGACCTCATCCTGCTTATAGTCCGTAGGCTTGACGATAACCTTCACACCGTTTGAGAGAGTAAACTCAGTGGTACCGAACTGACCGGCCTTCTCGGATTTGATTTTGCCGGCCTTCGGCTGCTTGCTGAGCAGCGGATCAGTGATTACCTCGTCAACGTAAGCCTCATACTGTGCGTTGAGAGTCTTGCTCAGAGATTCGAGCATAACGCTCTCAGTGATCTCGGTCATTCCTTCGCGTTCGGGCTCGCTGACCATCAGGACTTCGTTGTCGGCAGTCAGCAGTCCCTGACAAAGCTGATTGACAATCTGCACCTGAATCATTGGGAGAATCTGTTTTACCATCTCATACTCCTTCTCGATTCCGGGATTGGGGTCGTTGTCGATGAAATGACGGATGAGTTGTTTTGCCAAAGTTCCGGTCTTGGTATTCTTGCGTTCGTTGTAAGCCTTCTCGTAGTTGGCAAGAAGTTGGTCGCGAGCACGTACAAGCTCAGACTCAGTGAATCCGGTCTTAAGTGCACGGGTAACGACTGCGAGAGCCTCCTCGAAGCCGGCCTTGATATCGTCCTTAGTTATCACATTGATGACAAACGCGTCCTTGGTCTTGGATATAAGGAAGTCAGAGAAACCGGCGCCCGCATTAGCATACTTGCAATCGGGATTGGTGGCATACTCCTGGAGACGGTTGTCGAGCATGGTCTCGATGAGAACCTGCAGCACATCGGTCTGCATCCAGGCCATGTCGGTGTTACGCATCTCGAAAGGAATCTTGTCAGACTTGAACCACAGAGCGACCATGGGATAGTTGAATTCCTTGTCCTTGTAGTAGAAATAGATTGGATTCTGGTTGTCCGAAACAGTCGGATACTCGCGCGGAGCGGCATTCTCGGGCATCGGGATGTCAGAGAAGAGCTTGATGACCTTCTGTTCCATTTCGGCGGCATCGATATCACCGACAATCACGATACCCTGCTGATCGGGACGATACCATTTGTGGTAGTAGTCGCGGAGCACCTGCGGGGGGAAGTTGCGAACGATATCCATCTTACCGATAGGCATCTGCTGATACTGGTACTCAGAATAAATCTTGGGGAGCGCCGCCTCATACATACGCTGGAAGGCAGTGTTGCGCATACGCCATTCCTCCTCGATTACGCCCCTCTCGGCGTTGATCTCGCTTTCTTCAAGCAGAAGGCCACCGCTCCAGTCGTAGATAACGAGAAGGACAGAGTCTACAAGGGCCTTGTCGGTCGAGGGCACGTTGTCGATGTTGTAGACTGTCTCGTCAAAGCCGGTATAGGCGTTGATGTCAGCGCCAAAGCGTATACCTTTCGACTGGAGATAGTTCAGCATGTTCTTGCCCGGGTAATGCTTGGTCCCGTTGAAGGCCATATGCTCCAGGAAGTGTGCCAAGCCGAGCTGCTCGGGTGTTTCCAGAGTTGAACCGACCTTCTGAGCGATGTAGAAATTCACACGCTCGCGTGGTTCTTCATTGTGAAGGATGTAGTAGCTGAGCCCGTTGGGCAACTTGCCCGACTTCACCTCCGGATTCAGAGGTAGAGGATTCTGAGCTCCTGCGAACAATGCCGTAATTGTCAGCAGAGTCGCGGTTAGGATTTTTTTAATCATAGAATACCAATTGTGGTTATTATTGTTTTTGATATTTGTCAGACAGTTTGGTGGAATACTCGGAGGACAGCCCTTTTGAGACGTCCTCATCATTATCGATACGCAGTGTGGCCGGTTTTGTGACATTCCACAGTCAGAAATGTTATATCCATGCGCACATCCGACTACAAAAATAGTCATTTAATCTTGAAATGAAATAAAAAACCGACTAAATTTCGCGCTTTGAAGCCGGAAAACTCATTTTTATATGCTTCTCGCCGTATTTTCAGGGGTTCAGGTGTAGATTTGTGCCTGACTTTATGAAAGGGGGTCTGAACTTTGGAGGGTACATAATAGTTTAGGTTATATAATCAACCAAACGGGAAAGCCGACCTTCGGAGTCTGCACCCGACAAAAGCTATGAACACTTTATCCACTGTTGCTGAATGTCCTGTAGAGGTACTCGAATTCCGCCCCATTGCACAGAAAGACATTGCCCTGTTGAAAAAATATTTCCAACGCTACCCTTCACGTTCGTGCGACTTCTCGGTCGGCGGCGTCATGATGTGGGTAGATTATTTCGATTATCATCTTGCCGAGATAGACGGCAATATCATAATTCGTGGCCGCGACCCTGAGAGTGGCAAACTCATATTCTACGCACCCTGCGGGCCGATGGATATCGGATATTTCTGCAGCCTTGTGTCGGACTACTGCGCAGAACACGACGAGCGGGCCATCATCCTTTCCGCCGAAGAACGTGATCCTGCTGACCATATCGACATCGAAGAGGGCCATCACGAGTGCATGACCGACTGGATGGAATACGTGTACGATGCGGACAAAATGGCCGGTTTCGCGGGCCGTAAGATGGAGAAGAAGCGCAACCATCTGAACTTCTTTGTCAACAACTACTCACCCTTTGAGATTGAGAGCATCGGACCCTCGAACATCTCCGAACTCATCGCCTTCACATTGGCTTTCGATACGGTTCATGATGACAGCGAGTTAGCGCAATATGAGTCGCGGCAGGTGATAGAGGTGCTGAAGCATTACGGCGATTATCCGTTCGAGGGCATAGCCGTGCGGAAGGATGGACGGGTCATCGGCTTCTCGTTTGGCGAGACCATCGGAGACACATTCTTCGCACATGTCGAAAAAGGAGACATCGCCTACCGAGGCATATATCAAATCCTTGCATCGAGGATGACCCAATGCGCCACTTCACGCCATCCTGAAGTGAGATACGTGAACCGCGAGGAAGACATGGGTGACGAGAGCCTTCGTCGCAGCAAGGAATCTTATCACCCTTCCCTTCTCATTGACAAAAAGAAAATCGAACTGTGACACATCGTGTCGCTAAAAACATCAGGACCCGCCCTAAAAATTTAATCAGGAAGTGTGCCCTAATTCCGAATTTTTGATTAAATTTGCAGTATATAAATTAATGTTACCCAAAAATGAGCGACGTTCTGGTCATTATTCCCACTTACAATGAGATTGAGAACATCAGCAACATCATTGATGCCGTCATGAAGTTGCCTGACGGTTTTGACGTGCTCGTAATCGACGATGCCTCACCGGACGGTACCCAGGATGCTGTTCTGAAAAAGATAGAGGAATATGCGGAGCGAGTACATATGGAGACCAGGACCGGCAAGCTCGGACTTGGAACGGCATATATCCATGGTTTCAAGTGGGCGTTGCAACGAGGTTATGGCTATGTCATCGAAATGGATGCCGACTTTTCGCATAATCCCGACGACCTGCCCCGACTCTACCAAGAATGTAAGGACCGCGATGCGGATGTTGCCGTCGGATCGAGATACATCTCAGGTGTCAATGTAGTTAACTGGCCCATGGGACGTGTGCTGATGTCGTATTTCGCATCGGCTTATGTACGTTTCATCACAAGAATGAAGCTGCGTGACTCAACAGCCGGATTTGTATGCTACCGTCGCAAAGTGCTCGAGGAATTGGATCTGGACAAAATTCAATTCAAGGGGTACGCCTTCCAGATTGAAATGAAGTTCAAGTCGTATTTCAAGAAATTCAAGATTGTGGAGGTGCCGATTGTATTCGTCAACCGACAATTAGGTGTTTCCAAAATGAATTCGAGTATTTTCGGCGAGGCTATCTTCGGGGTAATCACTCTCAAGATGAAGAGCATCTTCCAGAAGAAGTCATTCTGTTAGGGAAATGAACTACCACTCTGATAATTAACTACCACTCTGATATATGAGGAAATTATTATTGAGCCTGGCGGCAATAATCTGCTGTCTGACCGCTTTGGCATATACGGAGCGCAACATCATCACATCGAAAGTCGATAAAGAGAGCCTCGGTAAGGCATTGGTACAGAACCGGAAATGGGTCCCGTATCCGTCATATACCGACCGTGCGGGGTGGGAGAAATTATTCGGTCCTACCAAATCATGGTATATCGGCCGCGGTGAAAAGAACCTCAATTATGAATGGAAGACGTTCACCGACGATGATTATGCTGAATACAGCAAAAGCGGTGACACCAACGCCATGCAGAGCAAATTCTATGCGAACAACGACGCCATAATGTTTCTGCTGATGGCAGAGCTGGCCGAGGGAAAAGGACGATTCATCCCGCAGTTGGTCAACGGTCTTAATGCGGCTATGGCGATGAAATCATGGGCATTTCCCGCAGATATAGCCTCGTTGTACAAGAGTCCGGTCCCTGACCCTGAGAAACCGGTAATCAGTCTCGTCAGCGGAGAGGTAGCCAACATGTACTCCTGGATTTATTACTTTCTGAAATCAGAGCTTGACAAACAGGAGAAGGGCATCTCGAATAAATTGAGGTCGGAACTTCAGAAAAGAATTCTTACACCATATATGGCGCGTTACTGGTGGTGGGACGGCAGTCGCAATTATCACGGCCAGATGCTCAACAACTGGGCTCCGTGGAATCTTAGCAATGTTCTGATGGTGACGATGTTGCTCGAAGACGATCCGCAGACTTACCTGAACATAGTATATAATACGGCGCTGGGAATGGATAAGTATCTCAACTACATATCGGGCGACGGTGCCTGTGACGAAGGGGCGACCTACTGGCAGTACGCAGCTGGAAAGACCTTCGACTACTTCGATATGCTCAATATGGCAACAGACGGTAAGATAAACCTGCTCGACAACAAAATGCTGAATGATATGGGTGAATATATCGCCCGGACTTATGTCGGCGACGGATGGATAGTGAACTTTGCCGATGCGTCAGCACGTGGAACCGGCATGAATCCATTTCTGATCTACCGCTACGGCAAAGGAGTCGGGTCGGACCTGCTGAAAGCCTTCGGAGCCTCTCTTGATCCGTCGCGGGGTGCCACGCCGTCATATGGATATGAATGTTTCCGTACCCTCCGGGCGCTTGAGATAGTTCCGGAAATAAGAAGCTACACAGGTGAGTTCATCCGCCCGGCCAGCTCGTGGTATCCGGACACGGAGGTGTGCTACCTAACAACGCCCGAAGGTCTTTTCCTCGCATCAAAGGGCGGATATAATGACGAGAGCCATAACCATAACGATATCGGCACCATCTCTCTTTACGTCGACCAGTATCCCATGATGACAGACGCAGGAGTCGGCACATACACGCGCCAGACATTCGACGGTGACAGATATACAATCTGGAATATGCAGAGCGGCTGGCACAATGTACCAGTCATCAACGGGTATGAGCAGAGTTACGGCGCTCAGTACAGAGCCCGTGACGTCTCGAACAACGGAAACGTGTTCACGATGGACATATCGCAGGCATATCCGAGCAAAGCCGGAGTCAAGAGCTGGACCCGGACATCAACGCTCGACGGACGTACACTGACTGTCACTGAAGACTTCAAGCTGAAAAGTGCCAAGAAGGCGAATGTGCTGAACTTCCTGACCCGCGGAAATATTGACATATCAAAACCGGGCGTGGTTACAATCGAATCCGAAGGCCATAAGGTCAACCTGAATTACGATTCCAAGACATTCAAGGTCAGTCTGACCGACCAGAATCTCACGGATAAGAAATTCTCGGATGTCTGGGGACCCAAACTGACGAGAATCTCATTGACGGCAAAGAAGAAGGCAAAGAAAGGCACGTATAAGTACAGCTTCACTGCCGAATAAATAAGAGTCCGTTTCATAAAAATTTTGGCTCTGGGGCGGCTGCTTTGCGTCAAGCCCGTCTTCTCCCGGTCTCGCATCCTTGGCCGATATGGGCACTTCTCCTCCAGTCACATAGTTCGCTATGCTCCTTGCGGAGAAGCACCCATATCGCCTCAAGGATGCGACCCCCGGAGCCCAAATTTTTATGAAACGGACTCTTAGCAATTTAACAAAATTAATTGGGTGGCGGGTGACGGGGACCGAAGTCATTACCGGGCGTAGCACCAACCCCGGAGGGGTTGTAAGTATTATCACTGTTCAACCTTCGTATTCTCACTGTTCAACCTTCGGGCCATTCATTTGTTTAAAATTGTGAAATAGCCGTAGTCGTTATTCACAGTCCAATTGATTTATAATATTATGATTGACTGGTTTGTCGATGGTTTGTAGAACAATTGATTTATAATCAAGATGATTGAATGGTTCGTCGATGTATTGCGCGAGTATCCTCCTGTCGCTTTGTTTCTTACGATAGGACTGGGCTTTCTGATTGGCAGAATCCACTTCGGATCGTTCCAGTTGGGAAGTGTGACGTCGGTACTCTTGGTCGGGATATTAGTCGGGCAGCTCAACATCGCGGTTTCGGGCCCGATTAAGAACTTTTTCTTTATGTTGTTCCTGTTTTCAATCGGTTACAGCGTAGGCCCAGATTTTTTCAAGTCCCTGCGCGGGTACGGAGCCAAACAGGCACTTTTCGCGGTCTTGATGAGCATGACATGTTGCGGAGTGACACTACTTATCTCTTATATCTTCAATTATTCGAAGGGTGAGACTGTCGGTCTGTTCTCGGGGTCGCAGACTTGTTCCGCACTACTTGGAGTCGGTGCGGAAGCAATTCAGAAACTCGGTCTCCCCGCCGACGAACTGAAACAACAACTTGACATGACGGTGGTCTGCTACGCTGTCACATATATATTCGGAACGCTCGGCACGGTCATAATAATCGGTAATTTAGGACCCAAACTGTTGGGAGGTACTGAGAAAGTAAAAAAATTGACGGCGGAATATGAAGAAAAACTTGACAAAGGGAACGATCCCGCCGACCCGGCTCTGATCAGCGCACACAGCGGTGTTGATTACCGCGTGTACAGATTGGAAAATTCATTTTTTGATGTTCCAAGAACCGTCAGCGAGACCGAGAAAATGCTTCACCACCTCAAATTGGATGTTTATATAGACCGTAAAAAACAGGATGGGACTGTCAGCATCGTCCGACACTATGACGTATTGAATCATGGGAATGAAATAGTGATTTGTGGCCGTGCGGAGTTCATTGTTTCAGTCGAACCTCATCTCGGGCCAGAATTGAATGACCGGAGCCTTCTCGACTACCCCGTGGCCCGGCTTGATGTGATTGTGTCCAAGAAGGAGTTTACCGGGGTATCTATCACGCAATTGAGAAGAAGGCCATACATGCACGGAGTGGTTATACGCAGGGCGAGCCGCCATGGTGAGCCAATTGAAATCGAACTGGACACCAAATTTGAGAAAGGTGACCGCTTATCACTGATTGGTCAGGAGGTCAAGGTTCTGTCAGCCACGCGTCATATCGGTCATGTGGACCGGCCATCCTACATAAGCGACCTGATGTTTGTCGGGCTTGCGATATTTGTCGGAGGATTGTTCGGTGCGATTAGTTTCTGGGTAGACAGCATTCCGGTAAGTTTCGGCACAACCGGAGGTTCACTCATAGCAGGCATAGTCTTCGGATGGTTAAGGACGAGGCGCCCCTCGATAGGCCACATCCCCAAGGGTGCGCTATGGGTAATGAACAATCTCGGCCTTAACGTTTTCATCGCGGTGGTAGGCATCACCGCTGCACCGATGTTTGTCTCCGGGCTGAAGACGGTAGGTCCATTGCTGTTTGTAGCCGGGGCAGTGGGAACTATGATTCCGGTATTCTTCGGTTTATGGCTTGGTCACAAGGTATTTAAATTCACACCGGCCATAACATTGGGTTGTTGTGCAGGTACGCGAACCTGCACGGCCGCCCTTGGAGCCGCTCAAGATGCGTTGGGGAGCTCAATTCCGGCCATAGGCTACACAGTCACATATGCGGTCAGCAACATTCTGTTGGTAATCTGGGGTATCGTCGCCGTCATGCTATCCTGATTGTGTAACCCGCCACCCAATTTTTTTTGGTTCGAAATTTGTATTGAATATAAAAGACGGCGTAAAAACGGCGTTATGAAATATATGGCACAATCAAAAATCAAAGAACTACATTCGAGAGTCAACTCTCTGTTGGACTCCACCAAGATATCGCAGGCTATAGAACTCGTCGGCATGATGCTGGCCGGCGCCGGCTTGCAGTCCCTGAACGGTAAACTCGATACAATACGGCAGACATACAAGTATATGCTTCATTATATGCTTGAAGGATTGCCTGATGACAGCCGCAAGAGCATGATCGCCGACATCACCGAACAACTCCGGACACTTGCGGATGCATCCGTACGCGCCGAGGAGAGCGTGGATAATCCGGACTATTATTACTCAGTGCTGAGATTCAACAAACTGCGTCAGGAGCACTTGGCGGAAATCATCAAGGACTACGGTCACACAGCCTCGGAACTCTCGCTGGCCGAAGCGGCTGGCAATGACACAACCGATATGCGCAAACGGATGGAAACGGACCTGCAGCGCCTGTTCGATTCGGTTTTCTCATCGTTTGGCGAAGACAACGAATATAAGGAAGTTGGCCGATACCTACTTTCAGGTTATGCCGACCGCAATGTGGCGGCGCAGACGCTCAGTGCCTTCACACTCTCGTTGCTCAAATTCTATGACAAAGGAAAATTCAACACCCTCCTTGACATTTACGAAGGCACCGAAGACCCCGGAATCTCAGCCCGGGCTCTCGTCGGTATTGTTCTGGCCATGATTCCGAATGCGAAACGCATCAAAGCGGACAGCAAGATCATGGCCCGTCTGTCATTGTGGAATGATTCCATAGAGACTTACCGCCGCCTGCACGAGATAATCCGAATAATAGTGGGCACACGCGATACCGAACGCGTCACCAATAAAATGCGCGATGAGGTGATTCCGGAATTGATGAAACTTCGGCCCGAGATCATGAAATCCCTGCGCGAGAACGGCGGAGAGCTCGACGCCGCCATGCTGGTTGACAACCCGGAATGGGAGGAAATACTCGACAAGAGCAATCTGACTAAAAAGATGCAGGAGCTCAGCGACATGCAGAGCGACGGAGCCGACCTGATGATGGTGACATTCTCAAATCTGAAGCAGTTTCCGTTCTTCAATTCGGCCGCCAACTGGTTTCTGCCTTTCGATTCACGCCACACGGAATTGAAATTGGCTGACGATATGCGCGGTTTCGTCAATATGCTTCATGAGGTGGGACCGATGGTCTGCGACTCTGACCTATACTCGCTCGCTCTGGCTGCCAACCGAATCTCAGAGGCCCAGCGCAATATGATGACCGGTCAGCTCAGCGCCAACTTCGAACAGATTAAGGAAGAAGCGAAAGCAAACGCGCCGAAGTCGAGTACTCCGGAATTTGATAACGAAGCCTTGAAAGTCATCAGGGACCTGTATAGATTCTTCAAACTCTTCCGCAAACGCGAAGGACTGTTCGACCCGTTTGCAAAGCCTCTGCAGTTCACCGAGCTGCCGGTAGTCGGCGAGCTGATGTCGGATGACGAGGTCCTCAGACTGTTCGGCGAATTCTACTTCAAGCGCGGCTACTACGCCGACGCGCTCCCCCTTTTCGAAGCTATCGGAGACACTTCCGACGGCACACTGTGGGAGAAAATCGGCTTCTGCCACCAGAGCGCCAAACGATTCACCCAGGCACTTGAGGCATACGAAAAGGCCGCGTTGCTGAAAACTCCGGGGCCGTGGCTCACCAATAAATTGGCTTTTGCCAACCGTCGTCTGGGCAATTACGCGAAAGCAGCTGAATATTACGACAAAGCGTTGGATATGGATCCCGAAAATCTGTCACTTATCATGAATGCCGGCAACATGCAGCTTGAAACGGGGAATCTTGCGGGGGCACTGACACATTTCTACCATGCGAACTATATAGACAGCGCAAATCCGAAGATTCTGCGTGCCATCGCTTGGGTTGAACTGCTCAACGGCAACTTCGAGAAGGCTTCGGGATATTATACCCGTATAATCGCCGACGAGCCTGTAGCGTCAGATTTCCTCAATGCAGGTCATGCGGCCCTATTAGCCGGTAATTATAAGGAAGCAATCGAGCTTTACAAACGCTCGGCGAGCTCCAACAAGGCTGATTTCGAGCTGGCCTTCAACGCTGACCTGGCTACATTGACCAACCTCGGTGTGGATGAACTGACAGCGGCTTTGATGCTTGATATCGTGCTGACTGGAGACAAAGAGGTTTAATAAAGGTCTTGATTTTTAACACAAATTGTGAAAACCTTGTCTTTACAGTTAATCTTTTGTTAATTCGGGGTATAATATTAAACAATCATAGTCTGTTTCAATCAAAGAAGCGTAACACAAACTAACGCAAACGAAACAAAACTTAATAATAGAAATTATGATGAAGAACATTTTCGCAGCTGCCGCAGCAGCCATGATGCTGATTTCAATTCCCGCAACCGCACAGACCAAGGCTAACTGCGAGACAACCGCTTGCCAGACTGCATGCACTGAAACCCAGAAGAAAGCCGACTGCGAGAAGGCCTGCCCGGAAAAGGAGATGCTCCGCGAGTTCGATGGCATCAACCTCACCGACAACCAGAAGAACCAGTTGAAGGCTCTCAAGCAGAAGAACTGTGAAGCACGCAAAGCACAGCGCGAGGCTGCTAAGGCTGACCGTGAGGCATGCAAGGCACAGAAAGAAGAGCTGAAGGCTCAGCGCAACGAGAAGAAAAAAGAGAGGCGTGCCCAGCGCGAAACCGAGCGTCGCAATTACCTCAAGGAAGTTAAGAACATCATCGGCGCAGACAACTACATACTGTTCCTCGAGAACCAATATGTTCAGACTGGGGACCACCGTCAGGGCTGTCAGATGAAGAAAGGCAACTTTGCCAAGGCATCTGAGAACAAGAAATTCCGCGGCGAGTGCCAGATTGCAAAATTTGACTCCAACAAGGCCGACCGCAAGAACAGAGGCGACCGCAAGGGCAATGGCAACCGTCAGATGAAAAACAAGTCTGAGAACAAGGTGGCCGAGACAAAATAAGAAATAAGCTGATAATTACAGCACATCGTCCGGGATAAACGGACCAATAGGGAGACGGCAGAATCAGGAAACTGGTTCTGCCGTTTATTTGTTTTATTTATCGTCACAGTCGACCGAGAGCTTCGGGACACGACCGAACTTGATGAATGTGCGACGATAATAAGGATTGTCGAATTTGGAGACCACTACCCCTTTCGACGAGGAGGCATGGATAAAATTCTCATTGTCAACTACGATTCCGACGTGAGATACGCGATTGGGATCCTTGCCCGTAGCAAAGAAAACCAAGTCACCGGTATCGACATCGTCGGCATCGGTATCAAGGCAGAATTCTGCCTGTTTAGCCGAATTACGCGGAATTTTCTCGCCCATTGCCGTCTCATAAACCATCATGACAAAACCGGAGCAGTCAGTGCCCTCCCCCTTGTTCTGACCCGCATATTTATAGGGCGTGCCGAGCCAAGTGTAGGCCTCGTCGATTATCTTCTTCTGGCGCTTGTTGGGTTTATGGACCTTTATCTCCTCCTTTGGATGCGGATGACGGTCACGCTTGACCGACTTGGAGGAATGACACGAGGTCATAATCCCGCCTATCAGGAGGGAGACAAACAGAAGAAGTGCAAGACGTTTAATGATACTGTACACGGAACTGAATAAAGATCCGGTGCAGCTTTTGGTTATTTCGGACATATGGACTGGTATCATGATTTGTTTACAATTGCAAATATAGACAAATAATTGCAATTGTTAAACAATATTTGGATGAATTTGACTATCGAGGATTAAAATTTTTGCAACTGCACGATATAAAAAGGAAAAATAACGTTATAATATAAAGGAGAGGCTTAAAAACGTTGTGAGCACATAACAACCAACAAGGCCGCTCCACAGTAGAAACATAGATAAGTTTCTTATGTAATGTCTATAAACTGTTCAAAATAAATAGAAATTATGCCCAACAAAAGAGAATTCAAGAAATTTGCCGACGCTCTCGGAGCATCGGTAATCGATGAGATGATTTCGGCTTATTACAATGTGAAAGATGCCGACCGTGACAAAATCGCCCAGTCAATGGAGAAAGTGCTTGGCGCAATCGGCAAAGCAAAATGTAACGCCAACATCACCTTCGACAAAGGCCCCAAGGCATTCGAGAATCTTGAAACTTATTCAAAAGCCAAGAAGGACTTCTACCGTTCACTCTTCGACAAGATTGAGACAGAGTTCAACGAGGAAGTAAACGAGGCACTCCATATTTTCAACGCCGCACTTCCGGCAGAAGAGAAAGCCCGTAACAAAGAAGTAGCTAACGGAAAGTAAGAGTCCGTCAAGAAAGTGAATGTCAGCGGTTTAATATTGAAGATATTCAAGTGGGATGTGGACATAACGGCTCCACGCCGCGACAAGTGCGTGATATGCGTCGCGCCCCACACTTCCAACTGGGATTTCATCTTGGGTCTGCTGGCATACCAGTCATTGGGAAGAGAAGCCAATTTTCTGATGAAGAAATTCTGGTTTTTCTTCCCCTTGAAGTATCTGCTCACCCGATTGGGAGGCATACCGGTGCCTAAAGCGAACTCGGGCTCACATCTCACCGAAGACGTCATCCGGATGTTTGAGGAGCGCAGGTACGTCAACTTGGCGGTGACGCCTGAAGGGACACGAAGCGCCCGTGCCAAATGGCGCACAGGATTCCTGTACATATCATATGGCGCACATGTGCCTATTCAGCTGGGCGTTATCGACTACGCCAACCGTAAGATAATCATCAAGGATGAGTACTCCCCGACCGGTGACGTGGAGACTGATATGAAGGCTATTAAAGAATATTACGCACCTTATAAAGAGTGCGCGTATAAACCTGACAAATTCGAAATCTGACCATGCAATCCTCTGACCTTAAAGTGTGCCTGTTTCCCATGGATATCAAATGGGGTGACAAGGCGTCCAACCTTGATACACTGAAGCAAGCTATTAAAAATGTCCATCCCCAGACCGACCTATTGATACTTCCGGAGACTTTCTCGACCGGATTCCCGTCCGGCAAAGATAAGGAAGAAGTGCGTCCGTTGGCGGAACGTAACACAGGAGCGACAATCGACCTGCTGAAAGAGTTGGCGAAGGAAAACAAGATGGCGATAGCGGGAAGTTTCATAGCCGACTCCGGAGGGTCGCTATACAACCGGGCTTTTTTCATCGAGCCATCGGGTGACGAGTTGTTTGAGGACAAACATCACCTGTTCACTATGGCCGGTGAGGACCGGGTGTTCTCGCGTGGGTACCAACGGATGAAGGTCAGGTATCGCGGATGGAACTTAGCGATGGTGATTTGCTACGACATACGGTTCCCGGTGTGGTGCCGCAATTTCGACAACGAGTACGATGCACTGATAGTGGTGGCCAATTGGCCCGATGTACGGGTGGGTGCATGGAACGCACTGTTGCCGGCACGCGCCATAGAGAATGAGGCTTATGTGTGCGCTGTTAACTGCAAGGGAACAGACTCGGCCGGATTCACCTACGACGGTGCGTCAGGAGTCTACGACTTCAAAGGCAAGGATGTCTCTGTCAAGATTGAACCGGACGACTTCGTGTACGCGACACTGAGCCGCGAGCGGCTCGACAATTTCCGTGCGAAATTCCCCGCCTGGAGAGACGCAGACCCGTTCAGAATTCTTTAAGATTCCGGTTTCTTTAAGGCACCGGGGGCAGGTGCCGAGAGTCAGCATCAGGAGTGTGAGGTGAGGTAGACGCGGACTTCTCCTACGGGTAGTTGGCCGACAAGATAGAGAGGTATGTGGTTCCCGTCTGTTGAGATCCAGCAATCGATATCATCGCTCGACTTCTTGCCGCCGTCCTGCGTGAAGTTGAATCTGATATGATATGCCTCTCGCTTCGTTTTATCGCGCATCTTCAACATCTCCTTCCCAAGACTCTTTATCTTTACAGTCTCTTTTTTGCTGCCTGAAAAAACGGTAGCCGCATAAACCTTGTTCTGGTTCAACTTGGAGTAATCGAGCTTACGCAGATAATAAAAGATGGAGAGAAAATCATAGACGGGCCCGGTGCCTGTCAGCGTTGTCTCGGTAGTGGAAGCCTTCCCCTTACGCACACGATGACGCGTCACAGCACCCTTGGTGGTATTGCCCGAGTGGGTAAATTTGATCCTATCGATATCGTTCTTATCCTTTTCGTGCATACGCTTCACATAAGAAATCGGTTTGAGATCAGCGACCCGCATAACGCTCTCCAAAGTGTCGCGGACACGATATATCTTATCAGCCCATGGCTTTGACTTTGCAGTAAGAACCATTCGGTACTGATCGCCATTACGGCGCAGGGTAACGGTTGCATCTCCGGCATCCTTGTGGATGAGACCCCACTTGTAGGTGACGACATATTTGAGCGTCTCATTCTTGAACAGGGCGGCTGCATTTACATTCAGAGCGGACGTCACTCCGAATATGACTGTCAGTATAATAGGTATCAGTTTTCTCATAGCTTCGAAATTTTCTATAGTCCGTTTCACATTAGAGCAACCATCGCCCCTAAAGTTTAAGACCTAATGGTTGATAATGGCAAAAAAAAAGAGTCTTCGGCCCAATAGAACCGAAGACTGCTATTTTCTACTGTGAAACGCACCACATTAGTAATATTTCGCAAGTTCCTGTTCGAGCGTGTCAATAGACTGCACTCCCGACTGTCTCCACTTCAGGTCGTTATCCTGGAATATCATGAGAGTAGGCACGGAGCGGACGCCATAGACGGCGGCAAGCTGTTCGTTCTTGTCGATATCAATCTTGATGATTCTCGCCTTCTCACCTACTTTCTGGGCGAGTTCCTCAAGGACAGGATGCATCATCTTGCAGGGGCCACACCAAGTGGCAAAGAAGTCGATCAAAACAGGTTTCTTGGATTTGATAATATCTTCAAATTTTTCCATAGTCGTGTACTAAAATTAAGTTCTGTCTATAGAACAACCGAACCTCGCGTTTAGTTTCCCAGGCGGAATGTAGAATGTAGAATTTAGAATGTGGAATTTAGAACCATGAAGTGATCGATGTTCTACATTCGTATTTAGGGATTTGGTGGAGTAAGGGAAAATTGTTAAATTTGGGTCATGATTGAGATTATTGAGATTAATGAGTTGGCGCAACCGGGAGTGGAGGTTTTCGCCGGGTTGACCGAGGCTCAGCTGCGTGCCAGTGTTGAAGCAGAGTCCGGCATCTTCATCGCCGAGAGCCCCAAGGTAATCAACATGGCTTTACGCCATGGATATGAACCCGTTTCACTTCTATGCGAAGAAAAACATATCAAGGGCGATGCATCGCAAATAATTGACACATTCCAAAAAATGCCGGTGCTCATTCCAATTTACACCGGATCACGCGAACTGCTGACTCAACTCACAGGATACAAACTAACCCGCGGAGTATTGTGCGCAATGAAAAGGAAACCCCTGCCCTCCGTATCGGATACCTGCGCGGGCGCTCGGTTGGTAGGCGTAATCGAGAGCGTGACCGACACCACTAACATCGGATCGATATTCCGGGCAGCCTCCGCGTTAGGAGTCGATGCGATAGTCCTGTCCGACGACGCCTGCGACCCGCTGAACCGCCGTGCGGTACGGGTGTCGATGGGCACAGTCTTTTCATTACCCTGGACAGTGACAGGCAATCCGGTCAAACACCTTAGGGAGACAGGTTTCAGAACCGCGGCGCTGGCGCTTAGCGATGATTCGATAAGCCTTGACAATCCCGTGCTGAAGACAGAACCGAAACTCGCGGTAGTATTCGGAACGGAGGGAGACGGACTGTGCAAGAAGACAATCGAAGCATGTGACTACGTCGTCAGAATACCGATGCACCACGGCGTCGACTCACTCAACGTGGCGTCGGCGGCAGCCGTAACCTTCTGGGAATTGCGCAGACTGTGAAATAATTATAAAAAAAGATGCGAGGAATATAATAAATTGCAGATATATGTGTTATAATAGAGAAGTTATAGCGTAACTTCGAGAAAATCATTGTGGAAGTGCGCCGTTTCACGAAGCCGACCCTTAGGGGAGAGCCGAAAGAAATGACGGCATTTTCAGTGATTGATATTGTAAGCCGGAAAAAGAGAAGGCTCAATTTTAGAAAGAAAGATGAGACAACTAAAGATAACAAAATCAATCACCAACCGCGAAAGCGCGTCACTCGACAAGTATCTGCAGGAAATAGGTCGCGAGGAGCTGATTTCCGTAAGTGAGGAAGTAGAATTAGCCCAGCGAATCAAAAAAGGAGACCATGCAGCGCTCGAGAAATTGACCAAAGCCAATTTGCGTTTTGTGGTGTCAGTGGCAAAGCAATACCAGAACCAAGGCCTCAGTCTTCCCGACTTAATCAACGAAGGCAATCTTGGACTTATACGGGCAGCTCAGAAATTTGACGAAACACGAGGTTTCAAGTTCATCTCATACGCAGTGTGGTGGATCCGCCAGTCAATTCTGCAGGCCCTCGCCGAACAATCGCGAATCGTACGTCTACCCCTCAACCAGGTAGGATCCTTGAATAAAATCACCAAAGAGATGGCGCGTTTCGAACAGGAAAACGAACGCCGTCCGAGCACCGAAGAGCTTGCCGACCGTCTCGACATGCCGGTCGACAAAGTGTCGGATACAATCCAGGTGTCAGGCCGCCACATATCGGTGGATGCTCCGTTCGTCGAAGGTGAGGACAATTCACTTCTTGATGTCCTCAACAACGAGGACAGCCCGATGGCTGACGCCAACCTGAACCAGGAGTCACTCTCGAAAGAGGTTGACCGCGCCCTCAAGCAGCTCTACGACCGCGAGCGCGACATTCTGAAGATGTTCTTCGGAATCGGCTGCCAGGAGATGACGCTTGAGGAAATCGGAGCGAAGTTTGACTTGACCCGCGAACGTGTCCGCCAGATCAAAGAGAAGGCAATCCGCCGCCTCAAAGGTCAGAAGAGCCGATTGCTCAAGAGCTATCTCGGTGAGTAATATTCAGGTTTTCAGTTAACCACAGACAACGAAAAAATTTGCCCATGGTGAAGAATATCATAACCAAAGCCCTCTTCACTGTGGGCTTATTGTTTTTTGCCACCGCCGGTAGCGCCGCAGCGACCGACTACAAAGTCGAATCGCCGGACACAATCCAGATTGAACAAGCTCGCGAATCCATCTTTCCGAGCAGGACGAGAAGCCTGGCGTTCTCGCATTTCACATGGGGCGCCGAGGCCGGTTCGTCGCTCGACATGACCAGCCACGACATGTCGTCGTTTGATGTCGATGTCCTGTTAGGGTACAAGAATTCATTTCTGAAAATGGTAGGAATCGGAGGTGGAATCCATCGCTCGATACACACCGGCAACAACTTCATACCCGTATATGCAGTGATCCGCACCGGTTTCCGCGACAAGCCCACTCCCCTCTTCATGAACCTTCAGGCCGGGTATTCGTTCAACACTATTGACGGCACCAAGTCATCGGGCAATTTCTACGGAGCGATGGGACTCGGTGTCAATCTTCAGCAGACACGTGTGGCCAAAACCTACGTGATAGCCTCGTTGGCCTACCAGTATTTCACCGATGAAAACATGGCCAAGATAGATCTTGACACTCATTATATCTTCTATGCCAAATTGGTAATCGGTGTCAATTTCTAATTCATCCATTACAATTCGAACCAAAGCATGCCGGGCAGTCCTTGTAACCGGGCATACAAAATAGCATGATATGAAAAAGTTCTTAATCAACTCATTAACTGTATTGACACTTATGACAATTAGTTCGAATACAGAGGGCGTGGCGGCTAATCCGCTAATCACCGGTTCTGATGCCGCCTACGGCACCATGCCGTTGTCGAAACTCACGGCAGCAGACTACGAACAGGGTGTGCTCGAAGGAATCAAATTGCAAAACGAAGAAATAGAGGTCATATGCAAACAGCGCAGCGTGCCGACATTCGAGAACACCATCGTCGCCTTGGATAGAAGCGGCGAGGTATTGAACCGCTCAATCTTAGCTCTCAGCAACCTTGAATCGGCCATGGGCGACACGGTCCTGATGAACACTTTGGCCGCTGTCACTCCGGCCCTCTCGGAGCACTCGACCAACGTGATGCTCAACGCTTGTCTCTTCGACCGTGTCCGTCAGGTGTACGAGCATCGCAACGAGGATACGTCGCTGACTCCCGAAGACCTGCGCCTTATCGAAAAGACCTACAGGTCGTTCGTGCACTCAGGCGCCGAACTCACCGGAGAGGCACGCGAGAAATTCCGCAAACTCAGTGCCGAACTTTCGGACCTCAACGTACGGTTCTCACAGAACGTCACCAACGCCATGAAGGAACCCAACCGCAGAATGTGGCTCAAAGAGTCCGACCTCACCGGCATACCCGAATCGATTAAGGCGGCATATCGCGCAGCCGCGGCCGAGGCATTGGCAGAAGAAGGCAAGCCCGACGATGCATCACTTTATCTTGTGACAATTTTCCGGCCCAGCTACGGTCCCTTCATGATGTACTCCGACCGTCGCGATCTCCGCGAGAAACTCTATAAGCTGTACGGTTCAACCAACACTTCAGGAGAATTCGACAATACCCAGATTCTCAAAGACATCGCCAACATACGTCTTGAAATCGCACAGTTGATGGGCCGCAAGAACTTCGCTGAATATGCCCTCGAAGAGACTATGGCGAAGACCCCCGAGAATGTTATGGAATTTCTCGAGAGCCTGCGCGTGGCATACACCGAACCGATGCGCAAGGAGATCGAGGAAATTCAGGACTTCGCTCGCAAAACCGAAGGCGAATCGTTCACCTTAGCACCCTGGGACTATTCGTTCTGGTCGGACAAGCTCAAGAATGAACGCTACTCTTTCAACGACGAGGACCTCAAACCGTATTTCGAGCTTAACCGCACCATCGACGGAGTCTTCGGGCTGGCCACCAAGCTCTACGGATATAAATTCAAAGAGACTGACAAAGTCGACAAATATCATCCGGACGTAAAAGTCTACGAAGTCTATACCAAGGATGGAAAACTCTTGGGCATACTTTACGCCGACTTCTTCTACCGCCCCGGCAAATCGCCCGGTGCATGGATGACCGAGTTCCGTACTGAAAGCAAAGACGACGAGGGCAACCGTGAATTGCCTCTGATTTCAATCGTCTGCAACTTCTCGAAGCCGGTTGGCAATGACCCGGTGCTTCTGACCGCAGACGAAGTAGAGACATTCCTGCACGAATTCGGCCACGCACTCCACGGTCTTTCCGCCCAAGCCAAGTACCCATCGCTGAGCGGCACCAACGTCGATCATGACTTTGTCGAGCTCTTCTCGCAATTCAACGAGAACTACCTGACACGCAAGGAGTATCTTGACAGCTTCGCGCGTCACTACAAAACAGGCAAGAAGATTCCGTCCACTCTGCTTGACAGCTTCGTGAAGTCATCGCAATACGGTGCGGCTTATGCGACGATGCGCCAGCTCGGTTTCGGCTATCTTGACATGGCATATCACACCATCACCGAACCCATGCGTGCCTCGGCCGATGTGGAAGAGTTCGAAGCCAAAGCCCAGGATCCGGTGCGTGTATTCGATGCAGTCGAGGGTTGTATCACCTCACCATCGTTCGGACATATCTTCTCTGGTGGTTATGCAGCCGGATACTATGGCTACAAATGGTCGGAAGAACTTGATGCCGACGCATTCAAGGCATTCAAGGTGAACGGTATCTTCGACCAGAAAACTGCCGCAAAATTCCTGAAGATGCTCCAGGCTGGCGACACCAAGGACCCGATGGAACTCTACATCGAGTTCCGCGGCAAGAAGCCGACCGTTGATGCTCTTCTCGAACGTGACGGTATCAAAAAGTAATACAAAATCCGGGGCGGAGTGGAAAATTTCATCAACTATTCTCCGCCCCGTCTTCTCATAATATATAAATAAACTCTTAAGAATCTTTCAAGTGAAGACAAAAGACGAACTAATCGAAGACCTTCTCGACCTGTCATTTGCCGAGGATTTAGGAGATGGCGACCATACCACCCTGTCAACCATCCCCGCCGACGCCATGGGTCGCAGCAGGTTGATTATAAAAGAAGACGGAATTCTTGCCGGCGTTGATGTCGCCCGCAAGGTGCTCCAGAAGGTAGACCCCTCGATCAATATGGAAGTCTTTATTGAGGACGGTGCGGAAGTGAAAAAAGGAGACATAGCGTTTACGGCCGAAGGTCCGGTACGCTCGCTCCTGATAGCCGAGCGTACGATGCTGAACATCATGCAGCGCATGAGCGGCGTGGCCACCATGACACGCAGATACCAGGATGAACTGAAAGGTCTCCACACCCGCGTGCTCGACACCCGCAAGACAACACCCGGTATGCGCATGCTTGAGAAAGATGCGGTCCGAATCGGTGGAGGCACCAATCACCGTATCGGTCTTTTTGACATGATTCTTATCAAGGATAACCACATTGACTTCGCCGGAGGTATCGAGAAAGCCATAACACGTGCCGACGAATACTGCAAAGCCAACGGCAAAGATCTCAAGATTGAAGTGGAGGTACGCAGCCTCGATGACATCAGACGCGTCATGGAGCACGGAGGCGTTGACCGCATTATGTTCGACAACTTCACTCCCGAACTTACACGCGAAGCCGTCAAGATGGTCGGCGGGAAGTACGAGACAGAATCGTCAGGCGGCATAACCCTCGAGAACCTCCGCGCCTACGGAGAGGCAGGTGTTGACTTCATCTCGGTCGGAGCGCTTACCCACAGCGTTAAAGGCCTCGACATGAGCTTCAAGGCTTTCTAACACCCCCGTTTCAGAAAAGTCATGCGGTCAGAAGACAAGAAACGACAAGGCGCGGAGAACCGCGAATGGGGTCAGGAGACCGAGGCTCTTGCTGCTGAATACTTCCTGAAAGAAGGTTACATAATCCGCGAGCGCAACTGGAAAATGGGTCATCTGGAGATAGACCTTATTCTCGAGAAAGCCCAGACAATTATTTTTGTCGAAGTGAAAGCTCGTAAGAAAGGCACCCAAGACCCGGTCGATGCCGTCGACTCAAAGAAACGTATGCGGATAATCCGTGCCGGTGACGTCTATCTACAACAAGTCCAGGGGCGATACCAATACAGATTTGATATCGTCACCTTCGAAGGCGACCGCAATGATTACGAAATGAAACATTACGCCGACGCGTATCTGCCACCCGTCAACGGTGGGCGTTGACGATACGCGACACGACAATCGCGGTTGCAATCGCGACGTTGAGCGACTCACTGTGGTTGGAGGGATCGGCAGGTGGAATGAACAGCGGCTTCGTTACGCGCGAGCGTATCGGAGCCGTTATTCCTTTGCCCTCGTTGCCCATGACTATGAAACCTTCTCTTTTGACTTCCGTAGTGAAGAGGTCGTCACCTTCGAGCAAAGTGCCGTAAACGGGCAGTGCTGGATTAGCTTCGAGAAGAGACAGGAGGTCACAATAAATCACCTCGACATGGGCAAGTGAACCCATGGTGGCCTGAATAGTTTTGGGATTGAAGACATCCACAGTGTCGCGCGATGCGAAAATCTTGTAAATGCCGAACCAATGACAGGTGCGTATGATAGTACCGAGATTTCCGGGGTCCTGCACTCCATCGAGCACTACGTAAAGGTCATAAGGAACCTTCAGAGCCTGCGCCTCGGAAGCCGCCGGCAATGAATAAACTGCCATAAGAGGCGAGGCCGTCGACAGATTGGACAAGCGGCGCATCTCATCGGGCGTCACATCGAAGACCTTCGACGCGTCATGTGCAAAACCAATCTCGTGACCCTTGACACGTATGAGGGCCACCAACGAAAAATGTCCCGCAGTATCGGCGACTGACTTCTCGCCCTCGACTGTAAACAGGGAATGTTTGCGGCGCATCTTCGCAGATCCAAGCGAAGCGAAAAGGTTGAATTTAGCTTTAGAAAGTTCCATTTTTAACTCGGCGAAATGTGCCGTCACACAAAATTAATACTTTTCGAGCGAATTTTTGAGGAAAAACTCTCTCATTTTAAGAAAAAATGCTTAAATTTGTCAATAATTTCGCCGAAGACTACCTACATCCCATCCTCGACGTCAGAAATTATGACGTATGTAACCTCCCGGCGGCATGAGAAACTTCAGCGAAGACGCTGAAAATACCCACATAATCATCAGAGACCAGATTTAAAATATGGCTAAATATATAGGTGCCCATGTCAGTGTGGAGGGCGGCGTCCAGAACGCCCCCTTGAAAGCGACATCTATCGGGGCCAAGGCTTTCGCGCTGTTCACAGGCTCAAGCGCCCGGTGGAAGTCGAAGGCCATCTCACCAGAGGCTGCAGAGCAATTCAAAGAGAACTGCAAGGCAGGCGGATTTAATGCCGACGTCATACTGCCGCACGATAATTTTCTTATCAACTTAGGCAGTCCGGACGAAGAGAAACTCGCCAAGTCGCGTGCATCATTCTTAGACGAGATGCGACGTTGCGAACAGCTCGGGCTCAAGTTGATCAACTTCCATCCGGGCAGTCATCTGAACCAAATTTCCGAAGAGGATTGTCTTGACCTGATTGCCGAAAGCATCAACATCACACTCGACAAGACCACGGGTGTAACCGCCGTACTGGAATCTACAGCCGGACAGGGTTCGAATTTGGGTTTCAGATTCGAGCATCTCGCCCATATTATAGACAAGGTCGAGGACAAAAGCCGCATCGGCGTATGTGTGGACACCTGCCACACGCATTCGGCAGGCTACGACTTGGCTTCAGAAGAGGGCTACCGCAAGACATGGGAAGAATTTGACAACATCATCGGAGGGCATTACCTCCGCGCACTTCATCTCAACGACAACAAGCGCACCCTCGGGTCGCGCATAGACCGCCATGAACTCATCGGGAAAGGGTCGCTCGGCGAGGAATTCTTCATCCGTCTCGTCAACGACCCGCGTTTCGACAACATCCCACTGATTCTCGAAACTCCCGATCCCGACAACTGGGCCAGCGAGATCGCCTGGTTGTACAGTCAGATTGCTAACTAATAAAACAAAAGACTAAAATACACATGAAAACGAAACCTGATTTAAGTTTCTGGAAGCTATGGAACCTCTCGTTCGGTTTCTTCGCCGTCCAGATTGCATACGCGTTGCAAAGCGCCAACGTGTCTCGAATCTTCACCACCATCGGTGCTGACCCGCACGATCTAAGCTACTTCTGGATTCTGCCACCGCTGATGGGTCTGATTGTACAACCTATTGTCGGCATGATGAGTGACAAGACATGGACCCGTTTCGGCCGACGTCTCCCCTACCTGATTGTCGGTGCTCTTGTCGCCGTGGTCGTGATGTGTATGTTGCCCAACGCGGGTAGTTTCCACTTCACCGTGGCAAGTGCCATCCTGTTCGGTCTGATTGCACTGATGATGCTCGACACTTCAATCAATATGGCCATGCAGCCGTTCAAGATGCTTGTCGGCGATATGGTCAACGAGAAGCAGAAAGGTCTGGCCTATTCGATTCAGTCGTTCCTCTGCAACGCCGGCTCGGTGATGGGTTACATCTTCCCGATGCTGTTCATGTGGCTCGGCATGAAGAACACCGCTCCCGAAGGTGTGGTTCCCGACACTGTGATCTGGTCATTCTACATCGGCGCCGCCATCCTGCTGCTTTGCGTTGTTTATTCATTGGTAAAGATTAAAGAGTGGCCCCCGAAGCTGTATGATGAGTACAACGGTGTGCCTGAAACAGCCAAGACCGAAAAGAAAGAGAAGAATAATGTCATCTCACTGCTCCGCCATGCACCCACAACATTCTGGACCGTGGGTCTGGTTCAGTTCTTCTGCTGGTTCGCGTTCCTGTTCCTCTGGACATACGCCACAAATACAGTTGCACACAACGCTTTCAAGACACCTACAGCTATCACCACCCCGGGTCTGAATTACGATGGAGTGGACTACACAGGCAAATTCCTCATCGCCAACGACAGCATCATTCTTGTCAATCATGGCACTGTGGAGAACGAATTCCTGACCGAGCATAAGGGTCCGTTCAAGCTTACCACAGCCGATATCGTTGAGAAACGCGCCGACGGCACACTTGATATCAGTGAGACAGGCAGCGTGGAAATCCAGGACGCCGCACAGTGTTCATACATGCGCCGCACGGTTCTTGACGCAACATCATCGCAGTATAACGAAGCCGGCAACTGGGTCGGTCTGCTCTACGCAGTCCAGGCATTGGGTTCGGTGCTTTGGGCAGTCATGCTGCCGCGCTTCCGCAGCCGCAAGTTCTCGTACACGCTCAGTCTGCTTTTGGGAGCTGCCGGTTTCTTCATGACAGCATTCATCGACAATCCGTACCTGCTTTTCGTAGCGTTCGTACTGATTGGTTGCGCATGGGCCGCGATGCTGGCTTGGCCGTTCACCATCCTTACAAACTCACTCAAGGGTGGAAACATCGGAGGTTATCTCGGACTCTTCAACTGCACCATCTGTATTCCTCAAATCGTTGCCGCCATTGTCGGAGGCTGGATTCTTTCGGCTCTCAGCATGCCGGGTGAACTTGCACCCGAGTATCTGATGATGGCCGTGGCAGGCGGATCACTGATAATCGGTTCAATCTGCGTGTTCTTCATCAAGGAGGGACACGGCGACCAGAAGCCCATTGAGACACCCGCCGTCAGCGATAACATCTAAGAGAGTGTGATAAATAAATTAATACATTCCTTCACACTTGTTTAGGCGTCCTTCCGGTTGCTCGCTCAGTTGTTATGGAACCCCATAACGCCATCTCGAACAACCAGAATCCCATCCAAATCAATCATAAATAAATACATTTATTTATCACACTCACTTAATATAGAGAAACTACACCAAGTGGCCGCGCGAAAATTGAGTCGTGCGGCCACTTTTTTTGTTTCGATTCTTGCAGGTTCAGTTTATTTGACTTATCTTTGTGGCAACAACTACAAACTAAAAAAGTGACTCAGATCATGAAGAAACACAATTTCTATGCTGGTCCCAGCATCCTGACTCCTTACACTATCCAGAAGACTGCAGACGCAGTTCTGAACTTCGCCGACATGGACCTCTCGATTCTCGAGATCTCGCACCGAAGCAAACAGTTCCAGGCCGTAGTCGACGAAGCCATGGACCTTACCAAGGAGCTGCTGCAACTTCCGGAAGGATACCACGTGCTGTTCTTAGGAGGCGGCGCAAGCATGCAATTCTGCATGGTGCCTTTCAACCTGCTCGAAAAGAAAGCCGCTTATCTCAATACAGGCACATGGGCATCGAATGCCATCAAGGAAGCCAAAATATTCGGTGAGGTCGATGTTGTCGCTTCGTCCGAGGACACCAAGTTCAACTACATTCCGAAGAACTTCACAATTCCGTCGGATGCTGACTACTTCCACTTCACTTCAAACAACACCATCTACGGCACAGAAATCCGTCATGACTTTGACAGTCCGGTGCCAGTGGTTTGCGACATGTCGTCAGACATCTTCTCGCGCGAGTTCGACCCGACCAAGTACGGCGTTATCTATGCCGGCGCACAGAAGAACCTTGCTCCTTCGGGCGTTACCATCGTAATCGTACGTGAGGATCTTCTCGGCCATGTCACCCGTCCGATTCCGACGATGCTTGACTACCGCACACACATCAAGAAGGGTTCAATGTTCAACACTCCCCCGGTGCTTCCGATTTACTCCGCACTTATGACCCTCCGCTATTACAAGGAGCAGGGTGGCGTCAAGGAGATGGAGCGCCGCGATATGGAAAAGGCCGCCATGCTGTATGATGAAATCGACCGCAACAAATTGTTCCGCGGCACCGTCGCTGAGGAAGACCGTTCAATCATGAACGTATGCTTCGTGATGAATCCTGACTACGCTGAGCTCGAGAAGGACTTCATGGAGTATGCCACCTCACAGGGCATCGTGGGCATCAAGGGCCACCGTTCGGTGGGCGGATTCCGCGCGTCACTCTACAACGCACTTCCCAAAGAGAGTGTTGAGGTGCTTATCAAGGCAATGAAAGACTTTGAGGCAAAACACTAAAGGTGAATTTGAATCTAGAATTTAGAATTTAGAATTTAGGTGCCGACATATTTTTGAAAAAGTTAGCGTGCCAACTAAATCCTAAATTCTAAATTCGGAACGCTTCTAAATTCTAAATTCTAACTTCTAAATTATTTAGAGATGAAGATATTGGTATTTACTGAGAAGCCTTTTGCACCCGCAGCGGTTAAGGCTATCGAAAATACAGTCAACGCTTCGGGTAACGAACTCGAGGTTGTTGAGGGTGGTACACGCGAGGATCTCCTTGCGGCTGTCAAGACCGCTAACGGCCTTATCGTGCGTAGCGACAAAATCGATGCTGTGGTGATGGATGCAGCTCCGGAGCTGAAGGTGATTGTCCGTGCCGGTGCCGGATACGACAACATTGACCTTGAGGCTGCCACCAAGCATGGCATATGCGTGATGAACACTCCCGGCCAGAACTCAAACGCCGTTGCCGAACTCGTGTTCGGCATGGTTGTGATGATGTGCCGCAATCAGTATAACGGCAAGTCAGGAACGGAGCTGAAGGACAAGAAGCTCGGTATCTATGCTTTCGGTCAGGTCGGCCGCAATGTAGCCCGCATCGCCAAAGGCTTCGGCATGCATGTGGAGGCTCTTGACAAATTCGTACCCGACGCAATCATGGAGGGAGAAGGCGTCAAGCCGGTCCACACTCCCGAGGAACTGTTTGCGAACAATAATTTTGTATCGCTTCACATTCCGGCCACTCCGGAGACCAAGAAGTCCATTGGCTATGACCTCATGATGAAGATGCCCAAGGGCGGTGTCTTGATCAACACTGCACGCAAGGAAGTCATCGACGAGGAGGGATTGATGAAAGCTCTTGAGGAGCGTCCCGATCTGCGCTACATATCAGACATCAAACCCGACACGGCTGAAGAGTTTGAGAAGAAATTCGCAGCCCGCGTATTCTTCACTCCCAAGAAGATGGGAGCACAGACCGCCGAGGCGAACTTCAATGCCGGAGTGGCTGCTGCCGAACAGGCATCGCTTACCTCAAAGACGGCTGGAACAAGTTCCAGGTCAACAAATAAACCGCACGAAGTTGCTGACAAGATTAAAGGGACGCTTCCATCACCGGAGGCGCCCCTTAAATTTTGTACTCGATATAGGTAATGAATAAAGTACAAAAAAATTGATTGTCATCCCGACAATCAATGATACAATAACCTTAAAATCTAATACCATGAAAAACTCAATGCAAAATTACAAAAAAATTCTAAAACCTGCTACAAAACATATAAATTTCTCACCATTTTAACACATTTTAACCGTATAGTTCTACAGAATGTGTGCTAAGCAAACAAATTGCCAATCACGTCACAATGCCTTACATATACTTTTTTAACTTAAAAAGAACAATTTACTCTTCTAACCCATCATTTTTTGCACTACGAATGAATTTAGCTAATTTTGCAGTGTCAAATCATCAAGAGTTAACGAATATGAACAGGAGTATATTGGCGATGGCGTTGGGGACGTTTGCGTTGGGGGTTGCGGAGTTCGGCATGATGGGCTTCCTGGCCGATGTGGCTGCGGGCGTGGATGTCGATATCTCAAAAGCCGGCACTCTGATTTCGGGCTATTCCACGGGCGTAGCCATAGGTGCGCCCTGTCTGCTTTTATTGCGAAAGCTGCCGTTGAAACGAATCATGATGCTGTTGGCTTCGATGATCGTTTTCGGGAGCCTTATAGCCGCCTTTGCGCCCAACTACACGATACTGCTCATTGGCCGGTTTATCTCAGGCCTACCCCACGGCGCGTTCTTTGGCGCAGGAGCCATTGTCTGTACCAGGTTGGCCACACCGGGCCACGGCGCCGTTGCCATATCTCTTATGGTCGCAGGCATGACCGTTGCCAATGTAATAGGCGTACCGCTTGCCACATTCCTGAGCGACCTCATATCCTGGCGGTTGGCATTTGCCGTAGTCTCCGCATTCGGATTGCTATCATTGATCGGGATTGCGCTATGGATGCCTCAGCTCTCGCCGCTTCCCGACAGCGGACTTAAAGGGCAATTCCGATTTTTGCGCAAGGTGGAACCGTGGTTGATATACGGCGGAGTATTCTTCGGCCAGATGGGCGTCTACTGCTGGTTGAGTTACGTCGATCCGATAATGACGGAGATAGTCGGCGTCCCGGCCTCGGCAATGACATGGGTGATGATGCTGATAGGCATGGGCATGGTTTGCGGAAATTTGTTCGCAGGCAAGATGGCCGACCGCCACAATCCGGCTGGTGTCAGCGGATGGTTATCAGCATTAGTGGTTTTAGTGATGCCCTTGATGTACATGTTGTGCCATGAGGTTGCTCCCACACTGACCCTGTCTTTCATTGCGGCGGGTTGTCTGTTCGGGTTAGGAGGCCCGGCGCAATTTCTGATAGTGAAATATTCAGAAGGTGGAGAGATGTTGGGAGGTGCTGGCATCCAGATAGCCTTCAACGTATCGAACGCCGTATCGGCGGCATTGGGCAGTGCCGTCATCGGGAGTTCATTCGGTCTTACCGGCCCGATATTAGCCGGAGTTCCCTTCGCCATAATCGGTGCGCTCTGCTTCTTCGGGATGGCTAAGAGACTGGGGTGAACTTTCAAGTTCATGTCAGACCCGCTACGTAGCGACGACCTCCAATAAAAAAAGTGGAAGTCATAAACCTCCACTTTTTTGTTGCCTTGGAAAGACTCGAACTCTCACAAACGGAACCAGAATCCGGTGTGCTACCATTACACCACAAGGCAATTTTTGGTAAATTTTACTGAAGCTTTCTTCAGTGTCTCAGGGCTTGTTCCCTTTTGACGATGCAAAATTACTGCTTTTATTTGAATCTACCAAATTTTTGGCGAAAAAAATTTAATTTTTTTCAAATTATTTTTTGCGCGATGCCGCCGGATTGGCAGTGGTAGAATCATATCTTTTTGAATTGATGATGTTTATATCACCACCCTTCTTATATTTATGACCATCGGCTCCCTTGGCTTCAATCACATAAAAATATACTCCCGGCTTTACCAACTTCCCTTTGTACTTGCCATCCCAGCCTTGAGTCGGGTCTGTGAAATGATAAAGCTGCTGGCCATAGCGGTCGAATATGGTACAGCTGAAGGTGAGAAGTGAGCGATATGAGACTTTCCAGACATCGTTGACCCCGTCGCCGTTCGGCGTGAACGCATTCGGTATCTTCAATTCCGATGAACCGATACCAATGGTATAGGTCTCGCCATATGTCTCGCATGAGCCGTCGGCATTGCTACCGACGAAACGCACGTAGTATGTGCCCTCATCGGTAAATGTGTAATCAAGGTTCTGCTCGTTGAAACGATAGTCGATGTATTCGAAACTCTCGTCGGCCGCTATCTGCCATTCGTTATGAATGACCGCATCGGTAGTGAACGCCCTGAAAGAGATGTCAGCCGGCGCCGACCCTCCGATATCACCTGTTTCAGCTTTAATCATATTTGATGCGTCGGCATCGGCAGAGTCATCCGGCAGATTGGTCTGGGTCGCCGTTGTCTCGACCGAAATGCCGTTAGCATAAACCAACCCCGATTCCACGTGCACACCCAGTTTCCAATACTCCAGAAACCGGTCACCGGTAATATCGAATGTAGTGTTGCAATATATTGGAGGAGTGATAACGACCGGCGATGTCAGATGCGACAGAGTCTTCACCGCCTCAGATTGACGGTAATTCTCGTCATCCTGGCTCCATTCGAGGGTATTGTACGTCACCTCTATATCCCGGCTCAGTTCACATTGACGTCCGTCGATGCTGTAATAATGGATAACAGCTCCGCTGCCCGTAACTTCAAGGCTCGTATTATCACAATCCTGCTCGGGCGAGGCAGCGACGGAAGTTATAGTCAGCTTATGCGGCAGGTAGTTCACAAGCCACATATATTCCGACCGACCGTCGACCGTAACGAAATAGCCCATGTCGCCCTCCGGATTCGCTACGACTGCCGTTGTACCGTCCATCGTGAAATCGACGTTCTGGGCATATCCGCCACCGAGATTACTATACTTCCACACGGTCGCACTACTACCGACACCTTCGAAACGCATCTCCGACAGTTGGGAGGCATCGTAGACCACATAGAGTGCGTCAAGACCGGTATTGCGTTCGGGAGTCTCACGTATCACTTCGTATGACGAGCCGACAAAAGTCACTTCGAGAGCCATAGCCGACACAGTAGTAACTGAGGCGAACGCGCAGAAAGAAAATATTCGTTTAACCATAAATAATAATAGCATAAGAATTGCTATCAATAACTAAACGTCAATTCAGTTCTGCTTATTTTGTTACGCTATCTCAATGGGTGGAGGGCCAGGGGAAATTGGATGGGTTGACGGTCAGGTGAAGATTTTTGCGGCCGAGTCTGACTTCTATATAATCGGTCAATTTCTTCCGCTCCGACTGCGTCAGGCCGCCGGGCGCATTCACAAATATAATCTGAATTGTGTCACGGTCTTCGCCACGGACTGAAGATGCAACCATCCGTGAAAGAGCAAGATCGCGGACCGTGGGGAACAATACTTTTACTTCTGGAGATATCTCCACACTCTCATCGGAAAATTGCGTGTGAAGTTTCAAGACAGACTCCAAAGAGTCTATCGTGTTCTGACGCTGGGCTATCTCGGACTGCATCAACTGATAGAACTTGTCAGCATTGCCTGTATCGGCCATCTCACTCTTGGTGAGTGCGAATCCCTGCCTTATATTCAGAATCGCACCTCCCAACCCGACTGAATCAAGTTTGTTCATCATGGCAAGTTGCAATGAGTCCTTCGGCAAGGCCTCCCCTATCAAAGTCACATCAATATAATTATGGCCATTCTTGACATACTCCTTATGCGAAAGGACCTGCGTGTTAGGGAATACCATATCAGTTTCGACAAAAGCGGCCGCCTTGTCAAGGAAGATGTTGGTGCGGATCATGATGACTGTCAGATATACGCTGATGGCTATGGTAACTGCTACAACCGAATACGCAATGGCCTGCATCCGCTTGGCGCGCTTCTCATTCTGGTATACGACTTTCTTGAATCCCATCAACTTCACCCCGATCCAGGTGGCAAAGAAAATGAAAATCATATTTGTCAGAAACAGATACAGTGCACCTAAGAAGAAGTGCATCTGCATCGTGGCCAATCCGTAACCGGCTGTACATAACGGTGGCATAAGAGATGTCGCGATAGCCACACCAGGCAATACCTGACCTTTGTTTTTGGCAGCAATACTCAGGATACCGGCCGCACCGCCGAACAAAGCCACGAATACATCGTATATAGACGGCGAAGTACGGGCCAAAAGCTGGCTCGCATTCTCATATTGAGGCGATATCAAAAAGTAAATAGCTGAAGCGACCAGGGAGCCGAGCACGGCGGCGAAAATATTCTTCAGACTCCGTTTAACGAGCTCGAAATCCTGGACGGCGATACCGAGCCCGGCTCCTATGATCGGACCCATCAACGGAGAAATCAACATCGCACCGATTATGACGGGAATTGAATCCGTATTCAGTCCGAGCGAGGCAATGAAAATTGCGAAAATCAACGTGAGCAACTGACTGCCAGTAAAAGACACACCGGAACGGATGCTCTGTTCGACATCCGTCTGGTTCTCAAGATCATTCTTGACATTGAAATATGTCAGCAGGCCCCTCCAGGACTGGAGGAGACGTGCTTTAGTGCCGGTCTGTTCCATATAGTATAGTCTATAGCGGTAATTTATTTATCTCACTCACTTAAGTAATGAGTCATTTTAAATTTAAGTAAGGAGTTTTTAATTTGAATTTGCTTTGGCTTCTTTTTGCCACCTTGGAAATTCCTCATCAGTTACATAGCCCGCTAT